>Ga0209100_1000983_pt1 | contig 21359 bp, 26 predicted proteins | sample lystaG_FD_185480 | JGI IMG/M metagenome (GOLD analysis project Ga0209100, IMG submission 185480) | Glacier valley bacterial and archeal communities from Borup Fiord, Nunavut, Canada, to study Microbial Dark Matter (Phase II) -... | ecosystem: Environmental > Aquatic > Freshwater > Ice > Glacier ...
TGTTTATAATGATAGAAACTTTAATAAAGTTTATGATACAGGAGATTTGAAAATAGACACTGCATTCGCAAAAGATTACGAAAACGAATTAAAAGATATGGAAAAAGAAAATCTATTATCATCAAACACATCCATATTTAATATTAGAGATATGGTAGCATTATACTTATATAGTAGTGGAACATATGTATCTGCTGACGGTATAATAGGGCATGATGATGTAGAAGCATATAAATCAGCAACACCTACATCACAAGTATACGTTTGGCCTACAAACATTCCATCATATGAGAATGGAGTATTTGAAGGTTCATACAATATAGCAAAAGATTCACATATAGTAAATGGTAGAAATAACGTGTTAAATAAATTTTTGATAGCATACAATGAAAGTTACGACATGGCATATTATAACAGTGGACGTGATGAAAAAGGATTAAATGTAGTAGCAGGAAAAGAAGCAAAAGATGTACTTGAAAAATATCCTATGTTTATAGGTGGAAGACCTATAGCAGGTCAAAACTTTGCAACAGTAAATAATAAATTTGGTGGAATCATGGACTTTGAATTATTCGTAATGTCCATGAATCATGTAAGAACAGTTATAGCGTTTGAAAAAAATGTATCTGATTTTGTAGATTATAGCAAAGTATCAAAATATGCTACATTAGGTAGAGGTATATTTAACGCACCAATATCAAACTTATTAGTAGAAGATGTTGGTACAGCAAATCAAATGGGTAAGGATTTTGCTGAATATACAGGGTATTACAAATATCCATATGACACATACGGTTCAATACAAGGATTTAAAAACATAAGTTGGTTTTTAGATAAACCTGAGGAAAAACAAGCAATATACCTTGAAAACATAGCAGGTGGAGCAACAAAAGATGAATTGGTACAGTTAATAAAAACAGGTATTCGTGAAATAGATGATAGAACAGAAGCACGTAGCTTTAACCCAGATGTTGTGTTTGGTTACTACAACATAAACAATGGAAAACTAATTGAAAACGGAAATACAACTTACACTGATTGGTTTGCAGAAGGTGATATGACAAACTCAGACGAAGGTTTATTTTATCATGAAAACGGAACAACTAAGAGTGGAAAAGCTATAACAAGAATTAAAACAACACCAGCATTTGCGAAAGCATTAGAAGAAGGAAAGTTAAAACAAAAAGAAGACGCATTCTTAAATCACTTCGCAATAACAGAGTTTCCAACAATGTTTACATGGGGACAAGGAATGGGTATGAGAAACAAGGGCGGTATGTGGTATATAGACGTTGCATTAGCACCTGTGTCTATGACAAGAGATGTTGAAATAGTTGAATCATCAACAAAAGATAACTCAGACGGAACTAAATCAACTACATTAAGAGTAAGATTCGACAACATGCCTTACATTCCAGATAATGTAGCTAGTGAAAATGTTTATGTAAATGTAATAGGAAAAGATGTAGAAGTAATAGAAATGACAAGTATACCAGTAGATAATACAACTGCCGAACTATTTGTAAATATTCCAACATCAAAATATTTAGATTATAAAGAAGTTCAATTTACGAAAGAGAAATATACAAAGAATGGCGTAGACATATATGACAGAGTTTGGGATGCAACAAAAGGTCAAGCTAAATTTGAAAAATTAATAACAGTAAAGTGGAAAGCTAAACCAACAGCAACTCCTAATTCAAAAGTTATGTTTATGGCTAACTTAGTTCCAAATGATAGTTTTTCTGAAATAACGGGTGTATATGATGCAAATTCTAAAGCAGAACTTACATTGACTAATAACAGATTAAAACCAGAAATAGAGAGCATAAATAACTTAACTATGTTATATGGTGGAGAAACAGTAAATTATACTGAATTAGCACCAGAATTATCATTAGATAATAACTATGCTATAGTAGATATAAAACCGGCAGAAGTAGACTTAGCAGTTACAGATTATAAATTCTTTTATGATGAATCTACTGGGGACGCTAGTATAGGTATAATCGGAACATTAAACGGAAGAGATTTAGTAGCAGCAAATGGTGAAATACCGGTTGAAATAAAATTAGATTGGAAAAGCACTAACGGTGAAAGTGGAACTCAAACATTAACATCTACTGATTTAATTACAGCAGGAAGTTCTGAATTATTTATGTTTGATATAAACATAACACCTCCTGCAGCAGGTGGAAAACCTGGAGGAACATTTACGATAGAGATAAATCCAAGAGACATTCCTAAAGAAACAAACAGAAAAAATAATATGTATATAGGAGTAGAATTTGGAGAAGTTGATGTAACCACATTAGACTTTGATATATATGTGCCATTTAAAACAACACCAGTTATAAATGATGGAACAAAAAATACAGTGGAATTTAAAGCATATGTAGCGTTAGATAATGTTGAAACAACTGAAAATACTATAGTTAAATTATTTACAGCTAGTGGAACATTATTAGATACAAAAAACGTATCTATAACCGGTGGTAATTCAATAACATTAGATTATTCAATACCTTTAGAAAGTTTAGCTAATGGAGCAAATAATTTAAGAATAGTAGTTAACACAGATTTTACAGGAAGTTCAGCATCGCCTGTAGCAACTGAAGTAAATTTAGCAAATAACATTTACGACTTTGGAATAGATAAGTTAACACCTACAGCTAGTAATCCTCTGGGGTGCATAAAGAGTGGGGTAGCAGGTACAGCAACATATCAAGACTGGAAGCATAGTAGCGGCTCAAAGAAAAAAGGAAATTATAGACCTGGGTATTGTAAATCAAGTCAGACAGTAGATTTAAATAATGACGCTTCAGTAACTGTAACAGCAACTTCAAAATTAGTATCAAGTTTATGGAGTAATGACAAAAATGCCCAAGATAAAGTAACAGGAAATTCATTATATCCTGAAGCATGGGAAGCACAAACAAAAATAGCTGAAGATAAGCTATTGGGTTTGTATGGAATAAAACAACTTAAGCAGGTAATACGTGCAGGTCATGGTTTAGAGATGAACGTAACAATGATAGTTGAGGGAACATTGCAAAAAGAAGGTAGCTATTCTACAGATTATGACAAATTGATAAAAGAGATACAGAATAACTCATATATAAATGGCGATGGTAAAGTAAATGGAACACAGTATCCTATCATAAAAAATAACGAGGGTAATATAGAGCAAAAGCTAGAACCAAACGATGAAGTTAAAGAGGTATACTTAATACAACGTGAACCAGTAACATATGGTAGTTCAAACTGTGAACAAGCTATAATATACACTGTAGATTTTAAATATGAAATACCTATGAAAATATCAAAAGCTCGAGGAAAAATAGATATAGCAACAGGAAATAGTGATTCAAGTATAATCAATGTACCAAATGAAAATAAGTGGTTTGTGTATATAAATCAACCTGATAACATAGGCAACTTACCAAATGTATTTAAATCAGAATCTAAAATAGATTGGTCATCAATAGAGTTAGGTGGAACAAATGATTGTGATGTTCAAGTATCTAAGTTTAATATAGGTGTTTACGGAACAATGTATGACTTAATAAACACGGATGAAGTAGGCGGAGGTAACACCGGAGGAGAAGACAATGGTTGGGAAAACTAAAGCCAGTTCATTTTAATTAATATAAAAGATAGACGCCATCGCTTAGAATTAGGCGATGGCGTTTTATTATAGAAAAAGATTGACAGGAAAGTTTTACGAAAACGTATTAATTAATAAATTTAAAATTTTAATTTATAAATATAAAGATACGAGGGAATAGATGAAAACAGGATTTTTTATTGCAATCGATGGAATAGATGGAAGTGGTAAAGCTACTCAAGCAGACTTATTATATAAAAGGATACAAAGTGAAGGTTTTGACGTAATGAAGATTTCATTTCCTAATTATTTAGGTGAATCATCAAAATATGTTAGAGATTATTTAGAAGGTAAGTTCGGAGATGTGGCAGGGGATGTAAATCCATATTTAACATCAATGTTCTTTGCACTAGATAGGCTCGGAAGTTATAACGATGGTGTAGTAACTATAGAGAATGAACTTAGGTGGAAAGAGCATCTAAATAATGGTGGGGTAGTAGTATCTGATAGATATATTTCAGCCAATCAAATACATCAACTAGGTAAGATTAAAGATACAGAAGAAAGAATTAAATTTCTAAAATGGTCTGAATTTACAGAACATGAAACATTCGGACTTCCAAAGGCTGATGTAACAATATTATTGAACATAGATACAGATTTAGTAAAAGAGTCAATAGATAATAGGGATAAAACAGAAGGGCATAAGGGTGGATTAGAGAAAGATATACAGGAACATGATATTGAACATCTGATAAACTCAAAAGAAGCATCATTATTTGCAGCTGAATATTTAAATTGGGAGATAGTGAAGGGGTATGAAGTTATAGAAGAAAAATTAAGGTATAGAGACAGAGGAGAAATAGCTAAAGATATTTACGGAGTATTCTTAACTAAATATAATGGGGCGGTAGGAGATGGACACTAATTTATTAACTATACATAGTGTAGACTTGGCAGAAAAAGAATGTGAAATATGTAAGGATAAAATATATCCTGCAATATTATCATCAATAAAAGGTAAGTGGAAGTATGGTTACGTATGTGTAGATTGCATTGAAAAGACAGGGGCAGCAACTAAGGAAGAATTGAAAAGAACTCAGAACAATTTTATACAAGGTCATAAAGTACTAGATTTTATGAAAGAATCATGGGAAGATGACCCTGATAAATTAGAAGCATTAAATCAATTTGCACAGTTCGAATTAGAAGAAAGAGCATTTATAGATGATGATAGGTTACTAATGGCTACAATGTTTAGAAATGCACTAAAAGACGAAAGAGTAATGTACAGTGAACTAGAGATGTTTGAATATATGAATTTTCATGGAAACAATTCAGACATAGTTTTTAAATTGAGAGAAATGATTTCAAACGGAAACAAAAATAAATTCATACATGATATATATGTAAAATCTAGGACAACTAAACTTTCAAAGAAAGAAATGGACGCAGTAAAGAGAAATAGAGAGATGAAAGACTTATCAGTAGATATACAAGAGTTTTGGGATATGCTTCCTATGTTAAATGATTATATAAAAAGTATAGAAACTGAAACTGAAGAAGTAATCAAAATAAAAAGTATTTTACGAAAGATAGCAGAAGATAAATTTTTTACAAAAGGTCAGAGATATATAATAAACAAATTCATACAAGAAAATTTAAATTACGGAGGAAAGGTTAATGAAGCTTAGATTTGTAGGAATAGGGAACTCATATAACCATCGTTTCAATAACACAATAGGATTTTTTAACGATGACGGAAACTTGGTATTTATAGATGCAGGGAAAGGTCTAACTGACTTCTTAATTGATAATCATGTGGAAGAACCTGACATAATAGGAAAAATAGACAAATATACATTTTTAATAACACACATGCATCCAGACCATGTGTGTGAATTAGGGATGGCAATAAATTTCATATATTATGAATTAGGTTGTAAAGACATAGAAATATTTGGACCTAAAGAACTAGCTGAATATTTACGATTAACAGGTATAAAAGATGATATGTACGTAATAAAAGAAAATGGAAACATTGAAGGAAGAACATTCCATGCAAATAAAGTAAAAACAGAGCATGTTGAAGACTTAGTATCATATGGATTTCTAGTTTATTTAAATGAAGGTGGAGGATTTTATTACTCAGGAGATTCTAAAGAATTTAACGGGGATATGTTAGAACTATTAGAAAATAAACATATTAACTATATATACCATGAAGTGTCACCTTATGAAAATGACAAATATCATACATATTACAAAAAAATAGAGGATGCTGTACCTGAAGACTTAAGAGATAACGTGTATTTAATGCACTTAGATAAAAAGAGTAATGTTTATGAATACTTGATGAGCGGGTTTTCGATGGCAGAAGAAGTAGACGAAATAGAATAATAACAGATAAAGATAAAACAGGCTAGTTTAACTTAACTAGGCTGTTTTTTATTATAAGCAAAGTGAAATTACAGAATAGTATTATTCGATATTGAGGGGAAAATTTGTAGAAACGGAGGAAAAAAACCATGATTGTAATAACATTATATTTTAATAATGGCGAATTTACGAAAATAAGATATGAAGGAACATATGAACAAGCAAGTAGAATTTTCTTGGGTAAAGATATAAACTTTAAAGGGAAGTTTTTAAAAATAACTGGAATAGACTTAGATTAAATAAAAATTTAAGGAGGGTAAACTGGGAATAAATACAACAAAATCAGCAAGAAAATTATTAATATATAAAGAGATAAAGACAGACTATGAAATACTAGATAAATACATAAATAATTTTGAAAGATACAATGATGCAATCAAAGATTTAGATGAAAAAGGACTAGTAACTGAAATTAATTATGATGGTGGATTATTTGAAATATGTTATCATGGAATAATAGGGATAGTAGAAGAAGTATTAAACAGACCTGTACTAATAAACAAATTTAAAATAGATACAAATGAATTTTTAAAAAATGTGATTTACGAGATGAGATAAGTGAAAAAGATATAGTAACAATAAAAGACATAGAAAGATTAACAGCAAAAGCGGAAGCAAACCTATGATACAATTATCAGTATATTTTGAAAACAATAGTCACATGGTAACTAACTTTCACGGAACTTATGAAGAAGCATTGAATTATTACTTAGGTAGCAGATTTAATGTTGATAAAGAAATGATAAAAGCAGTACAAATAAGACTAGTATAATAAGGAGAATAAAATGAGCAGAGAAATAAGAACTGACGAAAGAAACTTAAAAAATTTGAGCCTGGGACTTGAAATGTACAGAGAACTGGAATACAAAGTAAGTCATTGTAATACGTACGAAGAAGCGTTTGAAGCGTTATCATATGATAATAATACTGACGAAGAAAGTTATACAGAAGAAAATTTTGACATAGAGAATTTTAATATAAAAACAAAGGTATATAATAACGATGGAAATCCTGAAATAAGTAAAACAGTTACAGTTTATGGGGCATATGGGAAAAAAGAAATATGTTTATATGAAGACATAGATATAGATGATATAGTAGAAACATTGGAAAGTAACGGAGTAGGTACTCAAGAATCAACACAAGGAAGGTCTTCTAAAAGAAAAGACGATGATTGGGCTTATTATACTATACAATATAAATTAATTTAGTATTAAAAAAAGTTAAAATAAGGTATTGACAAAATGGTTGAATTATGTTATAATGAAAATAGGAGAATTTGAATTTAGGAGTATAGATTATGTACAAAAGGGAATTACAGCAAATATTGGAAATGAAAAAATACTTAGTAGATTTGGATAATTATGTAGAAGAATTTAAAATAACTGAATATGATGATTTACAAAATAAAGATGAGTATAGAATAAAAACATTTAGATATATAGCAGGACAGATTGTAAGTAACATACTAGCACTAGATAAAAAATTGGAAAATAAGATATTACCTGAATATTTAGCAGATTGTAGGAAAGTAGGAAGTTACTCGATTAGTGACTTCAGAATAATAAAGGAATTTATAAACGAAGACTTAAAAGAATGTATTGAGTACATAAATAAAGTAAATAAAAAGATGGTATAGTAAATAAAACAGGGGGACAAAATGGAGATAGAGAAAGAATTGAAAAATTACTTGTTAAGTAAAGAACTAGAAGATTACTTAAACAGTAAAGAATTTGAAAATTTCATAGAAGAAGATATAAGAAAACAAGAAAAAAGAGAACAAGAATTAATCAAATTCAAGAAAAAGAGAATTCACGGGGTAATAGAAGAAATAGACAAAGTAACTGATAAAAATCAGGTATGTGATGATGATTACACATGGGAGTATACATTCAGTAGAGAAGAATTTGATTTCTTATTTGAAATAGTTTATGACTATGCAGATAATAAAGAAAAGTTATATTATGACGATGAAAATTGTTTCTCAACAGGAATAGCGACAATAAGATATAAAAACAGTTTAATAAACTTTAATAGAATGGTAGGACAAGGAACAATACATATAATAAGTAAACTTGAAATAATAGAGGAAAATAAGATAATAGACTTTGAAGAAGTGCTGAAGTGAGGTATAAACATGGATATAACTACAACAGGAAAAGAAGAATTCATAAAACGTGTAGATAGCATAATTAGAGAAATGAAAGAAGAAGAAAGATTGTCAAGTAGTTGTGAACATACTGTAATTTGTAAAAATGTTGAGAGAGATGTAAAATTAGAATTTTGGGATATAACATTTCATAATTTTAAAGGGAGTGAATTTAAAGCAAACATAAACCTATGGGTAAGATTAAAAGATGGTACAGAACAAAGCAAGAGTATAAGCAGGGCATGTGAAACATGGGATACTAAAAAAGAGTTCTTACAATTTTTAGATTGTGAATGTGATAAGTAGGTGAGAAGTATAGATAATATAAAAGACGCAATATTAGATTATATGGATAATAGAGATAATACAGAGTTAGTAAAAATACTGAACAATAATAAAAACATATTTAAAAGAATAAATAAACCATTGTTTAGAGGTTTTACGACACTAAAGAACAGTTTAAAAGTTGGAGATAAAATAAAACAAATTGATTTCGTAACTAGTTGGAGCATTGATAAAGAAACAGCTGAATATTTTGCAATATACAATATGGACTTATTAGCATATGATGGAATAGTATTAAAAGAATTAGGTGTAATAACAGATGAATTAGACGCAAAACTTATTGACATAGATTTAAAAGTATCGCCTATGCTAATATGTTGCAGAAACGCATTTAGTTGTGTTGACTTTGATGATTATGTGACAGGAGAAGATTTAAATAAATATGATTTAAGATACGAAGCCGAAGTAGTAACATTTAAAAATACTGAATTCATAATAAAGAAAATTGAAGAATACATAATAGATGAAATAAAAGGATATTTAGTCGAAGTTGAACAGATAATAACTAACGATTAGAGGGGAAACTAAAATGATTATAACCATAACAGGAAGTCTAGGAAGTGGTAAATCTACAATAGGTAAGATATTAGCAGATAAATTAAATTACAAGTACATTAGTGGTGGAGATATATTCAGAAAGATAGCAGAAGAACGTGGAGTAGATATAAACAAAATAAATAATGAAGCAGAAAATAATAAAGAAGTAGACAGATTAATAGATGAATACTTAGAAGAACTGAATGAAGAAGATAAATTAGTGATAGATTCAAGAATGGCTTGGTACTTCATAGATAAGTCAGTAAAAATATATTTATTTACGGATGTACAGACAGCAGTAGAAAGAATATCAAATTCAAACAGAATAACAGAAGGAAATCTATTTGATAGAGAAGAACTTAAATTAAAGGTACAAGACAGAAGAAAATCAGAAGTAAAAAGATTTAGGAAAATTTACGGGATTGACATAGAAAACAAAGAAAACTATGACTTATTAATGAGTACAGGAAATTTAGAACCTTTAGAAATTGTTGATAAAATACTTGAATATTTGAAGGACAAATAAAGATAAGTAAATTAAGGTATATAATTATGAGGGTATAATGGAAAACAAATTTAAGATGAGTTTAAAAGATTCAGTAAGATATGTTAGTGATGAATTGGTAGGGTTAATAGAAAGCATTTCAAAATTGGAGGGTATTGATGCAGATATACCTACAATATCTTCAATATGTTATGGACATACTGGTAGTTATACAGATGTTCATGGAATAATAGTTATAAATAATATAAAAACAGCATGGAGATTTATAACAAACAGTTTGAGTAATGAACATAAAGCTGATTTGAACATAACATATTTAAAAAAGATAGATGATATAATAGGTGCAGGGATAATAGACGATTGCGGAGAACTTAGAGATTTTCCAGTACGAATAACAGGGACAGATTGGATGCCTGAAATGGTAATAACAGAAGAATATGTAAAAGAAGAATTGTCTAAATTAACTAGAGAAAATAAGAGTGAAACAGAATATTGTATAGAAGTGCTGATAAGAATAATGAAACTGCAATTATTTCCAGACGGAAATAAAAGAGTAGCACAGTTAATGGCAAATGCATTAATGTTGAAATATGGAGTAGGAATTATAAGTATACCTGTAAAATATCAAGATGATTTCAGAAAGATATTAAGAGAATTTTATGAAACAGACAACATGGAAGAAATAAAAGAATTTCTATATGAATATTGTATAGAAGGAAAAGAAAATAGAAGAATAGGTTCAGAATATTATCAAGAACATAAATAATTAATAAAGCGAAATTTAAGTAATGAAAATAAAAACAAATAATAAGGAGATATGATATGAAAATAGAATTAACAGTAAGCATAGAAATAGAAGAAGGATACGAAGACGTACATATAACAGATAATTGCTCAAATTCATGTAACTACGGAGATGGTAATTACGATAACGGATTGACAGCAGACGGAGTTGCAGATTGTGTTAAAGACTTTATTAAAGATTACCACAATATAAAATAACGTGAAGGGAGATAAGATAATATGAAATTCAAATTTTTTAGCGTTGTAGTAGGAACAGAGGCATGTGTAAGTGCTTGTCCATTCTGTGTATCTAGAGAGAAAATATGCAAGGAAAACTCACAAGAACCTGAAGTAAACTGGAGGAATTTTAGAATAGCAGCTAACTTAGCTACTAAAAGTAATATAGATACAGTTGAATTAACAAGTAGAGGGGAAACATTATTATTTCCGGAATTAATAACAAAGTATTTATGTGAATTGAAAGCGTTCAATTTTCCTTTCATAGAACTACAGACTAATGGAATATTAATAGGGTTAAATAATGCAAAGGATGAATACTTAAAAGAGTGGTATGATTTAGGACTAACTACAATAGCTATATCAGTAGTAGGATATGATAGAACTAAGAACGGTAAGAATTACATAAAAAACGGTAGAGAATATATGGACCTTCCAAAAGTAATAGAGAGACTACATTCAATAGGTTTTTCAGTTAGGTTAGCTTGCATATGTTACAAAGGCGGAATAGACAGTCAAAAAGAAGTAAATAAAATGATAGAGTTTGCTAAAGAAAATAAAGTAGAACAACTAACATTAAGACCAGTAAACGATGAGTATAGAAAAGAATCAGCAAAGATATGGGTGGAAGAACATAAATTAAAAGCTGAAGATAAATGTAGTATAAGAGAGTTTTTAAATTCAGAGGGAACAAAATTACTTGAGTTAGACAGAATAGGGGAAATATTTGATGTCTACGGACAAAATGTAATGTTCTCAGTACCATTGAACAAATATACAATAGATTATTCACCTGAAAATGGTAGGCAGTTAATATTTTTTCAAGATGGACATTTAAGATATGAGTGGGAACATACAGGGGGAATATTACTATGAAAGTATATAATAAAAAATCAGATTTAAAGTTAAACGATGATTTACGTAAATGGTTACAAGATATAAGAGATACAAAGGGATTTGAAGCTAAAGAATATATAGAGAGAAAAGCAAAGTTATTAAATGAATACATGAGAAAATGTAACTTAAAAGCATGTGTAGTGGCTGTAAGTGGTGGAATAGATTCTACAATAGTATTAGGGTTAGTTAACAAAGCAAGTAAAATGGATAATTCACCAATAAGAAAAGTAGTTCCTGTATCATTGCCGTTGATGAAGTCAACAGGTGTAACAAATCAAAGAGAAGCAACAGGACGTGGAGAAGAATTATGTTCAAGAATTGATTTAGATTGTAACGTAATTGATTTAACAGAAATAAATAATTTAATAAGAGAAAAAGTAGAAAATGTTATAGGAATAACAGGAGATGATTGGGCAATAGGCCAATTAGGACCTTATAGCAGAACACCAATATTATATTACATAACAAGCTTATTAACACAAGATGGGTTAGGGGCAATAATATGTGGTACAACTAACAGAGACGAAGGAACATATCTAGGATATATAGGAAAGGCATCTGATGGTATGGTAGACTTACAGATTATATCTGATTTACATAAATCAGAAGTGTATAAAGTAGCACGTGAACTTAATGTACCTGATAGTATATTAAACGTAACTCCAAGTGGTGATATGTATGATAATAGAACAGATGAAATGGTATTTGGAGCATCGTATGATTTCGTAGAATTATATTTAAATTATCTTAATATGTCAAAAGAAAACAGAGATTTAAAGGTGTCAGAATTAAGTGATAGTTCAAAGGAACAATTTAAGTTTTACGGAGATAACCTTGAAAACTTACATAGGTATAATTCACATAAATATTTATCTAAATCACCAGCAGTACATTTAGATTTATGGAATAGTTCAACACCTGGTGGTTGGGATAATTACTATGAAGTAGCTAGAAGATTTATGGAGAAATAACATGGCTAAAAATTGTAGATTAAAATTTTTAACAACACCTGTGAGTAAAATAAAAAGAGTTGATAAAGAGAGTATAATACTATTTTCTGAGGTTAGTTACAGCATAGATATTGATAAACATATTAGACATATGGAAAAATCAAAGGAAATGTTACAAAAAAACGGACATACTGTTATAGGTGGGTATATATCACCGAAGAGAGAAGAAAAAGGTATAGACAACGTATATAAAATAAGAGAAAAGCTAGAAAACAGTGATTGGTTAATGGTAGACCCTTATGAAGCTATGTACAATGGAAAAATGAGTAAAACAAGATTGGAAAATTACTTAAAATCAAATATAAACAGCAATTTACGTATAATAGAAATAGATGTAAAAGATACAAAATTAAATAGTATTAAACAGGGCATAAACATGGATGAAAAGTCTATACTAGTAACTATAGAGAATGAAAAAGGAAAGTATTTAATAAGAAATGAAGGGACAATACCATTTAAACAATATGGTTCACATGTAGATAATAATATACAGAAAGAATTTATAGAAGAATTTAAACAAACAATAAAAAGTTATTTGAACATAGATATAGAAGTAGATGAGGTAAAAGTTTCAGAACAGCTAGAAACGGCAAAAGAATTTATACAGAACAACAAAACTATAAGTTTAGACAGTTATTATAAAGGAACATACAATATAGAAGTAAGCAGAATGTTTTGTGTAAGTGACTATCAAAAAAGATATATAAGTATGATAAATAGGTACGGACATGAAAACCTTGAAGAACAAATAAATAAAATCAAAAGTGGTAAATATATCTTAGTTGAAGATGATAGTGTTTACGGAAATACAATAAGAAACGTAAAAAGCATGTTACCTAAAGGTATAGAAATAGAAGATGTGTTTTTATTATCAAGTTTATACAAAGGCAAAATTTATGACACAGTAGATTTCAGAGACTTTGTAATAGGTTCTGGAAACAGTGGGTTAAACGTTGAATTACCAAATGGAGAACGTGCATTAGCGCCTTATTTATTACCCTATACATGTACAGAAGTTAAAGCTAACATAAATAGATACAAAGAGGTTGAATTCTCAGCAAAGATGTGGAAGATGAACAAGAAATACTTAAGGTTGATAGATAAGAATTTAAAACTACAGGATTGTAATGGTGGATTCATAAATTTAATGGAATACATAGGGTTTGATAAAGAGTCACTATTATCAGAGATATGTGATTGGCACATAGAGCAATTGGAGAAATAAACATATGAGAGTAGCATTTACGGGGCATAGACCAGATAAATTAGGCGGATACGATTTAAATTCACCTTATAATTTAAAACTAAAGGGAAGAATAAAAGACTTAGTAAAAAAAGTTATAGGGTTGTCCAAACATGACTCATATGAGTTTTATGTCGGAGGGGCTTTAGGGGTAGATACAATAGCATTTGATATATGTCGAGAACTAAAAGAAGAACTGGAAGAAGAAGTCAAAATAAGGGCTGTCCTTTGTATACCTTTTGAGGGATTTGAGGGATTTTGGAGACAGGAAAGCAAAGATAAGTTAAAGGAGTGCATAGATGTAGCAGACGATTTTGTAATAGTAAACTTATTAGAAGATTATTATACATCAAATATAAAATACACATATCAGAAGAGAAATGAATTTATGGTAGACCATTGTGATTTGTTGATAGCAGTTTACGACGGGCACAGTAGTGGTGGAACAAAGAACTGTGTAGATTATGCAAAAAGAATAGAAAGAAGGATTTTGACGATAGGTATATAATTAACGGAGGAAAATAATGAAAACAATTTGGGAAGACATATCAGATGAAGTAAATAATTTATGTGCAGAATCTACATATAAAATTATGTCTAAAGAAGAGATTGAACATTCCAGAATTAATTTAATAAATTCTATAGAAAATAAACAAGAAATAATAGAGAATAATCTTAATTATTATTTAGATGAACTTGAAAACACTGGGGTTAAGGGTCTTAATTACAGGGATGAAACAAATCTTAGAAATGAAATACATGATAAAATAGATGAACATAGAAATATGATAAAAACTGCAGATAAGCTAATAGTAGAATTAAATCATGATGGGTTAAAAGAAACATTAAAATATTATAAAGAAGAATTAGAAGAACTAGGAAGATTTGATGTATAATAAGACAGAAAAAGAGGTGGTAAATAATACCACCTCTTTTTGTATCATTTTTGTATTTATTATTAAATTAAGTTTTACTGGAGGTAAATTTTGGGGTATAATGCAGATAATTTAATAATGATACCTATTGAAAGATTAAATTTAACAGTTAGGATTTATAACTGTTTAAAGAGAGGTAGAATTAAAACTGTAGGGGAACTATTAAAAGCAGAAGATGAAGAATTGATGAAAATAAGAGGTTTAGGTATATGGACTTTAGAAGAAATCGAGAAGTTAAAGAAACAAATTATTCAAGGGAAAGTAGAATTTAAAGAAGAACTAATTAATAATTTAGAGACAGATTTAAAAGTAATAAACAAAGTATTAGATACAGAATTAACGGTAAACATGGAAGAAGTCAAATTTTATGACAGAGTAATAGTAGATGACATTGATATTCGCAATCTAGGCTTGTCCATTAAATCTACTAATTGTTTGTTAAATGAAAGAATATATAAAGTATCTGAATTAGTTAGTTACGATTACATAGAATTTATGAAGATAAGAAATTTAGGGGCATTGTCAGAGAAAGAAATAGTAGGCAAATTAAAAGCAGTATGTATATTTGAAAAGGTAATGGACAAAAAAGAATTTATAAAAGAGAATATATTTAAATATCTTAAAAGTATAGACGAATCTGTAGATATATCAGAAGTAATAGAGAGGTTGCCTGAAGGATTTAGAGATGAAAAGATAACAGAAGAAATGTTAGATTGTGGGGCAATAGACAAAGACGGTGAAAAAATAAAAGTACACATTACAACTATATTTGAATTTATAGATAGAATAAAAAGTAAGAAAAACAGTGAAATAATTAAAGAGAGATTAAAAGGATTGAAATTCGAAGAAGTAGGAGATAAGTTCGGATTAACAAGAGAAAGAATAAGACAGGTTTGTAAAGAATATTTAAGAAATAGACCTAAATTAAGAGAAGATGATTTAAAAGAATACTTTAAAGAATACAACTTAACGTTAGAACAATTTACGAAGGCTTTTGGAGTGAAAGATTACGTTTATAATTATCTAAACTTAGTGTATGAAGCAGGAAACAAAACATTCGAAGAGTTCATAACTAATAAGGAAATAGAAGAAGAAATAAGATTTAATGGTGCTAAAACTAAATACTTAATAATAGATAAACAACATATAAGTCGCAACAAAAAAAGTTTAGAGAATTACATAATAAAAACTTACTTAAAAGAAGAACATAATGCAGATGATTTTTTAATGTATTATGAAAAATTATTAAAAGACAATAATTTAGAAAATGATGAAAGATTTAAATTAAGTGAAAGATATACAAATACAACATTATTAATGAAAAAAAACTTAATACACAAACAAAAGAAAATGGTAAGATTTTACGACATAGATAAATATGACATAGGAAAATTAATATCAAAACTAAAATTACAAAAATACAAAAATGTTGAAATATCATCTATAAAAATATTTAAAGATAATGAAAAGTTAATGGAAGAATATGATATAAGAGACGAATATGAATTACATAACATATTAAAAAAATCACCTGAAAAAACAATAAATATAAATATGGAATTAAAACGTATGCCAATAATACAATTTGGAAAAGTAGACAGAACGAAACAAGTGAAGGATATAATAAAAAGAGATAAGAACATAAAATTATCTGAATTATCTAGAGAATATGAAAGACTATACGGATTTAAGAACATATTATCTAGTAAAGGCACTCAAAAGGCACTTTATGAATTTAAAAAAAATCGGGACGCTTTTTAATGTTAAGAAAAACTTAAGAAACTTGACAAAATGCAAGTTTAACGATATAATAAAACACTACTAAAAATGGTGTTTTATTTTTATGTTAGTTTAAAAAAGTTTAATTTATAGATTATAAAAAAGATTGTTTAAAGTTAAAATATTTAGGTATATATTATATGAAAATGGATACAATATAATTAAGTAGATTAAAGGGTATGAAATTATAAATTGAAATATTAAAACTGATAGGAGATGGGGAACTTGGATAACATTGATATACTTATAAATGGATATAAGAACTTAAGAATTATGACTAAAGCTATGAATAACAGAAAAATAGATACAAACAAAATAAACGAAGTTTATGAATTATGTAACAAATTAAAAATAACAGATGAAAGATTAGATTTTAGATATGAAGAAGATAAATTCTACGCATTATATAAAAATATTCTATTGGAAGTAACGGAAGAACTTGGAATGGTTTATACTTATTTCTTTAGTATACTGGATAAAGAATATAAACTTAAAGATTTAGAAGATTCTGAAATTATAGAGATGCTTGACGGAAAAAGAACTATACTTGCAGATTTAAGTAATATATCTATTGATAATTTAATGAAAACTTTGAAGAACAGGGTAAAAACCGGAAAAAACATATGTGATGAATTTACATTGATGAATAGAGCATTAAATGAGTATCAGACAGTTTGGGATATATGTACTAAGGGTAAAGAACTTAACTTTGAACACATAAAAATATATTTTAGAGAAATGTCAGAAGAATTATCGGATACAAAGATAAGGGTAATTTATGGAAGTACGGGTATAGATATAATAAATAAACGCTCAGCAGGAAAAGCAGCTATAGAAGCATATATAAGTATTTACGAAGATAAAAAGGAAATATACAAAGACTTATATTTGAGAGATATAATAGACATAGTTGATTTATTAGATGAAAAAAGAAAAAGAAACTTTAATTTAAAATACTCATAAAATAGGTATTTAAACAAATATTTAACCTAATTTAAAAGAGTATACTAGTAACTATAGAGAATTGAATTTGAAGATAAAATTTAAAAAAATAAGTACAATATTATTGTACTTATTTTTATTTTATAGTGAGTTAGGGAATATAGTACGTTTATATAAAGGATATTGAAATGAAGTATAAAGTAGATTTTAAGTTAATGAACGAAGAAAAATTAATAATATATAAGATTTATGCAGGAGCATATGTATTTTATATATAACCAAAGTTAATGGAAATAGCGTTAAAATAAGAAATAGTAAAAGAATTTGATTACAATACTATAGACAAACTAGAATGGTGCAGTATGGCTTGTGAACGTGATAAAACAGCGGAATATAGAATGAACTACACATTAGAGCACAGTACACTAGAATATTTAAAAACAGAATTAGAAGTTGTAAATAACATTGATGATAAGTCTTATGAATTATCCAAATACGATGTTAATAAATTACATAAAGCTGTTAGTAACTTTGAAAGGATTGAAGAAGAAATAAAACAGTTTAAAGATTATGAAGAATGTTTAGATTATTAATTTGAATTAAATAAGAACAATAATAATATATGTGTATTCGATGTAAACGATGACCATGAAGATATATTTATAGAGTTGTACATAGATGGTAACTGTTAATTTATATTAAAAGAAGACAAAATTAAATTACATAATACTTTTGAAATAATAGATTACAAAGAAGATGAAGAAAAAAACGAGAGTTACGAACATATGGAGTTAAATATAGAAGTAGCTAGAAGTATAAAAGAAATGTTAAACTATAATAACTAATAAATAAAAAGACAGTAGTTTAAAACTACCATCTTTTTTATTGTTAGAAAACAAATTAAATAACTTTCTTATTGGGTAATATGTTATATAAAGGAATTACAGGATTCATAAGTTTTAAGTCTCTTTCTAATTGAATATAATAACCTGAAACATTTGCATATAACGCTTGTTCATTATTAGATAGAAATTCTAAATTAAGACTTTTGTATTTATTTAAATTACCTGATTGATTGAATATAGAGTAGATTAAAGAAACTCCTCCACCTATAAAGTAAATATTGCGTGTTTTAATGTCTGGAAAATAGTCAGTCTCTAAAGTATTAAACATATCATTTACGACATAAGAACCATATTTTAACCATTCTTTAGGGTTGATTTTTGTACTAACATTTTGAGTAGGTATTCTCAATAGACGATTACCAATAATAGAGTCTTCTATTATATTGGAAGGGCAGTTATATTTAGTATCATCATATAGTTTATTCTTAATATAATTGAATATTTCTAACGTACCTGTATTTATACTACAATATTTATCAATAGTAAGTTTGTTAGAAGATGTTCTTAATGATAGACCTATTACATCAGTTGTTTTATATCCTACATCTATAACTAAGAACGGTTCAGTTTTGTTAAATATATTAAATAAGGATATAAAACCGCTATAACCCTCAGCATATATAATTATGAAATTTACGTTGATAATTATTTCTTTACCATTGACAATACCTTTAATTTTATTGTTTAAAAATTTATTTTTTAGAGATATTTCATAATCATCCTTAGATGAAGATTTGTATTGTTCTAAAGGAAGACCTATAGCTAAAGATACATCAAAGTAATCATCAATGTCACCATATATTTCATTAGTAGCCAAGAGAATACTTTCAACTATGTAGTCACGTTCAATTTTATTAACTTTAACTAATGGGGAACCAACACCAAAGTGAATTTCATTATTATTGTAATTAACTACATAATTTTCGTCTAAACTGTTGATACAGGATAAAGACCTTATAGTAGACTTTCTTTCAATACCATTAATATAACCTAATATTTTCATATTAGCAGAACCAAAGTCTATTGCTAATTTAACACTTGTCATATTATACCTCCTATTTGGTTAAATTGACGGAATATCATCAAAACTTAGAAACGTTGGTTCAGGTTGAGATAATGAACTTATATTAGATTCTTCTAAAGATTCATTAGAACAAACTTTAAAATGATTCATTATTATATATTCAACTAATTGTTTACGAGTTCTTCTAGAGTTTTTAGCTTCAATATCTAATTGTAATGATATATCATAATCTAAATCAATACTAATTCTTTTAACAGACAATTTATTCACCACCTTTGTGTTATAAAATATTATAATTTGTAACTGACATATTATAATTTGTAACTAACGTAATAAATTGTAATACGATTTGTAGTTAATATAATATGATATGCAACGATTATAATATATTATATGAGTTAAGGGATAAATTAGAACTTGTCCACTTAAAAAATTATTAAGAGAGTATTATAAATGTATTAAGAAAGTATTGAAAATGTATTAGTTAGTGAGACAAGGAATTGTACTAAATATATATTATCAATAAAGTATTAAAAACGTATGAACAAAGTATTAATATTGTATTAGATATAAACAAAATAAAAATAAACAGTAAAAAGGTTATATTTTAAAATAGGGTAAATATTAAAAAGTTGAAGATATATAATAGATGTAGATTTGATGTGTGGCAAGTATTTATGGGTATTTTGATAAGAAATATTAAGTTGTTATTATAGGTGTGATATTGAGATAAAAATTGATTGAAATTGATTTTAAGGGTTTTAAGATGGGGTTGAAAAGGTGTACAAGATGTGGAAGTTTATCATGTGAATAAAAATATAATTGAGGTTGAGCAAGCTCTTACTCAATTATATTTTTATTTACGTGAGAATATGCACGATTAAGTTTGTACAATAAAAATATTTTTTAAGAATTTGAATTACAGTATTCAATAAATTGGGACTTTTTGTATATCTGAAATATTTTTAAGATTATTAAAAATAAAAGTAATATTTTAGTATTAAGTTAATATAATTAAGTAAGGGGAAAATTAAAATAACGAAAGGAGAAAAAGATGGAGACCAAAAGAGTGCCTGTATCGTTCTCAGAAGAATATGAAAACGAATACAAATTTTTACAAAATGTACGGAATAGAAGTAAATTTATATGCAAAGCACTTAGAAAATATCTGGAAGATGATAATAACTTAAACGAGATGGAAAGATTTAATAAGAAACAAGTTTATGAGAAAAATAGGGTGTAACAGGAGATGAATTACGCCCTATAGATAAACTATAATATTATAAATAAATAACTAATTCGTAAATACTTTCTAATAAACCTACAACACAGTAACCAATTGTACCTACATAAAATAAAGCTGGCATTTAATCACCTACTTTCATATTTTGATTATAATGATAGCTTCGACGAATTTTTAAAAATTATACAGAAAGGAGATTGTTAATTTATGGAAATTGTAAAATTAGCTAAAATAATGAACGTATTAGAGTGGATAGTATTCTCATCTGTTGTGACATACGGATTGTATGTGTTGTATGGAATAAGTAAGGATAGATAGACAATAATAATAGGGGGTTAGTTAATGGAGTTCAATATAATATCAAGGGCATTTGAACAAGGGGTATTACCAATAATACAGGACGGAATGTGTATGATAGCAGAAATATCAACAGCTCAGGGAATCTACGCAATAGCTAGAGGGGACAGAAAAACTGGAGTAGATAAAATAAAATACGCTATTAGTGGGTATGTTATGATTAAATTTGTAGCTCAATTATTTGATTTTGTGGACAAAGTAGTGCAAAATGCTACAAAAGCTATGTGATAAGTAAAGGAGACTAAAATATGGAAGATTGGAAAATAGTTAGAGCGATTTCAGATGGAATAGAGAGAGGTTTATCTAACGTAACTGAATCAATAAATGATAATATAGGGGAATTATTTAAAAACTTGGTTCTTGACTGTGTGGATATAGTGATGGACATAGGAGTTACAGCTTCTATGATATTATTAGTATAC
>Ga0209100_1000990_pt1 | contig 21223 bp, 16 predicted proteins | sample lystaG_FD_185480 | JGI IMG/M metagenome (GOLD analysis project Ga0209100, IMG submission 185480) | Glacier valley bacterial and archeal communities from Borup Fiord, Nunavut, Canada, to study Microbial Dark Matter (Phase II) -... | ecosystem: Environmental > Aquatic > Freshwater > Ice > Glacier ...
ACCTGTTCCAATTTATACCTAAATACAAAGGAACAAAATTTAAAAAGGCGACAAGGTTTTGAATGGATAGCATGCTGTGCATAAAATAGATATGAGCCATTTTAACAAAAATTAATAGACACTAGTGAAGTTGCCTTGTGAATATTGCATTACTGGGTCATGAATTATGAAAATATTTTTAGTAATATCATTTACGACCAAATAATAGATATAATAATTTTCACCCATAGTTTCAGCTGTGTCCCATTCATTTGGCGTTAATTTGAAACGGTTATTTGTAATTGCCTTTTTAGATTTTGTGGTTTTCACCTCAATATACCGTTTCTTTCTTTCAATTTCAATACTTTGAATATCGTATCCAACCCCCAGTTGTGTAGGTATCTTATTAATTAAATGTTGTCTGTTTGATTTGTCCTTAGTCCTTAAATATTCATGTGCCAAAATCAAACTTTCTCCATAATCTCCAATAATTTTTGTAGGAACTTTTCTGTCACCTGTTATTCGAGAATAGTATTCTTGAATAAGATTTGAAATACTCTCCGCTTCTGCATTATCTAAGTGAGGGGCAAAAGAGACAATGTTATCGAAAATATTAACATAAATAAACCAAGTTTCTTCAATTGCCGCAATTTCAGGGTTAGTTATTGCTTGTGAAGTGTAATATTTATCATAGCGATCAAACCATTTTGAATTATTCAAATGATAATTTATTGCTTCATTATTCTCATCATTCAAATAGTAATAATAACCAGTACCTTTGTCCTGAAGTAGGTTAGCTAATACCATATAATCCAAAATATCTCCTGCATATCTGCAAACATCTCCTTTGGAAGGATAAGCACCAGTTATTTCGTTTTTTAGTTGTTCGTATTTATGGTTGTACTCAATTTTTTCACTCCTATGCTTTAAAATCATTATGGCAACATCTTTTGGTCTTTTACCATCTCGTGTAACTCGTAAGTCAAAATATGCACATTGAGTAAGTTCTTCTGAGGTAATGCTAAATGGCTTGCCAATTAACTTTTCGCCTTCAATTAAAAGTTGTAAAATAAAATTGCAAGGTTTAAATTTCACTCCAGCCTCAATTTGCTTAATTATATTTTGTGACTTTATGTGTCCACCTGGATATTGGAATGAATATAGAAAGTAATTGAAAAACTCATCTAAATATTGATTGTTTGCTAACCTAATCGCAGTTTTACTTGGTTGTAAATATCCATCTTTCTTTTGAATAAAAGCAAATAAAGCAGAAATCTCAGTTCTCCAATTATCAATAGTCTTTTGAGTTGAGGTGGAATTTTTCTTGAATCCATAAAGCACATTATTTAATTCTGAATTAAAATCTTTCTCTACTAAAACACTCATTTCTGAAATTGAGGTTGCCACATATAGCAATACTTCTTCAACATCATTTTTAAAACGAGGTCTTACATGATGCAAACGGAAAAAGAATTCCTCGGGTATTTTGTATGTCATATGACAAATCATAGTTGCGTTTTTATTGCTTCGGCTAATATTTTTGCTAATATTGGAGGAACTGCATTACCTACCTGTTTGTATTGGCTTGTTTTGCAACCTAAAAAAATAAAAGTGTCAGGGAAAGATTGAATTCTTGCACTTTCTCTCACTGTTGGAACTCTATTAAATTTGTAGTGAAAATGATGACGGTGTCCTGTATCTATTGTAAAACTTGGCTTTTCACTGCATAATCTTGTCCAAGCAATATGAACATTTCTTGTTTGTTGAAATTCCTCGGGTAGATTTTTATAATTTCCACCATCGGGAACCATTCCAATAATTTCTATCGTTTGTTCACTGTGATTTGTTGTTTCATGATTAAAAACACCTTTAGATCCTTTTCTAATCATTTCCTGATATTGAGATTTCGGATTTATTGAATAATTGTTACCATCTGGTACTGATTTTTCAGGTAAGTCGGAAATAGCTTCTTTTGAGGTGATTAGTTTTTTAGTTTTCATAGTAGGGAAATAAAATTCTTGCTTGCCTTTTGTTCCAATAAAAAATGCTCTTTTCCTATTTTGTGGTACCCCAAAATCAGAAGCCATTAAAACTTTGTAAACTACACTATAGCCCAATTTTTCGAAGTCTTTAATAATAGTATCTTTTACAACACCCTCTCCCATTGAAACTATGTTGGGTACATTTTCCATTAAAAAAGCTTTTGGTTTGTAAAACTCCACAAAACTTACAAATGATTTGTAAAGCTTATTTCTTTCATCATCTATTATTCGTTTTCCTGCTATTGAAAAGCCTTGACAAGGAGGTCCTCCAATAATTAAATCGACTTTTAGAATGCCCGTTTTTTGACTTATTTCATTTACTGTTTCACTAAATAAGTCTGCCACAAGCCCTTTTGCATTTTTATGATTGTTTTTAAAAGTTGCGATAGCATCATTCCAGTGATCTATACCTAAAACAACATCAAAACCAGCTTCATTAAATCCATATGAAAGACCACCACAACCACAAAACAAATCTATTAACCTGAGTTCGAAATAAGCAAAAGATTAAAAAAGAGCTAATTGTCCATAAGTAGGTTCCACATCATATTTAATTGATGGTTTTTTAGGAAGAAAAGAATATGCTAACAATCCAGAGATAAGGTTTGTAAGGAAATTTCCAAATGATCTATGTCGTGAATGTTCAATTTGACAGATGTTCTTTAATTCATCATTAATTGTTTCAATAATGGATCTTTTTCTAAGTAATATCTTGTCATTGATTGACATAAGACAATTCTTCATATTCCTTTTTAGGCCAGTAATCAGCTGTATCCCATTAATAAATAAATGTTTGAAGAGTTTTTGTCCAATATATCCTTTATCAGCAAAGAGTTTCCCAAATATTTTTTTCAGAAAGTCCCTGTTTTTCAATGGTTCCCGATCATCGACATTTCCAGGAGTGATTACAAAATTCAGTATTTCCCCTTTGTCATTGATTACCAAATGTAGCTTAAAGCCAAAGAAATAGCCCATGGTTGATTTTCCACGCTGTGCAATTCCATCAAAAACTTTATGGTTGAAGATCCTTTTATTGTTGCAAACTCTCAGTGCTGTTGCATCAACAATTGATATTCCAGTGCAGGAACCTAATCTCATCATTTTCAAAAATATAACCATTGGTAAAAGTGCTTTTTGCTGAAGTTCAACAAACCTGTTGTAAGAAACAGTTTCAGGAAATTCATTTGTTAGATGAACTTGCACATATTGAGTATAAAAATGTTTTAGATTACGATAACCTCCTAAATGAAAAGCGATTAAAATCGTTATCACCTCTGATTCCGAGAGTTTGCAAGGCTTATTCCGGCTCTTTTTAGAGTTGTCAGAGCGCAGTTGAGCCCCCGCCAATGTTTTACTGAAATCTTTGCAAAATTCATCTGCTAAGAAGAAAATATCCACTAATTTTGAGTCTATCAACATAAGGGTTGTTTTTAAATGTATATTATTGTATTTGAGCGTCTTAATATACAAACAACCCTTATATTTTCCAAATATTTTACCTCTTTTTTTATATCGAACTCAGGTTATTACTGTATTTTTTATTGTATTCATTTATTCTTTTGTTCTTTTAGATAGCTTACCTTTTCCTCTGCCAATTTTAATGCTTGACAGGCCAAATCATCATTTGCTATTTCATAAGCGATATTATCACTTAAATATTGAATAAGCAAATCATCTTTGTCCATTTCGAGAATGAAAGCTAGTTTTGCAATTTGTTCTCTTGTTGCCCTTCGTTCGCTTCGTTCAATTTTGCTTAATATTGCGGTATCTATATCGAGTTGAGCAGCTACACGCCTCAGAATTAGCCCCTTTTTTTCTCTATGTTCCCTGATTATTTCACCTGTGGTTTTCACTTTGAACGCTTTAAATTGACAATATTTGTCAAATATAATCTATCCTCTTAAAATAAACAAATTATTTATTGAAATTTTATCAACAGCTGACATCTTTGTATGACACTATTGGGTTTAAGTGTAATTACAAAATTCAAGTTAAAACAAAGGTGAAGCTGTTGTCCAACTTCTGAAAGGAATATAAGTTTGAATATGGAGGATGTTTTCCACTAAATTTTTTGTTTCTCACAAATAGCATTGTAATTGTCTTACTTCTTTTAATAGCTGTCCATTCGTCATTGTCTAAATACACTAAAAAAAATTCATTGCCCTATATTTCAGCACAATATATAATTTTATAATTTATGGAGAGCAAAACAACTCGCATTTTGGGAATCCTGCCCACCGATTGGGAATTCCGACTATCCTTCCTGATACGCATTTTGCATCCTTTCAGTTCGGGTTATCGTAGTTTTACAGAACCATCTAACGATTTAACATTAATGGAAAACATCGTAAAAAAATTGAGACAGGTTTCCTGGGTAATACTATTGCTAATGATTATCCTTGCCACCCTCCTCTCTTTTTTGATTATTATAAGCTTTTGATGTTGGCTTAATGTAAATTGTTTTGTGGCGATTAACTGACGATAATAACCAATACATATGAACAGATTTTGGACAATCCTCACCGGATTTCTGATTATTTCCCAAACATGTTTCGCGCAGTCGCAAAAAAGTGAGCCCAACGGGTTGGAGATTGCCGTGAAAATGGCAGATTCGGAAATAAAACAATTTCCGGAACCCTGGACAGTCGACTTTAACCCAAAACCTGTTTGGAACTATACGCAGGGACTGGTTGCACATGCCATGATCAAGGTATGGAAAGAAAATGGCAATGAAACTTTTTACAGTTACGCCAAAAGCTATGCCGATAAGTTTATAGATGCCAACGGAAATATTTGGGGATATAAGGTTGATGAGTACAACATCGACTGTGTAAATTCAGGAAAGTTTCTTTTTGACTTATATGAAAAAACAAAAGATCAACGCTACCTTAAGGCGATTAATCATTTACGTGACCAACTAAAAACACAGCCACGCACTTCAGAAGGTGGCTTCTGGCACAAACAACGGTATCCCCATCAAATGTGGCTTGATGGCCTGTACATGGGCGCACCCTTCATGGCACAATACGCTTCATTAATGAATGAACCAGCTATTTTCGACGATGTAGTGAAACAATTTCTCATTATTAATAAGCACACCTATAATTCAGAAACTGGTTTGAATTACCACGGCTGGGATGAAAGTAAACAGCAAAAGTGGGCTGATCCCAAAACCGGCTGTTCTCCTAATTATTGGGGAAGGGCATATGGATGGTATGCAATGGCACTTGTAGACGTACTCGATTATTTACCGCTTGAACATCCAGGCCGGGTTAAGATTCTTGAAATCCTGAATCAGGTCGCCAGTGGAATTAAAAAATACCAGGATCCTAAAACAGGACTCTGGTACCAGGTGCTTGATCAGGGCAGTCGCGAAGGAAATTACCTCGAAGCAACCGCTTCATCGATGTTTACTTACACCTTGTTAAAAGCTTCACGTAAAGGATACATTAGTGCTGACTTCAAATCAATTGGTATTAAAGCTTATAAAGGTATTATCAAAAATTTGATTCAGGATAATGGAGATGGAACCATCAGTTTGACCAAATGCTGTTCGGTTGCTGGTCTGGGAGGAAAACCTTACCGTGACGGTTCTTACGAATACTACATCAAAGAACCCGTTCGTGCAAATGATGCTAAAGGAGTTGGACCATTTATTATGGCCTCGCTCGAATTCAATAATAACTAATTTTTTTAATTCAAAAATCAAACTTAATAATTATCTATGATGAAAATGAAGCAAAGTTTTCGTGGAAAGGTTTGCCTGTTAGCACTGTTTGTAATTTGTACGGGCGTACAATTATTTGCCCAGAAAATTACGGGTGTGGTGGTTGATGATTCAAACACCCCAATACCAGGCGTTACAATTGTGTTAAAAGGAACGACTACCGGAACGATTACCAGTATTGATGGTAATTATTCTATCAATGCCAACGATGTGCAGAAAGATGTCCTTACTTTCTCTTTTGTTGGTTTCGAAACGAAAGAGGTAAAGATCGGTGGACAAAAAGTGATTAATGTACAGTTAAAAGTTAGCTCCCTTGAAGTTGAAGAGGTAGTTGCGATCGGTTATGGTACAATTAAAAAGAGAGACTTGACTGGTTCTGTATCTTCTGTTAAGGCAGATGTAATTTCGAAGACCGCATCGAGTAATGCAATGCAGTCAATGCAAGGACGCGTTCCGGGACTCGATATTCAGCAATCAAGCGGACAGGCTGGCGCAGGACTTAATATTAATCTTCGCGGGTCACGTTCGATTACTGCAACCAACAGCCCATTGATTATGGTTGATGGTGTGGACTATGGCTCGACACTCGACATAAATCCTTCCGATATCGAATCGATGGAAGTATTGAAAGATGCGTCTTCTACTGCAATTTACGGAACGAAAGGTGCAAACGGAGTAATCATTATCACTACAAAACGCGGAAAAGTCGGTAAAACGAAGGTGAGCCTTAATGCTTACTTATCTTCAAACCAACCTGCCAACGTACCTCAGGTGATGTTAGGTATGACTGAAGTAAACCGTCGTATCAACGCAGAACGCTATAAAAGAGATCAATTGCTTGTTACGGCAGGTACTGGTACATGGGGTGATTCCAAAGTAGTAGCATCTGATGTTCTTGGCAGTTCGGCTGCCAATAGTTTGCCATATACCGAAATGGATATTTATAATGATGGTTCATATACCAATTGGTCAGATATCATTCTCCAGAATGGTTTAACTCAAAACTATGAAGCTGCGGTATCGGGTGGAAATGAGAAAACCAATTTCAACCTCTCTTTGGGAACAATGTACGAAGCAGGTTTGCTACGTAAAGACCAAATGGATCGTTATAATGTAAAGACAAACATCGACCATAAAATCAGCAATATTTTTAAAGTAGGAACAAGTTTGTTGCACACCTATAAAAATCAGGACCAACGCACCAACGTTTTTGGTCAGGCACTAAAAATGACTTCTATTGCTCATCCTTATGATGCCGATGGAAATATGATCTTCAAACCATCACCCACTTACGAAGCTCATGCCAACCCATTGTTAGACGAAGTTGATGGCAACTTTCAGCACAATATTGAATCTACCCGCTTCTTCGGAAATGTCTATATGGAAATTACTCCGATGAAGAATTTATCATTCAAGTCGATGCTGGCTTTAGACAGAACCGACTCCCGCGATGGTCTTTACCAGGATTATCAAAGTGTTGGGCGGCTTCAAGGTGCTGCCGGCAGTTATATTTCTGTAGAAAACAGGGTTCGTACAGGCTATACATGGGAAAATACATTGAATTTCAGCACAAGTTTTGGTGGCACGAACCACAATCTTTCAACTTTGTTAGGTCATAGCAGTACCCAGGGAGTTACCGAATATCGGGGAATTAACGGGAATACCGCAGCAGAGCACTACTATCAGAGTTCGTTCTACGATTTATCCAAAATTACTGTTCCTGTCCTTTCGAACGGATATACCAAGAGTTCAATGCTTTCCTTCTTCGGTCGCGCGAACTACAGATTCCTGGATAAATATCTCTTAACCGCATCAGTTCGTGCAGATGGTTCGTCGGTATTGGCAAAGGGACATCAATGGGGCTATTTCCCATCAGTTGCAATTGCATGGCGAATGAACGAAGAATCGTTCCTTAAAAGTGCCGGATGGCTGGATAATCTGAAACTGCGTGCTTCATGGGGTTTATCAGGTAACGCCGCCGTTGATCCTTACGGAACACTTACAACAGTTAGTAACAGCAGTACTTTCCCCGTTTACTATAACCTGAATGGGAAAGAATATTCGGGTAATATTCCCAATACATTCGGTAACGAAAATCTGACATGGGAAAAGACAGCCGCGTTGAATTTCGGTTTGGACATTGGAATCCTGAAGAACCGGATTTCGGGTAGTGTCGATGTTTATTTCAGCAATACCTACGATTTACTATATATGAGGAGCCTTCCAGCATCGAATGTATTTCCAAATGTGCTCGATAACATTGGCAAAACCAAAGGATCAGGTGTTGAACTTGGATTAAATACTTTGATTGTGGATTCTAAAGATTTCAAATGGGATGTAAACTGGACAGCCGCATTCTACAAAGATGAAATCACGAGCCTTTCAGGAGGTATCACGAAAAACATTACCGGCCGTACAGGTCAGATTATCGGCGAACCTGTAAGCATTTACTACGATTATCAGGCCGAAGGTTGCTGGGGTGCCGGCGAATTTATTGCCTACAAAGCTGACTGGCTGGCGCGTCATGCAGGTGGAACAATGACCATGACTGGTGATCCCGGAACAATTAAAATTTTAGATGTTGACGATGATGGCAAACTTACCGATGCTGACAAACGTGTTTACAATCGGAGTCCAAAAGCAGTTTTGGGTATGAATAATACGATTAGCTATAAGAATTTATCATTGTCAGTACTGGTCTATGCCCGTCTTGGCGGATATCTTGATTACAATTTCAATAGCTTAGTCACTTACGATGGTTCTAACTGGGGCGATGTTGATTACTGGACACCCGAAAATCAGACAGCTAAATTCCCAACACCAGGAAACAATTCAAATTGGAGTACTTATGGAAGCGCCGCTCAGTACGAGAATGCATCGTATGTGAAAGTGAAAGATATTACGCTTTCTTACAACCTGCCAAAGAAACTTATCACTAAAGTTGGTATCGGGAATGTCAAGTTTTACGGATCTTTGAAGAACTATTTTACTTTCAGTAAGATTGATAATTACGACTCAGAACGTGGTGGTGCTGTTACCTTCCCGTTAGCAAAACAGGTAATATTTGGTGTAAATGTTGAATTTTAAAAGAATTTAGATATGAAAAATAAAATTTATATAACACTGGTGGCTACAGCATTAATGCTTGGCACCACCACATCTTGCAGCGATTTCCTTAAAGAGGAAAACAAAGTCGGACAAACTGCTGATTTACTTTACGCAACAGAAACAGGCGTTGAAAGCCTGGTTGCGTCTTGCTACACCTACTCCCGCGCCTGGTATGGAAAAGAGGCCGCGTTGGGGCTTTCCGAAATGGGTTCCGACCTGTTTTATTACGGTTTCGACAACAAACAGAAGAGTTTGAATTCGTATAAAATTACGGCTGAGAGCTTAGACGGCAATGTTGCGGATAATCCTTGCCTGGACCAATATTGGGAAGCATTCTTTACCGCTGTAAATGTTTGTAATACCACTTTGGAGTATGTCCCAAAAAACACCCTTCTTTCAGCGGCAAAGAAAACGCAGCATATGGGTGAAGCTCATTTCCTTCGTGCTTTTTATTATTGGCATATGGTGAATCTTTGGGGTCCGGTTCATTATTATAAAGAATCCGTTAAAACGATTACGACCGAGGCTTTCCGTGATTCTGAAGAATCTGTTTATAGCAATATTCTTGCAGACCTTGACGATGCAGCGAAAGAATTGGCAACCGTCACAACAAAATCATCCAGCGTAAACCTGTGGGCTGTCCGTGCATTCAAAGCTCGTGTCCTTCTCTATGCTGCATCCTGGTTGGGTGAGACAAGCCTCACAAGTAATACTGCTTATGCCGGTCAAAATCTTTATACACTTGCAAAGACCGAAGCCGACGCTGTTATTGGAAGTGGTATTGCCACCTTCTACAATAAATACGCTGATGTCTGGACGATGACGAATGAGGATGTCACAAAAAATAGCGAATCTATCTGGGGTGTATCCTATAGTCCTACTTTCTCTCTCAATGTGTTGCCTTACCGTATCAAAACAGACGCAAGCGGAAACTATCTGGATTATAACAACATCATATCCCGGACAGGGCGCAGTACAGGTGGCGGCAACGCAATGCTTCTTATGTTTATTCCTAAATGGAGTAATGCAGGCAGCGATTTAACCGATGTGTTCGTACGTTGTACCAGTATTACACAAACCCTTACAAATAGTGTGACCAAAGCAGTTGTTACCTGCGGACCTACTTATTCGAAATATGGTCGTGGTTTTACCCGTTATGTACCAACCCTGTATTTGGTTAACCTGTTCAACAAGAACAAAGCAACCGACCAACGTTATGACGCGACGATCCGCGACGCTTATACGATAGCTCCCGGATTGGAACTCTCGTCGAAGAAATATCCTTTGATGACCGATACAGCGCTTTATTTTATGTCAGCAGATGCTTCTTCAGCCAAAGGACAGGCCTTGATTGCCCGGGCAAATAAACGTTACCGGATCCACTCCCTTGTTGGCGGGGCACTTCCTTTGTACACCTCTTTGGATCCTGCCACAGCACTTCCAACGACTACGATGCCAACGTTAGATCCATACAGCGATGGCAGGTATAAAAATGTTGCATATTGCGGCGATCAGTCTTTCATCTCTATCAAGAAATTTGATACAGACGTATATACCCGTTCTGATAATGATAAAGTGACACCTGAAATCTACGATCGCGACGTAATGGTTCTTCGCCTGGCCGAAATGTACCTGATTAAAGCTGAAGCCGAATTGAAAACGACTGGTAGTGATGCAGCTCTTGCCACATTGAATATTCTGCGTGCGAAACGTGCAATTACAGGAAAAGACAATTTGCTGAAAGGTACTGTTGACATTAACACAATTCTTGATGAACGTGCACTTGAACTTTGCGGTGAACAACAACGCTGGTTCGACCTGAAACGTACAAAAACCTTGGTTAGCCGTGTAAAAGCCTACAATGCGCAAGGAGCAGCAAGTGTTCAGGATTTTCATATGTTACGTCCAATTCCACAGGCACAAATGGATGCCGTTACAAATAAGACCTCTGGAGTTGATCCAAAAGGTTTCTGGCAAAACCCTGGTTATTGATTACGAAATAGCACAATTATACAAGATCTGCCAGGTTTTAAAAATCTGGCAGATCTTTATTCATTTCCAAACTTTTAGAGATGCCCAACCAAATTGGCCGCCTTATCCTCGTATTGTTCCTATTGTTTACGGGCAAATCATTAATAGCTAACAACTACGACTTTGTGGTTGCACCTGATGGCAGCGGCAACTTCACTTCCATACAGAAAGCCATCGATGCCTGTAAAGCATTCCCCGATTCACGTGTCACGATCTTTGTAAAAAACGGGATCTATAAAGAAAAGATTCAGATTCCGTCGTGCAACACCCGGCTATCCATCATAGGCGAAAGTGCAGAAAAGACAATTATTTCCTACGATGACTATTTTGATAAAATCAACAGGGGAAGAAACAGTACTTTTTATACTTCCACCTTAAAAATTGAAGCAAACGACTTCATCCTTGAAAATATTACGGTTGAGAATTCAGCCGGACCAGTCGGACAGGCCGTTGCTCTTCATGTTGAAGGCGATCAGTGCGTATTCCGTAATTGCCTGTTTTTAGGATTTCAGGATACTGTTTATGCTGCCGGCCGGTTCAGCCGGATGTTCTTCACCAATTGTTACATCGAAGGAACCACCGATTTTATATTTGGTGAGGCAACTGTTGTGTTTGAACAGTGTACCCTCCATTGCCAAGGAGACTCCTACATTACGGCGGCCAGCACTCCCGAAGGAAAACCTTACGGGTTTGTTTTTCTGAATTGCAAACTTACCGCTGCCGATGGTGTTAAAAAAGTTTACCTTGGACGTCCGTGGCGTATTTATGCCAAAGCTGCTTTCCTGAACTGCGAAATAGGTTCTTTTATATGTCCCGAAGGGTGGCACAACTGGGATAAACCAGAAGCAGAAAAAACGTCCTTTTTTGCTGAATATAAAAACACCGGACCTGGTGCTTCTGTTATCCAAAGGGTATCCTGGTCGCATCAATTAACAGATGATGAAGTTGCGACTTTTACACCTGAAAATATTCTTGGTGATTGGGTTGCCGGATACAAATAGTTCAAAATTCATAATCAAAAATATATGATTCTTCGTAAATCAGCCTTTATGCTCCTGACAGTAGCTTTAGTCACTGTCGGTTCGGTTGCTCAACCTGTTTCGATAACTGGTCAGGCAGATAATTTATATAAGGACATTGAATTTAAGATGCCACGCGTTCAGGAACCAATTATTCCGTCCCATACAGTTTCGATTTCAGATTTTGGCGCGATAAACGGTGGACAGGTTCTCTGCACACAGGCATTTGCCCAAGCCATTGATGCCCTGTCGAAGAAAGGTGGCGGAAAGGTCATTGTGCCCCGCGGAATTTGGCTCACGGGACCTATTACGCTAAAAAGCAACATCGAAATCTATACGGAAAGTTGCGCAATGATTGTTTTCAGTACCGATAAAAGTTTGTATCCCTTGGTAGAAACCAATTTTGAAGGTTTCAACACTTATCGTTGTACTTCACCCATCAATGGACGTAACCTTGAAAATATTGCCTTTACCGGAAAGGGAGTTCTTGATGGCTCCGGCGATGTTTGGAGAGCCGTGAAAAAAGAAAAGCTAACCGAATCGCAGTGGAAAAAACTGTTAGCTTCAGGTGGTTTGTTGGGCGAAAACGGTAAAACCTGGTATCCTTCGCAACAGTTTATCAATGGTGAAAAAATTGCCGAAATGAACGTTCCGCGAAACCTAAAAACAAAAGCGGAATTTGAACAAATCAGGGATTTCCTTCGCCCCGTGATGATCAGTTTGATTTCCTGCAAAAAGGTATTGATCGATGGACCTACGTTTCAGAACTCACCGGCATGGTGCATTCATCCATTACTGTGCGAAGACTTTACGATGCGTAACACAACTGTCAGGAATCCATGGTATTCGCAGAACGGTGATGGTATTGATATTGAATCGTGTAAAAACAGCATCATTCACGACAGTAATTTTGATGTGGGCGACGATGCCATTTGCATCAAATCGGGCAAAGATAAGGAAGGTCGCGACCGGGGAATTCCTAATGAAAACCTGGTAGTGAAGAACTGCATCGTCTATCACGGTCATGGTGGCGTTACCGTAGGAAGCGAGATGTCGGGAGGAGTGCGTAACCTCCATGTTTCGAATTGTACTTTTATCGGAACGGATGTGGGTCTTCGATTTAAAAGCAACCGTGGCCGGGGTGGAGTAGTCGAAAACATCTATATTTCGGATATTGAGATGATGAATATTCCAACGCAGGCCATATCATTCAACCTGTATTACAGCGGAAGATCGGCTTCAGAAGACATAGAGGCGGGAGATAACGGTTCAGTTGAAAAACTATTGCCCGTAACAGAAGAGACCCCACAGTTTAAGAACATCGTTATTCGTGATGTGAACTGTAAAGGAGCTTCACTGGGAATATTTCTGCAAGGATTGCCAGAGATGAACCTTGAAAACATCCGCCTCGAAAACATTCAGATGGAAGCTGACTTTGGAATGATATGTTCCGACACAAAAAATTTAACAGTCAAAAACCTCACACTTAAAACAAAGAAGACACCTTTAATTGCCCTCCGTAACAGCACTAATATTACAATTGACGGACTTGTTACAGATCGTGAAGCTTTACCGTTGATCCGCGTTTCGGGTTCAAGAACCGGAAATACCATTTTAAAGAATGCTGGTATTACAAATCAGGAAAAGCAATTGTCGATTAGGAAAGAGGTATCAAAAGAGCGGATTCAGGTATTGAAATAAGCAAACCATCGCAAGTCAGGATTAAGCAGTAAAGAAAAAAATTCAAGCTTTTTAAACATTACAGCAAGTTGGTTTGTTCTTAGATAAGAATCATTCTCATTTAAGAACGAATCAATTATGCTGATTACTGAATGTAAAAATAAACTGATAGCTAAGGGATTGAGAGTTACACCCCAACGACTCTCGATATTTGTTGCCATTCTCAAACTCAACAATCATCCAACTGCTGAGGATATTATCGTCTTTATCAAAAAAAATCATCCGAATATCGCAACCGGAACAGTGTATAAAGTCCTCGATTCGCTGGTCGAAAACGGATTGGTGAAAAAAGTGAAAACCGAAAAGGATATTATGAGATATGATGCAGTGATGGAAAATCACCACCACTTGTATTGTTCCGAGTCCGATAAAATTGCAGATTATTATAACGAAGAGATCATAGAACTTCTTTCGGATTATTTTAAGAGACATGAAATTCCCGATTTTGAGATCGGCGATATTAAGCTGCAAATCAATGGAAAATTCTTAAATGAAACGAAATAAAAGTATCAATTATAAACAAGTACAAATTAAAAATGGAAGATAACTCAAACAACGTCGGTAAATGCCCCCTAACCGGAGCGACTGGCAAACACAGTGTTGGAGCGAGCGGTACAAAAAACCGCGACTGGTGGCCGAATCAGTTAAAATTAAATATTCTGCGACAAAACTCTTCTTTATCAAACCCTATGGGTGAAGATTTTACCTACGCAGAAGCATTTAAAAGTCTTGATTTGGGGGCAATTAAAAAAGACCTTCATAGCCTAATGACTGACTCTCAGGAATGGTGGCCTGCCGATTTCGGTCATTACGGACCATTTTTCATCCGAATGGCATGGCACAGTGCCGGTACCTACCGAACCGGCGATGGTCGCGGAGGTGCAGGTGGCGGACAGCAACGTTTTGCCCCGCTCAACAGTTGGCCCGACAACGTTAATCTCGACAAGGCACGTAGGCTACTTTGGCCAATCAAACAAAAGTATGGCCGGAAAATATCGTGGGCCGACCTGATGATTCTCACGGGGAATGTAGCTCTGGAATCAATGGGATTCAAAACCTTTGGATTTGGCGGTGGACGAGCAGATTTTTGGGAGCCCGAAGAAGATGTCTACTGGGGTTCCGAAGCCAAATGGTTGGAAAATGACGAACGTAATCTGGACAAAACTGAAGTTGACAATCCACTGGCCGCCATTCAAATGGGATTAATCTATGTGAATCCGGAAGGACCGGACGGAAACCCTGATCCAATTGCAGCGGCTACTGATATCCGCAACACTTTTGCCCGTATGGCGATGAATGATGAAGAAACCGTGGCATTGATTGCCGGTGGGCATACTTTTGGCAAAACACACGGAGCCGGAAATGCTGCACATGTTGGACCCGAGCCCGAAGCTGCCGGCATTGAAGAGCAGGGTTTGGGATGGAAAAGTTCGTTTGGCTCGGGAAAAGGAGGCGACACCATCTCCAGCGGTATAGAAGTTACATGGACACAGACTCCGGCAAGGTGGAGTAATTTCTTCTTCCAGAACCTGTTTAATTTCGAATGGGAACTCACAAAAAGCCCAGCCGGTGCTCATCAGTGGGTAGCAAAAAATGTAGGGGATGTCGTTCCAGATGCCCACGACGCATCTAAAAAACAGGCACCAACGATGCTTACAACGGATCTTTCTTTACGATTTGATCCCATCTACGAAAAAATTTCAAGACGTTTCTATGAACATCCGCTGGAATTTGCCGATGCTTTTGCCCGTGCATGGTTTAAGCTGACTCACCGGGATATGGGACCACGGACACGCTATTTAGGACCTGAAGTACCCGCAGAAGAACTGATCTGGCAAGATCCGATTCCAGCCATGAATCATGTATTAATTGACGGGCAGGATATTGCAGCATTAAAAGCGAAGGCATTGAATTCCGGACTATCCGTATCTCAGTTGGTATCTACAGCCTGGTCTTCTGCCTCAACTTTCCGTGGTTCAGATAAACGTGGCGGCGCGAACGGTGCCCGTATTCGTCTTGCCCCACAAAAAGACTGGGCTGTTAACAATCCTGCTCAGCTAAAGAAAGTATTAGCAACACTGGAAGGTATCCAAAAGGAATTCAACAGCGCCCAGTCCGACGGTAAGAAAGTTTCTCTTGCCGACCTTATTGTATTGGCCGGATGTGCCGGTGTTGAAAAAGGTGCAAAAGACGCAGGTTATGCTGTAACCGTTCCATTCACTCCTGGGCGTATGGACACAACACAAGAACTTACCGACGTGGATTCTTTCGGAGTGCTTGAGCCGGCTGCCGATGGTTTCCGCAACTATTTGAAAAAGAAATACACCATATCAACCGAAGAGTTGTTGATTGACAAAGCCCAATTGCTTACGCTAACTGCTCCTGAAATGACAGTGCTTGTGGGCGGTATGCGCGTGTTAAACACGAACTTCGACAACTCAAAACTGGGTGTTTTCACGACACGCCCCGAGGTTCTAACGAACGATTTCTTTGTAAACCTGCTCGATATGAGAACGGCCTGGATGCCCGCATCAGAGACCAAAGAGACTTTCGATGGACGTGACCGCAAAACGGGCGAAATCAAATGGACAGGAACCCGTGCAGATCTGATCTTTGGTTCAAACTCAGAGTTGAGAGCCCTTGCCGAAGTTTATGGAAGCGCAGATGCCCGGGAAAAATTTGTGAAGGATTTTGTGGTGGTCTGGAACAAAGTAATGAACCTTGACCGCTTTGATTTGGATTGATTTTTCACTTTGCATACCGCTTTGGTTAGTGATTCGAACAATTTCTGCTTCATGCTCGTTTTCAGTATTTATTTAGAATAGTTTACATTTTCTAAGTAATTCTTTCGAACTTTGCCGTATGACAGATTTGGATTATATAGTTGATGTCAGGAGTGTTAAGAAATCGTTTAAAGATGTTCAGGCAGTAAAAGGGGTAAGCCTGAGGATTAAGCAGGGAGAGTTTCTTGCATTGCTGGGGCCAAACGGAGCAGGGAAAACTACGCTGGTTGAAATGATAGAGGGAATTCAACACCCCGACGAAGGAGAGATTTTCATCGAAGGCAAGCAATGGAAGAACCACCAACACGAACTGCACCAGTTAATCGGACTTTCGCTTCAGGAAACCCGGTTTATGGACAAGTTGACTGCCTACGAAACCATGCGCCTGTTCGCCAGTTTTTATAAACTCGATTCCCTTCGTGTGGATGAAGTTTTTAAACTGATTGGTCTGGAGGAGAAGAAGAAATCTTACGTAAACAACTTGTCGGGGGGTCAGCGCCAACGGTTGGCACTGGGAGTTTCAGTACTTAACAAACCGAAGATCCTGCTGCTGGACGAACCAACAACAGGTCTCGATCCAAATGCACGCCGCGAGATCTGGAACATCCTGCTTGATCTCAAAAAAGAGCACAACACTTCGCTGCTTCTTACTTCCCATTACATGGAAGAAGCCGAATATCTTTGCGACCGGATCGTGATCATGGACCAGGGAACAATACTGACTGAAGGGACGCTTGAGGAAATATTGAAACTTGGCGGCCATCACTCATTAGACGAATTATTTATCACACTAACCGGACGCCATATCTATGAATAGAATCACTAATCATCAGTTATACAGGTTAATATTCGCGCATCTTGCCGAAATTATCCGAGAACCAGCCGTTCTGTTCTGGGGCATCGTTTTCCCAATATTAATGGCATGGGGACTTGGAATCGCCTTTACTCAAAAGGGTGAAACACACCTCAAAATGGCCATCGTTAAAACGATTACTGCCAGCGATACTCTGAAAGAGACAAAACTTGCCGGCTATCTTTTGGCAAATGGCACTAAAAAAGACAGAACCTATTCCATTGTTCTTAAAAATGAAAAACTGGGAGATATAAGTCTTTCCTTCCTCGAAACATCGTTTGCCAATGCCTATGCGATGCTTAAACAGGGGAAAGTATCGTTGATTGTTGAAGACAGGACAGCTGACACAAAATATCATTTCGATCCGGCAAATGCGGAAGCAAAAACAGCCTACCAGCTGATGTCAAATCTATCCTCATATGGGTCGGCCTTTTATAACGCCAATCAATCAAGTATCGAACCCCTCACATTGAAAGGGACAAGGTATGTCGATTTTCTAATACCCGGCTTGCTTGCCATGGGTATCATGATGTCGTGTATGTGGGGAATCAGTTATACCATTATCGACCGCCGATCGAAGAAACTACTACGAAGGATGGTGGCGACCCCCATGCGAAAGTCGAACTTCTTACTCGCCTTAATAACAGCACGGTTTACGATGAACGTGGTTGAAGGCGTATTGCTTTTTCTGTTTGCCTGGTTGTATTTTGGAACAAGTGTTCAGGGAAGCTGGCCAGCTTTGATTGCATTGTTCTTAGCCGGAAATATTGCCTTTTCGGGGATTTCGATATTGATTTCCTCACATACTGCAAATCCTGAAATAGGAAATGGGATCATTAATGCGCTGGTAACACCAATGATGGTCGTTTCGGGTATTTTCTTCAGTTACCACAATTTTCCCGATTGGACAATTCCAATCATCCAATATCTACCGCTCACAATGATCGCCGATAGTTTCAGAAGTATCTTTAATGAAGGGGCAGGTTTTATGGATGTCTGGCGCGAAGCATTTGTGCTTACCTCAATCGGAGTCGTATCGTTTGTTTCAGGGTTGAAGATATTTAAGTGGTATTAAAATAGTGTATCTTTACTAAAATACGATGTTTTAGCAATTTAACGGGGAACAATATACCTATGTTTCAGAAAGACTACATTCTTAGGATGATTGAGATGATCGGCGATTTGATTGCCGCTTTGCTGGGCTTAATCAAAAAAGGAGATTTTGACCAAGCTGAAAAGATTATCGAGCGGGGTTATATAGAACTCCTCAGAAGAGATGCTTCATTTTTCCAGTTGATTCCCAGGGAGCAGCTAACCGACAAATTACTCGGAGATCACCATTATACGAATGGACACCTGGAGGTACTATCTGAACTTTTCTTTGCAGAAGCCACTTTAAGTGAGGCTCAGAACAAACTGGATAACAGCCTTATTTACTACGAAAAATCGTTGACATTACTCGAATTTCTCGAACAGGAAGATAAAACATGGTCAGCTAAACGTGAAGATCGTAAAAGTCTTTTGAAGGAACGCATAGAAGTCCTTTCAGGGAAAGATCCTTTATTGCAGTAGTAGCTTGTTTCTTTTCTGTTTAATGCTGATATTTCTTGAAAACCGTTGTTACTGTGTGCCCACCAAATCCAAATGTATTATTCAAAGCCACCAAAACTTCTTTTTGAATTGCCCGATTCGGAGTAAGGTTTAATTGTGCATTTATTTCAGGGTCAATTACATTCAAATTAATGGTAGGTGGGATTTCATTTTGTGCGATCGATTTAACACAAGCAATGGCTTCAATAGCGCCGGCGGCTCCCAATAAATGACCCGTCATTGATTTTGTACCACTGATTTGAATTTTACTTAAAGATGGGCCAAAAACCTTTGAGATCGCTTTACATTCACTGATATCTCCCGCAGCCGTGGAAGTAGCATGAGCATTAATATAAGTAACATCATTTGTCGTTAATCCTGAATCAATTAATGCACCTTCCATCGCTAAAATGGCACCTAATCCTTCGGGGTGTGGAGCTGCAACATGAAAGGCATCGGAAGCAGCACCATAACCAACTAACTCGCAATAAATTTTCGCTCCGCGATTAAGTGCATGTTCGAGTTCTTCAATCATTAAAACGCCGGCACCTTCGCCGATTACAAAACCATCGCGTGTCTGATCAAACGGACGGGAGGCAGTTTCAGGTGAGTCATTTAGGGTTGACAAAGCTTTCATTGAATTAAATCCACCAACTGTTGCCTGTGTTATTGGTGCTTCTGTACCGCCCGTAATAATGATATTTGCACGTCCTAGCCTGATAAGATCCAATGCATTGGCTATCGCGTTATTCGAGGAAGCACAGGCAGAAACCATCGAATAACTAATGCCATGAAATCCATACCGGATAGAAATATGACCTGCTGCAATATTAGGTATCATTTTAGTTACAAAAAACGGATTGAACCGCGGAATTAATCCATTTTGCCCAAAGTTTAATACTTCTTCTTCGAATGTTTGCATCCCTCCTATTCCCGTTGACATAATAACCCCAACTTTATTAAGATCACACCTGTCAAGATTTAATTCCGAATCACTCATACATTCGCCAGTGGCAGCCAGGGCATATTGAATAAATAAATCCATCTTTCTGATTTCATGCTTTTCGATGTATTTAAGTGGATCAAAGTCTTTTACTTCACAGGCAAATTTGGTTTTATGGTTTGTTGTATCAAATTTGGTAATTGCGGATGCTCCACTTTTTCCTTTAATGAGGTTTCCCCAAAAGTCTCCAACATTATTGCCTATTGGCGTTACTGCGCCCAATCCTGTTATTACTGCTCTTTTCATATTCACGCGTTTATGAATTTCAATCACTTTTCACTTCAATACCGATGAACTGATACATGAGTTTAAGCAAGTTCATATTTTTTAATGATACAAAAAAAGCGGGACATCTGCCCCGCTTTTATTATTTATTTTTGATTGAGTAATTTGATTCGCTGAAGGTTTTTCCTTCTTTTAAATTTCAACCTGATCACGTAATCCATGTAATACAAAGCTGGCACAAATACCAACGTCAGGAAGGTTGCAAAGCTTAGTCCGAAGATAATCGTCCAGGCTAAAGGCCCCCAGAATGCCACGTTGTCACCACCAAAGTAGATATGTGGGTTTAACTCGGTAAACATCGTCACAAAGTTGATGTTCATTCCTACAGCCAATGGAACAAGTCCCAGCATGGTTGCAGTCGCTGTTAAAACAACGGGTGTAATACGAGTCCTTCCGGCCATAACAATCGCTTCACGGGTTTTTAAACCGGCTTCTTTCATCCTGTCGCAGAACTCAACAATCAGGATTCCGTTTCGAACCACAATTCCTCCCAATGCGACAACGCCCAATCCTGTCATCATGATCACAAGATCCATTTTGAAAATGATTACCCCGAGCAATACCCCGATAATACTGAATATGACCTCACTCAAAATGATGATCGTCTTACTGATCGAACCAAACTGCGTAATCAGGATAAAGAAGATGATTCCAAGAGCAATCACCATCGCTTTCCCGAGGAATGCTGATGTCTCATCCTGATCTTCCTGTTCTCCTGTCAGTTTAATCTCAGTCCCTTCATGTTTGCTGAAGGTAGCAGCCAGTCTTTCTATTTTAGGAACGATATCATTGGCAGAATAACCCGAAACAACATTTGAGTAAACCGTAATCACTCGTTTCTGATCCAAACGTTTGATACCTGCATAAGAAGTGGAGTAATTAATTTTTGCCACGGTTGATAATGGCACACTCCTCAACTGTCCGCTGTTCATGTCGCGGTAGGTAATCATCAGATTGACCAATGCATTGATGTTATCGCGGGTAACTTTACGATAGCGCAAGGTGATTGGATATTCATCTTCATCCTGTTTGAATTTAGATATTTCCTTCCCGAAAAGTGCAG
>Ga0209100_1000992_pt1 | contig 21214 bp, 20 predicted proteins | sample lystaG_FD_185480 | JGI IMG/M metagenome (GOLD analysis project Ga0209100, IMG submission 185480) | Glacier valley bacterial and archeal communities from Borup Fiord, Nunavut, Canada, to study Microbial Dark Matter (Phase II) -... | ecosystem: Environmental > Aquatic > Freshwater > Ice > Glacier ...
CAGCCCTTGTGGCTCTAGCAATAGCCTACCTTGCCTACAGTGGGTACAAGATCGCTGGTGGAAGATATGGAAAAGGCATGCCATTGATTATCATCTTTTCCATCGTCCTCGCAATCATCTTCGCCAATGTCGCTGAAGTGGCAATCAATCTCATGCTTACCACGGAAATTGGTCTGACTCCCCTGGAGGCCATCCGATTATCACCACGCGCCCTTTTCGACAATGAACTCTTCTATGTGGCTGAGACTTGGAAAAACATCGGGATGGGACTTCTCTTTGGCGTCCTTGGAAGCTTAGGGATCATTAGACAATCCATGAGTGAAGGCTCATTCAAAAACATGGAAATCGAAAAGTATTAGATCTACCTGTTGTCGAAATCTTATCAAAATAAAAGGCTATGTTGAAACCTGTTTTGAAAATAGATTAATTAATAATAATAATATAGTATAAGTTATTTACTGATGTAAAAACTCTACATTAAGAGTCATAACTAAAATTTAAATGATATTAATTTGTTGAAAGTAAAATGAGCGTTTGTAAGCTGTATCGATGCGAGATGAAAGATGGACTTGATATAAAATTGAATGGAGCAAGATGTCTATGAAGTACAAAAAAACTGTTATTCTCACTATGTTACTGTTTGTTTTCATTGCAGGCAGTATTTATAGCATAAACAAGCAACATGGAAATACACCTGAAGCACGTCAAATAATTCTTAGTAGAAGGGATAATCATGTCATAATTCTTAGAGAGATAATTATTGAAAATAGTATCATCAGCGAAATGATAGACCAGGAATCAGGCTATGGATTTGCTCAATTCGAGAAAAATGAGCATGGGAACTATATTCTTAAGACTAAAATGGTTAGGACAAGACAAGATGAGCCTATACTCATGGATACTATTGTAATAAATGATGAAGTTTATGAAATTCTTATGTGCAACACAGCTGGTTTAGAATATGCCGAGGTTATTTATACTGATGACACAACGGGTAAAAAGGACGACCCTATTCGGGTGGAAATGTACAACCAAACAGTCGCATTAATAAAAGCTCCAGAATATTCAAGTTATACCAGGAATGTAGTTTTTTATAATTATAAAGGTGATAGATTTGAGTGATATCAACGCTCCAATTAGTTGGGCATAGTTTATGAATTAGCACACAAAGATGGATTTACTCGAATCTCTTTTAAAATGTCAAAATTTCAACACTATCCACAAAAAGATCCAAATAAAATATGAAAAAATCACCACTGCCGCTTAAAACGGTAGTGGTGATTTTTGCTTCTTCTGTTTATTTAATGCCTCAGACAGAAGACCTAGAAGATTCCAAATTTTTTCTTATCTTTCTTTTCCGCTTTGGCTTCTCTGTCCACAACGATTCCTGAAGCTTCCATGAACTGGTATAAAGCTTCTTTCTGTGCATCATTGAGCTTCTTTGGAACGTCTACGATGACATTGACATATTGGTCACCTCTGACGTTGCTTTTCGAATTGACCAGAGGTACGCCTTTGCTCTTCAATCTGAATAATGTCCCTGACTGGGTTCCTGCTGGAACATCATAGGAAACATCTCCATCAATGGTAGGAACGCTGATTTCCTTTCCAAGAGCCGCTTCAGCGATATTGATATGTGCATCCACATAAATATCATTTCCTCTTCTCTTGAAGAACTTATGTGGCTTCACCTTGATGACGATATGAAGATCGCCCTGTGAACCGCCTTTTGCGCCCTTGTCTCCCTGTCCTCTTAAAGGCATGACATTTCCAGTATCAACACCTGCTGGAATATTGACAGAAATCTTTCTTCTTTGCCTTAACTGTCCTTTTCCCTTACAGACATCACATGGTTCTGAAACAATTTCACCTGTTCCACCACAAGTTGGACATACAGCTTCCTGGACCATATTACCAAAGAGCGTCTGCCTTTGGGTCCTTACCGTGCCTGAACCGTGACAGGTCTTACAGGTTTCTGGATGTGTACCTTTCTTGGCGCCACTTCCATTACATACATCGCAATCCTCTGTCCTCGTAATGGTAATTTCTTTTTCCACACCAAAAACAGCTTCTTCAAAAGTCAAATCAAGATTATATTCAAGATCTGCTCCTCTTCTAGGACCGGTTCTTCTTCTTTGTCCACCGCCGCCACCGAATCCACCACCAAAGAAGGATTCGAAGATATCGCCGATGTCACCAAAGTCCTGAGCACCATAAGAACCTGCGCCTTGGCCATAAGCATTGTTGTCAGTGGTTCCAAACTGATCATATTGGGCTTTCTTCTGAGGATCTGACAACACCTGGTAAGCCTCATTGATTTCTTTAAATTTCTCCTCTGCTTCCTTGTCTCCTGGATTCTTATCAGGGTGATATTTTATCGCAAGCTTTCTGAAAGCACTCTTTATTTCTTTTTCATCGGCACCTTTCTGAAGCCCTAGGACCTCATACAAGTCTCTCTTTGCCATTTTCCCACCGCCTATTATTTGTACGCTGCCTTCAGTCAAGGCATAGAATACAGATTAATTTCAATTAGGGAAGGGCATTTGCCCATCCCTAATTTACTACCTATGTATTATAACCTGATTATTTGTCATCCTCAACCTTGAAATCTGCATCTACAACATTATCATCTTTTGGGCCTTCAGGATTCTCTGCTTCAGGATTCTCTGCTCCAGCGTGCTTTGCTTCTTCTTGATATATCTTTTCAGAAGCTTTATAGAACGCTTCGGTCAGATCTTCTGTTGCTTTCTTGATGGCTTCCATATCATTGGAATCCTTGATGTTCTTCAGAACTTCAAGCTTTTCGTTAATTACAGTCTTGTCTGCTTCATCCAATTTGTCCTTCAGGTCTTCCATGGACTTTTCGGTGGTGTAGATCAGCTGTTCTGCAGTATTTCTTGTTTCAATCTCTTCTTTCTTCTTCTTGTCTTCTTCAGCAAATCTCTCTGCTTCCTTAACTGCCTTTTCGATTTCATCATCAGAAAGGTTTGTAGAAGCTGTGATGGTGATGTTAGCTTCCTTATTGGTTGCCTTATCCATTGCTGTTACCTTGACGATACCATTGGCATCAATATCAAATGTAACTTCAATCTGAGGAATCCCTCTGCGAGCTGCAGCAATTCCTGAAAGTGTAAATCTTCCCAGGGTCTTGTTGTCAGCTGCCATTTGTCTTTCACCCTGTACGATATGCACTTCAACGGAGGTTTGTCCATCGGCTGCGGTAGTGAAAATCTGGCTCTTCTTTGTAGGAATTGTAGTATTTCTTTCTATGATTGGAGTAGCAACTCCACCGTAAGTCTCAAGACCAAGGGTAAGAGGTGTTACGTCTAGAAGAAGGATGTCCTTAACTTCTCCTGTAAGCACTCCAGCCTGGATCGCTGCGCCCATGGCTACAACTTCGTCAGGATTTACGCCCTTTGAAGGTTCCTTGCCTGTAAATTCCTTGATTACATCAACAACTGCAGGAATTCTTGTGGAACCACCGACCAGAATAACCTTGTCGATGTCGTTCAAAGTAAGCTTTGAATCGGCTAATGCCTTCTTCATTGGTTCTATAGTTGACTTCACAAGATCCGCCGTCAGTTCATTGAACTTCGCTCTTGTAAGTGTCATGTCGATATGCTTTGGACCTGTGGCATCAGCGGTGATGAATGGCAGGTTGATTGAAGTCTGATTTCCTTGGGAAAGTTCGATCTTCGCCTTCTCTGCTGCTTCTTTCAGTCTCTGAAGTGCCATCTTGTCTGCTCTAAGGTCAATTCCATTATTCTTCTTGAATTCATCGGCAATGTAGTTCATGACTCTGTCATCGAAATCATCTCCACCAAGCTTGGTGTTACCGCTGGTTGAAAGAACTTCGAATACGCCGTCTCCAAGGTCAAGTATGGATACGTCGAATGTTCCGCCTCCAAGGTCATAAACCAAAATCTTGTGTGCTTCATCTGTCTTATCAAGGCCATAAGCAAGGGATGCTGCTGTAGGCTCATTGATAATTCTAAGAACTTCAAGTCCTGCAATCTTTCCTGCATCCTTCGTTGCCTGTCTCTGTGAGTCATTGAAGTATGCTGGTACGGTGATAACAGCCTGTGTTATGGTTTCACCAAGATATGCCTCTGCATCTGTCTTCAATTTTCCAAGAACCATGGCAGATATTTCCTGAGGGGTGAAATCTTTTCCATCGACATTATATTTCTTACCAGTTCCAATATGTCTTTTTGCAGAGCTTATTGTACGATCTGGATTGGTGATTGCCTGTCTTTTAGCAACCTGACCTACAAGTCTGTCACCATTTGGCTGGAATGATACGACTGATGGGGTTGTCCTTGCACCTTCAGCATTTGCGATAACGACTGGGCTTCCACCCTCCATTACTGCTACACATGAGTTTGTTGTTCCTAAATCAATACCTATAACTTTTGACATTTATTATTCCTCCTAATTTGCGACTTTTACTACGCTATATCTAATAATTTTGTCTTCTCTCTGGAAACCCTTCATAAAGACCTCAGCAATTTCATTTTGGCCAAGGGAAGGATCTTCTACATGCATTACTGCATTGTGGAAATTGGGATCGAATGAAATTTTTGTATCCACTTCTGTAACCTTGAGTTTTGACAAAGCACCATTGAATTGGTCGAGAGTCATCTCCACACCTTTCCTCAGTCCCTCTACGTCAACAACCTCAACCTTCAGTGATGTCTCTAGATTATCAAGAACCGGTAATAGTTCCTTGACGACCTCTACGACACTATCTGAATAGATCGCTTCTTTTTCTTTTTGTGTCCTCTTCCTATAGTTCTCATACTCTGCATTCAGTCTTAGAAGTCTGTCTTTCAGGGTTTCATTTTCATTTTGCAGTCTCTTTAATTTCTCATCGGTCTCTTTTTTCTTCTTGAATATATCCTTCAACTTAAAAACTTCATCATTCTCTTCTTTTTCTACCGCTTCCCCTGGGAATTCAACTTCCTCTGAAGCATTTCCAGGAAGATCTCCCTCATTTGTCGATATTTCTTCTTCAAGTTCCTCAATGAGCTTGTCTTCATTAGTCTCTTCTCTTTTGTTGTTCTTATCCTCCGTCATTTGCATCCTCCTCGCTTAATTTTTTGTTCAGTTCATCTTTGACATTGTTTATAATGGACACTACCTTGGAATAATCGAGTCGTCTTGGTCCAATCAGATTGATTGTTCCAACATTCTCATCATTGATCCGATATTGTGTCGTGATGATCGTAAAGTCTTTTGCCTCTGGAAGTCCAAGCTCATCGCCAAGGGTGATGATCATGTCCTTCTTCATGTTCTCAGAATTTTCAAGGTCATGGAATAGGATTTCAGGTTGTTCAAGCATCTGAAGGAAATCCTTCATCTTTGCCACATCCGAAAACTCCGGATAGCTTAAGATCTTCGAAGTTCCATCCACAAAATACTTGTCTTCTGTAACTTCATCATTAAGACTTTCGTAAACCGCTGACAAGATGGAAAGAAAAAGTTCATCATATCCTTCCAAGTCGTTCTTCAAGCTGTTTACAATATGAAGATTGATATCTTCAATATTCATTCCCTTGAGTTTCAAGTTGAGTAGGTTAGAAATATCTGTAAGCACATCAGGTGTAGGAGAATGATTCAGCTTGATCAACTTATGGGTAATCGTACCATTGTCAACAATGATTACGGCTAGGATCGTATTCTCTTCCGTCAATACCAATTGGATTCCTTTAAGATGTGCCTTGCTAATGCTTGGTTTCTTAGCAATGACAGCAAGATTGGTGAGTTCAGAGAGCATCATTGCTGTCTGCCTCATAATCTTATCAATTTCAAAGGCTGCGATGGTCACAATTTTGTCCTCAATGAATTTTACCTCATCATGTGTCAGGGATTCAAGGGTCATGAGCTTGTCGATGTACATCCTGTATCCTTTTGCAGAAGGGATCCTTCCTGAGGAAGAATGGATATGGTCGAGATACCCCAAGTCTTCCAAGTCAGCCATTTCATTTCTGATTGTAGCTGAGCTGATGCCAAGCTTATATTTTTTCTCAAGGGTTCTGGAACCCACTGGCTCGCCTGTTGTGATATAATCTACAACAATCGCTTTCAGGATCTCAAGTTTTCTTCTATCCATTTCTTTTGACATAAAACCACCTTCTATTGTTAGCACTCCAAGTCGTTGAGTGCTAAAACCTACGATATAAAAATAACATCTTTGATGTTATTTGTAAATACCTTTGTGCTGAAAAAATCAAAAATCAATTTTCAACAATTTATAAATTCCAGTGTTTTCCTTTAATTTACTCACAAATACTCAACTTATCTCAGCTTTTCAATATGAGGTGCTAATGGCTTGTAATTAGAAATTATTTAAAGTAACTTACAGCACATTCCCTATGATAAGAGTCGAACATTAAGTTAATATTAAAAATGTGTAATCTTTACTTTATCTTTTTCGTTCAATTTTTATCCGGACCTTATGGCACCAAGTATTTGAACAAGATCTCGCAGCAAATCGATAGAAAGCATTAAGAAAGTTAATTGAAAAATTAACATGAAAAATTAACATCCTGTTACTTTACTGTAGTTCTATAGGAAATCTTATTTCAAAAGTGTATAATTCAATTTATTAAAAGATGTGAAAAGGATGTGATAATTTTGATTAAAATGGTTTTTGTTCGTCATGGTTTAAGCGAGTGGAACATGCTCAATCAATTCACAGGATGGATCGATATTGATTTAAATGAGGACGGTGTAAAAGAAGCTCATGAAGCGGGTCAAAAAATCAAGACCGCCGGGATTGAATTCGATATTGCTTTTACTTCCGTACTAAAAAGAGCCATCAAAACCTGCCATATCATCCTGGATGAAATTGACCAGCTCTGGATCCCAGAAGTTAAAAGCTGGCGTTTGAATGAACGTCACTACGGTAAATTGCAAGGGCTAAATAAGGCGAAGACCGCCGAGAAATATGGTGCAGACCAAGTACAGCTTTGGCGAAGATCATACGACACCTTGCCTCCTCTCATGGAGCCTACCGATCCTGATGCCCCAACAAATGACAGACGTTATGCAAGTCTTCTAAAACGAAGCATTCCAATGGGCGAAAATCTGAAAGTCACCTTGGAAAGGGCCGTCCCTTTCTGGCAGGACCAGATAGTGCCAGCACTCCTCGAGCATAAAACAGTTCTTGTTGCGGCACATGGTAATTCGCTAAGGGCCTTGGTCAAATACATCGAGGACATCCCTGACAATGAAATCATGGCACTTGAAATTCCAACAGGAAAGCCACTTGTTTATGAGCTGACTGACGATTTAGAAGTCATCAGAAAATATTACTTATAATATGAAATTCCGGTCATCTCCATTCATTGGAAATGACCGGAATTTTTCTTTAGATCCATCTTTCTCAGTTCTGCATGTTCAGCACTTTTGCAAAATCATCTATCTTGTCTTCCCTAATCTTCGAGGTGTTTGTAGTGACTTTCGCAACTTTTTTGATGATATATTTCTCCATAAAACCCATCTGATCTAAGACCAACTCTCCGCCGAAGAATTCTTTAGCCCTAGCGGCGTTTAAAAGTTCTGGTGGAAAAACTGAATTCATTTCTTTTTCAATACCCTCGTCCTCAACTATTCCGCAGAAAAAAAGTCCAATTCGTTTATTGGTAAGTTCCTCCATATACTGCGAGCAAAAACTACTAACCGGTTTACGTATTCTGCCGGCATACACCGACCCACCGATAACCACCTGATCGTACTCACTTAAGTCAACCTTGTTCTCCTTCTCCAAGTTGATCAGCTCAACTTGTCCTTGTAGTTCTTCTTTAAGTATTTTCGCGCATTTTTCTGTAGAGCCATGTTTAGTCGCATAAGCAATAAGTGTTTTCATGGGGGAGCCTCCTCTTTGTTTTAGTATAAATTTGTGATTACCTATTCTTTCGTTCTTTATTTGTTTTCCATGTTGTTAAATATCCCGGTTTGAGTATATAAAACACTATACCTGTAGAATATATCTATGTTAACTTGTTGTCAATTGATTAGGCTTGGTTTTTCATCAGAAAAGTGACAACTTAGGGTTATGGGGATAATAATTTAATCTTTATAGACCTTGCGCTAGTCTCATTTATTCTTCTATAATATTATTATATGTAAAATTCACTTGAATTCTCTTAACATGAAGTTATTTGATATTTAATTGGAAAAATTCGATAGTAAAGATAAGGAGTAACCGAATGAAACATAAGAAGAAATTAATTCTCATCATCGGCTTTGCATTTCTTTCCGTCATGATGGTGTCGTTGGTTAGTGGTTCTATTTATTTTCAATCACATTTTTATAAAGGTACTGTCATTAATGAAATTGATTTATCCTATGAGACTATAGAAGAAGCTGCATCGGAATTATCATCTAAAATTGCGTCCTATACTTTGGAAATCGAGGAGCGTGGAGATCAAAAGGAACAGCTTAAAGCATCTGATATTGGACTAAGACTGATTTCAGATGATGTCATCGAGAAATTAAAGGAAGAACAGAATTCTCAATTTTGGTTTTCTTCTTTAATCAAACCAAGTGAAACAAACCTTAAGATTGATATCACTTTTGACGAACGATTATTGAATGATAAAATGTCCACACTTTCCTGTCTGCAAAGCGAGAATGTGATCGAAACAGCAAGCGCGTACTTGGAATACGTGGATGGCAGTGGTTATCATATCGTACCAGAAGTGGATGGAAACAAAATCAAGGAAGACATTTTCTATACCAGCCTGGTCGAAGCCATTTTAAATGGCAAAAGCACTTTAAATCTTGAATCAGTTGACGGTTACGAAAAGCCTCTCTATGTTTCTACTTCTCAAAAAATTGTTGATGTGCAGTCCGTGCTGAACAAGTATGTCGCCACCTCCGTAACCTATGAGTACAATGGTGGAAGTAAAACTGTTGACGGTTCTCTGATTTCACAATGGCTGACTATTGATGAAAATTTTGATATTACACTCGATTCTGAAAAAGCAACAAGTTTTGTCGCTGAACTTGCAAGCCGCTATAATACACGTGGAATTAAACGAAATTTTACCACTTCACTTGGCACAACAGCTACAGTTAAGGGTGGTGATTATGGCTATAAAGTAAATCAGACTGCTGAGGTCAATTTATTGATTTCAAAAATTCAGGAAGGCCAAGTTGAAAACAGAAGACCAGAATTCACTCAAAAAGCCTTATCGTCGGGTAAAAACGATCTTGGAAATACATATTTGGAAATCAACTTAACTGCCCAGCATGCCTGGTACTATAAGAATGGCAAGCTCATTGCAGATGGCGACGTTGTCACTGGAGATGCGGCTAAAGGAAGGACCACCCCCTCTGGAACTTATAGCTTGAAGTATAAGGAAAAGGAGGCGGTATTAGTGGGAGAAGACTATAGCTCAGATGTCAGCTTTTGGATGCCGTTTAATGGCGATGTAGGGTTCCACGACGCCCCTTGGAGAACAACCTTTGGTAAAGACATCTACCTGAAGAACGGATCTCACGGCTGCGTCAATGCGCCTTACGCATTTGCACAAGCTGTATTTGCTAATATTAGCGCTGGCACTCCAGTTATATGTTATCGATAATTTATGAACCTTAACCTGCCAATGCATTTTTATTTATTCAATCAAGTGACTTAAGCCAAAGATATAACTCTTGGCCTAGGTCACTTTTTTCTTTAAACTTTCTTATTGTGTTTTTCGTAATTTCTTAACCTCTCCTTCGACTATGCTATTCTGATCAGGATGAGTTTATCTTCCCTCTTGCCCGTTACAATCAAAAAAATATTCATTGTTTGAAAATTATTACCTCTAGTGAAAAGAAATTTATCTGTGATGAACTAAAAATTCTATGCTAAACTATGAAGTGTATTTACAATTTAACGACAAAAATGAAGTGAAATTAAGGGGTAAAAATGTATAAAAGAGATATACTTGAATTGAAAAAAAGACTAAAAAAAGATCATGTCACCTTTAGCAAAATGTGTGGTTGTTATGTGAATGGCGAGAAACATATTCTGGTTAAATTTAGAGAAACCTTTCTAAATTTGGAAGAAGCTGAACTCCATAAATATCTGGATATTGCCAAGAAAGTGCTCTCCGGAAACATCGGAAATAATTTATTGGAACTTAACTTCCCAGCTAATGGTGAGTTATCCAACGAAAAGCAAGTCTCCCTTTTAAAACTAAAAAGCAGCCAGTTAAAAGATGATGCGCTGCTCGATGAGTTCTATCAATCGGTCATTGATCATTATGAGTATACTGGTAACTTCATCATTATTCTTTTCCATGATACCTATGACGTCATGACAAAAACCACCGATAACATTAAAATTGACGAGTCTGAAGAAGTTTATGAGTATATCTTAGGGGCGATATGCCCTGTCTCCCTTATAGACCCAGGACTTAGTTATTTCCAGGAAGAGAATAGGATCAAAGCCCGTCAAAGAGACTGGGTTGTTGAAGCTCCTACAAATGGATTTATTTTCCCAGCATTTATTGACCATAGTTCAGATATTGGTTCCCTCATCTATTTCACTAAAAACGCCAAAGATACGCATCCTGAATTAATGGAAGATGTTCTAGGCTGTAATCCAAAAGAAACGACTGCCATTCAGAAGGATTCTTTTCAAGCCATCATCAAGGGTACTTTGGGCGCTGATGAAAATCATGCGAATGCAGTTTTCATGGACATCCAGGAGAACCTAAGCAATCTGATTGAAGAACACAAGGCCATGTATGAGGATGTCGAGACTGAACCGATTGTCCTTACACATAAGAACATTCAGAACATCTTGGTAGAAAGTGGCGTACCAGAGGAAATTACGAGTGAGATTGAAAAATCGTATGTCGAATACTTCGGTGATGACCTCCCTCTTGCAGAAAACATGATCGATGCCAAGGTGCTTAAGGCAAATGAGCAACGGAAAAAAGAAGAGCACCTGCTGAAGCAGGTAAAGAATCTCCAAACCAAGCTGGAACAGGCTAAGCAAATCAATGAGGAACTGGCAATCCTAGATCCTGATTCAGATGACAATCAATCTGCACCTGCATATGATGTCATCCTTCAGGTTAAACCTGAAAAAATATCACAAATCAAATCTCAAATCATTAATGGTCAAAAATGCCTCGTGATTCCAATCAACGAGAACGAGCAGACTACCGTCAATGGACTTGAGGATTGGATTTAGAAAAAAGGCTAAAACAATAAAATGTACCTTGTAAGCAGATTATTATCTGCCTGCTGGGTACATTTTTCCATTTAAACGCATTTTAAACTTTTTCCTATTTATATCGATGCTGGATAATAATGTTACAAAATTGACACTCATCATTCCCTCTGATAAGCCACAATAGACTCAAAAGAGGTGAAAAGGTTGAGAAAACAGATTTCAATTCTCTTGTTCATCATATTGACGATATCACAACTAGGGTGTAGCAACCAGACAGAAGAGAAAACCTATCTGGACTTCATCAATAAACTGAACGAACTCAATTTCAAGATTGAAGCAGAAGACGTTGAAGAAGATATCCTTCAGGGACAACGCAAATGGCTAACCCTCAATGAAGAAGAACATATTTCAGTTTATCTGTATGAGAACAATGAAAAGATGGAAGAGGATGCCTCATGTATAAATAGCGGAGGTGCGAGCTACGATAATGGAAAAAATAGCGTAAAAATCAGTTGGGCATCGCTACCTCACTTTTACAAAAATGAAAATATGATTGTTTTATATGTTGGACAAAATGCTGACCTTACAACTGCTCTTGAGCAAATCCTAGGGGTACAGTTTGCGGGGTATCAGAAATAAGAAAGGCTCTGAATGGATATTGATGTACAAAACTGAATACATGACAAAGTGATGCTATATAGCAATTGCAAACAGTAACCCTCTTTCTTATAGTTACATCATTGATAAGCTTAACATGTACCCCATGCACTGCAAATAATTTATGAGGTGTATGATGATGAAAAAAATACTTTTACTTTCAGCTCTCGCCCTTTTGATCCTGATGGTTGGATGCAGCAATGGAAAAGACAACATTTACGGCGAGTATAAACTTGAAGAAGTCAGTTTCTTGTCTCCTTTATCCTCAAGTACAAAAGACAGCGTAAAAGAGAGGATGAAAGACTCAACATACATTATTCAGGAAGATTTGTTTAAGGTTCAATCCACTGAACTCCCAATTGAAGTCATTTCTCCAAAATATGTTAAAGAGGAAGTTGATACGGAATCTTTGGCGATGTTTGATACGGATTTCTTTAGAAAGAACAGGATCAAAGCACAGTACTCCATTTATGATCATGACAGGAATAAAATCAAGTCGATACTGTATGTTTCTTCGGATGATTTATGGATTGCGACCAATATTAATGTGGCTCCAAATGGTAAATTGGTGATTTTTTACATTTTTAAGTTATCGAAATAGCTAAAAGCACTGAGTGACGAAAAAGGGATTCTAACGAATCCTTTTTTGTTGCTCAGCTTCATTACGATACTCAAACTGAGCCTCAAAGAATGCTTGACCCAAGTTTTAAAAAGCTCAGAAATCAGGCTTAATGCATATTCTATGCTCAAGAATATGTGACTCAATATTATCCAAAGCACCGTAAAACCCCTTGCTTTAGCTATGGGGATATAAGGTGCAATTATTTTAAATGTTTATTAAATTTGGTGTTATAAAATAACGCTATATTTAGTATAATATAACAAACATATGTTTGTGTTTCAACATCGAAAGGAGATAAAACCATGCAAATTACTATACAAATCAATATTCTTCCCTCTTCCTATGAAGCCAGAATCATTGAAGATACGTTAAAGGGTTACGTTTCAATGGTCAACGATATTGTTTCTGATTTTGTAGCTTTGGATAAACTGGTTCCCAAAACCAGTGCACACATCTCAAAAGATATTCCCAGTGCTCTGAAAGCACAGGCGATTCAGGATGCACGTTCTGTGTTCAAGAAATACGCCAAAGACTTGAAAGCTGCGAACAGATTCAATGAAAAGAATCCGTCAAAGAAGCAGAAGACAATTAGAGTCCCTGTTCTCAAGAAACCTGTGGCTATCTGGAACAACCAGAACTATTCCGTGGAAGAGGATTCCATTTCCTTTCCTCTTTGGATAAATGGGAAGGTTAAAAAGACATCCATTAAGGCTTTCATCACAGACAGACATAGAGCACTGCTTCAAAATAAACTGGGCACACTCCGAATCTCCAAGAAGCGAGGAAAGTTCATTGCTCAGATTGCAGTAGATGTCCCTTGTGAGAGCCAGAATGGTTCATCCGTCATGGGTATCGACCTGGGACTGAAGATTCCAGCTGTGGCAGTCACCGACAGCGACAAGGTGAAGTTCTTCGGCAATGGGCGTGAGAATAAATACAAAAAGAGAATGGCACGAACCAAAAGAAAAGCTCTTGGCAAAGCCAAAAAACTGAAAGCCTTGAGAAAACTTGACGACAAAGAGCAGCGATGGATGAAGGACAAAGACCACAAAGTCTCCAGAGAAATCGTCAATTTCGCCAAGCAGAACAATGTGAAAGTCATCCGAATGGAAGAACTATCTGGCATTCGTCAGACGGCAAGAACAAGCCGTAAAAACGCAAAAAATCTCCATACCTGGAGTTTCTATCGACTGGCAAAATTCATCGAATATAAAGCAAATCTGTCAGGAATTGATGTAGTCTATGTCAATCCTAAATATACAAGTCAGACTTGCCCAGTATGCGGAGAAAAAAATCACGCCAACGATAGGAAATATAAATGCCCCTGCGGGTTCAAAATCCACAGAGACATTCTTGGTGCGATGAATATCATCACTGCACCTGTGATGGGCGCTAATGGCCTGTTAGCCTAAGATACTATATGTACTGTCTTAGGACGGGCTGATGGCACAGCCCTTAGCTTGGAGTCATACTCTTCTACCTGAAATTAAAGGGACTGAAGTTTAATCATCCAAGAATCCCCTTGCTTTAGCTATGGGGAGTGTCAACAGAAACTTCATAGAAATAATACAAATAAAAAGTAAAGTTAGGCTATAATAAATTATACACAATCGAATTTCATAAGACTGCTTAGCTGCTGCCAATCTTATGATCATTATCCATGGTTTCACTATAGTCGCTTTTACTAAATCTACCTTGTATGAAGATTTACAAAAAAGGAGAATCATTATGGAAAAAATAGTCCCTTGTCTTTGGTTTGGAGATAACAATTGTGAAGAGGCCGTTAACTACTACATCACTGTCTTTCCTAATTCCAGCATAGATGAACTCGCTAAATACGCAGATGAAAGTCTTAATGAAAACTTTGTAGGAATGAGCGGAAAAGTTCTTACCGCAGTTTTTAGGCTTAATGGACAAAAATTCATTGCATTGGATGGCGGCCCCTATTTCCACTTCAGTGAGGCGATATCTTTCATGATAGAATGTAAAGATCAGGACGAAATTGATTATTATTGGGAAAAACTTTCCCATGTGCCAGAATCAGAGAAATGCGGATGGGTAAGAGACAGATTTGGCCTATCCTGGCAAATCGTTCCTGCCAATATGAAGGATTTGATGATGACAGATAAGCAAATTCAGGCGATGATGAGTATGAAGAAAATTATCATCAAGGACTTGGAAGATGCTAAATAAGATCCGTTCGATCCGTAGATAGGTAAAGAATGACAGTCATCTATGAAACTTAAAGACTACTGAAGAAACTTATGACTAAGAACTAAAAGTGTAGGATCAGTCAAAATGACTTTTCCTACACTTTTTAATTTTTTTCGATATGAACTTTCTATTGTATCTTTTAAATCCTAAACTTCGTGATTTCTTCACAGTAGCTGCAGATATAGTTTGCAGCTCCATTCTTCGAGAAGAGCTTAAACTGAGGAACTGCATAGGAATCTGAGTTTGAGATACATCTTGGATTGTCGCAATGGAAAAGTCCCGTCACTTCTTCTGGAATTACGGCTTTATATTTCTTAATGATTTTCGAATCTTTAATGATATTGACCGTGATATTTTGATCGATCAGACCCAAGATATCCAGATCGATTTCAAAGACATCTGAAAGTTTAATGATATCTTTCTTTCCCAGCAACTTACTCTCAACATTGATGAGTAGCACCACTGGAGTCTTAATATCTTCTGCAAGAATTCTATTGAATACTTTTATGCCTTTCCCGGCAGTGATGTGGTCGATGACGATTCCATTTTCTATTCCTTTAACCTCTAGCATAAGGACCCACCTCCAATAATTTACAAATCAGGGCCATACGGATATATACCCCAAGTTTCGATTGTTCGAAATATACTGCTCTTGGATCGGAATCCACTTCATTTGAAATTTCATTTACCCTTGGCAGAGGATGCATGATGATCATGTCTTTCTTGGCGTTTGCAATCTTATCCTTATTAAGGATGTATGAGTTCTTCAGTCTGATGTAATCTTCTTCATTGAAAAATCTTTCCTTTTGAATTCTTGTCATATAGAGGATATCAAGTTCTTCAACAACTTCTTCCAAATAGTGCATTTCAATTAGTTTAACGCCTTCTTTTTCGAGTTGATTTTTTAATGAAGAAGGCAAGGAAAGTTCTTCAGGAGAGATGAGGTAGAACTCTTTGTTTCCAAATCTTGCAAGTGTTCTAATCAGGCTATGAACTGTTCTTCCATATTTCAGGTCTCCGCAGAAACCAATCTTCATGTTATCCAGTCTACCCTTGCATTTCTTGATGGTAATCAGGTCAGTGAGCGTCTGCGTTGGATGTTGATGTCCGCCATCTCCACCGTTGATTACTGGAACCTCAGAAAAATGGGTTGCCAGAAGAGGTGCCCCTTCTTTTGGATGTCTCATGACGATGATGTCTGAATACGAGCTGACGACCTTAATGGTGTCCGCAAGGGATTCGCCCTTAGCTGTGGAGCTTGTGCTTGCATCGCTGAAGCCCAGCACCTGACCGCCAAGTCTCATCATGGCAGAGTCAAAACTCAGTTTTGTCCTGGTACTTGGTTCGAAAAATAATGATGCCATAATTTTGCCGGCACAGGCATTTTGATAAGGAGTTCGATCTGCATAGATTTCAAGTCCTTTATCTACTAAATCGGTGAGTTCCTCCAGGCTAAAATCTTCAGGTTCAACCAAATGTCTCAGAGTTGTCATTAATATTGCCTCCTTGTTGTTATCGCGTAACATTTTAAAGGATTAAAAAAGCCTTCTTTGCAGCAAAGAAGACTATCACAAACATCGTTGTGTACCATGTGTCTTCTAAACCTCTCGTGTTTACTTAAAGACTTATTTAATTGAACTAATACTACCACTTTGAAAAACAGGCGTCAACAAATTTTTATCTCAGTATGATCATAATTTCATCTGTTAATTGTAATAGTAACTTCCGGTTGGAAAAGAAAAAAAGAGAGAAACGGAAGTTTGTCTTGCAAAGGGAATGAACATGCCATTATGATGAACGGGATATCTGACTCCCAGACATCAGGAGGATATCTAGAATGGCTGAAAAGATCAGACGAAACAAGAGAACCTACAACAAGCATAAGCATTTGTATTCAGAGGATCGGGAGGACATCAAAGGATGATTTTTATGCTCCTCGAAGTTAAGCTCTACAAGCTCTGGTCTACCCGCAAGCCCATGCATCTTGCAGTAATAACATGCATTTCTTATGATGTACCCACAACAACTCCGACAGACTTATAACCAAGCCTTTTATGCGTGGCTTCGTGATCTGTTTCTTCATTACTTCAGTCATGGTAATATCTCCAATACCGTTAAACTAATCCACAGTTGCTAACCCTTTTAAGGTAGTACATACCTCATTCTAAAAAGGGCTAAAGTCAACTGAACATGTGTGAATTAAGTAGAAAAAGGCCATGCAGCAAACAGCTGCAAAGCCTTCAACCTTTCACTTGTTCCACATTAAGAATATCACATAAAATCGGCGGACTCTAGAGAACCAAAACAGTACCTTTACAGTACTTTTCTATCTTTGAATTATGCGCTATGCTTAATTTCCATTACATACTTCTCTTTTAATTTTGAGCATCTATTAGGAGCAATCACCTTATCATGCTGCAATCTTCCTGCAACGATTCCCGGATGAATTCCGATTGAATTTGCAAAAGCTACTATCTCATCATCCGAAGTATATTTTGATGGCGCAAATCTTCTGTAATCATCCGGCGGAATAAGAAAGTTAGTTGCAAACTTATCCGCGTCAGCTTCAAGGTTATTGTTTATCCCCATCAGCTCTTCTACAGAGCTGCTAATAAATACGGTTTTAATTTTCTGCTGAAATACATGCCTAATTTCATGAAAAAGCGAAAACCAAAACTTATCAGCATCTAAACCTCTATTGTTCATTGCAAGAACAACTCTATCTTCTGATACCCACTTAACCGCACCATTTACTCCGGAGTTTTTAAGATGTGGCAATAAAACAAATGCCACTCCGCACTCAGCAAAAATTTCATTCATTCTAAGCATAAACACTTCCGGCTTTTGGATTGTCAAGCTCCTAAGTTTCGGTAAATAGCTCTTTAATTTTTCTGCGTTATATGGCTTTGTTTCAATGCCTTTCGCTATATTTATAGCCGTCTGAATCCATGCCCTGGAATTGATAATGTTCTTCTCTTTTGTATTTGATGATCCGCTTCTAAAATTAACAAGAAAATCCGGTTGCATCATAATTCTCAAATCTGCAACCTTAAAGAACTTGCACAAATTAGCAACTTTTTCCCTAATATCCTTTACAGCAGGAAGTCCCACTACATCTACAAAATATTTATAATCTATCTGCTTTACTATTTCAGACTGTTCATCAAACTCCTTAGCCTGCTGAATTTCAATTTGTTTCTGATCATAAGTATTCTGAAGGTTCTGCCATACTTCAACACTTGTCCCCATCATAGCAGAAAGCTTTTTTGCGAGGTCGTTAGAGATATTCGCCTGCCCGTTTATCAACTGACTCAGTGTTTTTGGCGTAGTTCCCATTCGTGTAGCGAACTCAGCTTGGCTAATCTCCATATCCTCAATAATTTCCGCTATGTAATATCCAGGGTGAAATGCCATTATATCTTTATATTCTGTTACATTACTCATAATGGTTTGACACCTCCGTTACTTTTACAATTTTTATCATTTTACACTGAGCCAGAATATCGCCCTCTATGATTTCATCTCCATTGTCATCGCAAGGTATCATTGTGACTCGGTATCCTGTATTGCCAAGTCTAATACTCCACTCGTCTTTTCTATCGCCCTTAAGGTGTTCAAAATGAAATGGAATATAGTTTGCTATATCCTCAAGAGAGTCAGCATTCAGTATGAAGTTTTCTGCTGCCTCAAGCTTTTTTTTGACTTGCTCAGGATAGCGCCATTTCTTCTTATACTCAGAGTTAAACTGTTTTTTCGCTGTTTCGCTCTTATACAGTATTTGCATTCCAAAACTTTATTATTCCTTTCCCTTATATTTTTGATTACCATTTAGGTAATAAAATTATAACACATAAATCCTTCTAAGTAAATTTTAAATCGGATATTATTAAATTTTTATTTAACCATAATTTCATCCGCTTAGCCATTTGATTGATGTGACCCTTTAGAACTCAACAAAGTAATCACTCAGTAATAAACATATTCCTCCATTCGATGAATTCCATTCTAGGTCAAAAATTGCAGATCAATCCAGTTAAAAATCCATTCATGATGTTCATGATGGAATGCCTCTAACGCCCTAGCAATTCCTTGAACAATTAACCTTCTTCAAGTTTTGCAACATATTCAACTTCCTCATATTTTTTCTGGATAAAGTAAGCATAAGGGTATTCTCCCAAAATCATAAAGCTCCATCCGATGATACTTGCATATACCACTCCTTTGATTCCAATTCTTGGGACCAAAAGGACTACAAATATGGCTCTGATTGAAATTTGTATAAAGGTGAAAAATAGTGTAGTTCTTAACTTACCCATTCCACGAAAGTATCCCTGAATGCCATTCGTAAATGAGGAGAAAATATAGAAGAATGCCATAAGATTAAGGTAACTTACTCCAATTGTAATCATGTCTCCACTACCTTCATTGCTAAATAGCTTCATGAGTGGTTCTTTAAGGAGTAATGTAGTAGAACATATGATGACCCAGTAAATGAACTCAAGCTTAAACCCCGAACTGAGTCCTTTTTTGATACGATCTTTTTTCCCAGCACCACGATTTTGGGCAACAAAAGTCATAATGGATGTTCCTATGCTTTGTTGTGGTGTAAAAGCAAAATCGTCAACCCTGCTGACAGCATTAAAAGCAGCTATGGCAGCTACCCCTTGTGTATTTATTGTACTTTGAATAAATAGTTTGCCTACAGGCTGACAGGCTTGCTGTAGCGCTGATGCCATACCGCTCTTCAAGGTTTGCCAAAGCAGGACTTTATCTATGATAAAATCTTCTTTTTTTAAATGGAGATAAGGAACATTTCGGTATACGTAGACGATGCAGAATAACCCTGAAAAAGCTTCAGCAATAACTGTTGAAACCGCTGCACCAATGACACCATAGCCAAACTTTGCTACCAATACCAAATCCATAAGGATATTAAGTCCAGCTGAAATCGTCAAAAAGATAAGAGGTGTTTTTGAATCTCCAATGCTTCTAAATACAGAGGATAACATATTGTATAGAACGTAAATGGCGTTCCCAAGAGAATAATTCTGAGATAAGCGGTCGCTAAATCGAGAATTTCGTCCGGCACATGTAAAAGAACTAGCAAGCTTTTTGAAAACAACAATCCCACTAAAACAAAGAGTGCAGAGATGATAATACCTATGAATCCTGTTATGCTGATTTCTTTTTTCAGATTCTTATAATCACCGGCACCAAAAAAATTACTCATGAGCACAGATGCTCCAATACAAATTCCAGAAATACCCAGTATGGTAAGATTCATGATCGGGTTTGCTGATCCTACCGCTGCTAAGGCACTCTCTCCAGAAAACTTGCCTACAATTACGGAATCTGCTGCATTATATGTCAACTGAAAAAAATATCCAAGCATGAGAGGAATGCTGTACCGAATCAATTTACTGCCTATATTACCGGTTGTCATATTTGTTTCCAACATTGAATTACTCCTAATATTAGCGATTTTCAAGCTTCAAATCAGAATGATCATTTTGATTCGAAAAATTAAATTGTGAGAGGTACCTTTCACAATCTCGTCTAGTTTTCCATTGTTGCCGATGTAAATTATACATTGATTACTATTGACTAAACCAGCTAAAAACGAGGTGAACACTACCTTGTATTTTATGCCACTATTTACATATTTGCAAAAATCTCAAATTTATTAATCACATATTTGAACCCTCAATTTGTGCTAAATTAAGGGTTCAGATGAACGATATAATATTAAGCTGTAGTTTCATCATAAGTAGATCAATTAGAAATGTCTAACCACTTCAAATCGATCCATCTCGTAGCGTTCATCATAGGATATCCCCGCTTTTTTTAGGGCAATATTCACCTGTTCAACTGGGGAATCTATCCCAACCAAGTTAGGAAGGAGAAGTCCTGATTTATTTTTAGTCCTGACGATGACCCCATAGCGTTTTGTATCTAATTCTTCTATGGAGGAGATATGTTCCACATGTCCCAGAACATCCACGCTATAAACCAATTTTGACAGCTCCTCTTCCATTACAGGCTCAAACCTCGGGTCCTCGGTACCAGAAAGTACGGCGTTTCGCATGATTTCATCAGCAATGCTTTGGGTGAAGGGAAATATCGTACCGATGCATCCTCTCAATCGACCATCCATCTTCAGTGAAACAAATACCCCTGCCCGCTTAGCCGTAAGTTCTTCTGGAAGGTCTTGAGGGCGGCTCATATTCGTCTTGTTCCTCACAAAATGTTCTAAATCCTGCCTGGCGAGTCTAACATAGCGATCTTCATTTTGCTTTAAATTTTTCAAATTCATTTCCTCAATTTGCTCATAGATTTTCCCGAAATGCCTGTTATCATCCTCACCTGTAATCTCATATGCTGCGACGGCATATCCTACTCCAAATGGACCTTCATAGGATAGCAGCTCAGCGCTTACCGATTTTCCATCCAAGGCTCCAGACATGATGATAAAGGACCGGAGACCACACTCTGCAGCGGCATCGCAAAAGTTTTCGTCAAAAGATAAAAACTTCAAGAAATCA
>Ga0209100_1000994_pt1 | contig 21166 bp, 18 predicted proteins | sample lystaG_FD_185480 | JGI IMG/M metagenome (GOLD analysis project Ga0209100, IMG submission 185480) | Glacier valley bacterial and archeal communities from Borup Fiord, Nunavut, Canada, to study Microbial Dark Matter (Phase II) -... | ecosystem: Environmental > Aquatic > Freshwater > Ice > Glacier ...
ATCAGCACCGATGACTTTCGAAATGACATCATTATTTACGACGGCAAGCATGACCCCGACCAGCATAATCACAACCAGAAATTCAGGCAGGATGTTCTCGAAAGCTTTCCAGGCTTTCTTCAGTGCCATTCTGGTCTTCTTCTGGTCCTTAAAGTAAGAGATGAGCAACAATCCAATGGTGCCGATATACAAAGCTGTAGTCAAAATTCACGACCTCTTTTCTTTTTATTTATATTTTAAATATAATCTTTTAAATATTTTTTAAATATAATTAATAATTCATTAATTTAATATTTAGAAATTTTTATCGTTCAAGTAAAAACATCTTCAGTTCATCCTATTTTCTGTTATAATGAGGTTGTAAGATTTCAAAACCGAATAAAGCTGCATATCATATAGGTTGCCACAAAAGCATTGTGGCACGAAGAGGGAAACAGGATAAACCTGTGCGGTCCCGCCGCCGTATGACTCTTAAGGATTTATGGTTCCACTGGAAGATATTCTGGGAAGGAAAATCCTTTTACATAGTCAAGCCGGAAGACCTGCCTATATTTTTTGATCAGATCCTCACGGGTTAATGAGGTGTCATAAGTAGATAGGTGAATTTAGATTTTCTGAATTTTCTTTTCTAGTTTGCACCTATAGGGTGCTTTTTTTTTCCTGGATTTTTTGAGAAGAATTTGCAAGATTCGATTTGATCTCTACAACAATAATAACAAGATTGTACATCGTGTACAACAAGGAGGACATTATGAACAAGAAAATCATTTCCATCCTCGTCGTAATTCTGCTCGCTTTCGGTGGCGCTTTCCTCTACAAGACACTGATGCCAAAGGGGAGTGAAGGAAGTAAAGCGGTCACAGTAAATGTCATTGTAGCCAGTGAAAAGATAAACTATACAAAGGAATTCAAAACGGATGAACTGCTTCTGGAAGCTCTATTTCGGGCTAATATGGACGAGCTTGGCCTGACACTTACAGATACGCAGTATGGCCCGATGGTCACAGGGCTTAAGGGATATAAGGCTGACGAGACCAAAGAATTCTTCAATATTAAAGTTAACGGGGTGGATTCCATGGTAGGTATAAAGGAAATCCCGGTAAATGATAAGGATGTATATACCTTTGAAATTAAGGGATTCTAATTTCACGGTATGGGATATCGTCCTGATCCCCATGCTAAGTGCCACATTGACTTCAGGGAAAATGGCTTTGTCATTTCTCCCCAATATTGAAATTGTGACCTTGCTTTTTATGGTGTATACCTGTGTCTTCGGAGCTAAAAAGACTTTTATCATTTCCATTATCTTCTCCACCACGGAAATCTTTTTTTACGGGGTACAGACTTGGCTATTGGTATATTATTTCATCTGGCCGCTGCTTATTTTCCTAACCTCATTACTTTTCAAGACGACCAATTCGGAGTGGGCTTTCTCAATCCTTGGACTTGTGTATGGCCTTTCCTTCGGATTCGTTTTTGCGATATTTGAATCCTTCTTCTACGGGCTCAGTTATGGCATCGTGTATTGGACTAGAGGGATCCCTTTTGATTTGATTCATGGTGCTTCGAACTTCGTTGTGATTCTAATGCTCTATAAGCCTCTCCTGAGGCTGTTGACACAATTAAGGAACCAATATATTGGAAATAGAAAAGTTGCGTAGAACCAATAAGAGAGAGGCTAGCAGAAATCGTTCTAAAGGTCTCGACTGCTACGTATTCCGATAAAAATAAGTAGATCAGAATATATTTATCAAAACGAGGTAGCGATGGCTATCTCGTTTTTTGTAAGCCGTATTCTAGAGCCTTCCCATTAGTCATATCATTCATATCTTCCTTTTCCATTGTTAGCCAACAATAAATTGACACGGCTGAAAAAATAATTAGTTACTTATTTTTAGTAACTATGATATAATAGGCCAAGGTGGTGATAAAGATGGAAAAATATCATATGTGTCCAAAGTTCGAAAACGCTTTTGAATTGTTAGGCAAGCGTTGGACTGGGCTTATTATAAGAACTTTACTCAGTGGACAAAAGAGATTTTCAGATATAGAAAAGGCAATTCCAAATATGAGTGCAAGAATGCTTGTAGAGCGATTTAAAGATTTGGAATCTGCAGAGATCATTACGAGGAAAGTATATCCTGAGACTCCAGTACGGATCGAATACGAATTGACTGAAAAAGGAAAAGAATTAGAAAAAGTCATGGATGACATTCAAGTGTGGGCAGATAAATGGAACTAAATATAGAATACCCATAAAATCTCTTATTTGAAAAGAATAAGAGATTTTTTTATTTCGCTTGACTTAAGTTCTAATAGATGTCATAATCTAAAAATAGCAAGTAACAAAAAGTAAGCAACTGTAATAAAGTTACTATAAAGCAAAAGTAGTCATTGAATAATCACTCAACAAATTGTAGGTTTTCATTATGTTACATAGCATCTTAAACAACTAAAAAATAAAAAGTGAAAATGAAATGGATATTTTAGGTTTAATCGGAATATTGTTATGGATCCTAACGATTATTATGTTTATCATTAAAAAGTTCAATATCATCATTGTGGCACCGATTGCGACGATTGTCGTGCTCTTGTTTAACGGGGTGCCAATACTTGAAACCGTGTTTGGCAAAGAAAATTCCTATATGACAGCGCTTGCTGGTTTTGTTGCATCTAATTTCGCAATCTTCCAAGGAAAACTAAATTAAAACAGGTTAGATAATTTGAAAGACCAGGAAAATTAGAAATAAAAAATAAATAATTAAAAGAAAGAGGAGATTAAAAAATGACAATATTTGAAAAAGTAAAGGACATATTGGAAATGGAAAATCCAGAAACAGTCGCTGGAGGAACTGAGACAACGAAGAGTTTTACAGAGGCAATCGAGGAAAGACGTAGCTATTATGGATTAAGTAAGGATTTTGTAGTCTCAGATGAGAGAATTAAAGAAGTCGTTGAGCATGCGGTGAAATATACTCCATCAGCATTTAATTCTCAAAGTGCTCGAGTACTGGTTTTACTAGGGAAGGAACATGATAAGTTCTGGAATATTACTTTGGAAGCATTGAGAAAAGTTGTACCAGAAGGTAGCTTCCAACCTACAGAGGATAAAATCAATTCCTTTGCTAGTGCATATGGAACAGTACTGTACTACGAAGATCAAAGTGTAGTAAAATCCCTACAAGAGCAATTCGCTCTTTATGCAGATAATTTCCCAGTTTGGTCTCAGCAGTCAAGTGGCATGTTGCAACTTGTTGTAGGAGTTGCACTTCAAAATGAAGGATTTGGTTCATCGCTGCAGCACTATTCAGAACTTGTTGAAAAAGAAGTTGCAAGGGAATGGAATATTCCTGAGACTTGGAGCATGATTGGACAAATGCCTTTTGGAAAGCCAACATCAGAGCCAGGAGAAAAAGAATTTGCACCACTAAGCGAAAGAGTGCTATTCGCAAAATAAGACTAAAGGACCATGTAAATTATCAGGTGTATGAGTTAAGCGTTTATATCAAAAATGCAATTCTACCAATTATGATTTCCTAATCTTTAATGTATATTTAAATATCAGAGAAATAAAAAGAGTCTGGATTCATATCCAGGCTTTTTTTCGTATATTCCCTTGAGCTATGCAAACTTTGTATTTTTCAACATCAATGAAATAGGAAACACGGCTGTTACTCTATTTTAGTATTTTCTCTAGCCCGTTTCAGATTAAATCATTTTAGGCCTTTTTTCGTTTTGAAACTTTTCTTTTGGGTAAGTTATCATGCTTAAGCCATTCGTTATGTATCAATCTCATCATTGCTGAGTTCCACGTGATTTTCAAAAAATAATTGTAGATCAAATGTAAATAAAGTTGATGTAGTAAATTTGAACTTGACTCACCCATCATTATGAAAGCAAAGTATTATAAATTCTCCTTCATTTCTTCATAATTTGACTATAATATAAAGAAAACGACGAAGCACATCAATCTGTCAGTTTGCACCTTGTTTTGTTATAAACCATTATTAAGTAATAATCTTTTCAGTTTATCACCTAATCTTCTAGTTGAAAAAATATAAATGGAACTACCTATTTAACAGGTGGTAGTTATTTATGGTTGGTACTTTTGCACAAAGAATTTTATGAGAGGATGGATAGGATGCTAAAGTGATATATATGAAATAATAATGATGCAAATGATAACGTATATGAAAGCGTTCAGCAATGACTGGCGAACTAAAATTTTCAGCATCATTATCACTAAAGTGAGTAGAATAACCGCATAAAAATATGATAACATTTGCAGTCCACTTGTTGCAGGTTTAAAAAAACATACACAATTTAACATATAGTATCCTTTATGCACCCTCGGACCCCAAATTTAGGAAAACAAAAAACGATTTATAGAATAGTTTGAAATGTTACATGAGACTAAGCTAAATTCGACTAGATATATTGGGGATGGCAAGATTAATGCTGAAACAGAGTGAGAAAAGAAGAATCAGTTCTTGATGGAATCTAGTTATGGGTAAAAATCGGGTTGAATCTTAACCACCCCACCAGGGTGTGGAGATGATTGTGAGTCACTATTTGAACCGGATAGGAGGTGCCGGAATGAATTGTTCTGAAAAAGCGAGAGTTCTACATCTCTTGAAAACAGCAAGAGGTAAAACTGATGGAGTCATAAAAATGTTCGAGGAAGATCGATACTGCATAGATATTTCAAAGCAAATCCTTTCAATACAGGAATTGTTAGAGAAAACAAATATAAAAATTCTAGGGATATATTTCAAAACATACGTTAAAACGACACTCATAGTCAATGAAAATACTGGAAATGATGAAATTGATGAGATTTTAAAATTGATGGAAAAGTACATAAAATAAGAAATTAATTTTCAAAATATAGGCAGGAAAGGTATGGTGCAATAATAATGAACAAAGAGACATTAAGTATATCAGGTATGACTTGCGCTTCTTGTGCAAATACAATTGAAAAGACAGTAAGTAGGCTCGATGGTGTTCACGTAGCCAATGTGAATTTTGCCACAGAGAAACTTAGTGTGGAATTTGAAGATGGAAAAACAAATCTTCAAAAAGTCAAGGAAGCCGTAATAAAAGCCGGATACAGTGCTCAGGAGGAGATCGCGGATAATATTAGGGAGATCACTTTACCTGTTTTGGGTATGACCTGCGCATCCTGCGCGAATACCATAGAAAAATCCATAAAAAAACTGGGTGGAATTAATGAAGTCAGCGTAAATTTCGCTACTGAAAAAGCAAGAGTGGTATATGACTCTAGCAATACAAGAATCTCAGCTATAAAGGATGCTATCTCTAAGGCTGGATACCAGGCGTTAGATGTAGAAGTAGAGGTTCAGTCGGATTCTGAGAAAGAACGTCGGGAAAGAGAAATGAAAACTTTATGGAATAAGTTTATGATAGCTACTTTGTTTTCGATTCCGCTCCTTTATATAGCAATGGGCCATATGTTTGGCGTGCCATTGCCGGAAGTGATTATGCCTGAAATGAATCCCCTGAATTTCGGCCTAATTCAACTCTTCCTGACCATTCCAATCATCGCAGCTGGATATCGGTTTTATACTGTGGGATTTAGCAGGCTCCTAAAACGTGAGCCTAATATGGACTCTTTGATTGCTATGGGAACCAGCGCGGCATTTCTATATGGCATTTATGCCATATTCCAAATTGCTCAAGGCAACATGGAATATTCCAAAGATCTTTACTTTGAAACAGCTGGTGTAATTATTTCATTAATATTGCTAGGTAAATACCTTGAATCGGTAACAAAGGGCAAAACATCAGAGGCGATCAAAAAGCTAATGGGCTTGGCTCCTAAAACTGCAACAGTCATTCATGATGGAAAGGAAATGGATATTCCGATTGAAGAAGTTGAGGCTGGAGATATAATACTAGTAAAACCGGGCGAAAAAATACCGGTGGACGGTGAGGTTGTGGAAGGAAGAACCGCTATCGATGAGTCGATGCTTACAGGTGAAAGCATTCCTGTAGAGAAAAATATAGGAAGTAAGGTCATCGGAGCAAGCATCAATAAAAATGGAACCATAAAATTCGTTGCTACCAAGGTTGGTAAGGACACTGCTTTGGCGCAGATCATAAAACTTGTTGAAGACGCTCAAGGAACGAAAGCGCCTATCGCCAAGCTGGCAGACGTCATTTCCGGATATTTCGTTCCGGTTGTCATAGCAATTGCGGTTTTAGCAGGCGTCGCCTGGTATCTTTCAGGAATGTCAGTCATATTCTCCCTGACGATCTTCATCGCAGTGCTTGTTATAGCTTGCCCATGTGCGCTTGGGCTGGCAACTCCAACAGCCATCATGGTAGGAACCGGTAAAGGTGCGGAATATGGTGTATTGATCAAGGGTGGAGAAGCTTTGGAAACAACTCATAAAATCCAGACCATCGTATTCGATAAGACCGGTACCATAACGGAAGGAAAGCCTGTCGTAACCGACATTATTACAACAGGAATTGTTAGCGAAAAAGAGCTCCTGATACTATCTGCATCAGCCGAGCAGGGTTCTGAACATCCTTTAGGAGAAGCCATTGTAAACGGTGCAAAGGAAAAGAGTTTGGCGTTTTTGAAAGTTGATTCATTCGAAGCAATTCCGGGTCTTGGTATCGAGGTGGAAATTCAACAGAAAAAAATGCTGCTGGGAAACAAAAAGCTGATGAAAGAAAAAGATATTTTGATTTCTCTTGAATCAGATTCCGACCGATTGGCAAGTGAAGGTAAAACGCCGATGTACATTTCAATTGACGGAAAACTCGCCGGTATTATTGCAGTGGCTGATGTAATGAAGGCTAGTAGCAAGAGGGCGATAGAAGTATTACATTCTATGGGATTGGAAGTTGTGATGATTACTGGAGATAACCGGCGAACTGCAGAGGCAATTGCCCGACAGGTCGGTATTGACAGGGTTTTGGCTGAGGTTTTGCCCCAAGATAAGGCCAATGAAGTGAAAAAGCTTCAGGCGGAAGGGAAAAAAGTTGCCATGGTTGGTGATGGGATCAATGATGCACCGGCACTTGCGCAAGCAGATATAGGTATAGCAATCGGATCAGGAACCGATGTGGCAATGGAATCCGCGGACATCGTTTTGATGAGGAGCGACTTGATGGATGTTCCGACAGCAATCCAATTAAGTAAAAGTACGATGAGAAATATCAAGCAAAATTTGTTCTGGGCGTTTGGCTACAACGTAGCTGGTATACCAGTTGCAGCCGGTTTGCTCTACTTATTTGGAGGACCATTGCTGAATCCGATCATTGCAGCCGGAGCTATGGCATTCAGTTCAGTGTCAGTGTTGACTAATACCTTGCGGCTGAAAAAATTCAAACCACTTCATTAATAATTTTCAATAAAAATAAGAAAAGGAAAGAGGAAAAATAAATGGAAAAACAGGTAATGGTTGAAGGAATGAAATGCGCGAATTGTGCAGCACATGTTGAAAAAGCTCTGAATGATATATGTGGTATCACATCAGCCACAGTTAATCTGGTTGGTAAGGTTGTCCACATAGAACTGGCGCATCCGGTTGAGGATGAAAAGATAAAACTGGCAATCAGTGAAGCCGGCTATAGTGTAATTAACATCAAATAATTTGGAAATGGATACCCTTGCATTGAACTCGGCACCGAAAGCTTATATCGATTGAGTGTAGTAAAGTCGCTAAATTTCGAGACTTTTCAAATGATCCTGCGTGGCTTAATATAATTATCCACCTGGAAAAAGTAGAATGGTGAAGCTCAAAGCAAGGGTTTTCATATTGAACTCAATAAAAACGTGCCGAATTAGAAAAGAATAGAAATCGGTTAAAAAAAGGATTCATTATTAAAAAAAAGATAGCAATTTTTGAGGCGATTGAAGCTTTGCAATTTCCAATTTCAGGGATCAGTTCAGGAATCAAAAAGAGAGGTAATGTTAATACAAAAAAAGTTATATTCAACGGAGATTTCCAGGTACTGCAGGAGAGTAGTAAGAGTTCCGAACAGTCAAAAGAGTAAATGGCAGGGAGTAAGAAAGATGATATAAAAATTATCATGAATTATCTCAATCCTCTGTCTCCGAATGAAGATAACTTTAATTTTAAATTTCTAAGGAGACCCATTTTCCGGATTTCAGCATGTATCTAGATAGTAGAATACCTTAAAAATATAAAATGATAATGGGGTTTCAGTTAATGTTAGGTTTAACTGTGTAATGAAATTAATGACAGCCATCATATCGGGGGAAAATTTAAGGTGGATAAATTGATCAATGGAAAGCCATTGATTGAAAGGATATCCGGTCTGGTATGCCTCAATTTGAAATATTGTAATTTACACAGATATACATTGATTATTAAAATATTATATAAAACAATCCATTCAGTCTATCTGTTGGAATGTAACTTTGGAGGAAAAAATGAAGGTTCTTTTTCATGTTTTTGGTTTACCAATCTACTTCTTTGGCACTATGATTGCCATTGGAATTTTTGCCGGATTATATGTCGCCAATTTGGAGGCAAAACGAAAAAAACTCGATGCAGACAAGATGTATGATGTTGCTGTTTATTCAATTATTTCAGCGATAATCGGTGCGAGGATTTTTTATATACTGTTTTATAACTTGCCTTTCTATCTCGCCAATCCAATGGAAATCATTAAAATCAATGAAGGCGGATTATCCATTCATGGTGGTCTCATTGGGGCTATTGGATTTGCATTTTATTATATTAAACGGCATAAACTGAGCTTTTTAAAATATGCGGATGCCATGGCACCAGGCATTATCCTAGGTCAGGGCATCGGCCGAATCGGGTGCGATGTGTTTGGAAAAGTTATGGCAATGCCATGGCCTTGGGGTGTTTTCTATCAGGGACAACTACTACATCCGGCACAGGTTTATGAATTTCTGCTGAATTACGCAGTTTTCTTTTTTTTATGGAGAAAACGGAAAACAATCAACTACGATGGTCAGCTTTTCGCATGGTACCTCATCCTGTTTACAATCAATAGAAGCATAGTTGAACTTTTTCGAAATAATCCACAGGTCGCTGGATCCTTCTCCGTCTCTTACCTGCTGAGTTTTATTTTGATGCTGGGTTCTTTGATATTTATGTTCTACATTAAGAAAGGGAGAGCCGAAATTTCTGTAGATACAAAGAAGGGAAGTTCAATTAGTTTCGAATTTATAAAAGATCTCCTGATCACACTTGCATTAGTGGTTGTTTCTCTATTTGTTTTCTACATTATTCAAGGGTAACTAGAGTTACAATGAATAAAATATGTAGGGTATTTTGTGATATTTAAAAACTATGCTATAAATCAATTTCTATTTTACCAAAGTTGGGGTAAGAAGATGTCAAAAGTATAATACTTGTTTACTGAAATACGATGATGACTCAAACTTTGGTAAATGAGCTACAGGGATGATGCAACTGATAGGCGTATCTTGCATGCTAATATGCGAATTGTTTGGAGGAAAACAAATCTGAATAAATGATTCTCAAAATAAAACAAAGGTCAAATTGTGGCAACTTAACAAAAAATCAAGTGACGGGCATTTTAATCTGTACGATGCGGTTTACAAATTGATGCATTTGTAAACCATGATTGTCACAGATTTTGATGTTCCAGGGTACAAATAAGAAAATATAAGAATATAAATCGAGGTATAAGAATTATGAATAAGTTGAAAAATATTCTGTTTGCATTCATTTCCTCTCTATTTATCATAAGTCTCTCTGTCATATTGGGTCTCAACTTCAGACCGATCTATTATATTAACGTCATAAAGATTCAAGCCCTGAATGAGAATCTTTCCACTGGAGTCATTCGAAACAACTATGACATTCTCATCAATTATCTGAACCCGTTCTATACAGGGAAGCTTAAGCTTGATTCCCTTGTCATGTCCATCTTTGGGGAGTTTCATTTCTATGAGGTAAAGCAGCTCTTCAACCTTTTCTACATCCTTTTCGTCGTTACACTTCTCCTCGGAATAATCTTTTTCATCATTTCCTTTCATAGAAAGGATTTTAGTTACTTAAAGCCTACAGCTTTTCTGACATTCCTCATCCCCATCGTTTTAGGCATTCCTTTTATAGTTGATTTCGACTGGTCCTTCGTGGCTTTTCATGAAATTGCCTTTTCCAATGATTATTGGCTCTTCGACCCCAAAATAGACCCTGTCATTAACATCCTTCCCCAATGGTTCTTCATGGAGGTAGCATTTCTCATCCTGCTCTTCATGATCGTTTTTGCCATTATCTCCTACATGCTGGGCAGACATTTCGACAAGAAACCAGATACGATAGATTAATGAATTAATGAATGAGATCTACCATTTTTTCAAATAATATAAAGATGAATGTTATGATATCCAGTTTAAATGTCAGGGAAAGAGTTAAGATGGTCATAAAATCGTGGAGATCTCAAAAAGGACAATCTCTTTAAAGCCTGCAATTATAGACATCACGAACTTATAGTCTTCTAATAACCCACCAAAATATTATAGAATCTATATATACACCATCCGCATTTAACTCGCAAAGTGCCCATGTTCTGGTATTACTGGGGAAGGAACACGACAAATTCCGGAATATTACCATGGAAGCATGGAGGAAAGTTCTGCCAGAGGAGAGTTTCCAATCCACACAGGATAAAATCAATTCCTTTGCAAGTGCATATGGAACCGTATTGTACTACGAAGATCAAAATGTCGTGAAATCCCTACAGGAGCAATTCGCTCTTTATGCAGATAATTTCCCAGTTTGGTCTCAGCAGTCAAGTGCATGTTGCAACTGGTCGTAGGGTTAGCTCTTCAAAACGAAGGACTTGGTTCATCCCAACAGCATTATACAGAACATGTTGAAAAAGAAGTTGCAAAGGAATGGAATATTCCTGAGACATGGAGCATGACTGGATAAATGCCTTTTGGAAAGCCAACTTCAGAGCCTGGAGAAAAAGAATTTGCACCTCTAGGCGAAAGAGTGCTATTCGTAAAATAAGACGAAAAGGCCATGTGAATGATGAGGTATATGAGTTTAGTGTTTATTTTATTACATTCTACAATTGAGTAATTTTAAATTCGAATAATGATAATCATGTATTTTAACAATTGGTTTCATGAAAGGTGTAGTAATATCTTACTGTGCCTTTTGTTTTTGAGAGAACCTGCAAAAATTTGAGAGTTAAACAAGAAGACAAAGGTTAACGATAAATCATAATGATTTTCGTGAACCTTTGTCTTCAGTCTGTATGTAACACTTTTTTACTATTTTATAGAATCATCTACAACAACAAGAATTTTCCCTTTATTCAAGCCTTTTAGATAGGATTCATGCGCCATCTTGAGATCTTTTACAGCAATACGGTCCGTAACGAATAGCTTGATGCAGCCTTCATCGATTAGTCTCGATATCTTTGTCAGCGATTCCGTATCATAGTCTACAGAGAAAATGATGTAATTTACGTTGGTATAAACCGAATCTGCGGCACCCATCGTGACACCCTTTTCTCCCTTGCCTCCGATCTGCCTGAGCATTTTCTGTGCACTTGCAGCATTACCGTTAACTACCGTACCGCCTGGTTTCAAGATTGACATCTGTGCTTCGATCTGACTTTCCGGAGCATTAGAGAAATTGATGAGGAGATCCACTTCTCCGTTGTATTTTTCTTCCGCTTTTTCCGTCTTGAAGTTGACAAACATATCAGCACCAATCTTTTTCACGGATTCTTCCTGAGATGGATGATCTACTCCGATTACATATGCGCCTTTCCATTTAGCCAACTGTATAATGTAGGAACCAACACCGCCACTTGCACCGTTTACGATGACAGTCTGTCCTTTTTCTAGTTTTCCGTGTGTAAAGACTGCTTCCCACGCAGTCAGTGCTGCCAGAGGAATAACGCCAGCCTCACTTAATGGCATTGAAGTAGGTGCTGGAGCAACATACTTTGCTTTTGTAGCAACATATTCTCCAGAACCACCGCCCAGTGCAAATCCAAGATATACGATAACGCGGTCTCCTGTCTTCAGATCTGTAACTTCAGCACCTGTCTTTTCAATTAAACCTGCGCAATCCACACCAAATACGAATGGTAGTGGCGTGGGAAATGCATGCTCGAATTCTCCACCTCCTACCTGACGCTCGCAAGGATTAAAGCTCCCACTTGCCACTTTGACCAGAACCTCATCTTCTCTAATTTCTGGAATAGGCAGTTCTCCGTAGATCATCTTGTCCAAATCATTTCCGTCATACGCTTTGACATAATATGCTTTCATCATTTCCTTCATTTCTTGTCTTCCTCCTTTTCTATTAACAATAAGCATTTTACTAGAATAGCTCTTGTTAATACTTTGTCATACTTGGATAAATTCTGCAATGAAACATAATTTCAAGAATGTCGCATTTTAGGACACATTTCAAAAGCTGTCCCTATTTTGTAGTTAGTTTTTATGGACCAGATCTCAAAGCAGGTGATATGATATGATAAAAGAAATTCTAAAGTACTAATTACTGAAATAGGGTGAATTCATGGGAGACTATACAAAATGGAGATTTGCAAATGCATTAATCGATATTATGCTGCACAAGCCCTTTGAGAAAATCACAGTGAAAGATATCTGCGACCATTGTCATGAACGAAGGCAAGGTTTCTATTATCATTTCAGAGACAAATATGATCTGGTTACATGGATTTATTATCAGGATGCATCTCAAATCATTGAAACCCATAAAGACGAATCTTGGGATGTTGTACTGGAAAAAATTTTTGAAAATATGTTGAAGCATAAAAGTTTTTATAGAAATGCCTTTGAAGAAAATAGTCAAAATGTGCTGATTGATTATCTTGTCGAGCATGATATTCTAATTTATGAAAAGAAATTCAAGGAAAGTATGCAAATAAAGAAACTTGACGCTAGTCTAACTTTTGCAATCAAATATCATGCATATGCTTGTGCAAACATATTCAAGAACTGGTTAAATAGCGAGAGTAACACAAGCCCGAAAGAGCTTGCAACGATGATGTTTCTTAATATGCTTACACAATTAAGAGAAGCCACCTTAAAGTGATAGTTCTCTGATAATTTAGAAGATACTCGGTCGACCGAGTTTCATACAAAAATAACCAATCCTTAGTGATGATTTTACCCATATAGGATTTAGTTGTTTTTGAATTTTCGTATCTAACGCTATAGGTCTGAAATTTCCTTAGAATTATGAAATTAATTTCAAGGATATCTTGATAATTGAAACAAAGGTTTAATCCTATTTCCTTGGGAAATAGGATTCTCTCAAGGGAGTTGACTTCATAAGCCGTGTTAAATATAAAAGAGTCATTACAAAACTAGGCAAGTTATAAGCTGGTTTTGCAATGACTCCTTTTTGTTTCTATGATAACCATAGTAATGCTCTTATATAGACAAATATCGGTTATGAAACCGATATTTGTATTTAATTTACAGTAGAATAATTTGACGTATCCTGAAAAAGAGGGTATTCTATAAATATACCCCACCCCCTGGGGGGAGGTAAGAACATAGATTGAATTTTGTGGATTATCAAAGTTATAAAGTTCCTCTGTTTGAGATATTCAACAATATATAATTGAAATTATATTTCGTAGCAATGATAAGAATAAATTTCGGACTTGTACTTCAGCGCCAGCTTCCAAACACACTGGGTAATAATAGAATCTCTCTCAATAAAAATATATAGAAGTAAATTTGAATTATCATGCTGCATATTGTAATTCATCGGATGTTAACTGGAAAAGCAACCAATAATAATAATTTTAAGGTATTCTTGATATAAAGCATGGAGTGGAAAAATCCACTTAGACTACTCATCCAGTCGATATGATCACTGTGGCACTCATGAAGAGAATCACATTCACCTGGAATTCGATTTGGAGAAATACTAACGGAGGTATAAGCAATGGATAACGAAAAAAAACCAATGAACACTCCGGTTCCCGAAGGAACCGAAACAAATACTGAACACCATCAAATGAACCATGATGATTCAGCTCAGGAATCAGCAGATCATTCAGAGATGGATCACACAAAGATGGATCACACAAAGATGGATCACACAAAGATGGATCACACAAAGATGGATCATACAGAGATGGATCATTCAAAGATGGACCACGGCGCAATGGATCACAGTGCACACGGAGGACATGGCAGCCACGCCGGACATCATGAAGGGATGATCGCCGATTTTAAAAAGCGCTTCTGGGTAGTATTGATATTGAGTGTTCCTATAGTAATATTGTCTTCAATGGCTCAGATGTTGCTTGGATATCACCTGGAATTTCCAGGATCCAAGATTATCCTGTTTGTTCTGTCGAGCATTGTCTTTTTCTACGGAGGGGTTCCTTTCTTAAAGGGAGCACTTGACGAATTTAAAGCCAGGAAGCCTGGAATGATGATGTTGATCACACTAGCGATTGTCTCGGCATACATCTATAGTACGCTAACAACCTTTGGCCTGGAGGGCTCGGAATTCTACTTTGAGCTATCAACACTGATACTAATTATGCTGCTAGGTCATTGGATCGAAATGAAATCCCAAATGGGCGCATCCAAAGCGTTGGAAGAGCTGGTTAAGCTTATGCCGGAAACAGCCCACAAGCTGGATGAACATGGCAATATTACTGAAGTCAGCATGAAGGAACTGGTTCCTGGAGACCTCATCATGGTTAAATCCGGTGAAAAGGTACCGACGGATGCTCGAGTTGTGGAAGGTTTCTCAAGCCTTAATGAATCGATGTTGACCGGGGAATCTGCACCGGTTGAAAAAACTGTAGGTATGCAGGTCATCGGAGGATCACTCAACGGCAACGGTGTTCTCACCGTGAAGGTTGAGCGGCTTGGGGATGAAACCTATCTTGCTCAGGTAATCAAGACGGTTCAAGACGCACAGGCTCAGAAGTCCAAAACACAGGGATTGGCTGAAAGAGCTGCTGGCTGGCTGTTCTATATTGCACTAGCAGCAGGGATCATAACCTTCATCTATTGGATATCAAAGGAGAACCTTGCGTATGCAATGGAACGAATGGTAACTGTCCTGGTCATTGCTTGTCCGCATGCCCTGGGGCTTGCAGTGCCGCTAGTCAATGCAGTATCCACATCCATTGCAGCAAGAAATGGCTTATTGATTCGGAATCGTAACCAGTTTGAAGAAGCTAGAAACATCAAACGAATCGTATTTGATAAGACTGGAACTCTGACTATGGGCGAATTCGGAATCACCGAAATTGTTCCACAGGCTGGAATTTCTGAAGACGACCTGCTCAGGGTCGCTGGATCATTGGAAAGCCAATCCGACCATCCTATTGCCGTTGGTATCGTCAAGGGGTCAGTAGCCAAGGGCTTCAAGCCTGAAAAAGTAACCAATTTTGAAAATCTCACAGGAGCTGGCCTAAAGGCTGACCTCGATGGAAAAACCTACTATATCATCAGCCCTGGTGAAGTAAAAACGCGGAATATTTCCTTTAACGAGGATCAATTTAATCAATTAGCATCACAGGGAAAAACAGTTGTATTCGTACTAGATGGGGATAAACTTCTCGGTATGATCGCTGTAGCGGATATCATTCGAAAGTCTTCAAAGAGCATCATTGCTGAGCTTAAGAAATTGGGTATCGAATCTGTCATGATGACTGGAGACAATCAAAAGGTAGCCGACTATGTCGGAAGTGAGCTTGGACTTTCCAAAGTGTTTGCTCAGGTACTTCCAAATCAAAAATCGAAAAACGTTCAGGAGCTTCAGAAAGACAATGTGAAAGTTGCAATGGTAGGAGATGGCATCAATGATGCACCAGCTCTAGCCACAGCTGATCTTGGAATTGCCATCGGAGCAGGAACCGATGTAGCCATGGAAACTGCAGATGTCATTCTGGTGGATAGTGATCCTAAGGATGTGTTGAACGTCATAAAGCTTTCCAAAGCAACTTATCGTAAAACCATCGAGAACCTGATCTGGGCTGCCGGCTATAATGTCATCGCAATTCCATTGGCAGCAGGCGTTCTAGCCAGCAGAGGCCTTGTCATTACACCAGCTATAGGAGCTGCCATCATGTCACTGAGTACAATCATATGTGCAGTCAATGCCAGATTACTGAAGATTGATTAGATAATTTATTTCTATAATATAGGTGAATTTTCGTCATTATAGTCGAAAGAATGAAAATAGTCATCGTAACGGAATAATCAGTTTAAAACCCGATCCATCATGGAGACTTTTACTGATGAATCATTCGACAAAAGAAAAGTGACGGAGTGAAGTTCAAAAGACGCCCACTACTACTTGCAAGACAAGCAGTGGTAGGCGTCTATTTGTTTTTCAGGTGATGATGTCTGTCCCATCGTTAAAGATAAAACGGATATCATCACCTTTATTGTAACTTCCAGAACAAAGAGTGTTTTAAACCATTGTCTAACTGGGCAAATACAATTTGTAAAATCAACATCAGAGTCTGGAGATAATGCTTTCGCACTTTTAGATGAAAGAGTGATCATAGTCAATTGAACTACTCAACCTTGAATCCTTCGGATTCTAAAGATGGTGATTCCTAAGAACTCCAGCCTGAAGGCCGGATATGGATTAGGCAAACTCCGAAATTCCCCCGGTTTTAGGGTGAAAAGCCTTAGTGCTTCCATCCTGATGTTGATGCTTGCGTTGAAGTCTTGGTCATGATGGGCGCTGCACTACGAGCAGTCCCATTCACGAAGCGCAAGATTCTTCGCATCTTTGTTCCGATTGCCGTAGCAGAGCTAGCTGGAGGGGATATTCTTTCTCACAGGAATGACAGCCTTACCATACTATGCGGCCTTTTACTCCAGCATGTATGATATCCAACTGGTCTCATTGTTTAGTTGCGATAATTTCATAGCGCTTCATTTCCCGGGTAAAGGTCGTATGGCCCAATGTCATAGCTAGGATGGCCATTTCCGACACCATGTCCAAGGTGGGAAGAAGTTTATTTAGCCTCTCACAGAAAGTAGGATGCGTGGATGTAGGCTGTACGGGCCGGGTGGACACTATATGTGGATGAACTTGTGGGATTTCCAAAGGGTACTTTGCAAAATCGATCATGGAATAAAACACGGACAGAATCTGTTTGGAAGAGTATGGATTTGTTTCAGGCGAGGGTTGACAAATATACAGCAATCATAGTCGATAATTAAAAATATGAAAGATTACAAAATGAAAACATCATATTTGAATTACACTACAAAATTATTGGTTAGAAGGGAATGGACTTAACTCTTATTAAAGTACTTATATTAAAAGAGCGTAAGCTAAAAAGTTAATATGGGCAGAATTAATTTTGAGCGATTATTAAAAAATATTGCAGGAATAAAATTTAAATTATTCATTTTTTCACATTTTACCATTGACATTAGTATGACAAACTTATACAATTCTAACAACGTTAAGAGTTACGGGTTTGATGAGTAAACGCGAGGAGGAAATGAAAATGAAAAAGGGATTGATTCTTGGAATGGTGATGTCGATGGTGATGTTGCTTTCAGCCTGTGGAAATAAGGGGACTACAGTTAAACTTGCCACTGGGGGAAATACGGGGACGTACTATGCCTTCGGTACCGCTTTTGGCCAGCTGATCGGTGAAAAAACAGGGGTAACCTTCAAGATTCAGTCCACCGGAGCCTCCAAGGCCAACATCCAGCTTATTGCGTCAGGTGAAGTCGACATGGCCATGGTGCAGAACGATGTCATGGATTATGCGTACAACGGCACAGACCTCTTTGCTGCTGACGGAAAGGTCGCTGGCTTTTCTGCCCTGGCAGGAGTCTATTCTGAAGTCGTCCAGATTGTAGCAAATCCTGATTCAGGCATCACGAGCATCGCTAACCTAAAGGGAAAGAACGTCTCGGTGGGAGATTCCGGCAGCGGAGTAGAATTCAACTCAAAGCAGATTCTTGAAGCCTATGGCATCACCTTTGAAGACATCAACAAACAGAACCTCAGCTTTTCTGCTTCAGCAGATGCCTTTAAAGATGGCAAGATCGATGCTTTCTTTGCTACGGCTGGTGCACCCACAACGGCCATTATGGATCTTGTAACCTCCAAGAATATCGTCCTTCTGGGTGTTGATCAGGATAAGGCAGATGCGCTCAAAGCTGAACATCCTTTCTATACGGAATTCATCGTGCCTGCTGGAACTTATACGGGTGTGGATAAAGATGTGACCACCCTTGCTGTGAAGGCGACTTTCATCGTCAGCGACAAGCTTGATGAGGCAACTGTATACAATATGACGAAAGCCCTTTTCGAGAACAAGGATGCTCTTGCTCATGCTCATGCCAAGGGCAAGGAAATTGATGTAACTTATGCGGTGGACGGAATCTCCATCCCATTTCATCCAGGTGCCTTAAAGTACTTTAAGGAGATTGGTGTTCTTGACTAGGTTGTCAGGCAAAAGGTGGTTTATCCTGGCCATGTTAATTCTGGTACTAGGAGGATCCCTTTTCATCATTGGGCGAAGGGAAAGGAAGCTTATTATTTACGATGCAGACACGAAAGAAATCTTTGCATCCTGGAGGATTGATGACGGGTTCCGGTTCTCAGTTGAGTTCATTCACTCTGTGAATAAAAGTCCGGTGAAGGATGAATTTGAAATACGAAACGGCGAAATCTATGCCTACAAGACAACTTACAGCTCTTTCGGAGCTGGTGTTCAGACAGAACTCAGGGAAGGGGAAAGCCTTTCTTATGATAAAGGAGGGAATATGGTCATTACAGGATTCAACATGATGTATGATGAATTGAATATCATTGTGGGAACTGTGTCCGACCATATCCTGTCCATCAATGGGGAGAAGTTCAGCCTGACTAAACTCTGCGGAAAAAACAGGGCTATAGTTATTGACGTGAGATGATCGAGAGAGAAGGAAAGGAAGGGATTGGAATGATAGACAATAAGAGGAAACCGAATCTACCAGATGATGCAAATGTGGACGTGAACGACCTCATCGCGGAGTTTGATCGCGAATCGAATACAAGGCATTTTACGGGAAAACCAAAAATGGTGGTGAAGGGGCTGTTTATAGCATTCACGCTCATGATATTCTATATGACGCTGATTGCAACACCGCCAGAACAGGTCAGAAGGTCCGCCTTCCTAGGGATTGTGGTGTTCCTCGGATTCATCAACTACCCTGTCAGGAAAAGGGATGCGAAAAGAGTAAACCATGTTCCATGGTATGATCTTGTTTTTGCCATAGCGGGTCTCGGTTCCTACTTCTACTATGTGCTAAATTTTGAATTCATTGTAGGGAAAGCAGTGAATATCGGAACCTTCGAGATTGCAGCAGGCATCATTGGTATTTTGCTTTTGTTTGAAATCTGCAGAAGAGTTGTGGGACTGCCCATCCTATTTATTGCAGCATCCTTTATCATCTATGCCTTCTCTACAGGATATTCCATGAAGAGGATTGTACATCAGCTGTTCTATACTACCGATGGCATCATCGGAACCCCGCTGGGGGTATGTGCGACCTTTATCGTGCTGTTCATCATACTCGGATCCTTCCTAGAAAAGACGGGAATCGGAACCTTTTTCATTGACCTTGCGAATTCCGTTGCCGGTCATGCGATAGGAGGTCCGGCAAAGGTTGCGGTCATAGCAAGTGCACTGGAGGGGATGTATTCAGGAAGCTCCGTGGCCAATACGGTAGGGAGCGGAAGTGTAACGATTCCGATTATGAAGAAGACCGGATACAAGCCTGAGTTTGCCGCAGCGGTTGAAGCCGCTGCATCAACCGGTGGACAGATCATGCCTCCTATTATGGGAGCGGCAGCTTTCCTCATGGCGGAAATGACAGACACGCCATACATCACCATTGCCATTGCAGCGATCATTCCCGCTATTCTGTATTTCACAGGAATCTTCATGATGATCCATTTCGAAGCCAAGAAGTTGGGGCTGAAGGGTCTGCCCAAGGAAAGCCTTCCAAAATTTGGAAAGCTTCTCCTAAGGCGGGGATACCTTTTTCTCCCGATTATCGTGCTCTCCATGCTCATGAGCATGGGGAGGACCCCTGCCTATGCCGCCATATATGCCATTGTGACGGCAGTTGTCGTCAGCCTTTTCAGCAAAGATACCCGCCTTACCCCAAAAGCCTTCGGAGAGGCACTTGAAAACGGAGCACGAAATACCATGGGAGTAGCCATTGCCTGCTCCATCGCGGGAATCATCGTCGGGATTGTCACCCTTACAGGCCTTGGGCAGGAACTGCTTGGAGTCCTCATGTCCGTGGCCGGAACAAGCAAGTTCCTGGCGCTCTTCCTGACCATGATCAGCTGTATCATTCTTGGCATGGGGGTTCCTACAACTGCGACCTACGTCATCATGGCGACCATAACGGCTCCGATTGTCATGAGAATGGGGGTTCCCATGCTGGCAGCCCACATGTTTGTCTTCTACTTCGGTATTGTCGCAGACATCACTCCTCCGGTTGCCCTGGCTGCTTATGCGGGATCTGCCATTGCGAATTCTGATCCTTTCAAGACAGGACTCATTGCAACAAGGCTGGCCATCACCGCCTTTATCGTTCCCTACATCTTTGTCTATAATCCAGCCATGCTTCTCATCGATACGACCACTCTGGAGGTCATTCGGATTGTCATCACATCTTTCATTGGCATATATGGGATAGCAGCGGCAATGGAAGGCTACATGTTCGCTCCCTTGAAATTCTGGGAAAGGGCATTGCTTGGAATCGGAGGACTCATGCTCGTTGATCCCAATGTCCTGACGGATGTCATTGGCTTGACAGTCGTAGGTGCGATGGTGCTGTTCCAATTTTTGAAGGACAGACGAGCTAGACTTGATGTAAGCCTTTATCTAGACTAAAAATAAAAACCTGAGAGGTCGTAAATGACAAGGGGTCTGTTGCAAACTTATTTTGTAACAGACCCCTTTGACGATTCGATACAATCCTCTGCTAAATTTTCTTAACATAGAATATCTGATGGTGCAAAGACTAAAATCATAGGAATCTGAACCTTATTCCGAAGATGTGTACTAGGTTTTTTTTCTGAAGCGAAGATGCATGGTATAATATATATGAAATTATTATGAATAAAAGGTCAGGGTGAGTAAGTCAATAACCCAC
>Ga0209100_1000997_pt1 | contig 21102 bp, 20 predicted proteins | sample lystaG_FD_185480 | JGI IMG/M metagenome (GOLD analysis project Ga0209100, IMG submission 185480) | Glacier valley bacterial and archeal communities from Borup Fiord, Nunavut, Canada, to study Microbial Dark Matter (Phase II) -... | ecosystem: Environmental > Aquatic > Freshwater > Ice > Glacier ...
TCATGATGTGACGGTATTGACCGGTCTGCCCAATTACCCCCAAGGTAAAGTACTTAAAAAATATCGTGGATTAAGAAACTATCAGGAAGTCATTCAAGGCGTCAAAGTCGAACGGAGTTTTCTGATCGGTCGCGGCAGCAGTTTACTCATGATGGGAATCAATTACGCGTGTTTTACGATCATGGCGAGTTTGAAAGCACTATTGTTGGAGGAAGATTTCGATCTTGTGTATGTTTATCAGATATCACCTGTCACGATGGCCGTACCGGCGATCGTCATCAAAAAAACAAAAAAGATTCCATTGATCATTCACTGTCTGGACCAATGGCCGATCAGTGTAACGACCGGTCCGATACCGAAAGAGAGCTTGTTTTATAAGATCTTATATCAGTTGAGCAGAAGCATCTACCGTCAAGCCAATCTGATCACCCTCAGTTCCAAATCATTTCGGAAGTATTTCGAAGAAGAACTGAAACTGAATCGAGATCCTTTCGGACTTGTGTATTGGCCGTCTTATGCGGAAGACAATTACGGAGATATCCAATCCGTTGAGAATGATACATTCGATCTTGTTTTCGCCGGTAATATCGGTCCGGCTCAGAGTGTTGAAACGATCATCGAAGCAGCCAAACTGCTTCGTGACCATCCGGCGATCCGCTTCCACATCGTGGGAGACGGCTTGAGCCGTGCCGGCTGCGAAGCGTTGGCACAGTCTTACGAACTGAGCAATGTCGTATTCCACGGTTATCATCCGGTCAGTGAAATGGCGGAATATTATGCGATCGCGGATGCGTTTCTGATCACGATGGTCAATAACGACGTGGTCAATCAGACATTGCCGGCGAAACTGCAGTCCTACATGTTGGCAGGTAAACCGATCTTGGGAGCCATCAACGGAGAAGTGCGTAACGCCGTGGAAGAAGCGAACTGCGGATTGTGTTGCGAATCGATGGATTCTGCGGGCTTAGCGGAGTTGATTCTGCAAGCTGCGAGCCAACCTGAAAATTATCGTACGTGGTGCGTGAATGCGCGGGCGTATTATGAAGCGAATTTCGATAAGGAAAAATTACTGATTGAATTGGAAGAAATGATGGTAAAATTAAGTAACAACAATCATCGTTGACACTGCGACAGGAGGGGAACGTCATGCCGATCGAATTAATCTTAGAGGTACTCTTCTTTTGCGTCGTAACACTCTATGTCATTGTGTATTTTATCCGTAAAGAGATGATCTCGGTCAGTTATTCATTGGTGTGGATCTTTTCGGTTCTCATCTTGATGGTGATGACGAGTATTCCTGATTTTATGGAAAATATAGCGAATATGCTGGGGTTCGAAGTGTTATCCAACATGGTATTTGCGCTGATCATCATGATCTTGATGTTTGTGGCGATCTCACTGACGATCATCGTTTCCGGCCAAAAAGAGAAGATCCGTCTTTTGGTTCAGGAAGTATCTATCTTGAAGAGTAAAAATAATGAAAAGTAAGTTGGGACTGTTATCGGATCCGAATGCGTTGTGGCATACCGTCGGGATAACGCTCAATGCCTTTTATCCGATCTTTTTGATCATCTTCATTACCCGGTTTAACGGCATCGACCAGAGCGGGCTTTTTTCGTTTACCTTCTATTTTGCGGCGGTCCTGTCGACGATCTCGATGTACGGGGGACGGATCTTTCATGTTTCGGAAATAGATTCGAGCTTCTCCGATTCGCATTTCATCACGCTTCGCTATGCGGCTTCGCTCGTCATGTTTGCGGTGGCGGCGATCGTGTGTTGGCTGAGCGGTTATGATGCGATCAAGATCGGTCTGTTGGGAATACAGTTGATCTTCCGAACGATTGAATCGATCTCCGATTCTTATTACGGGATCATGCAAAACAACAATGATCTATCTTCCATCGGGAAGTCGTTTGCGATGAAATCGATCCTCAGTTTTTCGTTGTTTATCGGGTTGGATCTGTTGACGCATAATATCCTGATCGCAGGAGCATCGTTTATCATTGCGAATTATTCGGTTCTGATCCTGTATGACCGTAAAAAGGTTCACTTGATTACGGAGGGGATCCGCAAGTTCGATCGTGTCTTATTACGTTTATTTCGGATCTGTTTTCCGATCTTTCTGTTTTCCTTTCTGCAACTGTTATTGATGAATGCGACACGCTATGTGGTGGACATTACCTTATCGGATGCGACAGTCGGCTATTTCGGCATCCTATTGGCACCGGCTTCCATCGTTACGTTGTTTGCGCAGTTTGTGATGCAACCTTATCTCAGAGGGATCTCCGAATTGCACCACAACAGTGATTACAAGGCGTTTAAGCGCAGTGTCAATAAGATACTGGTCTATTTGAGCGGATTGGGTATCATCGCTGTCATCGCAACCTATGCGCTCGGAGCGACGGTACTGAGTTTCGTGTACGGAATCGATCTGATGCCCTATCGGATCGAATTGACATTAGTCGTACTGGGCGGGATCTTCAGCGGCGGCGCATTTGTGTTATCCAACATCTTGACGGTTCTTCGTTCTTTCAAAGGACAGTTTTATATCTACGGTATCAGTTTACTTTCCGCTTTCGCTTTATCCTTCGCTCTGATCAACCGCTATGAACTGCGCGGAGCGTTGATTGCTTTCTTTGGGACTATGATCCTGCAATGGTTCTTGTTCTGGATCACCTACACAATCAAGCTGAGTCAACTTAAACATGCGTCCGAACTCGGTTGAAAAGAAATCGATGAACGGACGTTCATCACGGTTCAAACTTGATTTCAGAGTGAAACTGGTCTTCTTTCTGATCTTGTCGGCTGCTTTATCATGGGGTAGCGATACCTTGTTATTGACTGTCGGGAGCGGATCGATCGATCGACGTGTTATTTTTTTTGGAGTTTTTTATTTTCTTAGTTTCCATTTGATTTTTGATCTCAATACCCTGTATCGATTCATTTTCAAACAACGCTATGCGATCGTAGCCGTATTGTTTGTCTTTATCGTCGCCAACGGTTATCACGGATCATCGATCGGACTCTATAATCAATTCATCCAACCGGGTACCTATATTTCCGATACCGAACCGATCTTGGGGGAAATGCGTGAAATACGCAGTGATGAATGGTTGGTATCAACACCCTTCATCTTGACTCAAACTTTACCTTCAGTGAATTTCGCCGATGAGAATTCACTCATCATGGCAACGGAAAATAACGTAAATCTGTTTCCGCAGTTACCGACGCGCAATATCTCGATAGTATCCAATCTCTTTATGACCGGATTCTTGTTTCTGAATGCGGAAATGGGATTCTCGTTCTATTGGTTCGGACGCTTGTTTGCGATGTTCTTCGCAGCGTTCGAAATCAGTATGATATTAACGAAAAAGAATAAGCTCTATTCCTTATTGGGAGCCGTTCTGATCACCTTCGCTCCAGCCACGCAATGGTGGTTTCCGATTTCGATACTGATGTACGGCCAATGGGCGATCGTCTTTATCGATCGTTTCCTTAAATCAACCAAATGGCAGATGAAAACACTTTATTCATTTTTACTGGCACTGGCCGGCAGCGGTTATATCATGTGCATCTATCCCGCTTGGCAAGTCCCGTTCGGTTATCTTTTTCTGGGCTTGGTCATCTGGGTGTTCATCGATAATAAGTATAAGTTCAACTTCGTTGATCTGCGCTATCTTGCGGCAGTGATCGCACTGCTGTCAATCATCTTGGTACCGGCTGTTATTTCTGCACTCCCGACCATCAAAGCGACCTTAGCCACTGTTTATCCGGGAGCACGCTTCAATGTCGGCGGCAGCGGATGGCAACGTCTCTTCAATTATTTCAATGCGATTTTCTTTACCTACAAGGTCAATGTCAATCCGTCCGAATACAGTCAGTATGTCAGTCTGTTTCCGATCCCGCTCTTGATGTCATTGGGGATCCTCACTAAAAAACACAAAGATAAACGCGATCCGTTATTGATTATCCTATCGTTGGTCGCTGTGTTGATCGGGTGTTGGAATTTCTTCCCGTTGCCCGAATGGATCGCCAGGTTCACACTGTTATCCTATTCATTTCCCGAACGCAGTAATTTAGTTGTCGGAGTCATCTGCATCTACTTATTGATCATCCTTATGAGTCGCTATCAGAGCGAAATCGAAGTTTCATTGAAAAAAAATGAGATCGCTTTGATCCTGAGCATCTCGTTCGTAATGATCGGATTGGCATCTGCCCACTGGATCATGCCGGAATATCTGAGTTTGAAATGGCAGATCGTCAGCGGACTCGTGTTGGGATTACCGATGTTTTACCTGCTGAAAAATCAGCGCAGTACGAATCGATACCTAGCTGTCTATCTGATCCTCTTGGTACTGGGCGCCGGAGCGACGGTAAACCCTCTTTCAAAGGGACTCGATATCATGTACAATAAACCCATCGCCAAGGAAGTTAAGAGGATCGTCGCAGGCGATCCCAACGGTAGATGGATCGTGACCGGCGGGAATATGATGATGCCGAGTTATGTGTTGGCCAACGGAGCGAAAGTGATCAATTCGGTCAATTCGATTCCGAATCTGACGTTATGGAAAAAGATCGATCCGTCACAGTTCTATATGAATGTCTATAATCGGTACGCGCATATTGTGGTTAAGTTGACAGAAGCGGAAACGGTATTTACCCTTCACCAAAGCGATCTGATCATTGTGGATCTGAAAGCCCAGGATCTGTGTAAATTGGATGTCACGTATGTGGTGACCGATTATAAGAGTTCGCAGTTTGACAGTGATACCCTTCAATTGGAACTGCTCACCCGTCAAGAGAAAGTCTATCTATATAAAGTTCATTGCAGGTAAAGGAGAAAACCGATGGAACAACGAGTATTACTGATCATTCCGGCGTATAACGAGGAAGCCAATATCCTGAGTACCTATAATCGCATCATGCACTATAATCAAGCGTGGGATGTGATCGTCATCAATGACGGATCCAAAGATCGGACAGCCGAGATCTGTAAAGACAATCAGATCCCGTATATCGATCTGGTCTTTAATTTGGGGATCGGCGGAGCCATGCAGACCGGTTATAAATATGCCTCGTACAATCACTATGACATCGCCGTTCAATTTGACGGTGACGGTCAACATAACATCGAATATGTGTCCGATATCATCGCGCCGATCCTGAAGAATGAAGTGGATTTCTGTATCGGTTCGCGCTTTCTCGATGCGCAAAGTGATGGATTCAAGTCCACGCAAGCACGTCGGATCGGCATCAAGTTCATTTCGCAGTTGATCAAACTGATGACCGGTCACGTGATCACGGATCCGACGTCCGGTTTCCGCGGTGCCGACAGTTCAGTGATCAAGATGTTTGCGGAATCCTATCCGACCGACTATCCGGAGCCGGAAACGATCGCAGCGTTACTTTTCAATAACGTAAAAATCAAAGAAGTTCCGGTCAAGATGAATGAGCGCGAAGGCGGTGTTTCTTCGATCCGTGCTTGGAAGTCAGCTTATTACATGATTTCCGTGTGTTTTTCCATTCTGGTCAAAAGCAGTGTCAGAAAAACAACAAATAACTAATAACTTGCCTATTTCGAAAGATGAGGATGCTTCACGTGAACATGATCAATAACTATAAAACACTGGATTACAAAATCAAACTCTTGGGTTTCTTTCTGTTATCCGGCTTAGCGGCGTATTTAACGGAGATCACGATCTTCAGTTATAACCACTTTTCAGTCGATCGCATCGTACTTCTGACGATGGCCTTCATGTTTGTGAGTCTGCACCTGATATTCAACCTCAATAAAATGTATGATTTCATGTTTCATAAACGGTATCTGATCGCAGCGGTTCTGTTTGTTTTTATCGTCGCCAACGGTTACCACGGATCATCCATCAGTTTATACAATGACTTTGTTCAGTCGGATGTATATGTCGAAGATGCGACGCCGATCTTTGGGATGACGCGCGGGATACGCGGAGATGAATGGCGTGTCATGACACCGTTGACCTTGTCGCAAGCAGCGGAAGCCGTTGATTTCGCCAATGACAATCCCCTGATGATGGCCGAAGTCAGTAACGTGAATATGTTTCCGCAATTACCGTCACGAAACATCTCGATGCTTTCCAATCTCTTTATGACCGGTTTCCTGTTTCTCAATACCGAAATGGGTTTCTCGTTCTATTGGTTCGGACGCTTGTTTGCGCTGTTCTTTGCGTCATTTGAATTGTGTATGTTATTGACCAAGAAAAATAAACTCTATTCACTGTTGGGAGCCGTGCTGATCACGTTTGCGCCGGCAGTCCAATGGTGGTATCCGCTTGCGATCTTGATGTACGGTCAGTTTGCGATCGTGATCCTGGACCGTTACCTCAAATCAGTGAAATGGCAGATGAAAACACTGTATTCCTTCTTACTGGCACTAGCCGGCAGCGGGTATATCATGTGTGTCTATCCCGCGTGGCAAGTCCCGTTCGGTTATCTGTTTCTGGGCTTGGTTATTTGGGTACTAATCGATAATAAGTATAGATTCAAACTTGTTGATCTGGGTTATTTACTCTTGAGTGTCCTGTTAATGGCAGGGATCATCGCTCCGGCACTAATCAATTCGATGGACGTCGTCAATGCGACGATGACCACGGTTTATCCGGGTGAACGATTCATCAACGGCGGCTACGGATGGGATCGATTATTGGATTATTACAATACCCTGTATTTCCCGTATAAACTCAGTCCGAACTCCTCTGAATTCAGTCAGTTCATCAGTTTCTTTCCGGTCCCGTTGTTGATGGCCGGTTGGTTAACGATCAAAAACAAGAAAACCAAAAAGCATGATCCACTATTGATCATCTTGATACTCGTATCGATTTTCATCGGTTTCTGGAGTTTCGTGAAGTTACCGACGATCATCGCTAAGATCACCTTACTGTATATGTCATTTCCCGAACGCAGTAACCTGATCGTCGGCGTTGCCTGTATCTACCTGTTGGTTCACATGATGGCCAGCTACGAGAAGAAACAGGATGCCGATTTGAAAACAAACCTGATCGCTTTGGCTTTGACGCTTGTTTGCGTTGCGATCGGCTTATATGCGTCGAATCTGGTCATTCCGGGTTATTTGAGTTTAAAGTGGAGCTTAGTGAGCGGAACCGTCTTGGGACTGCCGATGTTTTATCTGATCAAAAATCAACGCAGCACCAATAAATATGTTGCGATCTACCTGATCATTTTATTGATGGGAGTCGGAGCGACCGTTAATCCGCTGATCAAAGGGCTCAGTGTCATTTACGATAAACCGTTCGCCCAAGAAGTACGTTCGATTTCCAAAGCAGAACCGCAAGCACGTTGGTTGGTCGTAGGCGAATTCATGATGATGCCCAACTACATGTTGGCGAATGGAGCCAAGGTCATCAATTCCGTTAATTTCTATCCGAATATCGAGCTTTGGGAAAAGATCGACCCGCAAAATAAATACACAGATATTTATAATCGCTACGCAAACATCTCGGTTTCATTGACCCGTTCAGCAACGTATTTCGAACTTCCGCAACCGGATCTGTTCGTGTTGAACGTCAATGTCGATGATCTATGTGTGTTGAATGTCAACTACATGGTCACCAAAGAAGACGTTTCGAGTTATGTTTCCGCGACAACCGGATTGACTGAGGTATATAATGAAGATAGATTGATCATCTATAAAGTAGATTGTTCAAAATAAAAACCAAAAGAATGAGAGGTATACCTATGTCCATTCTGATCACCGGTGGGGCCGGCTACATTGCCACCCACACGATCATCGAGTTAGTCAAGAAGTTCGACGAGATCATCATCGTCGATAATTTCATCAACAGTAAACCGGAATCCATCAAACGTATCGAACAGATCACCGGTCAAACATTCAAGTTCTATGAGGTCGATCTGCTTGACCGAAGAGGACTTGAACAAGTGTTTATCGAGAATAAAATCGACGCAGTCATCCATTTCGCCGGTCTTAAAGCAGTCGGCGAATCGGTGGGGATTCCGCTCAGGTACTACCATAACAATCTCACCGGTACATTGATCCTGTGTGAATTGATGGCGAAGTATAACTGTAAGAAGATCGTGTTCAGTTCATCGGCGACCGTTTACGGTATGAACAACGTGTCACCGTTAACGGAAGACATGCCGCTGAGTACGACCAGTCCGTACGGCAGCACCAAGATGATGATCGAAACGATCTTAACGGATCTCACAATTTCGGATCCTTCATGGTCGGTCGTATTACTGCGTTATTTCAATCCGATCGGAGCGCATGAATCAGGCCGCATCGGTGAAGATCCCAACGGTATTCCCAATAATCTGATGCCGTTCATTACCCAAGTAGCCGTCGGTAAGCGTAAACAATTATCCATCTTCGGAGATGATTATGATACGCATGACGGAACCGGTGTACGCGACTACATCCATGTTGTCGACTTAGCTGTCGGTCATGTCAAAGCGCTCGCTAAAGCAATGGATTCGACCGGTACGCATATCTATAACCTGGGAACCGGGATCGGCTACAGTGTACTTGATGTAGTCAACGCGTTCATGAAAGCCAATAACGTGTTGATTCCTTTCGAGATCGCTCCGCGACGTCCCGGTGACATCGCGACCTGTTATGCGGATGCCGGTAAAGCACTGCGCGAACTGGATTGGAAAGCAGAGAAGAGTTTGGAAGACATGTGCCGTGATTCATGGAGATGGCAAAGCCAAAATCCGGACGGATATCAATAAGTACTGAAAGATGAATGAACTTCATCTTTTTTTATACGTAAATTCAAAGCCGAATTCAACAGTTGAGTGAACAATGGGTAATAAATCTTGGGAAAAATAATGTCTAATGGAAAAAATCTAAATACAAGAGGGTATTGAAAATAGACACATATAGCTAATAATGTTTGATTTAAAGGAATAACAGGTAGAAATTCACTGATTTCCGGTTCGACATGAATACAAATGAATAAAATAAATACTAAATGTATAGACATTTAAATCCGGCTATGCTAATCTATAAACGTAAACTAGAAATTAAGCGAGATTCGATAATGAAGAAAGGAATTATGGCGGCAAATCAATGTTGTCATAAGTGGATTTATGAAAAAAATACTTCTTTGTACACATGGAGAATTTGCAATTGGAATTAAAAATTCGGTTGATGTAATTGTTGGATCATCTGAAAATGTATACACATTATGTGTTAGCATGGAAGATTCGATTGATACAGTTAAAGAGAAAATCGAAAAATTTACAAACGGGTTTGAGGATTGTGATGAGAAAATTATCATGACTGATATTCCCGGCGGTAGTACAACCCAAGCATCGTTCTATTTTATTAGTAATGAAAAGAATGTGCATGTTGTTACAGGGTTGAACTTAGGTTTACTGTTGGAAATACTTCTGAGCCAAGAAGAGAATATTCAAGATTTGATCAGAAATTCGATTTCATTAGGCAAAGACACTATGCAGTATTTGAATGATGCATTTGTGTTTTAAATAAAAAGAAAGGAGGAGAGGTTATGATAAAACTGTTAAGAGTAGATGATCGGCTTATTCATGGACAAGTTGCAATGGTATGGACGTCTTATTTGCAAGCAAACACACTAGTTATTGCAAATGAGAAGGCATCAAAAGATCCAATTACCAAAATGGCACTCAGCCTGGCTAAGCCTCCCGGAGTCGACCTGGAATTTTTAAGTATTCAAGGTACTATTGAATATTTGAAAGATGCTACTCATGCTAACAGAAAAATTTTCGTTGTCGTTGAGAGCACAAGTGATGCAAGAGTTCTCTGTGAAAATGTTGAAGAAATAAAAAAAGTTGTATTAGGCGGAATTAGAAAAGCGCCAAATAAACACCTGATTGATCGCCAAGTTTTCTTGGACGAATTAGATCTGGAAAATTGGCGGAAAATTGCTGCTGTCGGGAAAGATATTACAGTTCAAGTAGTTCCCTCTGAGAGGACAATTACTTTATCTGAAGCAGAGAATATTTTTAAAAAAGGGAGATAAACCAGGAGGAATAAAATGATTTATGTTCAAGCATTTCTGTTAGCATTGCTAGCAGGTTTCGCGCAATGGGATAGTAGAATGGGTGGTCAAAATATGTTGGATCGCCCAATCGTCACCGGCCCAATCGTAGGGTTGATTTTAGGAGACGTAACAACAGGTATTATTATGGGTGGAACACTAGAGTTAGTTTGGATGGGAATCGTCAACATCGGCGGCGCAACACCTCCTGATACGGTTACTGGGGGAATATTGGGAACTGCGTTTGCGATATTGTCAGGACTGGATACAGCAACTGCTGTTGCAGTCGCATTACCAATTGCAATCCTTGCTCAATCACTTGGGATTTTCGCAAGAATTATTAATGCCACTTTCAACCACAAAGCTGATTCTTATGCTGAAAAGGGAGATTGGAAGGGGATCGAGAAAATATTGTGGGCCGGAGCTGCCGTGTTCTTCATCTTCTCATTTGTGCCGGTATTTCTGGGCGTAGCGTTCGGATCTGATTTCGTAGCCGGTATTGTTGCTGTTGTTCCGGTAAAAATTCTAACTGGTTTCAAAGTAGCGTCAGGGTTATTGCCTGCGTTAGGTATGGCTCTTCTTATGAGATTCATTTATGAAAACAGTACAGCGGCCTATTTGTTCTTAGGATTTGCACTTGCCGCATTTCTGAATGTAAGTTTAATCGGAGTATCCATCTTTGGTGCCATCGCCGCAACACTTTATTATCAACTAGAGATGAAGAAATAGGAGAACAACAGTGGAAAAAACAATTGAAAGAAAAGATTTAATGAAGGTTTTTGTTAGGTCATTAGCTTTGCAGGGTTGTTTCAATTATGAACGTATGCAAGCCATCGGATATTGCTATGCAATGATTCCGGTTCTGCGCAAATTATATCCTGGTAAAGAAGAGATGGCAGAAGCACTGAAAAGACATCTCGGATTCTTCAATACTTCCCCGCAATTAGTATCATTCGTTTATGGTACAACCATCGCGATGGAAGAAAAAAATGCTAATGTTGAAGATTTTGACACTGATTCGATAAATTCAATCAAAGCTGCTTTAATGGGACCGTTAGCGGGTATCGGTGATTCGTTTTTCTGGGGAACATTCAGAATTATCGGTGCCGGTATTGGTGCATCATTGGCAGTTCAAGGTAATATTCTAGGTGCTATATTATTTATCTTGATCTACAATATTCCGCATTATTTATTAAGATATAATGGTCTGTTTATCGGTTACAAGAGTGGTGTCAATTTCCTACAAACGGCATTCAACACCGGCGCCATCGAGAAACTGACCGGGGCTGCCAAAGTTATGGGTGCAGTCGTTGTGGGAGCTCTAATTTCTTCTATGGTCACAGTAAAAACACCATTGATTTTGAAATTCAGCGGTAGTATTATCGAGGTTCAAAAAGTTATCGATGGTATTATGCCGAAAATGCTTCCATTAGGTCTTACATTCTTGCTCTTCGCATTGATTAAGAAGGGTTACAAGACAACTACTCTCATGTTAGTCTTGTTAGTTGTTTGTATTGCCGGAGTTTACTTAGGAATTCTGTAATAAATGCCGACAATACTGTCTTACATTAATGAGAGTGAAAAATACTGTTTAGATATCGTTAAAGAAAGAAAAAGAATTACTGAAAAGTTTATAAACATCATTAAATCAGAGGATATAAAAGAAATTATTTTGATTGGTTCAGGAACATCATGTCATGCAGCGATGATCGTAAAACCATTTATTGAAGAGATTTGCAAGGTTAACGTAACTGCTATGTTTCCAATGGTATTTATGGATCAGGTAAAAAACTTTAGACCAGGTACCTTGGTTATCGGTATATCACAAAGCGGCACAAGCAGTTCGACGATTCAAGCACTAATCTATGCAAAAAAGAATCATGTTAAGACTGTTTCGTTGTCTTCTGAATTTCAAAGTGATATTACTCTTATCAGCGACACCAATGTTCTTATTATGTGCGGCAATGAAAAAGCTGTTGCCAAAACAAAGGGATATCACGCAACGATTGTTACTTTATATGTGTGTGCATTAGAATGGGCATTATCTTTGGGCTTAATCGAAACCGAATTATACAACGAATATATTGAAAGATTGACTAAAGTAATAAAAAATTTCACAACTGTTATTAATCAATCCGAAATCTGGTATAATGCTATAAAAGATGACTTAATGGATGCTAAAAGTTTCATGATTATCGGAGCTGAGCATCAATTGGGAAATGTAATGGAAGCAGCATTGAAACTAGTTGAAACGGTCAGAATTCCGGGTGCAGGTTATGAGTTGGAAGAATTTATGCACGGTATCTATAATGCAATTTCTTCCGATACTTACATATTCTACTTTGCACAACCTAGCAAGTACTTAGATCGATTGGTTAAGCTTAAAAACTACTTATTGAGAAAAACATCTCATCAATATTCGATTATTCAGTCAAGTTCTGTTTTTAAAACGAACAGTGATTGTTCAATTGATTTTGTTGAAGATAGTTATTTTTCAGGATTAGAGTACATCATACCTTTTCAAATATTGTGTCATTATTTACCGGAACAATTTGGGATTGATCCATTTATATCCGGAGATCCAATGTTTCATTCAATCATGCAGAGTAAAATTGTCTAACTGATATCCATCGCGGATTTTTCCGCGATGGATATTCTAAATTTGGAGGTAAAAAACGTGGCGAACAATGATAAGACTCCCCTATATCAGCAAATCGAAGATTTCTTAATAGCCCAGATTGAAAAAGGTGTTTACAAAGAAGGGGAATCCATACCAACAGAGAAAGAGTTTAGTTTACTTTTCAATGCCAGCCGCGCAACAGTTAATAAAGCACTTTTCAAATTAGCTTACAATGGAATCATCTACAGAACGCCGGGTCGTGGTAGTTTTGTTCGAATGCATTCGGTAGAAACGCAGATGAAAAAGTTAATGAGTTTCTCAGAACAAATGAATATTCTTAATCTTCCTTCTTCGACAAATGTGATTGGTTTTTCGCAAGTTATTGCCAGAAGAGTTCCGATTATAAAAGATGTGTTCGATTTAACGAATGATGAATTTATCCATAAAATTGAGCGCGTTCGTTTCGTCAACAACGAACCTATCGGTGTTGAGTGTATCTACTTATCACCTAAAATTATTCAAACAATCGGCATGGCGCAAGTCCAAGGATCATTATATAAATATCTTGAAGAAACACTCAAACTAAAGATAGGATCTTCAAATTACACAATAAAGGCGATTGAAGTACCAGATGATATCCGTCTTCTTTTTCCTTGTGAAGTAAATGTGCCAATTTTAAAATACAGGCAGATTTCGTTTCTTATGGATGGCAGAGCTTTTGAATACAACGAAATTTACTACCTCGGTGACAAATATGAATATACCGGAGAAAATTTCAGATAAAATAAGGAAAAAATAAATGAAAAAAAATGATCAAACAGAAAAGTCAGTAATGATCAATAATTATAAAAAAATTGGAAATATCAGTGTCAGTGAGAATGATGCAACGAAAATAATGTTTTATAAATATAGACTAATCTATGCTTTTTCATTTTTTATTGTTTTCTACTTTATTGCTAAACTTGACATTATTCTGTCTTTATTAGTTTTTGTTGGGTTAGCAATAATGATTGAACTCGCTTATCAGAGATTTAATAAGAATCTGCAATATCAAATTGTTGCAGATTATAAAGGTACTGATGAAGTAGCACCTAGAAAAAACATCGCTACCATCAGAGCCATTGTCTATAGTTTTTTAGGCGTCGCAATAATTATAATCTCGGTTTATCAAAATGGATTTTCATTTCAAGTCAATCAAATTGTAATGATATTTATCGGCATTATGGCACTCTATCAAGGGTATAACGCTTATGTTGTCGGACGCAACGAGAAAAAAAAGGGTATAAAAGTATGAAGAGTCGCGGAGCAGCACTCGGTACCCGCGGAATGGTTGCCTCAGCCAATACACTGGTATCTTCGACAGGACTTCAAATTCTGCGCAACGGAGGAAATGCGATGGATGCCGCTATAGCAATGGCCCTTACATCCTCAGTTGTTTTACCGGATATGTGTGGATTGGGAGGAGATGCTTTTTTTCTTTATTATGATGCAACAACTAAAAAAGTTTTCTCGATTAACGGCAGTGGTCCGACAGGTAGAAATTATTCACAAGAATACTTTAAAAATAAAAAAATGAGTAAAATTCCTGAAACAGGAATCGATTCAATCTCAATTCCCGGAGCAGTTAGTGTTTTCTTTGAAGGGTTAAAACGTTTTGGGACATTTTCATTTGAAAAATGTTGCCAAGACGCAATCCTTTTAGCAGAGAATGGGTATCCTTGCAGTGAGAAAACCAGCAGTTATATTTCAAAAAAAATTGATTTAGTAAAAGCCGATAAAGCACTAAGCGAAATGTTGTTGGATAAACAGAATCACGCAAAAAAGCCATTTGATCTTATCTATAACAAACCATTAGCCCACACAATAAAGTACTTAAGTGAATATGGCGAAACAGGATTCTATAATCACTTGGCACCTAAATTTGTGACGTATTTAAAAAGCAGAGGAGCTGCCTTTGAGACTTCTGATTTTTCAGATTACCATTGTACTGAAGAAGTACCACTCAACATCAATTATCGAAACAAACTCATCTTTCAGTTAGCTCCGGTGAGTCAAGGAATCATTCATCTCGAAATACTGAATATTCTAAATCAAACGGATATAAGTAAAATGGAACGAAACAAAGCTGAATTGATACATCTGATGGTTGAGGCTAAGAAAATAGCTTTTGAAGATCGAATCAACTATTTCGGAGATCCGAAGTTTGTAAAGAATCCAATTACCGAATTGCTAAGCAGTGAGTATGGTAAAAAAGCGTACGATTCAATTGATCCTGAAAAATCGAAGAACATAAAAAACAATCTATGCGATCATGAAAGTGGCCATACAACTTCGATGGTTGTCGTTGATTCGGAAGGTAATGCTTGTTCATTTATACATAGTATCAGCGATGTTTTTGGATCGGGAATCATGGAACCGGAAACAGGCGTCATTTTCAACAATCGATTAGGTACCGGTTTCAATTTGATGGAGGGTCATCCGAATTGTGTGGCACCCGGCAAGAAAACGATGCATACGTTGAATACTTACTTAATTACTGATTTGGATCGTAACTGCATCTATGTCGGCAATACTCCCGGTGGTGATAATCAACCGCAATGGAACACACAAACAGTCGTAAATTTAATAGATTTCGGTTTAGATGTTCAAGAAGCAATTGAAGAACCAAGATGGTTTGATGCTCAATCTACAAATCCATTCAGTAAAACAGTGGATAATATTTTAACACTCGAATCTACGATTCAAGAAGATGCTGTTAAACAATTAACAGAAAAAGGTCACAAAGTGCTGGTGACCGATCAATGCGGAGGAGCAAGTCAACTCATCCAAATCAAAGGTAAGGGTCATTATATAGGAGCCTCCGATCCACGAGCCAATGGTTGTGCGATCGGTTATTAGATATTTTAAAGTACAGAGGCGAATTATTTTAATGGATAGTAATTGAAAGATGAATAAACTTCATCTTTTTTTATGAATAAGCTCAATATCGAACTCAACCTATGAGTGAGAAAAATTAATGCAGAAAATGATTTACTGTTAAAGATAAAAGTGTTTTTCGGATTGAATTGCATAACAGTAAAAGTAGATAAAAAAAGCAGCACTGAATACCAAAATTTCAGTGCTGCTTTTATCGAAAATTAATATCTCTAAATCAGAAGATATTTTCAATCACATAAAGAGTTTTTGTATCCGTAAAATAGATCAAATAGATTGTAGATACGAAAGAATGATCCCTTTTTATGTAATACAGGTAGTTTCGCTGAAAATCAGGAAGATTCGCATCAGGAACTCCTAACATTTCAAGAACCTTTAATACTTCGGTTTCCAATAGCGGATATCGTCCGCTTTTCCATTCGAGTGACTTGATAATCTTATTACTGTCATGATATGTAAACACATGATACCTTTCACCGTCACCGGGCCAACCTCCACTGTTGTCCATTGAATAAATTTGTTTGGCTGGGATCGGTAAGTTGATTGACCAATTTGACCTGATGATCGATGTATATGTATGATCCAAAAGAGAGAAAAGAAATCCACCGACGATCAAGATAACTAAGAAAGCTATGATTCTGGATTTTGTTGATTTTTTCATAGTTCTCCTTTTATCAGTGTTTCAATTTCTATATCAATTCGTGTGTCATCCAATCCCCGTAACTCGGCATAAATCGAACAAACATCAACGATGTTATTTCTGGCAAACAATAACGGATCATACGCCCAAACTTCAACTTTATAACTTGTTACATAAACATCTGAGATTGCTTTATCTTCATCCAAAAGAAGACTCTTATCTAGTTTTGCGACATATTTTTTTCCGATAGCATAGGTCTTTACTGTAGGAGCAGCCAACATCGATTGTTGTGCGAGGGCTGATTCATTTGAATCAAAAAAACAAACATCTCTTGGTAAAGATGAAAGGTATAGTATCCTTATAATCGGGCTGATCAAGTATTCCTTGCCTTTCAGCCAATACTGTTCTTTCTTAAGTCTGGTGAATTTTTTTCGAGTCGCTTTACCTTCAACATTGATTAATTGTAAAGTTACCAGACTGTTGATGGCACGGTAAACGGAGACTGCCGCCAAGTTGAGCTGAGATGACAATTCAGCTGCGCTGATTTCATCATTTAGTTGATAAAAGATCGCCAGAAAAACACATTGTGTCGCCGGTGTGAACTTCTCGATTGCGGGTTTACCGTAACTGAGGTTCTCGCGAAAGTCTAAATAGATAAACGGTAAATAAGCTTGCTTGTTGGGAATCACAAAAGCAATCCGATTCTTTACCAACATTCTTCTTTGGTAAGGTCGTAACTCATCGAAGATCAATACGAATTTACCTATAACGGCTTCGCTGAGTTTGGCGAAATGTTTCATAATTTTATTCGGCAAGAGTTGTTTTGAGAGGACTTGCATAAAAATACAAGTATTTCCATGCAGTTCTCCTGTAGAAAATTTGTACTCATTTTGAAGGAAAAGAGGAAGATGATCAACACCGATCCAATTCTTAACAATAATCTCTTCACCAAAGACTTCACTTAAATAGGACTCCAGTTTCACAACGTCACCACCTTTATCATTTATAAATAAATATTATCATTACGAATGATATAATGCAATTGTATTTGGTTTAGTGAAGCGACTGACAGTTAAAAAATAAAAGAAGACGAAGATTCTCACGTAATCGCGAAACTGAATGCAATGAGCAGCATGCTGAATAAGGATCCGACATAGTTCTTTGTTAATCAAGAAAAAGATCTATCTTGGCATTGTGATATAAGTATCCGTTGAACTCAGCCGATAAGTGTAACTTAACTACCAATGGTAGTTAAAATTCAACTATTGACGTGAGCACTTCATGAATGTTTTCACGATTACTTCCGAGTATGACCCCAGCGTATTTTGAAAATCCCCCTGTATAGTGGTATAATCAAAGGGAAATTTGATAACTAAAAAGGGGGATTTCACATGTTTGAAAATAAAACATTACTTATAACGGGTGGGACCGGTTCATTCGGCAATGCGGTGATGAAACGTTTTCTGAATACTGACATTAAAGAGATCCGAATTTTCTCGCGTGACGAGAAAAAACAGGAAGATATGCGTATCCTTTATAAGAACGATAAATTAAAATTCTACATCGGTGATGTGCGTGATCTGGCCAGTATCAAGAATGCGATGCACGGGGTCGATTATATCTTCCATGCGGCAGCATTGAAACAAGTACCTTCCTGTGAGTTCTTTCCGTTAGAAGCGGTCAAGACCAATGTGTTGGGTACCGATAATGTATTGACGGCTGCCATTGAAAATAAAGTCAAGAAAGTCATCTGTCTTTCGACGGATAAAGCAGCGTATCCGATCAATGCGATGGGGATCTCCAAAGCGATGATGGAAAAAGTGTTTGTGGCGAAATCGAAGACGATCAGTGAGACTGAAACCATGATCTGCGGAACCCGTTATGGTAATGTAATGGCCAGTCGCGGTTCCGTGATTCCGTTATTTATCAATCAAATCAAAACGAATGTTCCGTTGACGATCACCAATCCCGATATGACACGGTTCTTGATGAGTTTGGATGAAGCAGTGGAATTGGTATTGTTTGCGTTTGAGAATGGTCATGCGGGCGATATCATGGTCCAAAAGAGTCCGGCGTCAACCGTCGGTGATTTGGCCCAAGCGGTGAAAGAATTATTTCATTCGAATTTACCGATCAAGATCATCGGTACGCGTCACGGAGAGAAACTCTATGAAACGCTTTTGACCAAGGAAGAATACTTAGTTGCGAAAGACATGGGCGGTTTCTATTGTGTACCGGCCGATAAGCGTGATTTGAATTACGATAAATACTTCGTTGAAGGGGATGTCGAGCTTTCCCAAGAAGAAGAATATACCAGCCATAATACCGTACGATTGAATGTGGATGAAATCAAAACCAAATTGATGGAACTGGAGTATGTGCGTGACGAGCTGAAAGGCTGGGACGGCAAGTGAAGTGTTTAGTTACAGGAGCGAAGGGTTTTGTCGGTAGGAATCTGATCGCGCAATTACAGACGATGAAGATCCATGAGATCTATGAAGTCGATCTGGATACGTCTTCGATACAATTGGATCACTTTACGCGCGATTGCGAGTTTGTGTTTCACTTGGCCGGAGTGAACCGACCGGAAGATCCGGCGGAATTCATGAGCGGAAACTTCGGTTTTACAAGTACACTGTTGGATCTGTTGGAGAAACACCACAATACATCACCGGTGCTGATCACGTCGTCGATCCAAGCTGAACTGAATAATCCCTACGGGATCAGTAAAAAGGCCGGAGAAGACCTGTTATTCGCTTATGGGAAGAAACATGATTCCACTGTTTATGTCTATCGTTTAGCTAATCTCTATGGGAAGTGGAGCCGTCCGAACTATAATTCGGTCGTCGCTACGTTCTGTCACAACATCTCTCATGATCTGCCGATCTCGATCAGCGATCGTGACTATACCTTGGAACTTTGCCACATCGATGATGTGGTACGTGAATTCGTCACTGCGATAAACGGTGTTACCAACAAGAAAAACGAGTTCTGCATCGTACCTACAACCACTGTTATTTCGCTGGGTGAACTGGCGGATAAGCTCATCGCTTTCCGTGCGACCCGTGATAATTTATATCTGCCGGTCTTGAACACTGATTTCGATCGTGCTTTATACGGTACCTATCTTTCTTACTTGGATAGCGAGAATTTCGCTTATGATCTGAAGAAAAATACCGATAATCGCGGTTGGTTGGCGGAGTTCATCAAATCCCCGACCCTGGGACAAGTGTTTGTCTCAAAAACCAAATCCGGTATTACGCGCGGTAACCATTGGCATCATACCAAAGCCGAAAAGTTCTTGGTGATCCAAGGGGATGCGGTGATCCGTTTCCGTCATATCTTCTCTTCGCAAGTGATCACATATATCGTCAACGGAGATAAACCGCGTGTCGTGGATATCCCGACCGGTTATACCCACAGCATCACCAATACCGGTGAAGGTGAATTGATTACATTGTTTTGGTCAACGGAAGTGTTTGATCCGGCAAAGCCGGATACCTATTACACGGAGGTAACGCAAGATGAGTAAATTAAAAGTAATGACCATCGTCGGAACACGGCCGGAGATCATTCGTCTCTCGGCTGTGATCAAGAAACTTGACCGTTCCGACGCCATTGAGCACCTGCTTGTGCATACGGGGCAGAATTATGATTATGAGCTGAATGAAGTATTCTTTAATGACTTCGAACTGAAGAAACCGGATTACTTTCTGAATGCGGCCAACGGAACAGCGATCGAGACGATCGGGAATATCCTGATCGGAATCGATAAGGTGCTGGACGAAACGAAACCGGATGCAGTCTTGATCTTGGGCGATACCAACTCGTGTTTATGCGCTATTGCGGCTAAACGAAGACATATCCCGATCTTCCATATGGAAGCCGGCAATCGTTGTTTTGACCAACGGGTACCGGAAGAAACCAACCGTAAGATCGTTGACCACATATCGGATATCAACATGACCTACAGCGATATCGCACGCGAATACTTGTTGCGTGAAGGATTACCGGCTGATTGTATCATCAAAACCGGAAGTCCGATGTTTGAAGTGTTGACGAATAAACTTGAACAGATCAAACAATCGGATATCGTTACCCGACTTAACTTAATCGAAAAAGGGTATTTCTTAGTCTCCGCGCATCGCGAGGAGAACATCAATTCAGAACAGAACTTCTTGGATCTGGTCGATTCGTTGAATTTGATTGCGGAAACCTATCAGTTACCGATCATTGTTTCGACGCATCCGAGAACCCGTAAAATGATCGAAGAAAAAGCAATAAAGTTCAATCCGTTGATCACTTTAATGAAACCATTGGGATTCATTGATTACGTCAAACTGCAGATGTCGGCCAATGTGGTCCTCAGCGACAGCGGGACCATCAGTGAAGAAACATCGATCTTAGGCCTTCGTTCACTCAACATCCGTCAAGCACATGAACGTCCGGAAGCGATGGAAGAAGCGACCGTCATGATGGTCGGCTTACATTCCGATCGCATCCTGCAAGGATTGGCGATCCTGAATCAACAGTCACCGAGTGATTTCAGACAAGTAGCTGACTACAGTATGCCCAATGTCTCCGATAAAGTACTGCGCATCATTCTCTCCTATACCGACTACGTAAATCGTGTCGTATGGCAAAAAAGTAAATAAATCAGTTTAATCGGTTTATGATCATAGGATAACTCGATTCTTCGATCAGCCTGTTAGCAGGCTGATTTTTTGTAAAAAAAACTCCACTGTTCTGATTAGACCCCTGTCAAGTAGACAAGTCAAATAAGTAAAGTTTATCGATGACTCATTCATTAGAATGGGTCATTTTTCTATGCATTTAGACTAAGTGTTTGTTTAGAATTAAGGGATTCGTAATAT
>Ga0209100_1000999_pt1 | contig 21098 bp, 26 predicted proteins | sample lystaG_FD_185480 | JGI IMG/M metagenome (GOLD analysis project Ga0209100, IMG submission 185480) | Glacier valley bacterial and archeal communities from Borup Fiord, Nunavut, Canada, to study Microbial Dark Matter (Phase II) -... | ecosystem: Environmental > Aquatic > Freshwater > Ice > Glacier ...
GAAACACGTGGCACATCTTCGACCGAAACAAAATCTTATTGGCCAGAATAAAGTGGCACAACTTCGACCGAAACGCCTGGCACAACATGAACCGAAATGGGTGGCACAACTTCGACCGTTTTATCTAAACCGCTTCTTTTGATAAGATATGATGAAAAGTTGCATTTATTATCAATTGATCTTTAGTGTTTTCCTTAAAAATCTCCTTTAATAATGTGGCAGTATTTTCTGCTGTCTCTTTGTCTTCAAAATACAAATCAGTATTAATTTTTCCAAATTGAATGTTTAGTTGAAATACCTGTTTCATTTTTTTGAAATTTAGTCAATAATTTGTTGCAGCACTTTCCCATAAGCGGGGTGATCAATTTCCTCTTTGGTTTACTAAATTGTAAAATACTGATTTAACAACATAATTCCAATTTTGAAATTTAACAAAGTTATTTATTAAAATTCAAGTAGGTTAATCAGCCAGATTTTTCTGAACTGTTTTTCAGCATGTTTTGAACAGATTAAATATATCATCCATCTCTATAATCCATCATTCTTGTAAGGAATCAATATCTTCAAAATATCCAGCCTCTCTCTTTTTAAGTATCAATCATTCTAAAATTATTGGTGGAAATTTATTTTCACTTAAATTTGAACTTTTACTAAATTAAATCAAACAATTGCGATGTACATTACCAACATGACCCATTTCATAGATGAAACTGGGAATATTCCTACCAAGATGCCAAAAGAAGCAAGGGAATTAGCAAGTTTTATGGCATTGGTAGTTGATGAGAGTACTAAAGAATCAGCTTCCTCCGTAATTTATTCTGGTATCAGATGCTTTAAAAAGAAATGTGAGGGAACCATTAACTGTGAGTTTTTGAGCGCAAATAATGAAATCCATTGGGTATGCTCAAGATGCAATAATGAAGGAATAATAAGTGACTGGCAGAAGACTAAATGGGATAACAGATAAAATGAGGAGATTGAAAAAGACCTTGTCAATTTGGAGGCTGTAATTGGATTTTCCTCAAACTAAGGTTATCTAAATATTCAGGACAGGACTAATCAATTCATTCACGTGGAACACAAATAAAGTTGAAAAGAGGTCAGCATCCCAAGAATATCCATTGATTACAAAAGAAAATAGTAAAACCATTAAACAAATCCGCTCTGGGCAGATTTTTCTATTTGAACTGAATTTAAGTGATAAGATTGTCAGTTTGAATACTATTGTTAATTTTGTTATGTTTAAGTTTTTAATATACGACAAGAAGACTTTGGTAGAATCGAGATCATATATGCATTTTTTGAAAAATAAGGGTGTCAAAAGTAGACCAAAACGTAAAAAACAGAAGTATGAATATTCTAAAGTAAACATATAGAGATTCGCAACAATTTAACAATAATACTAATAGCTGAAATTTAAATGAGAATCAAAAATTTAAAAATCAAAAATATAGGTCCATTTGCAAATGGTTATATGGAATTCATTTCAGATACCGATGATTTAAAAAAACCACCAGTTATTATTATTACTGGCGAAAACGGTACTGGAAAGTCAATTATTCTTGATTCTATTAGAACCCTATTTATGGGGGTTTTTGATAAGGTTGAAAGAGAAATTACATCATCAGAGGATTTTTTAATCGAATCAGATATTTTGCTCAATGGGAAAAAAATCAATTTTAAAACGAATTCCAAAAGAGAAGGAAATAAGTTTGTAACCTCAAACGGTGAAATAAATGAATTATTTATTTCACAATTCGAACCTCCAATTAAAAAGGACTTTGTTTTTGATTATTGGACATCTAAACTTTCTAGTGATAGTTTTAAAATAGACAGCATCGTATCATTAGATACAAAAAAATATTTGGATGATGCTTTAAGTGGTATTCATAAAAATATTGACGTTACTAAAATCATATGTTTTTTTGATTATCTTAAAGACAGCAAAAATGAATATGAGAATACATTAGGTAAGTCATTATATGCAATATTAGAAGAGATAGTAAACACTTCAATTACAAATGGCAAGCTATCTCACGTTTCGAGAATTAATTTAAATCCAATAATAAATATTCAAAACAGAGAAATTTCATTGGAAAAATTAAGTAGTGGAAATTTATATTTAATCCAAAGATTGTTAAGCATCTTAAGCCAAATTTACGCAATCTGTGTTAATAATCAAATTTCTATTTCAAAATATCATGAAATAAGTGGAGTATTATTAATAGATGAAGCAGAAAATCATCTACATCCCAAATGGCAAAAAGTTTTTTTGAAAAATATTTTAAATCTATTTCCAAATTTGCAAATTATCGTATCTACACATTCCCCATTTATCGTTTCTTCAATTGAGAATTCAAGAGTTTATGTTTGTCAAAGTGAAACTGACTATTCAATTATCGAAGAACAGACTGATTTGTATTCCAACAAGCCAGTTGAAGAAATTCTAATGAGTCCTTTATTTAGTACCAGTAATTTTAATAATGACATTTCCGATTTAATAATACTTAGGAAAAATGCTGTTTCGAAACATGATGAAGTTGAAATTGAAAGGATAGAAAAAATGTTGTTAGATAAAAATCCAGACTATTTCAATTTTTTAAACATAGAAAATATTTTAAAATCGATTAAGAAATGAGAGGATTAGAAAGACTTCCAGAACCTCAAATTTTAGTTGATCGAAAAGGAATTTGGCTAAGTAAATTTTTAGCTTCTGGAAATAAAAGACCTGATTCAAATAAATATGGACATCCAACAGTATTAACACAATTAAACTCAATGAGTTTCCACAAATGTTTTTATTGCGAGACAAAATTAAAAGGTGCACCAAAAGAGATTGATCATCAAGTTGAAGTTAGCGTAGATAAGAATCTAGCATATGAGTGGACAAATTTTTTTCTTTCCTGTGACAACTGTAATAATAAAATACCACACAACATAATTTCGATATGCGATGCATTAGATCCTTGTATCAATACTGATGAATTTATTGAAGAGCACCTGACATTTAACAAAGAACTTATTGTGCCTAAGAATAATTCAGGAATTGGGTTAAATACAATAAAAAAATATAGGCTAGACACAGAGTTACTTGATACTAGAAGGTTAAAACAGATTAGTTTGTTGCAAGATTTACTATTGGAAATCAGAAAAAATCAAATTAGTGAAAATCGGAGTAACTTGACCAGTGAAGAAATATACATAATAAATTCCTTTAAAAGAATCGACAATCCATATTCTTTAATGTTCAAAGTCTTAATAGAAAAATATGGTCTATAAAATTACTCCAAGACAGTTTAACTAAATTTTGAGTGGCGTGTTTTCAAAACACATTTGTCCAAATAACTCGCTATTTAACCAACTCACAAAGTAAGCATTCGGTGAAGTCAGTCTTGTTTTCCTAAAAAATCGGGATTTTACTTTCAAAGTTATTCTAAAATGTTCAGAGAACTTTGATAGACTTAGAGTAAGCATTGATGGCCAGTCTATCTGATCTTGATTTTCTTGATGAGGTTGGTGTTGTGCAAATGATTAGCCATTTCACCAAGTTCAATAAATCAGTAGTAAACCTTAATAGCATTGAGTTTCTCAAAACATCTGATCTTGCTACTGTCCACTGTCCATATCCCCTAAGGAGTCTGGACAGTGGACACTAAATTTGAATTTGCAGCAGTCCAATAAATATGGATTGAATTTCAAGATTAAAAACAATGATAGCTGTCATTGATAGTTCTCTGAATCTGCATTCCAGTAGGTGGTCAATATCAGAAGAATATCCATTCAATTATTGCATATTAATTTGAGGAATTTAATAATCTATTGCCCAATTCAGTATAATATATTTTACTCATTGGGGAATTGTCTTGTCGTCTTTTACCTTCAATAATTGCGATAAGAGTTCCATTTTTTTTATCATAAAAGAATTTGTAGACTCTTGGCTTATTGTATCTGTATTTCAATGGGTCACTCGCAATATCTGAAATAAAACCATCATAATAATAGCCATTATCAAAGCCATTTGATTCAAATTTTAATGGGCCATATGTTTCCTGCCTGCTATAGTCCAGATCAGTAATTGTTAATATTCCTGCTGACATTGAAAAAGAAAAATTTTCTTGGCCAACTCCTTCATTGTTTGTTTGAGAATATTGGGTTTCGGTTTTTTGGATATATTGACCAAAACTAATGAAGTGAAGTCCAAATATAAAGGAGATAAAGATTAAAATTTTCATTCTTAAAATTCTTTTCATATACTTCATTTTGATTGATGTTTTTAAATTTATACAAATCCACTCTCTTCTTCATTCATTTGGTTACTCACATGCTTAAAGCTGTCATCTTCAACATTAGTCATTCATTATCTATCAATTACAAATTCATCAATAAAAGCAAGCCTGAAAAAAGTCAATCTTTTTGGGTCTGTTTTGAAAAGACCTGGCATAGATACAATAGCAAACAATAAATGTGGTTCACTTGCCGTACTTGGGTATGGAGCAAACTGCATTATTACTTTCATTTTATCTGGAAATGACACCTCATACGTGAATCCGTCATCTTTTGATTTTACTTTTTCTACTTCAGAATAATCTACTGATGAGTACTCTTTTTCTGAAGCATAGAATTCTATTCCAGACTCTCTTAATACTATTTTTGTAAACATCTTATTGCCCGAAAGTGGCTCAAATGACTCTAAATCCTCACTTACCTGAGTCTGTTTAGTATAATAGGCTTGGTTTTGTGCCTGAATTGCAATTGAACTGAAAAGAAAGAGTGCTATAAATATATTTTTCATATCTTATTAATTAGTTGTTAATTAAATGTAATCGGTAAATAATAATGCACAGTTTCAAACTCATTTTTTCACTTTTTTTTTGAGTTAACATTAATAAATTCACTTTGAAAAAAAGGAATCTAAAACAGCAACTCTTCGACGTTGCCTTTAGTATTTTCTGAAAGTTTATTTTTCATTACAGAAAGCATTTCTTATTTACCTAATACATTTACTTGATTTTATATTTTGATTTTATTGAGTTTGCCATAAAACTGGCTTCATACACTATCGCATTTGTTTCGGGTTTATCTTTAAGAAGCTTAATGACATTGTTATCAGATGGATAACCTGCAATTGCTATTGTATTACCAATGGCATTGGTAGAAGCTAATGCTCCATTTGAGCCTTCCTTGTTTGAAATAATGGTAAAATATTTATACCCATTTTGTATAGTCAGCTCAGCACATCTTAATAAGCAGAAATCATTCGCCATTTCTGTCCTGGTATAACCATTACCTTGAAACCTAACAGAAAAAATATCGGAGGCTAATTGAGTTTCTGAATAACCTCCAGTCACTGCTTTTGCTTGGTATCCAGTATGCCTGGTTAAGGAGCAACTACTAATTAAAATTGCAACAATCAGGAAAATTTGCGCTGTAATAAAAATGTTTCTTTTAGTCATAATTTGCTTATTAAATAGGTTTAATTAATACAATTTATTTTGTGACATTTGATACTATGTATGTAATAACAAGATTTTAAAGTTAATAGAATAGACTCCTTTCATAGTTAAATATTATTTTTTGTAAATGTAGGGATTTATCCCAACCAATAATCAAGAATAAAAGAAAATCTTCGTGATCATAAATGAATACGGAGATTTTCAATAATTTATCTGCAAAAATTGGTACTCGGATTAGGATATTACGAGAGGCCAAAAATATGACTCAGCAAGATTTAGCTGACCTATGCAACTTTGACAAAGCAGATATGTCCAAGATTGAATCAGGGAAGGCAAATCCAACAATCAAAACCTTGCTAAGAATCAGTCAGGCTTTAGATGCCAAGTTCCCCGATTTATTTCAAATTGAAGATATTTAAGAGTTAAAGATCAGTAGGGTTTTAGTTATTAGCTTATCAGAAAAGGTTGATATTGATAACACTGGTGATGTATAGAAACTTCTCATTTCACCAAAGTAAAAAATTCAATAATTATCAATTGTAGAATCCACTCTAATCAACGGAACATTCAATTTCACAATCAATTACCTTCTGGCTTGGTCTTTTTCTATTTGACACCTTCTTTGTTTGATGCCTTTCCTTGTAATCTCAACTCCAATAGCTCAATATAGATATTCAACGACCATTTATCCATCATTTCATCAAGATTCCAGAACGTAATCTCTATTAATGCCTTATCAATCAAATTAAAATACCACTGATATAATTCATTGGATTTTTCCTGGAAGCCCACAAGGTCTAATACTTCCTGACTGATATTTAAGGTATAGGAAGAACAATCAAAACCTAAATCTCTCAAGGAGTACATTAAACATTTATTGCGCAGTTCCTCCCGTATCAGGTGAACTACAAGTCCTTTATTGTTCATAATTATTTACTTAGATTTTTGACAATGAATCAACTAATCAAGCTATGTGAATAAACTTTCTTGTCACAGAAAGGCTTATCTACAAATAGCTGTGGTTCTTTTGTATCATATTATTACCAATCTAAATTGGTTTAATATGCTGTCCACTGTCCAAATCTCTTAGGGTAATTGGATGGATGGACACTAAAAATTCAATATTGCACATACCACAACCTTTATTTTTTTGGATGTTAATATGGTGTGAAATGTGGCTGGCAATTGTTCCTCCTAAATTTTCTCCGTTTTTAATTTGAAAATTCAATTCTATTTCTAATTCAGATAAGGATTTCCCTTCTGTCATTTCTTTTAATTCCGTCATTTTTAATTTGATTTTTGACAAAGGAAAGAGGGCTTTCACCCCCTTTCTTTACAATCAAGGATCAGCATCTTGCATACTGGTTTAATAACTAATCTTCATCTGGAAACATAATAGTAATAGCAGGGTTTGGATCATCCAGATCAAGAGGCCCAATCACCGCTCTAAGGGTAACATCTCTTAGTAGTCGATTGCCTTCACAGACTTTTTCGTATTTAGTCCAGTCACCTGCATTAGGGAGTTGACAGCAGAACTGAAAATTCAATTCTTCCGAATCCGTTTTTCTGGCTTGTAGCGCAAACATGAAAAGGATGTCCCATAGTCTTCCTTGTTCGTCTTGATGGTTCATCCCTTTCGGGACTTTCACGTACTTGTCGTAAACTCCCCTTGTAAAGAAAACTGGGAAGATGATTCCTGCTTCTTTTGTTATCTCTGGCGGAATTGCCACTTGAAATCCATCAGCTATAGCTTCTGCTCTTGTGTAACTTAAAATGATTTTCCAATTGTTTAAATTCATAACATTTTGAACGTTAATATTGATTATGATTTAATGATCAGAGTAAGCCTTCATCAGCAAAAGAGAAAAACCCAGATTGGGTAACAATAATGTGATCTATCACTGGTATCTCCATTACAGTTGCTGCCTCTTTAAGTTGCCTTGTAATCTTCTTATCAGCATCACTGGGTTCTAGATTTCCTGAAGGGTGGTTGTGACAAAATATCAAAGATGTGGCATACTTCTCTAAGGCTGATTTCAATACCAGACGTACATCAATGACTGTTCCTGTTATACCTCCCATGCTGAGCTTGCTGGAACAAATGATTCCATTTTTCCGATTAAGATAGATAACCCAGAATTCCTCATGGTGCAAATCACCAATCGTAGGACGGATATAATTGGCAGCATCTTTACTTCCTCTGATCTGACCATTGTCTATTGCCACTGACTGATTCCTTCTTCTTCCAAGCTCTACGGCAGCTGAAAGATATACAGCAGCACTTTCATTTACTCCCAACAGCAACATGTCAGAAATTGACAGCTTAGCCAATGCATTGAGATTATGTCCTACGGATTCCAGTAAAGACTGAGCTTTTCCAGTAGGAAATCCATTTTCATTTCTAAAAAACAGGGATAGTAGTTCTGTATCTGAAACAGAACTTGTACCAAATTCTCTTATTTTTGCTTTTGGATTGTTGTGATTTTTAATGTTCTTCATTATGCGCGGATTAACTTAAATTGTTCACCTTTGGTAACTTCAATCGTTTTAAAATAAGCTTCCTTAATTTTATCTGTTATCTCAATAGATTCCATGTCAGCTGCTTCTGCTGAATTAAACCAATCCCAAAATTTGTCAAACAATTCATTTTCCAAATCCAGTTCTGAGGATTCCCATCCTGAAAGTTTGCAATCATCGTAAATTAATATGATTTCATGGTAAGTGCCAAAGTCATGAGGGAATGCTTTTATTGAATAGTAAGCCATGCTAATAAATGGTTCAGGAATAGGGTAATTCTCTTTGAAGAAATCCAAAAGAATACGGAGTTCTACTTTGTTTTTTGCAAAATATTCTGGATCACCAACTTGTGCAAATCCATTTGAACCTAAGACTAAATAATCCATTGTTGTAAATTTTACGTGTGAATACTCCAGCCAGTTTTTTTCTCTGTTGAGAGTAAAACAGAAAAAGTAGGTGCTCCACCATTCCCAAATCCATCATGTTTGCCGTGAAAGATAAAGCCACCATTAAACACAAACTGACCTTTATCAGTTATTGAGAATTCAAGTGAAAGTGGTGCAAAGTCACTGTAAAGGTTAACGTCACAACCTTTCACTGAATAGTTTTCCAACCTTGAGAAAGTCTCATTGAAACTTTCCATTAGTTGATGTTCTTTGGCAAAGGCTTGAATTTCAGCAAGCTTACCATTAGTTTTGTCTATTATCATTCCTTTTAATTTTAAGTGAATAAAAAAGATTACTGTACAGTGCGCTGAATAAGGATTTCAGCAAAGGGTAAAGTTTATAAATGAAAAATATCAAGAGCCACAACCAAAGTTGCAGCTCCTGACAATGCCATTTTTCAGTGGTTTTTTATTGGAATTTAATGCAGGGATAAAACCTTCTCAGAAATGGGCTGAAAAATACAGCATAAAAACCTGCAATATGATGTACTAATAGAGATTTTTAGGATTTCTCATGTTGGGTGCAATGAAGAAAATAAGTTTTACAAATAACACAAAACCAACAAAATAGCCAACCCAATACCTGAATCCAGTGTGCATTGTTTCATGAATGCCAATATCAAAGGAGAATACCTTCCCTAATAGATAAAAAATGATTATAAAGCCATGCCACAAGCCTTTCCAAAAAGTTGAAGATTGATGAATTACCAGTTCACCTTCAAATGGAGCTTTAGTTGTACAGGAGACTAAGAGAATCACCAATCCTAAAAGTGTAATGTATTTCATAAAAATATTAAGTCTCATAAGATTTGAAATTTAAAAATGTAGTGAAAGGCATTTTTATTCATTGTATTATGAAGTGTAAAGATTGAAATGTATTGTGGCAAGAAAAGACTGTGGTTGAGTCTCACTTGTACACATTTAAACTTTACTTTGCTTCAAATTAAAATGAAGTGTTCGTTAAAAAATGAAGAAGTGGTTTCAAACAATATTAATTGCTCAAAACCACTCCTAATAATCTGATTAATTGATTGGTGAATACCTTTCTTGAGACAATTCAAGTTGAGTAAAATCTGCATTGACTACCTGAATCTTTTCCTCTTCAGCTACAAATGTATACCGATAATTGAGAACAAGAATTTCACCAGTCTGTTGAACTGTGTACTCATAAGGTTCACTCTCAACCTTTTCAATTTTACCAGGCAACTCACTTCCAATAAGACTTTTACAGGTTTCCTCATCAAATGTGGAGGCAACACTAGTTTTTCTGGCTGTTGCATACAAATTGCCATTAGCAGAATGAATTAATTCAATACCACCTTGAAGAACCAGACTAATAAAGGATTTTCCCTCATTAGAGGAACACTCCTTAAAACCAACTACACGTACCATAACTTTTTTTGTTTTTGAGTTAAATAATCACGAAATTTTTGAAGTTTTAATACCTTAATGACAATGGTGATTGCTTAAGAATGATGAAGTTCAATTAATCAGCTGTCTTTAATTTTTCTCCTCAATAAAAAGCTGGAATCCATATTGCCAGGGGGTACTTAAATCTTCGCCAATAAGTGGGGGTACATGATTGAGGTGGTCTAAGCTTGCATAAATTGAATCCAAATTTTTTTGGTAGAATTTTTTTTTGAGCTTAGTTACATCACCAGTGTAAAAGTTTTAGAGAATCAAATAATGAGTAAAGTTGAAAATGTAAAAGTGAGCAGGACTTCATTTTTATCTGAAGTACCTGCTCTGTCGTGGTTCAACTCAAAAACCAATGACTTTTACTGCTGTTATTAAATGCATCCACAAGACTTTCAGTAAATGTAAAAGCATTTAATGATCTGTCAAGGAAGCTATCAATGTAGCTGCTTTTGTTAACACCTGTGAGTAGCTGGTACAATCTCCAAAGATCAATTTCTCCATTCTCAGACCTACAAAAGCTTTTATCCAGATAGTAATCACGAGCAACAGCATTCAATTGCCCATCATTATAAATAAGCTGTGGAATCTCCTTTCTCATAACAGGTGATATGTAAGGGTATAATCTGGCCTTACCTACAATCTGAGCAAACTGATGTTCTGTCAATTGGTACTTACCAAATTCCAGCATCTGAGCTAGGTGCTTTTTCATGTTGTAGTTTTCAAACAACTCAAACACTTTTTTTATCAGATCATCAAGACTTGAAACCCGTATCTCCAATGCTATTCCATCAGTTGACACAAGTAAGTTAGTACAGACCAAGTTTTGAAACCCAATAAATACCTTAAACTTTTCAATGGTCTTTTTACTGAATAGGGATTCATGATTCAATGCTCTCACTCCACCAATGGTAAGATTTAAACGATTTCCATTTATATCTTCTGAGATGGAAGGAACTTCAATTATGAACATCATCCTTTCGTAATACTTGGTCATTTCCCAATCTTCAAGTTCACTGACTTTCTTGTGCAATGCCTGTGGTATTCTACCATTGATCTTGTGAGAAACTCGGATTTCAGGATTAAGAACATTTGTACCTTTAAAGAAATGTTTGGTGCAAAAATCCAGGGTGTCAATAAACTCAAAGTGACTGATAGTTTTCTCATTATCCCGAAATACGGGAATAATACAATCATTCTTTAGATGAGCGAGTTTTACAGATTCAGTATTTGCTTCAATGAATCTCTTTTTCTTTACAGATTCCTGAATAGTGGGAGAGAATAAATCCTCTATGATCTCAGGAGGTACAATCTTAACTGTTTCCTGATTTGTAATTCTCAATGGAGAATTGTTAGTTGACCTGACGAGTTGAAGTTCCATTATTTCCGAAGGTTGAAATATTTCTAATGTTTGCAGTTAAAATCTCCTGTTTCCTTTTGGAAAAATCAGGATTAAGTAGTTGGTTAAATTCAGGATAACCTATGTAGACTTCATTCAATTTCTCAATAGTGTTTGAAGTTTTGATCTTTTCCTTCACAGAGTCAACTGTGATTGCAGGACTTGCAGAATTGATCCAGTCAAGAATAAGTTTGCCAGTTTCAACAGTAATGCAAAACTTTGGTTTATCTGCAAATAGACCAGTTCTGTCCTTACTGGAAAGAGCACAATGCTCAGAATCAAGATCAAGAGAAACAGATACTTCATATTCGAAACCATCTCTTTGCACTGCTGCCATTCCTACTTTTTGCGGGATGGTTTTTCCGTTCCTTTCACTCAAAATATATTCAGTTTTAGTGCGTAAAGTAGTTATAACGTGACAAGAACTTTGAAGTATTGCATCAATAAATGACTGATGCCTGGGAGTGACACTTGCCCATGCCGTGAATGAATTTGGAATTTTCATTCTGGAAGTAACTTGTTCGTGTATATCCAGAATTCCACCTTTACCATTCCACTCATGTGAAATTGAATCAATGATGATACATTCAATACCACTACTCTCACATAGCTTAATTCCTTCAATGTAACTTTCAGGTGTGTAAGGCTCAGACAATGGAAGTACGTAGTAATTTCCCAGGTGTGCATAAAGGTCAGCTGATCCTCTTTCTGTGTCAATAATGGCTATCTTATCCCAAGCACCCACCAACCCAAAGGCCAGTAATAATGATGAATAAGTTTTTCCTCCACCAGATGGTGATTGAAGTGACAGCCTAATCTTGGCTGATTTTCTTTGTGAAGTTCTTAATTGCATAATTTTTGAGTTTTGATTATTATTAAAAAGACATTTCTTTGGAAGGAATAAATAGGATATAACCTTGAAATTGAGGAATAGATAGAAATGTACCATCAAAGGATTTTGGGTAATCCATTGACCGTTATTTCAACTGAACTGTAGTTTAATACTTTTGGTGATTCATGTAATCATTATCAATTCAGCAACAATAACACTAGGTTTTGATCAGGTTATTTCATCCAAAGCTGAGTGGGGGTCATGATGAAGCAGAGAGTAAAAAACACTGTCCATCCATCCAATTACCTTAAGGATAATGGACAGTGGACAGTTTCAATCACTAATTTTCTAACCTATTCATAAGGTTCATACTCTGGATCATTAATTAAATCTGGTTCATCATCCTCATATCCGTAAATTGCCTGATTGGCATTTATATTTTGTGTCCAATTGCCAATTGATGCTCTGCTTGGTGAATATCCATCTGAAATAAGTTTTTCTTTTATCTGATTTAAAGAAAACCCTTCCAATTTGTATGCAATAGCCTTTTCCTTTGCTACATTCGTTGTATTATCAGGCTTACTCAATTTATCAAATGATACACGCTGGTTTAGATTAATGAACCTCATGTTTTCATCAAATTTGAGAACATAGCTTGATTGTTTGAATTCTTGTGCATGGTAGTTTCCTTTCACTATGCACATATGGCGAATTTCAGGATTAGAGAAATCTTTGCGAAGTTCAATTACCATACGCATCTTAGATTCAAAGCCTTGACTTCCAATTACGTTATTCTTTGATGGAGGAAGGTCTTCGGTTCTCTTTCCAGTGTGGTGCAAAAAAACGAACAACGTCTTATACTTTACACTTAGAGCTGAAAATTTGTTTAGATAGTTACGAACATCATTCGCTTGATTCATATTACCTCCAAATAAATCTGAGAAGGCATCAATAATTACGCAATCAACTGGGAATTTTTTTAATATTTGTTCAATCTTTTCAAAAATGTTTGATGTTTCAAAGATGAATCCCAAATTAAGAAATGTTTCCGTTGAAGTAATATTTGGGTTTTGCTTTAAAAGCAGGTACTCCATATTTGGTTCATCATCTTCAGTACTTACATAAATGACTCGTTTGTAGCGGGCATTTATTCTAAATCCCAAAAAATCAGAATCACCAAGAACAATAGAGGTAGCAAATTGGCGTAAGAAACTACTTTTGCCAGTATCTGAACTTCCAGCTATTGCCACAACACCCGTTTGCTGAAATAAGGAATCTATTAAGTATGGTATTGAGGAAGTCTTTCTCCTTAACATCCTGCTCGCAGGAACAATGTATTTTTTTATTGCTACTAATGCCTGATCTACAGTTGTAGTAGTTGTTGCAGCACTATTTTCAACCTTAATAGTATTTTCAGGATCATTAACGATTTTCTCATGTTGCAGATTAGATGGATTTTCCTCAGTCAATTTTTGAGATTTTCTTTTCCTTCTTGGATGTACTCCATCTGGTGTAGTCTTAATTTTCTTCTGTCTCATAATTTTCTCCTCCTTTCAATAATTTTGAAATTTGAAGCTTTCTCATAAATTTCATCAAGAGTTTCTTGACGGTTTGAGAGCGTATACTGGTCCAAATCTGCTCGTTTCAAGTAACTGATTTTACGATTTGGATTGTAAAACGGGATTTGATTCAAAATTGTTTTTTTGTGCAAATTTGATTTCGAGAAACCCATGTATTTGCTTGATTCAGAAAGGTTAATGCATCCTGAAATTTTTCCAAATATTGCTATTTTGCTTACAAGAAGATTCAAAATATATTTTTTCATTTATTAATTATAAAATTAGTTAGAGCTTTTACCTTGGTTAATATTAATTGGGAAACGTCCAACGTAATTTTTCATTAAAAATTCCTGCAAGTCCTGAAGACGGAAGTAAATTTTTGCTGCAATTTGTGAATATGGGATTAATCCCTTATCCCTGTAATTTTGCAGTGTTCTTGGACTAACTTTCAGCCATCTGGCTGTTTCACTGATATCCAACCATGTTACAGACGGATTACTGCCTTGAGGAAAATTCTCAATTAATACTTCCAGCCTTTTGATCAATTGACCAACTGGTTCCAATTCTTGGTTACTTAAATTCATAATAGAATCATTTATGTGTAAAAATTAAATTTGATATATAATACCTATGTATTATGCAACAAACCTAATTTATCCTACACAAAGAAAAGGGTTGTACATGTTGTACAACCCTTCATATAGATCTACATATCAACACATTATTAAATATTTATTTATTCAATAGGTCAATGGAATGATTCATATACCTTATAAATTTATCTTTCCAAAAATTTATAATTGATTCATTATTTTTTAATGCTGAAACACTATTGTAGAGTGGATCAAACGTAATTTCATTTCCATCAGCCTTACAAAGAATTGTACTAAATGACTTACAAAGTTGTGTTAAGTCAGCTTTAAAAATTTTAACATTACCACTAAAATTTCTCTCATTATTTAAATAGTAAATTAGCCCACCCAATTGTTCGATTGTAATATTGATTTTAATCTTTTCAGAATTGCCAGTTGCATTTGTTTCTGTAGAATTTAGTCTTATCAATAATTCCTCCCGCATTCTTTCAAGAAATTGAGCATAATGAGTAAGCTCTTCTTTAATTTTATCAAATTGACTTTGATCATTTAACCATGAATCTCTGAGCTGATTGGACTGATTGTCAATTATATTTGGTGTTGATTCTTGAATTCTGTTGATCAATTCTAATGAATAGTTTACTTCTCCTAAACCTTTCGCAGGAGAAAAGCCAAAAATTTTGTTTTCAATTTCGATTATTGCTTCCTGAGAGTTATATCCATAGCCTGACATTAAATCCCCTAAATCAATACTGGCATTCTTAATACCATTCAACCTTGTATTTAAAGAATGGAATACATTCTCAATTGCAGTAATATCTCCGCTTTCATTTGTTGGCAACATGGCATAAAATTTTTGATTCCAATTACCAAATCTATTGAAATTTTATTAACTTTGAGCAAATGAGTTCTTTTAAAAGAATAGCAATGTAACTTTCAAGGTGGACTTGAAGGTGGATTTAAATATTTGCAAAGATATTAATTGCCTGTATGTCAGCTATAAATAGGAAATAGTTCGAGACCTGACAGGACAACATATTGGGATTTCAAATGACAGAAAAAGACAGTAGCATATCGCAAATATCCCTCTGAAATTGCGTATGTCGGTTAGTATTTGGCAAAATAGTAAAGATCTATTGTACTATAAATTAACATTAAGAGTCAAGAGATTTCGCAAGCGAATCCGATGCATCAGGCAGATATTCAGACAATGCAATATCCTGCAGAAAATCATTGCTAAAGAGCTCCGCTGTTTCCTTCCTTAATAATGCACTTCTGTGCGATATCCACTCTTGTGCACTTTCTCCATACATATATTGAATTAATCCGGGAAAGGACCAGTCTGCATTCTTGCCCCAATGCAGTGTAAAGGCAATATTATTGGCTTGTAAAACTTCAATCATACGGGTGCAAAATTTCGGTAAGCTAATATTATTATCCTTTGGGTTCCAGATCAAACCGTCAATTTCAAGCATACAGGTTACGGGGAATTTGGTAAAAGCGAGTGTCGCACCCGATTGTTTTACAAACCGCATTGCATAGATACCCGGTATAGGTCCATCTTCTCTGGCTAAATTAACCAATAGTTCCAATGCTTTGGGTGAATCATTGTTGTCAATTCCTACTGAGCAGGCATAAGCGGGACCCTGATAGCCGGCATCCCAGAATATTTCGCTTAGGGTTCCTGTTACGTCGAGGTCAATAGGAGGCAGAATTGATGTTTGTAATGCTTTGATAAGAGTCGGGATGCTGTTTTTAAAATTCTCGGCGATGTGTGTGAATAAAAGTATAAGGTCGCGGTAAACAGCCGTTTTAATTTTTGGAACCGGATCGGGATAACCGCTCCGGTAAGGCTTCTTGTACATTAATTCTACTACATACTCCGGATCGTTTACGTAAGGATTAATGAACACTTTATAATGAAACGGACGATTGGGTTTACCATTCACATCTGTTTCACCATCGATTTGAAAATCTGAGTTTTCGAAGTCCATTGATTGCGCAAGTTGCAGGGCTAAAACTTTATCTATTTTTTTCACATAACGATTGAGTAAGAAACGGTCTTCCGCTTCAATCACAACACCATGTATGAATCCGAAAGATCCTAAGCTTACCAATGCTGCATTGAACAAGCCGTCATTTCTGATAACCCTTGCGTTGATACGATTTGCAAAGGTGTCGTTCAGCGCTGGTTTGGTATGCCTTTCAAGGTAAACGATATCATCGGCCGTGTCTCCGATTATTAAATTGATTCCAACCACACTATCCTGCACTGCACCTTCATCCCATGCTGAACCGTGTACACCGACAGAAATACAGCCGGCTATTGTTTGCCCATTACTTGCACCTGTTACTTTTAACGATTTTCCCTGGTCAAACAAGAAGTTACTGATCTCCTTTATTATATTGCCGCACTGAAAGAAGAATAAATTTTCCTGTAAAAAAACTGTGTTAACATGCATCTCATCAGCAGAAACTGCCCGTTTTAGGTTCATCGCTGCGTTGAAGTGCATATTGTCCTTCTGATGAGCAATGTGCGACATTGACCAAGCCGAACCATAAGCCCTAAAACCCTGCTGACTATCAATTGCAGATTTTATTAAACGTTGAATTTCTTTTGAAGCATCATTGTAACGATCAGTAAAAGAAGGCATATTACCTTTGGTTTCCAATGAAGTTTCATACAGTATTTTTGTTGGAAATGGTCCATTATTATGAAATGTGTTCCAACTTCCGATTTCATGTTTGATTGTTGTAGCCATGTTATTCAGATTGTTTTAGACATACATATTTTACTTTTACCTGCCGTTTCTTACCGAGTGTAATTGCGCTCAGTAATACACCGCCTAAGGTTGACCGGTATTCGAATGAATAAAATCCTCTCCCGGCACAATTCTCAATTAAAAAAAATTCACCCTCCATCAGTTTTAATGTGATAGTTGTATCTATAACATTCAACTTTTTCCCTTTGTAGAAATCTCCAGATGAATTTAGTGCGCTTGGCTCCGGAACACCATCACGGCTAACAATGCGTACTGAATAGCAGGAGGAAAGAAAAATAAGCAAAATGCCAGCTAAAAGAAATGAATGAATTTTCGTTTTGAAATTATAAGTGATTGATTCCATATATTTCAATTTTTATTTGGACTTATTACGAATAAGAATATTCATTTGTTACACTTTTGGATCAATCTCTACAATGTATTTTGTCTGTACGCTTGCGGGGTCTTTTTAAAATGTCTTTTAAATACGGTAGTGAAGTATTGAGCGGATGAGAATCCACACTGGTAAGCAATGTCAGTGGCTGAAACTGTCGGTTGTGTCAGTAGCATTTTGGATGCCTTTCGTAACCGGATTCTGTTAATGTATTCCATTGGCGTGCAATTGCTTATTTCGACACAGTATTTGGTAAACCGCGTAGTTCCCAACTTGCACCAGGCAGCCATAACAGGCAAAGTCCAGGGTTCATAAATATGATCTTCGAGGGAATTCAGAAAGAGCTTGACCGTTCGGCGTGATTCGATCAACTCTTCATCGAGCGAAATCTTTCCCTCCTGAAAATGTTCGAGCAAAGCAATTAACAAAGCATTGATCAGTACCCTTAGTTTTGATTCATATTCCTTTTCTCCTCCTTCTTTGATAACTTTGCCGATCCTGATAAAACAATCTTTTATTTCAGGTGTCGCCTTCCAAACCGGCTGTTCGTTCTGCCGTAAATAAATGGTTAGTTTTTCAAGATCTTTGGGATTGAGGATAATCCAGTTCGGCCAAACCCATTCCTGATGAGGATGGCGTACGCCGACATCAAGAATTAGCCAGTGTAATTTACTTAATTCCACATGCGGATTTCCCAGTTTGTGACTGATCCATGGCCGGGTGATGGTTAAATGGTTCGGAGCGAGATTATACTGATCGTTTTCGAGAAAGAAAGTAAGATCACCTGACTCGAGAAAACAAATTTCAATTCCTTCATTTGTATGCCATTCCAATCCCCAATTCTGTAATTTCTTTATATTCCAGTAACCGATACTTTTAATACCCGACAGTTCTGTTTTACCAAGTTTTTTACCGGGATAGGCATCACGTGCAAGCGTAGTTAATTCTATATCACCATTATCAGCAGCACCTTTCACCGGACTACAGTTATCGGCCTTATAAGACAATTTGCCGCCCGGATCATAGAATTTTGCACGTCGTTCCATTTCGAAAATAAAATTTCACAGTGAATGATTTTGAACAAGCGTCCTATTAAACTGCTATACATTTACAATTGTTCAGAAAGTCTGACTTATTGAAACTGAACAGTGGATATATCACAGTGCTTTGACAAATATATATGAAAATGTCAAGAAAATAGCAATGAAGACTTAAACATAAAACAATCAACGATGAAAGGAATTGTAAAGCTTGGAATAAATATGGAGTTTGTGAGAACTCACGATATGTCGTTTGTAAATGGGGTAAAAAAGGCTGCCGAAATCGGATTCGAGTACATTGAACCAATGGTTCATTTCGGAAGAGAACTTTTAAGTGAAGCAGGTTATTTCCACTCGGTGTCACTATTCGACGATCCGTTGGCTATTAAAGAGATATGTGATAAAAATAACGTTAAGCTTTCCGGATTATCATCACATACGCCGTTGTGCAAACCCGAGATCAGTGTCGAATACCTTAAAATGGCGATCCGTTGGGCTGCCGAAGCCGGTGCACCGGTCGTTAATACCGACGAGGGTCCAAAACCTTTCTGGACGACCAAAGCGATGGATTTTGAACTCATGAAATATACGCTCATGGAAGCATCAATGGTGGCAGAACGTCATGGAATAAAAATAGGGCTGGAACCACATCAGCAGTATAGCAAAACGCCGGAAGGACTTGAAAACATTTACAATCTGGTTACTTCGCCTTGCATTGGAATTAATTTTGATACCGGAAATAGTTACCTTGCAGGAGGTTCGGACGTTTACGAATGGCTCGAAAGTGTGAAAGACCGGCTTGTTCATCTTCATGCCAAGGATATCAGCCTATCGCAAAGCAATGCTGAACGCGGGAAAGTCTCGGGAACACCGGTGGGATGTGCTTGTGGTGACGGGGTAGTCGATTGGAAGCGGGTGATCGATATCGTAAAATCGAGCGGTAAAGAGATCGTTTTCAGTGTCGAATGCGGAACAATTGATCAGGCCATACGGAGTTTTGAGCATCTTTCACCACTACTATAATATATCCCAATATGTATAAAAGCTTCTTATTCGGTTTAATCTGTTTTTATGGCTTATCGGTTTTTGCCGGACCTGACAATTCTTCTGCCCCGGTAAAAGATGGACTGATCAAGGTATTAATTCTAAGCGGAAAGAATAACCATGAATGGCAAAAGACAACCCCTGTTCTTGTCCGGTTATTCAAAGATGCAAAGCTCTTCTCTGTCAGTGTTACCGAAAAACCTGAAACGTTGTTGTATGCCGATCTGAAGAAGTACAATCTCATTGTCAGTAACTGGAACACCTGGCCGGATAATAAAATAAGATTAAGCAATCAATGGGAAAGCGATTTTGAGAAATATGTGAATGAAGGTGGGGGTGTGCTCTCGCTACATGCGGGAGCATCCTCTTTTTACGATTGGGAAGGATACCATCGCATTGGCATTGGAAGATGGGGAAAAGAGACGCATCATGGCGCTCCCACCCGGGGCAAAGTCTATGGATTCGATCAGGATCATCCGGTTACGAAAGGGATGAATGCTTTTTATATCATGGATGAGATCTGGGAGAAGACCGATATTTATCCGGGATCGAAAACAATTGGTTCTTTATCTGCAACAGACGAGAAGGATGGACACCCGATTGATGTGCAGTCGGTTTTTGTCAGTCAGACCGGGAATGGAAGATGCTTTTTTACAACACTTGGGCATGATGAAAGGGCACTCTTGAATTCTGGTTTGCAAACGCTGTTGCTAAGGGCCGCTCAGTGGTGTGCAGGCAGGGAAGTAACAGTCGAATTGCCTGCAGAACTGAAAAAGATGGGTCAGGTGAAAAATCAGTTTCGATGGAATCAAACGGATACTTCACTTACGTTGAGCAATCGTTCAGAAATCATCTGGCAATACAATTATAATAATCGTCTTGGGAAACCTTATTTTCATCCCCTTACGGTCAGCCACTCCGATCTGACGTGTGTTTCGCCTCCCGATCATCCGTGGCACCTCGGGTTGTGGTTTTCGTGGAAGTTTATCAATGGCGTCAATTACTGGGAATACCTGAATGATTTCAAATCACCCGAAACTGGTTTTAAATCGGAGGGAATTACAGAAATAGTTTCAAAGAAAATTGGCACAAATCCCGATTTTTCGTCCGATATCAGGATGGAATTCAATTATCATCCTGTCAATGGAAAACCGGTTTTGGCGGAAGAGCGTTACCTCCATGTTTCCTCACCCTTTCCCGATGGCAGTTATTACATCGATGAGGAACATTTGCTCCGCTCGTTGACAGACAGCGTCCTGCTCGACCGCACACCAATCATTGGTGAACCCGGCGGACAATCATGGGGTGGTTATGCGGGATTGTCAATCCGGTTTAACCAGGATTATACTTCACCCGAAATTATTTATTCGGCGGACACCACAAATTACCCGAAATGCAGTTGGATGTATATGGGATTTAATAACCTGACCGGTACGAAAACGGGAATGGCGGTGTTGCAGCATCCGAAGTTCACAACAAAGGCGACAAGCTGGTATGTGATCAACGATCCGAAAACACCGTTTTACTATTACAGTCCGGCGATCTTGTTTGATGGTAAGATCGTTCTGAGAATGGGTGAAACCCTTCGTTTGAAATACCGGATCTGGATGTTGCCGGGGATCATAACCAAAACTAAATTGCAAG
>Ga0209100_1001001_pt1 | contig 21056 bp, 13 predicted proteins | sample lystaG_FD_185480 | JGI IMG/M metagenome (GOLD analysis project Ga0209100, IMG submission 185480) | Glacier valley bacterial and archeal communities from Borup Fiord, Nunavut, Canada, to study Microbial Dark Matter (Phase II) -... | ecosystem: Environmental > Aquatic > Freshwater > Ice > Glacier ...
TGGATATCGGGTGTTTCGATCACCCCTTTGTTCATGAAATTTCCGCCACCCGGAGAAACTGATTCGGGATAACCGGCATTCATTCCATAAACGGCAAAGTCGAGCAGGTGAACGCCCCAGTCGGTCATTGCACCACCTGCATAATCCCAGAACCACCTGAAGTCGTAATGAAAGCGGTTTTTATTGAAAGGTCTTTCGGGAGCAGGTCCCAGCCACATGTTGTAATCGACATAATCGGGTGCAGTACCATCGGGTTGCGCCGGAACAGGCTCGCCCATTCCTTTGTAGATCCAGGCTCTGACCAGGTTGATGTCGCCAAGTTTCCCGGACTGTACATATTCTGAGGCATCGAACCAGTGTTTCGAACTGCGTTGCCACATTCCGACCTGTACCATTTGTTTGGGATATTTAGCGGCTGCTTTTACCATCATCAGGCACTCTTCGATGCTGTGACCCATCGGTTTTTCAACGTAAACGTGCTTTCCGGCTTCGAGTGCCATCACCATCATTAAGGCATGCCAATGGTCGGGCGTCCCTATAATAACAACATCTATCTCTTTTAATTCAAGTAATTTGCGGAAATCAGTGAAAACCTGGGGCCGTTTGCTTTTCAGTTTCTCAACTTCAGTTGCCTTTTCTTCGAGGATCTTCTTATCGACATCGCAGAGCGCAATGCAATCGACATTCTCTTCCGCCAAAAAAACTTTTAAGTCGGTAAATCCCATGCTTCGGCAACCGATCAGTGCCACACCGATTCTTTCCGAAGGGGTGCTGCAACTTACGGTCCAGGGAATCATTGATGCAGCCAGAGTTGTTCCGGCAACTGCTCCTGATTTTTTTACAAACGATCTGCGGTTAATCTCTTCCATTTTTTAATTCTGATTTAAGGTGTTTTCTGCCCATGGCAAGTTTTCGTGTTCCTTAACGGTAACGCAAACCTATGAAAAAAACGGTAGAAGCCGAAATTTTTGATCTGTTTATTTCCTGATAAGTGATGAGAATAAATCGATGTCATAATTTCATATTTAAAGGCTCTTGAAAAATAACAAATAAGAATGCCACCAAATCTCCAAGTCACCAATCCCGAAATTTCGGGACACCAAGGCTCAAAATTAAAACTTTAACTTTGGTGAAATTTGGTGTTTCAGTGTTTTGGTGGCAAAAAGAATTCAAAGTTTAAAATTTGAAATATGACATTTCATCTTTTCTCTTATTATAGTTAAAAGATATTCAGGGAAATAACAATTTGTCGACATAGATATTCTGAAAGCCGGGATCTGCTTCAAGACTGATATGCCTTGTTTTTGCCAGGATTTTATCTGCAATTCCCATATTTGAAAACAGGAACATTTTTGCACCGATCAGCGCTGTATTACCCATTTTGTGAATTTTCTCAGCCTGAAGTTCAATCATTCCTGTTTCAACTACATTTTCAATGTTGATATAACTACCAAATGCACCAGCGATGTATATTTCCTCAATATCAGTAAGATCGATCGAAAGCGTTCGTGCTAAAATGGTCAGTCCGGCTGCAATGGCCGCTTTGGCAAGCTGAAATTCGTTGATGTCCCTCTGTGTCAGGATCACTTTACCGGCAATTGTTATTTGTGATTCTCCCGAATTGATTTCACCAAATATGCCGATCAGTTCCATCTTCCGGAGGATGGCAATGGCATCAATCAGCGCGCTTCCGCAGATTCCTTTGGGGGCAGTATTTCCGATCACACTGGCTTCTATCTTCCCGTCAACAAGGTGCAATGAAGAAATCGCGCCCGTAACTGCACGCATTCCCATTGAGATATTGGCTCCTTCAAAGGCAGGGCCTGCTGCTGTTGAGGCGCAAACCACCTGGTCTTTATTGCCGATCACAATTTCGCCATTGGTTCCTAAATCAATCAGCGCAGTATAGCTCTCTTTCTGATGTAAACCGGTTGCCGCTATTCCTGCAAGGATATCACTTCCCACAAAACTTCCGATCGATGGATAGAACTGCACATTTTCTTCGACTTCCAAATCCCATCCAAGTTCTTCCGGCTTAAACGTTTTTAGTCCCGGATCATTGATGTGAAAAGGATAGGCCGACAATGGCGCAACATCGCAGTTGCTGAAAATTAACTGCATCGCAGCGTTCCCGACCAATACTATTTTTTGCAGTGCGACATCGTGTTTTTTAAGCATCAGCCGGATCATCGTTCCAATTGAAGAACGGACGATCGCCGTCATTTCAGTTTCATTCCCATCAAGGCAGGCCTGAATTCTTGAAATCAGGTCGGCTCCGAATTTTACCTGGGGATTCAGCATCGTTTCAACGGCCATCACTTTTGCCGATGATAAATCGACCAGTTGAGCCACAATTGTTGTGGTACCCAGATCGACCGCAATTCCGAATCCTTCGCGGGGCGAGAACTCAAATTCGCTTTCGTCGGCGAGGATCAGGTGATTAAACTGCTCAATTTCAAGCGTGATGTCATTCGTACAAAGACTGAAACAGGAGAGCCGCCAATCGGAAGCAAGACCAAGTAGTTCAAGTTTTTGCCGGTGAATTTCAGTAATCGCTATTTCACCCTCCAGCAATCGCACCTTGCATTTTCCGCAGGTCCCTTTGCCGCCACATGGAAACTCGATGCCGAATTCATGAAGCACATCAATCAAAGGCGTCTGATCGTTTACCTGCAATTCTTTTCCGATAGGGTGAAGCCGGATGGTATGCTTTTCCATTTTTAGTCGCTTAGTTTTTTTGTCCCTTTCACTGTTTTTGGACTTTGTAAATGCATATCGAAAATCACGATTTCGTTCTTTCCCTTTTTCAACCATGGAGCCGGACAATACAGTTCTTTTTGCGGACCAATGTTCCAGTATCTTCCAAGGTTCTGACCATTTACCCAGACCAACCCTTTTTCCCATTGACTGACATCAATATAGGTATCACCAATAGCGGACAGCTGAAATTCTGCCTTAAAGAAGTTTCCAGGTTGAGAAGCGGCTGTTGGGGTACATTTTAGATTTTCTACAAACGTTTCGTCGAACGGAAGTGTGAATACCTGCCAGTTCATCAGGGTCATTCCGTTGAGCGATACACGCTCGGTAATCCCTTTACGGTCGATCATGTATTCTGCAAAATTGATGCGTCCCATCCCTTCAACAAGAATATCAAGTTGCGGATTCGCTGTAGTTGATGCAGGCAATTCGATGATATTTTCAGCTTTCGTCCGGTCGAGTTTGCCAATGTATTTCCCATCTATGAAAATAGTGGCGTAATCGTGCAATTCAGTAATGCGTAGTTTCCCCTTTTTGTGGCCGATCAGGTTGGTGCGGTAGAGGATGAAACCAGCTTTCTGACCAAACATCTCCATCGGCTTTGGCTGAGCCGTCAGAATAGCTTCCGGAAGATTTTCCCAGACAGAAGCCGAAGCAGGAAATGAGATTTCTGGTATTTCGATCGAAGGCATCGGGGCAGGAACTGCCGGTAACTTATGTTTTGCAGGCTGGTACTTTGCCAATAAATTGCGCAGCGCCATGTATTTTGGAGTCGCTTGTCCCATCTCGTTGATGGGGGCATCGTAGTCGTAACTTGTTACATCGGGCTGGTACTGTGTCGGACTGAAAGCATTGGCCCCTGCCCAGTAACCGAAGTTCGTCCCACCATGTATCACATAAAAGTTGAATGATTTTTTGTTATCCATCAACCATTTTACATCTTTTATCAGACTGGCGGTATCGGGACGTTGCCATTTTTCTCCCCAATGGGTGAGCCATCCGGGGTATAATTCGCTGCAAAAAGAAGGAACATTCGGATTGGCTTTGGTTGCTTCGGCAAAGTCCGATTCGTTGGCGGCAGGGTCGAGTCCAATGGCTGCATCGGGCAACGATCCGGCTTCAAGCATAAAAGGTGTTGCCCCATCCGATGTATAAAAGGGAACTTCAATACCACTTTTCTTCCATACTTCCTGAAGCCACTTCATATAATTCCGGTCGTTTCCGAAACTGCCATATTCATTCTCTATCTGAACCATCACGATGGGACCACCTTTGGTCACCTGCAATTCCTTTACCTGAAGTGCGAGTGTTTTGATGTAACGTTCAACAGCTTCCGTGTAGCGCGGATCCATACAGCGCACCTTGATATCAGGGATTCGGAGCAAATAAGAAGGTAGTCCGCCAAAATCCCATTCAGCGCAAACATAGGGTCCAGGGCGCAACATCAGAAACATTCCTTCTTCCTGAACGATACGGATGAATGTCGCGATATTGTGGTTGCCTGTTTGAAAATCAAACACCCCCGGTTCCGATTCGTGGTAATTCCAGAAAATATACGCTGCAATTGTATTACACCCCATTGCCTTGGCCATTTGAATCCGGTGACGCCAGTATTCCACCGGAATGCGTGCCGGATGCATTTCGCCTGAAATGATTTGGAAGGGTTTTCCATCGAGCAGGAATTCGCTTTTTGCCAAGGTGAAAGAATGGTTTTTCTCTTGTCCTGCAACCCAATAAGGAAGGATTAAAACAAGTAATATTATATGCAAAAATTTGGACATGTGCGTTTGGTTTTTCGTTTAAAGACCGCGCAATTTAGCTTTAAAAACATTTTTATGCAACGCTAAAATTGGATCTCTATTTCGAATGACCATAACTTGTTAGTTGCGCCTGATTTTAGTCGATAAATCGGCAGTTATTCCAAACCTTAAGACACTTAATGTCTTTTCGAAACTGATGTTGTAATAGTCCTGTCCGTAATAATACTGGACAAAGAAATTCAACTCATCAAGAGCTACTGGATGTATTGATATGCGCAATGATGTTGTAAGACGTTTCCAGTCCCAAGCTGATGTATTCATCATATCTCCCATGATCCACTGTGTTTTAAGCTGAGCGCTGACAGAATGTAACTGTCTTTTTATGAAATTGCTTTCACCAGGGAATTTTTCGGAATAAATAATGGAATTCAACTCACTGTTTATTCTGAAATTACCATACTTGCCGGCTAATTGCTCGCATTGTTTATAGTGATATTCAAAAGATAATTTGTAGAATGAGGGGTTATAATTGCTGACATTGTGAGGCCGGGTTACTGATCCGCCTATTTCAATCATATTGGTCGAAAAATCACCGCTCTTCGAGTTTATTGCAGTACTTTCGGGCATGTAAAAGCTGTCGCTCTGACCATTTGAATGATGTTGCCAGGATAGGAATGCGAATAAAGGTGCAGGAGCCGAAGCTCTTCCTAAATTTGACGTGTTGTAATAGAATGTAACCTTGGGCATGTATGAAGGTGTTCGGATTGGACTTGAGCGCTCATTGTACATGCGGATTACAATCTTGGGCGACAGGTCGATACCCCACCTGGTTCGGTTTAAATGGATCATATAATAGGGGACAAGCGCCCCTTCAAAAACCAGCGGTTCGATGTTGCCCAAACCTCCCAGAGCTGTAATATAACTTTGTTCGCGGTTCACCTTAATCGATTTCATAAAACCGCTTTCCTCATAGTTAACCGGTGGTTGGCTGAATATAGAAGTTGCAAAGGAGAATACAACTAAAAACGTAAATATGCGTTTCAAGTAATTGTTCATATAGTTATAATTTGTGTTTTTGGAAATTTCCATTTGTTGGTCCGAGTCGGATGGCAGATCTGCCTGAAGGGATAAGAAACTTGTTAATCTTTGAGCAAAGCATCGTAAATGCCTTTTATATCGTCGTCTGTTTTGTTGGGCGAATGGTAGCAGGGCACGAAAAAAAGTCCGTACCCTGTACCTTTACCCTAACCTTCAAAAAAACTAATAATTTAAAAGAACCATGTGCTTTTCATTTTTTTCATAAAAAGCAATTTTGTCTTCGCGAGCCAGCCAACCTAACGACCTGTTTAAGTCTGACTCTTCAATCTTGCTGATTTCTAACAATTCAGCCAATTGCATTTCACCTTTTTCTTTGAGTAACTGCCAAATCTGACCGGCATTTTCTCCGATTGTTTGTTTTGTCATTGTCGCTAATTTAAGATTCCCGTTTTTGCTATTCATATTTTCCAATTGCCTGAAGATACCTGGCCATTGTAATCTGATAATTACAGCGGTTATTTGTGAGGTTGTCATTCGAAGTTTGAAAAAGCGCCTGTGCTTCGAGCAAATCTGAAATTGGAATATTTCCTGAACGATAATTGTCATCGGTTACCTTCATGTTCTCGCGGGCCTGCTCAACCGACTTCTTCGCAAGCTGTATCTGATCGAAGTTCTCCATCAGGTCATTGTTTGTCTGTTCAATCTGTAAGGCAAGCAATTCGGAAGTTTCACTCAATTTATTGCGAGCTTTTTCGATCTTAACTTGCTGCTGTTTTAGTTTATGAGAACCGCCCCACCAGTCAGTGATTGGAATACTTAGGCTTGCAAAAGCAAACTTTTGTGTATTGCTGGAGTTTGCAATATCAACATAAGCAGCGATTGCACCCAAAGCCAGTTGCGGCATCATTTCGCCACGTGTCATTTTGAGATGAAGTTCCTCGGCTTCAGTAGCTTTGTTAAGCAACTGATACTCTGTACGGCCGGTGACAACGTCGGTTACAATAACGGATGTTGGTATTGATTCAGCAACATCTGGATTAACTTTCAGCACCAGTGCGGAGTCGAATACAATACCTATATGCTGGCACAATGCCCGCTTGGTTATTGAAATACCATTCATCAGTTTTAAACGGTTCGATTGCAATTCATTCTGTTTGAGTTGCACCTTTAATAAATCGTTTCGTTGCGCCAAACCTGCCTCGTTAAAATTGGTGACATCGCGGTTAAGCGTGTCCAGCAGTGCCTGATAACTGTCCAAAGTTTTTAGCTTTTCATTCAGTGAAACAATGGTCCAGAATAAATGCTCCGTACGCACGAGCACATCGGTGGTTGTGAGTGTTTGTTGCTTGCGACTCACATCTTCACCAAGCGCGGCAAGCTTATTCCCGTTCCTGATTTGTCCACCGGCATAAATGGGCAGCGTAGCCGAAATACTCGCAGTATTCAGGTAGTCGATGGCATTGATTGGCATCGAAGGGAAATAAGCGAACTGGGTAGCTCCTTCTAAATTTGCTGAAGCATCCGAAACCGGCAACTTCATTTCAGGAGTTGTTCCTTTTACAAGATAATCCGTTGATTGCATGGACAATATGCTTGCGCTTACCTTTGGAAAATAATTGGTGTAAGCATTTTTGCTTACTTCGCTTGATGCCTGAACATCAAATCCAGCTTCGATGATTTTCTTATTGTTCTTAATCGCCAGATTTTTGCACGAATCTAAACTGATTGTTTGAGCCTCAACTTTGGCAGAAAACAATGAAAGCACAATTACCATTAGAGTCAGCGCACTTTTAGGACCTGGATTGTAGGTGATTGGTCGAGCTTTCACTAAACCGCCTTGCGCTTTAGGCTTATCTTTGTATGCCAGGGAGTACATTATCGGGAGGATATAAAGTGTTAATATCATTGATATCAATAATCCGAAACAGATTACAGTACCTACCGGACCCCAAAGTGCAGAGCGGCTTAAAATCATGGGGATAACGCCTGCTGATGCTGCTGCTGCCGTAAGGAATATAGGCCGCATACGACGTTTACCAGCTGCAAGGGCTGCTTCACGGGTGGGCATTTTATCCTTTTCTTTGAGTTCACGGGCATAATCAATTAATATAATTCCGTTTCGAACCACCATTCCACAAAGACTTATAATACCTATGAATGCAGTAGTGCTGAATGGATACCCCATCACCGTTAAGCCAATAGCCGCTCCTGGAAGTACCAAAAACATGGTTGACAAAATGATTAGTGAAAGCTTTATCTTCTTAAACTGGAACAAAAGGATAAAGAATATTATCAGAATGCTCAATCCCAGTGCAATAGTCATGGGTTGATATGTTTCATTCGAAGTCTCAAATTCGCCTCCGTAGTTGATGGATGTTCCCTCCGGAAGTGACAGCTTTTCTACCTGAGGACGTATTTCTTTGAATATGTCGTTAGCCACTCCTTTCGAATCGTTGTCAATTCGAATGGTTAATGTTCGTGTTCCGTTTCTCCGAACGATGGTTCCTTCAGTCCATTCGGGTGTGAAACTGGCGAATGAACGCAACGGAGTTGAAGAATAGGTGGAAGACGTGATATACTGATTGGCAAGGGTATTGATACTTTTTGGCCCTTTGGCTTCCTGAGAAAGTCGAACTTCAACCGGGTAATCGTTTTCCCAGATAGTGGTCAACGGCAAACCGTCTAAACCAATCATAAGTGATGTGGCAACCAGTCCTTTCGAATACCCCATACGGTTGGCTTTGTCGCGGTCGAGGTTTACTTTAATGTTTTGTTGTTGCTGATCCCAGTCGTTACGTGTCCAGGCAATATTTGCTGTTTTCTTAACAATCTCATTAATTTCAGCTTCAACCTTTCGGATATCTTTGATCGAATCGGATGATATACGTATTTCAACCGGAGATGATGGTTGCATGGCAAGAATTTTCCATTTCACGTGAGCGTTTGGAAAACTGTTGGTATACTTTGGACTGTAATCATTAACAATTTCACGGGTGGCTTCATTCGAAACGGTATTGATAAGCAATTGCCCGTAATTAGGTGATGGCATATTCGGCGCATATACCGTGTGAAACCGCGGCGAACTGCATCCGGTAAAACTGGTTACATTGGTGACCCGCTTATCTTTTATCAGGATAATTTCGAGACTGTCAATAATTTGGGCTGTGCTTTCGAGCGATGCACCTGTTGGCAGATAAACTTCAATGGCAAATTGGTTACGTTCCATCTCGGGAAACATCTGTTGAGGCAGCACTTTGAATAAAACAACGGCTAACAAAATGGTGGCCGCACCTATTGAAAGAACCGTCTTGGGATACTTAAAAGCTCTTTCAAGCGAACGATCAAACCACGATTGAAGTCTGTCAAGAAACGACTTGCCTTTTTTCTTCGCATCTGTTTTATTTAACCCTTTTTTAATGAAAACAAAGTTCAAATAAGGGACCAACAGAACCGCGACAAGTATCGAAACTACCAATGCAATACTGATTACGATAGGTAGTGGACGCATAAATTCTCCTGCGGTGCCGGGCACCAGAAAACCAAGCGGAATATAAGCAGCCATAATGGCCAATGTTGCAGTAACGATGGGCGTAAGCAATTCTTTGGCGCTTTTGATGGCCGCATGCCAGGGCGAAAGTCCATGATCAATTTTTTCCACATGGTTGTCAATCACTACGATAGAATTGTCAACAATCATTCCTAAAACCAAAATGAGGCCAGCCAGGGATACAGTATGAAGTTCGACACCAAAAAAGTAAAGAAAAGTCAAGGTAATAAGGACGGCGATTGGCACTGTTATTCCTGCTACTGAGGCGACCCGGAAGGGAAGTAACACCATGGTTACCAAAATTACAGCTATGATAGCAATGAGGAACTCCTTCATAAAATCGGATACCGATTCATCTACATATTTGGGTAACTCCGATATTTTTGACACTACGATTTCATCGGATGAGTGCTTCTGAAAAGTCGAGATAGCGATATCTACATCTTCACCAAATTCTACAATGTTATTGCCCGGTTGCATTTCGAGCGAAAGCAAAATTGTTTTCTGACCGTTCTGTTTGATGTAACTTGTCGGTTCTTCGTACCGACGCTCAATGGAAGCAATGTTTTTTAAACGCACTACATTTCCTCTTGGATCGGAATATACAATCTGATCGGCTAAATCCTTTTCCGATTCGAAATTGGAAGGCAGGTGAACTGCCAGGTTATTTTTGCCGTCTTTTAATTCACCTGCATAGTTGACCATGCCGTTCATCATGTATGATCCTAATAACGAGATTGATTTAATGTTATACTCGTTCAGCAATTCAGGCTTAACATTTACATAAATCTGTTCTTTTTGTAGTCCGAAATGTTTGATTTTCGATGTGGCTGGTATTTTACGGCACTCGGCTTCGAGCTTTTTTAACTCCTGTTCCAGTTCCTTATAACTTTTTGTGTCGGAAGATAAGGTGATGAGCAGGGCAGAAGTGTCGCCAAAATCGGAGTTGGCAATCAATGCAAGTACGCCTGTTGGCAAGGTTGATTTCAGTTCACTCAATCCATGCTTATACTTTGACCAAAACTCGTCGGAATTTTTCACATTATCGTTCAAATCAACAAAAAGGTACATAATACCTTCTTTCGATTGTGAGTAGGTCTTTGCTTTATTAACTTCGGTATAGCCAAACGTATAGTTTTCAACAACCCGGGCAAGTTGAGATTCTACTTCGGCAGAAGTTGCACCCGGAAATACACCTACTACAACACCCATACGAATGGTGAATTTCGGAAATTCATTTCGTGCCATCTTCTGCAAAACAATAATCCCGATGATCATAAACAGCACGGTGATACTAATTACGATATTTCGATTCCGCATAGCAGCCTCGATAAATCCAGTCTTTTTGTTACCCATCTTATAAACTGATTAGGGTGTTGTCCGACAATTTTTCTTTTCCTTCAACAACAATGGTTTGATTGGCAACCAGGCCACTGAAGACTTCTATTCCGGATGTTTGATAATTACCAACCTCTATGATTTGTTTCTTAACATTTTTTTTGTCAGGCGATACTAAATACACGAAAGAGTTCCCTTCGGTGTCTTTCGAAACAGCCCTGTTAGGCACCACGATCAATTGCTTTTCTGCTGAAGTATTAAGAATTACATCGCATACCATTCCGGGTTTCATTTCCAGATTGGAGTTATTTACCGTCATTTTTACTTCGTAGGTACGCGAAAACTGATCGGCTACAACACCGACATTGGTAATGGTTCCTTCGAAGCTCTTATTTTCCAATGCCGAAATCGTGAAAGTGGCATTTAAGCCCTTTTTGATTTTCCCGATCTCATTCTCAGGAACAGAGATCTTTACAGAGACTGTTTCGATTTTCACCAGTTCGATGGGGGAAAAACTTGAAATGGATGATTGTCCCGGTTCAATATTCCGTTTTCCTACAATACCACTGGTTGGGGCATACAGGTTGCATTTATCGAGATTATTTTTTGTCATCTGCATTTGCGATTCGGCCTGTTTCAGTTTCGTTTCCATCTCGACCCACTTGACTTCCGAAAGACTTCCTTTATCGTAAACCTGTTTCAGCCGGTCGTATCCATCTTTTGCCTGTTGATAGGAAGCCAGCGACGAATTATAAATATTCTGATTGTCTGACTTGTTTACAACTGCCAGTAATTGACCCTTGTGGACTACGTCACCTTCCTGAACCAACACCTTTTCTACTGTTCCTGAACTCTGAAAGGTAAGTGGAATAGTCTGTGAAGCTTCCACAGTTCCGCTATAACGCAGGTTCGACAACCCATTCACTGTTGTTACAGCCATCGTTTTAACTTTAATGGAGGCAACTTCTTTCTTTACGGGTTCCTGTTTCTTTCCGCAACTGGCCATCAAGATCACGATGACGAATAAAATCAGATTCTTCTGCATGTCTGTTTGAATTGAAATTAATAAAATACTAAACGATTAGTATGTTTGTAATTTTACTAAAAAGCATACTGAACGATCAGTATGCTTTACTAAATAGAAAAAAGAGATGAATCTCTTTGTTTATTATGGTTTTAGTAATTTGTAAAACTCCGAAAGCTGCTCTTTCATCCGTTCAATGGCAGTTTGAGTTGTCATATTGTTGTGAATAAGGTTTCTGGCGACACCTGTGTTCAAAGTAAAAATCATTTCAGCTATCGATGTAGTATTTAAATCACTTTTTATTTCTCCTCTTTCAATAGCCAGATCTAATACTTTTGTTGTTTTGTCAATTTCCGATTTTATCAGATCTTTCTTATTTTCAGCGAATCCGGGGTAATGCCTGAATGCATCAATAAACAATGAAAGAAAATTTAGCGGTAGATATGAAGGTACTGTACTAATCAATTGACCAGTAATTTCTTGCGCTTTCTGTACCGAAAGATCCAGGTATTGTTTCAATGTAGTTTGTCCAGGATCGAACTCAAATTCATCAATAATCAGGTATTTATCGATTACCGCCTTAAATAGTTCTTCTTTATTGCGAAAATGGTGATAGAGTGCTCCTTTGGTAAATCCAATGGCATTGCTTATTTCGCTGATCGAAACAGCTTCGTAACTGCGACCTAAAAACAGACCATAGGCCTGATCGATAATATATTCTTTGGCATCACTCATAATAAAACATACTGAACGTTCAGGATGCAAAGATACACACAGTTTTTAGAATACAAAATCTTTCAGCGCGAATTAAAAGAAAACAATAATAATATTGGTTTTCATTTTTTTTCAGCTGGCTTTGGCCAAATCCTTAATGTCTTTTACCTCCAGGATGTTTTTGGAATATCCTGTTAATGAAGCATTAATCATCGCGGCAGCCAAATCCTTCAAGCCTATGACATAATTGGGAGTAATCACTTTCATTACCCAAAGCAGCCAACCCACATACCGGTATGTTTTGTAAATAGTTTGTGAGGGCTTCAATGGTAAAAATGGGATGATACCGGCCGGGCGGAAATTATATACCTGTTTGAAGGCCAATTTCATCAGATCATTTTCGGTTTTGCCTTTCACACGTGCCCACATGGTTCGACCTTTTGAGGTACTATCGGTGCCTGCTCCCGAAATATAACAGAAAGTCATGTCGGGGTTGAGTGTTGCGAGTGTAGTGGCAAAGTTCATTGTCAATGTGTAAGTTAACCTTGTGTATTCAGCTTCGTTTTTCCCAAGTGATGTAACACCGAGGCAGAAATAACAGGCGTTGTAACCTGTTAACCTATCACTAAGTGATGAAATATCTGAAAGATTGCTGTGGATGATCTCTGTTAGTTTAGGATCTGAATAACCACTCGGGTGACGGGTTATAACCAAAACCTTTTCTATGTCGGCGTGATGCAGACATTCGTAAAGAACGCCTTCGCCCACCATTCCGGTTGCACCTGTCAGGATGACACTTAGTTTATTCATTGTTGCAATTAATTTTTTATTTAAAAATCCAGTTCATCAATTTAACAAACATCTTGTAAGAAAGGATAATTTTTTTCTTACTTTTCTCCATCTCCAATTGTTTGACTGAACAGTCCGTAAGAGTATTACTATTTTTTGAATTAACAATTACGATAGATTTTAATTATGAGAACTACTGAATTGGTGTGGCGATGCATTGGAAATTAAAACATGTTTGACAACAGTTTTCCACAATTGCAAAGCTTTGCGGTAATCATAAGCCACGATTGCTATTGGTACTTTGGTATTTAATCTTGAGATTTGAAGGGTAATTTCAATATCCATAACCAAATAACGATGAGAAGTCTATTTCTTGCCATTTGCTTGTTTTTAATCACCGGGTTTTCAAATGCCCAATCCAAACTTCAGCCCGACAGTCTTGCCTTTCTGAAATGGGCTCCGACACCGGCATTGGGCTGGAACAGCTGGGACTGTTACGGTCCAACCGTTACCGAAAGTGAAGTAAAAGCCAATGCTGACTACATGGCGAAATACCTCAAAAAATCTGGCTGGGAATATATTGTGGTTGATATCCGGTGGTATGTCGAGAATGATAAAGCGCACGGTTATAACGAGAAAGATGCCATTTATGTGATGGATGAATACGGACGGTTACAGCCGAGTCCATTGAAATTTCCATCCTCTGCCAATGGGACGGGATTCAAAGCGCTGGCTGATTATATTCATGGTAAAGGACTTAAGTTCGGTATTCACATGATGCGTGGCATTCCTATGGAAGCCGTCAAAAAGAATACCCCGATCCTTGGAAGCAACGCCAGGGCGCAGGACATCTACAGCACAGAATTGCAATGTCCCTGGTTGAAAGACATGTACACAATTGTTGCAGGGAAAGATGGTGCACAGGCTTATTACAATTCACTTTTTACGCTGTATGCTTCGTGGGGACTCGATTTTATAAAAATAGATGATCTGTCTATTCCTTACCACCAGGGTGAAATCGAAATGATCCGGAAGGCAATTGACCTGACAGGTCGCAAGATTGTTTTAAGTACATCACCGGGTGAAACGCCGATAGAGAATGCCGGACACGTGCAAAATCATGCGAATATGTGGCGCATTGTAGGTGACTTCTGGGATAACTGGAAACAGTTGAAGGAACATTTTGAAGTTTGCAACCGTTGGTCTCCCTACATTGGCGACGGGCATTTCCCCGATGCGGATATGCTTCCGCTTGGCAGGATTGGCATCAGGGCCGAACGGGGCGATAACCGGATGTGCGCACTTTCGAAAGATGAGCAGATAACAATGATGTCGCTCTATTCTATTTTCCGGTCGCCTTTAATGTTTGGTGGTAATTTGCCTGACAACGATGAGTTTACACTTTCTTTACTCACCAATAAAGAGGTTCTGTACATTAATCAAAACAGTCAGATCAACAGGCAATTATTCAGAAACGACGATCTGATTGCCTGGATTGCCGATGATCCAAAAACAGGAGATAAATTCCTTGCTCTTTTCAATGCGCAGGATGCTGTCAATGCTACTGGAAACGATTCGGTCAAAATACCTGTTAACCTCGAACAGATCGGTATCGCAGGGAATTGCACAATTAAGGATGTTTGGAGCAACAAAAGTTTAGGAAGTTTCAGTAAGGAGTTTGCCCCTTTCATAAAACATCATGCCTCCGGACTTTATCGTATTTCGATTAAGAAATAATTTCTAACCCTTTAATAATTAAACAATGAAGACAATTTTATCTGTGTGTTTATTTTTATTGATTGCAACAACTGGATTTGCTGCAGCTATTGATGGAAACTGGGTTGCGAATATGAAAGGACCCGATGGAAGTGAAATGAAAATGACTTTCGTTTTTAAAATGGATGGAGATAAATTAACCGGAGTCGTGAAGACACCTAATGGTGATGTGCCTATTTCAAACGCCAAAATTGAAGGAAAGGTATTTTCATTCGATGTATCATTTAACGACATGACGATCAAGCACAATTGTGTTTTAAAGGAAGATGATACGATCGGTATGAAAGTTGTCGGATCTCCAATGGGTGATTCAGAGATGATATTGAAAAGGGAGAAATAAGGTTTCTATATTATTGAATATTAAGAAATAAGTCATGTAAACAATTCTTCCCGGAAGGTATTGTGGAATGACTTATTCACAGATTAACTTTAACCAACTTGCAAAACTCATGAGCTCAAAATCATTTTCATTATTACTGTTTGCGGTACTAATATTAAGTTTCTGCCACCCTTTGACGGCTCAAACTTTGAATGCTACCAAACCTGCTAACTCCGGAGATCAATCTGCGCAGGATGCCCGCAGGAACATGTCAAGAGCGATTGTTCTTGCCGATGAGGATAAACCTGCTTTCCCGGCAGCACCTGAGGGTTACGACCTTTATCGTGAGAATATTTCGCATGGAAACCTCGATACCATTCAATACCTGTCGAAAACAGTTGGTACAACCAGAACTACATTGATTTACACGCCACCGGGATACAACAAAAGCAAAAAGTATCCTGTGTTATACCTGCTTCACGGAATTGGCGGCGATGAGTTTGAGTGGTTGCGCAATGGCCATCCCGAAATCATTCTCGATAACCTGTATGCTGAGAACAAAATCAAACCCATGATTGTGGTGCTGCCTAACGGAAGAGCCATGAAAAACGACCGGGCGGAAGGGAATGTTTTTGAACCTGAAAAAGCACAGTCGTTTGCCACTTTCGAAAAAGATTTGCTCAATGACCTGATCCCTTTTATTGAATCGAAATATCCGGTAATTAAAAAACGCGAAAGCCGTGCATTAGCAGGTCTTTCAATGGGTGGCGGACAATCGCTCAACTTCGGTTTGGGCAATCTTAACACTTTTGCCTGGATTGGTGGATTTTCGTCGGCTCCGAATACCAAAACTCCGGAAGTTTTGGTTCCAAATCCCGATGAGACGGCCAAATCATTGAAACTGCTCTGGATCTCTTGCGGCGATCATGATGGCTTGATCTCTTTCAGTCAACGCCTTCATATCTATTTGAAAGAAAATAAAGTGCCTCATATCTGGCATGTCGAACCGGGAGTACACGATTTCAAGGTATGGAAAAGTGATCTTTATTACTTTTCACAGCAGCTATTTAAATAGTTGCAGATTTATAAAGACCCTCAAGGTTTTGAAAACCTTGAGGGTCTCATCATCCAAAATAAACCCCAATATAATGAGATTGAAAATTTTATTTTTTGCATTGATCACTTTATTCGTTTATCAGGTGATTGCCCAGACAACAGAACGTCCGCGCCCGGCGGAGTGGAACAAACTTGTTTTCGGAGGCCGGTTTATGGATAGGTTTCTGCCAATGCCCAATTTGGGACAGTTAACCCGCGATACATGGGGAGCAGAAAATGTACTGCCCCGTTTTACCGACAATGGTATCGAAAACAGGAAATGGTCTTTCTGGGGAGGCAATATAAAATTGGGAGAGGATGGTAAATATCACTTATATGTGTGTGGCTGGCCCGAAAGTTCGCCCAAAGGACACAATGAATGGCCTAATTCCACGGTCTTTAATGCAGTTTGCGATAATTCGTTTGGGCCGTTTGTAGTAAAAGATACGATAGGGAAGGGGCATAATCCGGAAATTTTCAAACTGAAAGATGGACGATATGTTCTGTATGTGATTGATGGGTATTATATTGCAGATGGTTGTAATGGCCCCTGGAAATATGGTAAGTTCGAATTTCTGAACCGCGACCGGCGACTGATTGAAGGCAATTCAAACTTTACCTTTGCCCAACGCGAAGATGGGTCGTACCTGATGATCTGTCGCGGAGGCGGTCAATGGTTCAGCCAGACAGGACTTTCTGCTTATAATCAGGTTACAGGAACCCGGATGGATGCTGATAAAAAAATTGTCCCGTTACGGGCTTATCCGCAACGGCCGGGAAATTTCGAAGATCCCGTGGTTTGGCGCGACAACGTTCAGTACAACCTGATTGTAAACGACTGGCTCGGTCGTATTGCTGTCTATGAGCGATCGAAAGACGGTGTAAACTGGATAACAGAATCTGGCGAAGCTTACCTGCCGGGAGTTTCAAAACATGAGGATGGAACTGTAGAAGGCTGGTGGAAATATGAGCGGCTGAAAATCTTCCAGGACAAATATGGAAGGGCAACGCAGGGCAATTTTGCGGTAATTGATGTTGAGAAGAAATTTGACAAAGCGAATGATAATCACAGTTCTAAGAATATCGGTATTCCACTTGCCGTGGGTCGTTTGCTTACAATTCTTGATAAAAAACCGGTTACTGCCAATACGAAAACAATTAAGGTTAAGATAGCTGCCGAGCAAGGTTTTAATCCTCAGACGGACATCGACATCAGCTCATTGCAATTCGGAGAACCCGAAGCTGTGAATTTCTGTAAAGGTGGCAAGGTGATTAAAACCGAAAAATCAGGAGATGATTTGGTTATTACGTTTGATGCTGTTGGCAACAATTTTCCTGCTGATGAATTTGCTGCAAAAATGTTAGGCAAAACAAGTGATGGAAAACTCCTTTTCGGATATGCACGCCTGCCGGGAGTTAATTTCATGGCACCCCTGCTTTCGCCACTCTTGCCAGTTATGACAGCCAATTTCAATGGATTCAATTTAAAAGTTGAGGTTCAGAACTTTGGCCAGGTGGCATCAAAAACTGCCGGACTAAAAATATTTTTCACCAAAGGCGACAAGGAAGTTGAAGTTGCCTCAGGCAAAATTTCCAGTCTGAAACCCTATGAAAAGGTAACCGTTGATCTGAATTGCGGTAAATTATTCGATAAAGGTGCTGAGTATATCTTTAAAGTCGTTGTTAATACTGACGATCAACAGCCGGTTGTATTACATGGAAAGCTAACTCCGGTAAAGTGAAAATAGTCTCAATTTGAAATTCAAAAAATGATTCAAAAAATCTTTATCCGCTCTTTGGTCGGTGTTTTATTGTTGTGTTCGATTGCGATTCAAACAGATGGTCAGGCCCGGACGGGTCAAAAGAAAAATCCTGCGTTAGCAAACTATGTGTCCCTCGACGGCGAAACATTGCCAAAAGGAAATCCGATTGGTCCTGATGGAAATATCCACCAGTTCAATTCTCCTGTCTTACAATTGATGCGTTCCAAGTCAAATTCTCCCAAAGGAACCATTTTATTGCTTCCGGGTGGCGGATATGAAATACTGAAAGTTAAAAGCGAAGGTAAGAAAGCTGCGTTGTTTCTCAATAAAGAGGGCTTTGATGTGGCCATCCTTGAATATCACATTGGCAAAAACTCACAATCGCGTGACCTTGCTTTGATTGATGCGATGAAGGCTTTCCGGTTCCTTAAAACAAACCAAAAAGAGCTCGGTTTGCGGGGGAACCGTTTCGGGATTATGGGCTTCGCTACTGGCGGTTATCTTGCAGCAGGGGTCGTTCAAAAACTAAACGACAATGAACAACCGGATGATGTGATACTTATTAGTCCATCATGGTTGAATGAAACCAACACGGGGAATGTATTTCCGGCGATACTGCCCCCCGTTCATCCAACTGCGAGGCTTTTTGCTTCGTTTTCTGCCAAAGAAGATAGTGCGTGGTTGAAAGGCTGTCAGGAATACACCAAGACTTGGAAGGGGTACGATGGTCAGGCAACATTTTACTTGCTGAAGGACAGTGTAAACGTTTCCGGTAAAGCGTTTAATCTACTGGACAGTAAATCTAAATTGGCCGGACTGCTAAAAACATTTCTGGATGCAAAACCGGAAACGCCTTCCGCAGATCCAAATCCAGCTGCTGTTCCGGTTGAAGGATATGCTAAGAAACGTCACGAGGAGAAATTAGCGCTTGTATCAAAAGAAAAATTCGACCTGATTTTCATTGGTAATTCGATTACGCACAACTTTGAAAAACCTGAATATCAACCTGTATGGAACCAGTTTTTTGCACCTCGTAAAGCTCTGAACCTGGGCACCAGTGGTTACCGAACCGAGAACCTGATCTGGAACATTCAGAATGGCGAACTTGAGGGCCAATCGCCGAAGGTAGTAATCGTTGAAATCGGGACGAATAATGTGGATGAGAAGAATTACCCCACCCGCCACACTGCGGGTCAGTTGGCAGGAGGAATTGAGACGATTATAAAGCAAATACGTAAAAAACTTCCCGATACCAAAATTATTGTGTTGCGTTGTTTCCCGGGTTGTTACGGAGGTCCCAATCCAACATCGCACCGTTTAATTCTCGAACGTGCTTCTGATATTGTATCCAAACTTGCGGACGGAAAGCATATTTTCTATTCCGATGTAAACCATGTGTTTCTGAATATGGATGGATCACTCAACCATGCAATGATGGCAGACTGGCTGCACCCTACACCTGCCGGTGCCAAAGCATGGGCACAGGCGATGGACCCGCTGCTATCAGAACTGATGGGCGATCAATCGTTGGATACAGATATTCCATCAAATACAGCCATCGTACCGGTTTCGAAACTGGAAAATGACAGCTACGACTGGTGGCAACGCCATTCAGATGTGCTTCAAATAAAGGATTCTATCAATCCTGAAATAGTGCTGATTGGCAATTCCATTACCCATTTCTGGGGAGGAGAACCCAAACTGAAATATGCGGACGGGAAACCAAGAATACCAAACGGACCTAAAGCATGGGATTCTTTGTTTGGCAATTACCGGGTTTTAAATCTCGGTTTCGGCTGGGATCGTACGCAAAATGTCCTTTGGCGCCTCGATCATGGAGAACTTGATGGACTTCATCCAAGGACAGTTATAATCAACATTGGCACCAACAATACGAGCCAGACTCCAAATGCAAGGATGAACACGGCATCAGAAATTGTTGAAGGCATCAATGCTGTTTGTCTGCGTGTCCGGTCCAAAGTTCCCGGAGCAAAAATCATACTGATGGCGGTCTTTCCACGTGAAGAAAGTCCGGCACATCCTCGACGAATCCTGATCAACGAGATCAACAAACAACTCGAAGTCTTTGCCAAAGAGCAGAAAATTACCTTCGTGAATATTGAATCAAAGATGCTTACGCCGGATGGGATTTTGCCACGCGAAATAGCCGGCGATTTCTGTCATCCGACTGAAAAAGGGTATCAAATATGGGCTGATGGAATTCGTTCGCTTATTTCTGAACCTTAAACAACGATTGTGGAGGGTTTACCAATCTTATTAAATTGAAAAGGATGAAACCGGGCGGCTCCATCCTTTTACTAAAACTAACCAAACTAACTAACCTAACTAAACCTAAACTTATGAAAAAAAATGTAATGCAAATGTAAGCCTCACGGATCGATCCACCAAATTTTTTAAGTTAACGAATTGTAAAGAAATTGAAAACATGTGTTAAGCTTTTAATCTAACTACGACCGGCAACGATTTCTCTTCGTTGGTCTTCTCTTTTTTATGTAAAATGGCATCTGGTGATACCGAAATTGCAAACAGGGATGCTTATTTGAAATCCGCTTAACATTTACAGAACAATTTGAAATCAATTACGTTGCCTTACAAAGCAGCATTGATGATTTCAATTTTGATTTAGAGAAACATTAAAATAATATCAGAATGAATAGGCGATCATTTATCAGTTCAGCTATTCTTCTTCCAATAACTGTTAATGCAATGAATAAGGAACTGAATACTTTGGCATCATCAGGTGGCAGCACGACACGGATGCCGGTACTGTTTGTGGGTCATGGAAGCCCGATGAATGCCATCGGTGAAAATGAATTTGTACAAAACTGGAGGGAACTGGGCAAAACATTACCAAGGCCAAAAGCGATTCTCTGTATTTCGGCTCATTGGGAAACACGCGGAACATTTGTTACCGCGATGCCCAAACCTCCAACGATCCATGATTTTGGCGGGTTCCCAAAAGCGCTGTTTGATGTTCAGTATCCTGCACCCGGAAGTCCGGAATTCGCAAAAGAAACAAAACGGATCGTTACTAAAACGGAGATTGGACTTGATGAGAAATGGGGTCTGGACCATGGTGCATGGAGCGTGATCAAAAATATCTATCCGCTGGCTG
>Ga0209100_1001005_pt1 | contig 20926 bp, 11 predicted proteins | sample lystaG_FD_185480 | JGI IMG/M metagenome (GOLD analysis project Ga0209100, IMG submission 185480) | Glacier valley bacterial and archeal communities from Borup Fiord, Nunavut, Canada, to study Microbial Dark Matter (Phase II) -... | ecosystem: Environmental > Aquatic > Freshwater > Ice > Glacier ...
CAACCGTATCTGCTGTCTTATGAATACTGTACCGGCGCTCTAGGGGTTACGAACCTCAAGCTCACTCCAGATTCTCTAATTGCTGCTTCAAGAGGTTGGCACGTTCGTTATACCCCAGAGTAAGATACCCCTCGATCGCCTGACCATAGAAGCGTTTTGCCTGAGGAATGGCATTAATGGCAGCATAGACTTCCCCTAAGCCAAGTTGAGCTAAAGTTTTTTCTTCTAAATCCTCAGGCTGTTTAGCTACATCAACAGCCTTTGAGTAATGATCGATCGCTAACTGTGCCAGTCCACTTTGCCAGTAGAGATCACCGAGGGTGCGGTAGGCAATTGCTGATGGTTCACCCGCTTTAATTAACGCCTCCATTGTGGCTATCGCTTCAGAGGTCAGACTGTAGGTCTTGGATGTTTGAGTGCTGAGACCATAGGCACTAATGGCTGTCCCTGGCAGTACGTAATTGCTGTAGAGGCTGGCAAGCTGGAGCGCTGTATTCAGTCGGCTCAACTTCTGCTGATTGATCTTTGCTACCTCAGCCTGAACGATCTCCGCTTCTGCTGGACGTAGTACAAAGAAGTCTAAATTAGATGAACCTTCATCTTGAGACGCTTTGCCAGTGCAGGCCTGCACGGTCAACAGGTAGGGAACGGCGGGTTGCAGGATCTCTTTAACCGCAATCTGAGCCTCTGCCACCTGTTTCTCCCATTTGAAGCCTGATCGGTTAGTTAACTTAGCAGTGTACTGGGTTGTCTCTGCAACCGGATTCCATTGCAGGAGAGGAGTTGTGGATAGCAGCAAAGTATGTCGTGGGCTAATTACATAGGGGATCAACGCGTTAATACCACCCAATGTACCGGGAGCAGGCTCAGAACCCCGAGGACCGGCGGCTAGCCATACTGGGCAAAGACTTTTTAACCCAGAGGGAACGTTGGCTGGAACGCGCCGTGTTGAGAGGTTTGGACAAACTACAGTCACTTTCGCTCCACTGCTGGGTAAGAGCTGATCCCGTTGTCCTAAAGCTGTTCCTGCACCCACGGGCTGGAATTTCGACCAACCCTCACGTTTGAGCTTGACTGTACCTATAATTGGTTTTTCAAGTCTGGCAGTTTGCGCGTTGGCAGCATCAATGCAGAGCAATAATGCCATATTCGCCGCGATCGCGACCATAAAAACCTGCGAAAGTCGGTTCGTTTCCGCTTGATTTTGAATCATCATTTATGCGTTTCCTTAGCCGTTAAACGTTTTTGAGCGGTGATTCTCCAGCCATCCTCGTCGGAATTGAGGCTGTTTGCATCCTGATTACATGCCTCCCACTCCAGCAACGCCTCTTTTTTGTCACCCTGCGCTTCCCTTGCTTGCGCCAATAAGCAATGAGGAGAGGCAGTATTTCTTGACAATTTGGCGGTTTTTTGGAGGTCAATGGCATCTGATAAATACGCTTCAGCGCCTGCGTAGTCGTTCTGCTTCAGTCGTGTCCAACCTAAATTCTTGAGGATTGCGTGTTTCGTTTCTGCATCGATCGGTTTTTTCTTTTCATCATCAAGTGCTTTGAGCAATAAAGCAGCGGCTTCGGGGTACTTTCCTTTAAGGATTTGCTGACGCGCTAGGTTGTTGACGGCAGTAAAATTCCCTCCCTCAATAGCAAATTGGTACTGGGTACGAGCAGCGTCTACATTTTGTAGATCTTCGTAGAGGGAACCTAACCAGAGATGAGCCTCGTTGTCATCAGGGTTGAGTTGCAGCGCACGTTTGAACTGTTCTTCGGCACTACCCAGGTCTCCTTCCCGGTAGTTGCTGAGACCCCAGTGAGTGTACAGGTTAGCAATTTGCGGTAGGGATAACCGGAGGGCAATTAAGCCACTGGTCAGTGCCAGGGAACCAATGGCTCCAACTTCCTGCCAGTTCCGTTCGGGGCAGTTTGTACCAGACAGAAACCGTTTCCCTGCCTCCTGTCCAGCTTTGGTGAGGGCACCGCCAGCCGTCAGTAGGGTAAGGACGCTTTGAACGCTGACCGCTAATGCGCCAAAGGTGTCTGGACCACCTATGAGAAAGCGAGTGGAAATATCGCCGACTAACGCCAGGGAAATGGTCAGGCAAGTGACCGAAGCGGCGTTCCAAAACCAATCCAACCCATCTGACCAGCGTTTAGGTTCGGGGGGGGTGAGAAACCACCACCAGGCTTTTTCGTTGGGGTTAAAGCTTGTTTGCCAACCAGCCGATCGCTCAGCGGTTTCCCTGGCTTTGGCGATTGCCCCTGCATTGTCTTTCAACACACTATCCAGTTGGTTAATGGCATTCAGGCTTGCCCCAGAGGTTTGCGTGGTATCTTCCAATGCTGCCTGCACTTCATCCCGTGCTGTCAAAGTGTCAAGCACCTCAGCCGATGAAAGTTCCTTAGGTGGATCGGTTTTAAGGTGTGTGATCGCTGCTTCGTAGCGTTGAATGGCTTGTTCCAGACGAGAGGTTGTCATAAGGTCGAGGGTCAGCGGGTCAGTAGATAATCTTACAAGCCATTGCCAATCAAGATGAAGGGTGCCCAGTAGTAGGGATGGCTGAGGCGATTTACGGTATCTGGAGCAATGCCTGAATTCAGGGCTTCAATTTCGATGCTGCTGCGCTTGCCCTTGCCGGCAGTTTTTTCATTGGCATTGATCAGGGCGATTTGTGCCTGTCGTAGCGCTTCTACTTTGGCAACATTCCCTTGTTTCAGTTGCCCATAGAAAGCACTCATCAATGCTTCCGTACCGCCATCATCCACAGTCCAAAGGGATGCCAGCACAGCTCTTGCGCCTTTTTCCTGAAAGATATAGCCCAGACCTAAAACCTCCTCGCCGTTGCCAAACTGACCACCAAGACCAGTTTCGCAGGCGCTGAGCACAATTAAATCGACATTGGTCAGATCCCAGTTGCGGATGTCTTGCAGTGTGGCATACTCACCACTGCCAAAGAGGATGAACGAATTGCTGGGATCACCTGTGACAAAGGCAGCATGGGTAGCCAGATGCACGATCGCATACTCGTTCATTTTGGTCGTGGTGGCATCGCGGCTGAACTTGCCATCAATTAGGGAGGTTGTGTTGGGAAGCGAAGCCACGAGCATTTGCACTTCCTTCTGGGCACCGAGTAAGCCGTTGAAGGTAAAGGAGGTTTGCCCCACCATAAAGCTGTAATGTCCGCTGGCAAAGGCTCCGGCTAAAACTTTCGGTTGGGTGGGAGGCTTGATGTTGAGATTGGTGAGAGATTTAGCAGTGATGTTATTGATGCGATAGCGCTCAACCAACCATTGTTTGCCATCGAAAAGGGCGGCGAGAGGGATATAGCGCAGTTGTCCATCGGGAGCATAAATGATGGTCTGAGAACCGGATTGTTTCAGGTCAGCTTCCAGTGGTTTGATCAACCAATTATAGAGTTTTTGAGCGGGAACTTTGGCATCGCTGGTGGGATTCTTGAGGGCGCTGCGGAATTCGACAATGGTGCGGTTGAGTTCCTCGCGTTTAACGGCAACGGTGCGGCGAATCGGGGGGGAATCGGGAGTGGTCAGGATGAGTTCCAGTCGATCGTCCAGAATCAGCGGATAGAGCAACACGGCGTTGCCTGCTTTTCTGAGATCGTCTTTAAGGGCACTGAGGGATTCTAAATCCAGGCTTTGCTTTCTGGCAGTGCGGCTGAGTTGATCTACTAGGGCTTGAACGTCCTTACTGTCGATAAATTGGTTGAACTGTTGGTTGATGCCTTCCTGAATTTTCACCAATTGGGCGATACGCTGTTGCTGAGTGGGAGTACGCTGTACCTCTGGCAGCTTTCGTAAATCGGTGAGTTCTTCGCCGATTTGGATAGCGCTTTTTTGCAGTTCCCCATACTTAGTGAGAATTTGTTGTTCGGGCGGTAGATTCTCGATGCCTCTGGCAGTCTGACCATTGCCTCGAACATTGCGGAGGTAATCATCGAGTTCCTGGACTTTAAGAAGATCAAGGACTTGCTGTGCTTCCAGAATGCGGTCTTGCCTCAGCAACAGACCGGCGAGGGTGCGATAGCTATAAGCAACGGTTTCTGTGTATGCCTTCTGGTCTACAAGGCTTAACTTCTTGAGGTCTTGGCGAATGCTTTCTCGCACATTCACAGCTTGTTTGAAGAAAACAATGGCTAACTCTTGCTTACCATGCTTCAGTGTTTCGCCAATATTGTCGAGGTCTACGCCTTCCCCGGCTCGATTGCCCACGGCTCGATCAAGGCTCAAGGCTTGTTGGAAGAACTCCAGTGCTTTTGGGTATTGCCCCAGTTCCAAGTAAACAGATCCAACGTTGCCGAGGGTTGTGCCTTCCCCTGTTTTATCACCTACAGCTCGGTTGATGACTAATGCCTGTTGATAGGACTCTAATGCTTTCGCATCCTGTCCCAGCTCGTTGTATACTAATCCAAGGCCGGTAAGCAGCTTGGCGTCTTCATAATTTCCATTAGCCACCATTGCTCGGTTGATGACTAATGCCTGTTGATAGGACTCCAGCGCTTTTGGGTATTGCCCTAGGCGGACGTATGCCAACCCGATGTTGGCGAGGTTGGCTTGTTCCCCGATTCGGCTGCCCATATCCCGGGAAATAACTAACGCCTGTTGAAAGAAGTCCAGCGCTTTCGAGTATTGCCCCAGCTCGTTGTACACTACTCCAAACTCATTTAGGGCTAAGCTTTCCCCGTCTTTGTCACCCACTGCTCGTTTGATGACCACTGCCTGTTGAAGGAAATCCAGCGCCTTTGGGTATTGCCCCTGGTGAGAATAGACCCCTCCAATGGCAGCAAGATTGTCGCCTTCCCACTCTCGGTCACCCACCGCTTGCATGATGCTCAAGGACTGCTGATAGTACTCCAATCCTTTCGCATACTGTCCCAGATGGGCGTACACTTTCCCAATTTTGTAGAGGGTTTTGCCTTCGCGATCTCGGTCACCCATTGCGCGCTCGACGCCCAATGCCTGTTGCCAGACCTCCAGCGCCTCCGGATATTGCTCCAAGCGGTAGTACACCTCCCCGATATTGCTGAGAATTACGTTTTCCCCAATTCGGCTGCCAATTGCTCGTTCGACACCCAATGCCTGCTGATAGATCTCTAGCGCTTTCGAGTATTGCCTCTGTTGAACGTACACTAATCCAATGTTACGGAGGGTTTTACCTTCCCACTCTCGGTCACCTACTTCTCGGTAGATAACTAATGCCTGCTGATACTTCTCCAAAGCTGCCTGGTTTTGTTTTTTCCCAATCAACTGACTGGCTTCATTAATGAGTCGATCGGCTTCTGCCTTGCGGTCAGTAGCAGGCTGCGTTTGCGCCAACAGTGACAGAGGTTCGGTTGCGATCGCCCTCACAGCAACGAATGGCACAGAACAACAAAGCAGCAGAGAGAGGATGAGGTGATCGTGACGTACTGGCACAGCAACTTGCTCTAATAACAACTGAAACCTTGCTTGAACGGCAAATCGTCTTTCAATATCTGCCATTTTCTTAACATTCCCTATTTTGATTCTCCAATCAGGATAAAAGCTGCCCAAGCTCGTGGATTGGGATGAATCTTCATCATTGTAATCATTGCTTGTCGCAGCGCTTGCGCTTTGTCCAGCTTGCGATCGCGCCAGTTGCGGTAGAACTCTATCATCAGTTCCGCTGTCGGTGCATCAGGAACTGACCAGAGAGACACCATCACACTAGGCACCCCTGCGGTGATGAGAGCCCGCGATAACCCCAGCACACCATCCGCTGAGATGTAGCCTTTGCCCGTATCGCAAGCACTTAAAACCACCAGTTCAGCGTGCAGTTTCAGATTCAGAATTTCGCTCGCAGTCAGCAACCCATCATCCTGGGCAGACGGGGCAAGGGCGATCGCGCCTGGTAGCCCCGATCTCTGCACATCACTGTATAACCCATGCGTAGCGAAATGGATGATTCTGGCTTGGGTTAACTGGGGCAAAACTGCCACTTTTGTCGCCCGATTGCCAATCAAGGCGCTGCCATGCAATAACTGTGCGATCGCCATTGCCTCCTGCTCTGCCGAGGGTAACGGGGGGAGTGGTTCGGGGGGTGCCCCCGGTTTAACTGCTACCTTGGGCATAGTTGGATTGCCTACAATCAATTGCCCCTGCACCTGCGCCTTTTGCACATTGGCGCGTTGCTGCTGGGTGAAAGCTAAAACCTGGATGGCAGGCGCAGTCAAAATTGGATGGTGTTCGATTAAATAGTTGCCCTGAGCATCCTGCAATGCCGCCCAAGGCACCAAGAAGAGTTGGGAATGCGGGATGAAAATCACGGGAGTCTCTGGATTCGCAGGCAGCACATCGGCGATCGGCTGAATCAGCAGTTGGTGCAATAGCCTGAGTGGGTTGGGGCGATCGCTCCGCTCCGTTTGCGGCAATGGCTCAATGGCAATGCTACCCCGATCCTGAATCCCCAGGGTTGCACGGCTACTCAGAACCAGATGCGCCAGATCCATTCCCTGCTCCTGCCAGATTGGTTTCAGATCAACGGTGCGAAAGACCACCTCCCCCGTCGGTTGAATCACCCAAATATAGAGTTCTGGCTCATGGAACCCAATGACGTAGCTACTATTTGCCGCGTCTTCAATGATTGAGTATTCAACCAGCGCTGCATGGTGTTGCTTTGCGATTTGCTGAAGTTGTTGAAGTTGCGGTGGGGTCGCCGTTCCGACTGTCGTTGATGCATCCGACAGTCTTTTCGCTAACATTTTTCTGAGTGCAAATGCCCGTCCGCGTTCGCTAATTTCCAGAGCTGCGCTGGTTTTGCCTTGAGCAACGAGGGCTTGTTGCAAATTACTGTAGATGTTCTCATTTACAGAAACTGCGGTCACCCTCGAAGAATCGGTTTCGTCGTCATTAATATCTGCTTCGATCAATTCAATTCCTTCTAACAAAATCTGCTCTGCTTCGGCAAACTTTTTATTCTTCAATAGGAGATAGCCCAGAGCTGCGGCAGAAGTTCTCTCGTTAGCATGGAGTTCCCGTTCTATTTTTAAAATCTGACGATAGTAATCCTCGGCTTTGACATTGTCATGCAAGACTGCGGAATAAAGAAAGCCAAATTCGTGTAAAGCTGACAACTCATACTGGCGATTTTGATATTGTCTGGAGAGGAGGAGCAATTGCTGGTAGTAATCAATTGCTTTGGGATAGTTTTTGAGCCGATCATAGACTCCACCCAAACTTCTCAATGCCTCTAGCTGCTTGTGTTGATCTTTCAGATCCCGAACCAGTACCAAATATTTCTCATAGTAACGAAGGGCCTTAGCATAATCAGCCAACGTTTCATAACTTTCACCCAGAAACCATAACGCTCTGATTTCTGATTGTCGATCGCCAAGCTCCTGGGCGATCGCTAACGCCTGGTCATAATACTTAATTGCTTCAGGATAATTATTGCCAATGAAACCATCGCCATACATATTGCCTAAACTGCCCAAAATTTTCAATTCATTGTTGCGATCGTGCAGTTTTTGGGCAATCACTAATGCTTGATTCAGCAGTTCGATCGTTCTGGCATAGTTGGATCTGGCAACGGGATTGCTTTTATAATTGTAGGAATTACTGGCTATGTGGTCACCAATTCTTTTGTAGTTCAAAGCCAATTGCATTACTATATCCAGTTCATTGCGGCGATCGTTGCGTTCCTGCACGATCGTCAAAATCTGTTCCATATACTGTGCTGCTTTGGTGTAGTGGGCAACTGTCAGGTTATAGTCCCCCTGCTGCTCGGCATTACCCAGCAAAATATGGACGGTTGATAGAGAATCCAGGACGCGCAGTTCTTTTGAGCGATCTCGTAGCTCCTGGGTGGGCTTTAAGGCTTGCTCAAAATACTCAATTGCCCTGGCATAGTCCCGTTTTTCTTGATAAACTTGCCCCAAAACTTCAAGGACAGCCTCCTCCCATAGGCGATTTTTGGCAGCTCGATAGACCTCTAAGGCTTGCAGTAAATTATCTACGGTGAATTCCTCCTGAGATTTCTGAGAGGGTGTAGTCTTCTGGGATATCGTTGGAGAATTTCTTAACTGAGCCTGTTGCCGTAAGCGATCGACTTCAGAACTTTGAGAATTTACCGTTTGCGCCAGAAGGGAACCTGAAACCACCGGAACGGTCAGTGAAACGGTGAGCATTCCAGTGGACAAGATGAGTATATTGGTCATCCAAGACTGAACTGGCATCGAGAGGCTCCCCTTTGAGGCTAACTTTTGGGGTTATTTTATTCTGCCTGACCAATTAATGTAAACGCTGCCCAGTCTTTAGGGTTTGGATGAATCTTCATCATTGTGATCATCGCTTGTCGCAGTGCTTGAGCCTTATCCATTTTGCGATCGCGCCATTGGCGATAAAACTCCACCATCAACTCTGCTGTTGGCGTATCAGGAACCGACCAGAGGGAGACAACGATACTGGGTACACCTGCACGGATGAGCGATCGCGACAGCCCAATGACTCCATCGCCACTGATGGTGCCACGCCCCGTATCGCAGGCGCTCAGCACGACCAATTCGGCTTGCAGGTTCAAATTCACAATCTCATCAGCTGTCAGCAAGCCATCATTCGGCTGCTTCCCTGTTGGTGCAAGCGCGATCGCTCCTGGGATGCCGTCATCCTTAAAAGCATCCAGCAGCCCATGCGTTGCCAGATGAATCACTTTTGCCTGGGGCATTCTGGCTAAAACAGCCGCCTTCGTTGCATGCTGACCCAGCAAGGCCTCACTTTTGAAGACTTTTGTAATGGCCTGTGCTTCCGTCTCTGCTGCTGGTAACGGAGCCAGAGTGACTGGTTTCCCCGCCAGTTGAATGACTTGTTGGTCTGAAACACCAACAATGAGAGCATCCTTGGGCTGAATCGTGCTCTGGCTACCAGACTGCCGCTGTTGCTGGGTAAGTGCCAGCGTCTGAATCGAAGGTGCTGTGAGGATGGCGTACTTCTCAACCAGGTAGCCCGACTGATCTTTCAATCTCATCAAGGGTAGATTCCCCGCCCCTTGGGGCGTAAGAAGTGCTAAAAAGTGGCTGTTTCATACTCCGTCCGCTTGCGGCGGAGTTGTTGATTGCTGCAAAGGGCGCTAAAAACAACGACTCCTGAGGAATGAAAGCAACATGAGCATTTGGTGGTGGCAAAAATTGGGCGATCGGCTCAATCAATAGCTTGTGTAGCTCCTGAAGTTGATTCAGCGATTCTGCTGGTGATATTGGCTCTAGCTCAATGCTTGGACTACGTCCCGAAACCCCCATTGACTTTCGGGTTGCTACCACTCTTTGTGCGATTGTCCTGCTTCGCCACTGTGGTTCCATCAGATTAATGGACTTAAACTGAATGTTTCCAGTGGGCTGCACCACCCAGACATAGAGCTTGACAGGCTTATTCTGGAGTTCATCCTGCTGCCTGCCTGGGATGAAAATCTCAGCGGTGTCAGGAAACAACGAGTACTCCACCAGTGTTAGGTTCTGAGTCCTGGCAACTTGTTGAATTTGCTGGACAGTGATGGGGGTGGCAGAAGCCGATGAGGTGCTGGATGCAGCCGTCAACTGACGCGATCGCTGTCGGATTAATTGCTCAATCAGAATTCTGGCGCGTCCCCGTTCGGCTATTTCCAGCGCCTCTGCAACTTTTCCCTGCTCCACCAACACCTGTTGCAGCGTGCGATAGAGAAACGATTGCTGATTGTCAAAGAACTGAATTGTGAGGAGTTCATTCCCCTGCTGCTGATCTCGCAGAGACTCCATCACTGCCATGGCTTCGCGGAACACCTGCTCTGCTTCCGGTAGCTGCTGATTCAGATATAGAGCTGCACCCAGGTTATTGAGTACATTTGCCTTGGTACCTTCGCCACCCGGATTGGGGTTGCTCTTTGCCAGGGCTACGCTTTCTCGAAAGACTGCGATCGCCTTTGGGTATTTCTTCTGCGCTAGATAAGCAAGCCCAAGGGAACTCAGGCGATTTGCTTCAAACTCCGCATCCTGCGCCAGCGTGGGCTGCACCGTTTGGTGGTTAAGCAAATGGGGGGTGACAACGATCGCAGCCAACCCAAGCAACAGCGTCAGTACTACAGGTTGCCAACGTCGCCACCAGAGCTTTTGCAAAGAACGCTGACGTTTCTGCGACATCTTTCTGCCTCTTATGCGCTACCATCACTGCAATTTTGGCATTTTCTCTTAGCAAAGTTAGGATGAGAACAAACCTTCATGCTGGAGAGTTCGCAATGCGTCTCCCTTTGAATTGGCTGCTTCTCCTTGCCGCTACACTACCGCTGAACTTAACGGCGTGTTTGCCCTCGACGGCATCGTTGCAAGCCCCGCAGGATACGAGCACGCCCTCTCAGCAGCGATCTCATCTTGCCCAGAACCTCAGCCCGTCAGAGGCTTACAGTGACGAATCGCTCAAAACCTACCAGGATATGCTGACGCTGGCGCGCGATCGCAAGGACCGTAAACTGGAGGGCATGGCGCTGGTTGGCATTGGCAGCATTTACTTGTATCAGGAGAAGTTTACGCAGGCGATCGAGCACCTAGAGCCTGGGTTGAAGCTTGCCCGTGAAATGAAGGATGTGTTGTCAGAAAAACGCGCCCTGATGAATCTATCGGTTGCTTATACGAATATTGGACAGGCTGATAAAGCCATCCCCCATGCTCAAGGGTTACTGGCGATCGCCAAACAAGAAAATGATATTTCCCTGCAAGGCGTGGCTCTACAGGGACTGGGAGTTGCGGAGGCGCTGAAGAAACATTATCAGCAGGCAATCACTTACTACGAGCAGAGCTTGAACGCTTTCCATCAGTTACAGGATACTGAGCGAGAAGCGTTTATCTTATCGGCAATGGGCGAAGTTTACACACAAATGGGACAACCAGAGAAGGGGATTGCTTATCAAGAACGAAGTCGAGCACTATCCCAAAAAGCACCAAAACGGACAGAGTCACCCAAAGGGCAAGCAGAAGAAGTTACGAAACTGTTAGCGATTCAACCAACTGATTCCTGGAATGTGGTGGCTGGCAAAGCTATTTCTTCTCGCCAGTTAGGACGCATTGACGAAGCGATCGCCTCCTTTGCCCGCTACGGTGAGATGTTTAAAGCAACCGATCCAACGGCTGAGCAGTATTCCCGAGTGGCTCAAGCATTTACCCGCCAGATGCGATCGCTCAATGTGAAAGGTGGCGTTTATATTCACCAAATTGTTCCAGGTGAATCTGCCGCTCAAAAAGGGCTTGCTGTGGGAGACATTATGATCAACTTGAATGGCCAATCTATCAGCACCATGCCAGAGTTTGTGGCAGTGCGCGATCGGGCGACCAGGGGCAAATCTCTGGAGATAGTCTATCTACGGTTAAATGGCAATCAATTTCGCCGCTACACAACAACTGTTAGTAACCCAATGGGAGCAGCCTTGATGCCTATCTAGTGAAATCATTCGGCTTCCCCAATCAGCGTAAATGCTGCCCAATCTTTAGGTTTAGGATGGGACTTCATGGTAGCCAGCATTGCCTGACGCAGTGCCTGCGCTTTATCCATCTTCTCTTCCCGCCAGTTGCGATAAAATTCCACCATCAGTTCAGCGGTGGGTGCATCAGGAACTGACCAGAGCGAGACAATTACACTGGGAACTCCGGCAGTAATGAGAGAACGGGATAACCCAATCACGCCATCGCCCGTGATTCTTCCTCGTCCGGTGTCACAGGCACTCAGCACTACGAGTTCAGCGTTCAGTTTCAGATCGAGGATTTCGTTTGCGGTAAGCAACCCATCATTGATTTCACCAGTGCCAGAGGGAGCAAGGGCGATCGCTCCTGGTGTTCCCAAACCCTTGAAGTCATCCAACAGCCCGTGAGTAGCTAGATGTACAATCCTTGCCTGAACGAACTTAGGTAGAATACTGCTTTTAGTGGCTCTCGAACCTATAAAAGCTTCAGTATTAAGTATTGAAGCAATCGCCTTTGCCTCTTGCTCGGCTCCAGCTAATGGGCTGAGCGATTTAGGCGCTCCTCCAAGCTTTTCAGCCACTTTTGGCATCGTTGGATTTCCAATCACTAATGCCTCTAGAAGGTTTTTCGGTTGCAACTCCAGCTTCTTCTGATGAGTCAAGGATAGAACTTGAATGGCAGGTGCAGTCAAAATGGTATGGTTTTCAATTAGTCTCTTACCATTCATATCCTGCAAAGCTACAAAGGGTACCAGGAACAATTCACCTTGTGGGATGATAATGACACGAGCGTTGGGGTCGCCTGGAAGATAAGGAGCGATGGGTTGAATTAACAACCGGGAAAAGTTCTGTAGACTTTCAGTTTCAGCAACTGGGTCAATTGGCTCGATTGCGATACTATCGCTACGCCCTCTCACACCCAAAAATGCCCGACTAGTGATGACGAACTGCTCCAGGGAAAGTTTTTCTAATTTCAGGTCAATCTGCTCAAACTTGATTTCGCCCGAGGGTTGAACAACCCAAACATAAATCATTGAATTGAGCTTGCGTTGAGAGTTTTCCGACTTCTCAGCAACATCTGTTGTAATGAGAGAGTACTCAACGAGAGTTGCATTCTGCTCTCTAGCAATTTTCTGAATCTGTTCAATCTTTAGAAACTCAATTGGTGTTCCACCTTTAGGCGCACTCAGTAGTTTTGAAGCCAGTAACTCTACAAAAGCTCTGGCTCTGCCTCGTTCAGAAATTTCCAGGGCAATAGTTGTCTTCTTCTGAGCAACAAGTGCTTGCTGTAGCAAACGATAGCTAGAAACTTGTCTTTCAAAAATAGAGACTTTATTAATATCCGTTAACCCAGGTCGCAAAGACTCTAAAACCTGAATTGCTTCAAATAATGTAGCCTCTGCCTTTGGATATTCTCCCTGCCTTAAATAAAGTCTTCCAATATTATTCAGGATGGTTCCTTTACCAGCAAGGTCACCGACTTTCTGCACAACAGCCAATGCCTGCTGATAGGATTCTAATGCCTGAGTATATTGTCCCTGATTCTCATAGGCTTTGCCTAAATTACTCAGTACAACCCATTCTCCAGAAAGAATTCTCGCTCTCTGAACAATCTTCAAAGCTTCTTGGTAAGAATCCAATGATTCAGGATATTGCCTCAAGTTTGAGTAGGCTTCTCCAATATTATTGAGAACAACCCATTTCATCGGACGTTCAGCCACTTCTCCACGAATTGATAACGCTTGCTGAAAATAATTCAGTGCTCGATCATTAATCATGACCTTTTTGTACACATCTCCAATTTTATTCAGCGTTCTTTCTTCTTGTGGAAACTCATTGAGAAAGCGGAAAATAGCTAATGCTTTCTCGTAGTATTGTAATGATTGGGTATATTGTCCCTGGCTACTATAAGTCTTGCCAATACTGTTAAGAGTAACTCCTTCCAAAGGACTATCCTTTAACGATCGCCGTATGCTCAATGCTTCCTGATAATGCTTTAGCGCTTGATCATACTGTCCTAAATTAGTGTATATATCGCCTAACCTGTTTAGTGCGGCTCCTTCTCCAAAACGATCACCAATTTTCTGCACAACCGTTAGTGCCTGCTGGTAGTATTGCAAGGCATTGGCGTACTGCCCCGTGTTTTCATCCACCTCACCAAGATTACGAAGTGTTGTGCCTTCACCGAAACGATCTTCAACAGCACGAAAGTCAGCTAGTGCTTGCTGGTAAGCTTCTGATGCCTGACTGTATTTTCCTAACTTCGTATAAACGGACCCAATGTTGTTGAGTGTTACCCCTGCCATTGGGCGATCGTGTCTTTCCCGAACAACCACTAATGCTTGTTGCAGATAATTCAGAGCTTGAGTGGGATCACTTGAGCGATCGAAAACTAATCCAATATTGTTAAGCGTTCGGCTTTCCCCAGCTTGATCACCTATTGCTCGACGAATAGCTAAAGCTTGCTTTAGGTCATCCAAAGCCTGCACATAGTAACCTAAGTTGTCATGTACAACTCCAATGGCGGTTAAAGCATTAGCCTCTTTTTTGCGGTTACCAGACTGCTTAAAGAGCGCTAAAGCTCTTTCTAAATCTGGCAAGGCTTCTCTATATAACCCCTGACTCCATAGCTGAGAGGATTTTTTGTAAAGCTGATCCGCTTCAGCTTCCTTCGTTTGAGCATTTTTCGCCTTTACTAACGGAGGTTCAGAATAAGCATTAGCAGAGCTGCCAGGTGATGTCTGGGTAAGCATTATAGCTGTAGTGACGGTAATAACAAGCAGTGTAGAGTAGCGGAGAATTGATACGTTCTGCAGAAGAGCACTCAGCATAATCACTGTGCCTCCCCAATCAATGTGAAGGCTGCCCAATCTTTAGGGTTGGGATGAGTTTTCATTGTGGTTAACATTGCCTGTCGTAGGGCTTGGGCTTTATCGCCTTTCTGTTGCTGTAAGCTACGGTAAAACGTGGTCATCAACTCAGCCGTCGGTGCATCGGGCACTGACCACAAGGACACCAAAACACTGGGCACACCAGCAGCAATTAAAGACCGGGATAGCCCGATCACGCCATCGCCTGTCACTCTGCCTCTACCTGTGTCGCAGGCACTCAACACAACTAGCTCGGCTTTCAATTTCATATCCAAGATTTCATTGGCAGTCAGCAGTCCGTCGTTGAGTTCTCCATTACCAGCAGGGGCAAGCGCGATCGCACCTGGCACACCGAGTCCCCTAAAATCATCGATTAGTCCATGTGTGGCAAGATGCACCATGCGGGCTGTCGCTAATTGAGGAAGCACAGTCGCTTTAGTCGCCTCATTACCAGTGAGTGCTTTGGTATGAAGGATTTGGGCTACTTCAAGTGCTTCCTGTTTTGCCCCTGCCAAATCAGGAAGCTGGATGGGCAGAGTACCCACCTTTACGGTTATTTTTGGCATAGTAGGGTCGCCGACCACCAACGCAGCTTGATTGCCACCACTCTGGCTTTGGTATTGCTGATGGGTTAATTGCAACACCTGAATAGAGGGAGCAGCGAGTAACGTGTGGTCTTTGATCAGGTAGCTGCCTGCGGGATCTTGCAGTGCCGCAAAAGGCACCAAAAACAGTTCATCTTGAGGGATGAAGATGACGTGAGCCGTCGGATCAGCAGGTAGATGAGCCACGATCGGTTTAATGAGAAGGTCGTAAAGTTGACGTAAGTGTTCACCATTATTGGGTGCATCGGCAAGCGCGACAAGTTCGATGCTGTCGCCGCGACCCCGAACACCGATCGATTGACGGCTAAGATTAACCAGCTTTTCTAAGGGCAGGCTGAGCGCTTTGAGGTCTACTGACTGAAACTCAATCTTTCCAGTTGGCTTGATGACATAAATATAAATTTTGTCACTACTGACAATGGAGTACTCAACAATTGTGGCATTCCGCTCCTTAGCCATCTGTTGAATCTGCACAAACGTTAACGTTTTGAGGGTCGGTTGGGCGTTGGGATTTTTGATGAGTTTGGAGGCAAGCAATTCTGCAAAAGCTCTGGCTCTGCCACGCTCTGAAATTTCCAGCGCTTCTGAGAACTTATCTTGCGCTACCAGAACTTGCTGCAACGTACGATAGATGCCATTCTGTTCTTCAAAAAGCTGGACTTTATTAGCATCTCTCGCTCCCAGTCCTGCTCGTAAAGACTCCTGAATAGCAATCGCTTGGCGGAGTAGTTTTTCTGCTTCAAGCAAATTGCCGGACTGAAAAGAGATAGTCCCAAGCCCTTTTAATGCCAACCCTTGAAAGCGGCTAGATCTTACTGTTTGGCTAAGCAATAAAGCTTGCTGGTAAAACTCATTTGCTTTGGCAAGATTTTTTGAACTAGCGAAAACCTCACCCAACTCGACTAAAATAGCTAGCTCATCTTCTGGATCACTATACTTTTCAATAATGAATGAACTCTCTGATTGTCCATAGACACCCTTTCGTTTGTTGCGTGTAACGTATAAAGCTTTTTGAAAGTATTTGATAGCTTGCTCTTCCTTGTTAGATATATGATAAATTCTTCCCAAATTTATTAATGCAAGTCTCTCAGCCTCGTAAAACTCATCTTTGGGATCTGCACTTGTTAGAATTTCTTGAAAGTACTCGGCTGCCTTTATAGTGTCTTTCTTCTTTAGATAAGCCATTCCTAAGCCAGTTAAAGCTGTCAACGCCGATGTGAAGCTATCATATGGTAATTCTATCTTAGTAACGTTAGAGAATGATTTGGATTTCCTGATTATTGAAGAAACAGGAGGGTTTTTATTTGCATCCGACTTGATATTGTTATGAGTATGCTGCTTTTCATAATTTGTTGAAATATCCAGTACTTGCCGATAATAATCAATCGATCTTTCATAATTCTCAGCTCCAAGGTACGCATCGGCTAAGTGTAAAAGAGCTGAAGCTACCGAACTTGGGTTTATATCATCTGAGGTTTCAGTCTCTATTGCTTTTTTTTCAATGGTCAGTCTTGATTCAAAAAATGTTATGTATCCACGATATTCGTTAAGTGAAAAGTAAGCATTATTCAAGGCTTTTCTCAGCTCTTCATCATATTCACTAGAAACGCTAATGCCAGGATGAGCAACAATTTCCCTGTAACAATCTACCGCCCTGCCATAGTTTCCTGCTCTGTTATATGCTTTCCCTGAGTTGATTAGAGCACCAATTAAAAATAGGTCTGCTGGATTTTTCTCTTCAGCTGCTCTCAAAATCTCTCTTTGAACCTCAACTTCCCACTTCAAATAATAAGCTGCCTTGTCATTATCTCTTGCTTTTAGATAAAATTCTGCTCTTGATCGTAGAGATTCTCCAAATCCCTTTAGGCTGCCAAGTTTTGAGTCGTATAAAATATCAAGCTTTGACTTGTGATCTTCAAGTTTTTCTGCGATCTGAAGTGCTCGCTTATAGTTTCCAAAGAACGAATTAATACAAACTTCACTTTTCAAATATTCCTCTTCAAAATAATGGCATTTAGGTTCGTGAAAGGAGTTCTTAAGGACATTAAGTTGACCCCTTAGATCGCCAACCTGCTGATAAATAATTAACGCTCGCTGTAATGTTTCCATGGACGTTTTTTCCTGCTCTAAAATTCTCTTGGATGTAGTTTGATTAAACGTCCGATTAGGCTCATAGCCCTTTCCCCGAATCTCCTCGTAAACCTCTCTCCACTTTTGTTGACCGTCTTTCAGCAACCTATCTGCTAAAGCTTTACGATCATTGATCGTTGGTGTCTGCGCTACAGCCGAAGAAATCTTTATCCCCTGCTTAACCAGGAGTCCAGACATGCTTAAGATTGAGATTGCTGAAATTTTGAACAGAATAAGTAGCTGTTTTTGATGTGTGCTGTATTTTAGGCGCATCAATACTCTCTCAATGAATGAACAAAACCTGGGGAAATTTCAGAACTGAAGACTCACTTTCTCAAGAATAGAACTGACCTGCTTCTGCAAGAAGCCCTAACTCTAAACAGTATTGGAGAAATTTTCATCACTACTGAAAGTGCCAGTTAAAGTTTGAGTGCTCAGTTCTAAAACTTTTGAACAAGCTCAAAGACTGGATGATGGCACTATTTCAAATGTGATGGATAGAGCCGCCATCTGGTGGGTATCAATTTGGCTAGCATCTGATGCAGCAGGTGTACTGCCACGAGTACCTTCATCTAAATCTGTTAGCAACGCTGCGATCGCCATATCCGGCTCTTTATTCAACTCCACAGGTTTCCCCCGATTGCGTCCCGGTTCTGCTGCCAGTGTTTGCAAAAGCTCGATCGCCCGCTTCATTGGTGTTGTACTGGCAATCACCAATGCTTCTGCCACCCCAGGATTGCCAGCAATCTTAAAGCGGTACAATTCACCCCGATCTGGATCAGGAACTTGAATCTGTTGCCCTGCCGGAATAGGAGGAGCGTCTTCATTCCCCGGCAGCGGCGAGAGCACCGACAGATCCCCATCCACACTAATCAGCAACACAGTGATATAGAGATCGCGAGTCTCATTGTTCTGCACCAGAAACCGCACAATGGTGCCAGGAGTGATACGTTGAGCATTCGCTGATCGAGTTGCCTGCCCTCGACTCCGGCTCAGCGGTGCAACAGTAGCTCCTCTTACCGTGAAAGCTTCTGCTTGAATAGCACTACCATCCACGGTTTCCATTGCAGCTGCCACACTCAACCTGGAAGACGCGGTATTGAGCGTCAGTTTCACCAAACGAGCAGCCAGTAGAGATTTGAGTTTTGCTTTGAGTCGAGTAATGGCATCTGTGATAGGCTCCCCAGCAGCCCCATCAGAACCAGGAATCAAATCGGCTGCAGGCGAAAAGAGAGCCACGCTGCCAATTGCAGGCAACTTTTTAAGGTGCAACTGCTGCAACTGCTGCACATACTCCTTTGTCACGCGCCCTAGAATGTAATGCACATCCATTTGCTGCACTGACACAGGCTCAATGCGTTTGTTGGTTGCTTTAAGAGCCTGTCGTGCGGCTGCTACATCCTGCCCCAATGACGGGTCTAACCCGATGCGTAGCGTTAAATCACTGGGAATCGCCCGCGATCGCTCCTGCAATAATGCTCCCGGAGGTAGGGTAACTGCACCTCTGGTTTCTGATGGAATTAAAACCCCTTTTGCTGTGAACTGATTACGAGACTCAATTTTTACCTGTCCCTGACCGTTCACCAGGGTAAAGGTTGCGCCTCTTCCAAACGCTTCTAGGCTCCGTGGGTCAATCCCTCCTAAAAAGAGATCCACCTGATTCCCTTGAGCTTTGGTAATCACGGCATCAGCCGGAGTCTTAGAGCTGCTCGTAAAGTACACCACCTGATGGTCTCGATCGCTCCCCTTTCTGATACTCGATTCGGGTTGTTGAATTAGACCAGAGGTTGGGAAATACTCTTGCAAAATTCGCTGAGTAGTGGAGGTGGTACTCGCCATTACCTGGCTTGCGGCTTCAGCACTCGTTTGTTGCCAGAGGTAGCGAGTCAATACATAGGTAAAAATGCCAGAGGGGGTACCAGCAAAAGCAGCATCGATCGCAGACTGGTCTCGTCGTGCCGCAGCCAGCATAATGCCCTTCGGTACACCCTCTAGACGTTTAGCTGCAAATTCAGCACGAGTTAGTTTCAGCCGAGTGAGCAGTTCTTCCTGTAACGACTGTTCTTTCTTATTGGCTGAAAGCTGAACTGTCGGATCGTTTGTTCGGAACAGTTCTTCGTCACCAGGACGCGATCGCACCGTCAAAATCCCCTTCCTTGCCCCACCGGAGTGGCAGCTATCCAGAACAAAGGTGACATTATCTGTATTAATTGCCTGCATTAGCAGCCAAAGAGTATGTCCTGTAATATCATTCACACGCCCACCTTTGTTGGGGTACCCCGGTGGCAGCAATCCATCGATTGGCACGATCGTGCTAACCCGTCCATCGGTAAATACCTTATCTGGGTCAGCAACCTGGGAACCGTGGCCCGAGAAATGAAACACAGCAACATCCCCAGGCTGTGCCCAATTCACCAGATGCTCCTGAATCGCTTTGAGAATGTTGTCACGAGTCGCATCCCCATCCAGTAGAGTCAGAATATTCCTAGGATCGAATCCGAAGCGGTGGGTCAACAGCTCTTTTTGAAGCGTAGTATCATTGACTGCACCATTGAGTGCCGGGTATTTTGGATCGGCATAACGGTTAATGCCAACCAAGACAGCCCGCTTACGAGATGTGCTCTCAGCTAAAACCGATGCATAACGAATCGCCTGCTGCTGGAACTCCAGTTGACTGATACCAAGAGCAGCCAGGGCAGAACTCGCAAACTGCAAAAACTGACGACGTTTAATCAGGGGCATAATCTATCTCTACATTGACCTCGTTATAAATCCAGACGTTAGCAATGCAGCATAATCTCTATCTGCAAGCAAATATAGCCATCATCAGAAAATATTAGAGAATCTTATTGAAAAGAAAAACGCCATAGTCCCTTGCCAGTTCAAAGGGGTTCTATCGCAAAAATGGTGATGCGCTAGACTTGTGGACTGACTTCACAGAACTTATCAGCAGTGCTCATTGCGGCGGAGGCATCCACAGGTCTAGACTACTACCACCAAACCAAACTCCCTCCTCCGAGGCTAGAGCGTCATTCGACCCGGTGCGTTGCCCTCAGAATGGATTTAGGGTTACTGTGCGCCAAGGTATCAGAAGGAAGCCGCAGTCCTGTTGCTAGTCCTAGGGTACCTCGCAACTTCTGTCTCTCCTGCTTTTGCCGTGCCCCCGCTTCCGTCAGTGCTAATCACACCAGTGCTGGGTCAACAATCGTCAAAGACCCATTTGATGGCTAAAACTATCCGTGACGAGAACGGAGGCTGAAGCTTATTTACCAGTTACTTTCTTGAGCGCCTCTCGGACTTGACTCACGGACTTCTCAACGAAGCTGGTTCCTGGGACTTCCTTCCCTTCAAGATCTACAATTCGCGTGTAGGGCTTGGGCATCTTTTCCGGGTTCTGCCCTGCCTGAAGCCGTTGTTGGTAAACTTCTTCGGCAATTCCGGTGCCCTCACTCTCTTCGTAAGCTCGATCGATCTTTTCCTCAGGCGTGAGCGAATTTGCAAAGCTCGGTTGTGCCATCCACCCCATCATGACCAGCATCGATACGGCAAACCCGATCGTGCCACGACGAATGATCTGTCTAAGCTGCTCTATAGTTTTTCGCATAGCAATTTCGACGTAAGTTCACAACAGGCTACAAGAGAGATCGCGCACTTCTTCTGCCCAAAGCAGGATCTTAGATTGGGTTGTATAGCCATCGCCACTTTGCTTAGGACATTTTTGGTAGTGTGCTTCGCGTGCTGCCAAAAATGTCCCTGTCCTAACCTATGTGGCGGTAGCTATAAAAAGGTCTAGCGACACGGCTCGTCGAGTTCAGAGTTCACCCACCTTGGCAGCAGAATCGACTCAATGAGATCGAGGGACCCGCCCTTGTAAATTGT
>Ga0209100_1001007_pt1 | contig 20920 bp, 21 predicted proteins | sample lystaG_FD_185480 | JGI IMG/M metagenome (GOLD analysis project Ga0209100, IMG submission 185480) | Glacier valley bacterial and archeal communities from Borup Fiord, Nunavut, Canada, to study Microbial Dark Matter (Phase II) -... | ecosystem: Environmental > Aquatic > Freshwater > Ice > Glacier ...
GAAAGAACTGCCACATCGGCAGTTCTCTCTTAAATGATCAAATTTCACATTGTACTTGATGAATTATTCCAAATCGTGGAGGAAGAGTCCACTCCTTAACTTTGGTTCAAACCAAGTAGATTTTGGTGGCATAACAAGTCCTGTATCTGCAATGGAAATCAGGTCGAGTATTGTCGTTGGAAACATGGAAAATGCAAGTTTCATATCATGATTCACGCGTTTTTCCAGTTCCTCAAGTCCCCTTATTCCTCCGACGAAGTCAATTCTTTTGTCCACCCTTGGGTCTTCTATTCCAAGAATAGGATGAAGGAGATGATCTTGAAGAATTTTAGCATCCAGTCTCTTTAACGGATCTTCATCAAATATAATCTGTTCCTTTGCCTGAAGCTTATACCACTTCCCATCAAGGTACATGCCGAATTCATGCTTCATCTCGGGCCTATAAGGTTTCGTTCCCTCTAAAGCGGTGACGTCAAAATTCTCTTCGAGCAACTCAAGGAAATACTCCTTGCTATGGCCGTTGAGGTCTTTGACTAATCGGTTATAGTCCATGATATTCAGTTCACTGCTCGGAAAGATTACAGAAAGAAAATAGTTGAATTCTTCTTCTCCTGTATAATCTGGATTTTCTTCTCTTCTTTTCAGCCCGACTTTTACGGCTGAGGCAGCTCTATGATGACCGTCTGCAATATAGAGAGCTGAAACATCATGGAATGCTTCACTTAACGCATCGATAATCTCTTCCTCAAGGATTACCCAGGCCGTGTGCTTCACGCCATCTTCAGCAATAAAATCATAGATGGGTTGATTTTCTTTTTTGTACTTTTCAACGATGTGATTAATCTTTTCCTTGGACAAATACGTCAGGAAAATTGGTCCCGTATGGAAGTTCGTCTTATCGACATGTCGGATTCGATCTTCTTCCTTTTCCGCGCGGGTGAACTCATGCTTCTTGATGGCATTGTTTAAATAATCGTCAATAGATGCAAGCGATACAAGCCCCGTCTGGTCATGTCCATTCATATTCAATGTATAGATATAGAAGGCATTCTTCTTTTCTCTAATTAAAATCCCTTCTTCTATGAATTTCATGAGGGTTTCCCTAGCCTTTTCATAGACCTTTGGGTCATAGTGATCAATATTGGGTTCCAAATCAATTTCCGCCTTGTCCACATGAAGAAAAGAGTATGGATTATCCTTTACCATTTCTTTCGCTTCGTTGGAATTCATGACATCATAAGGAAGCGCAGCAACTTTTTCAGCGAGGTCTGCTCTTGGCCTGACAGCCTTGAAAGGTCTTACCACTACCATGTTAACTCTGCTACTCAAAATATGGACAAACCTACCCATACCGAGATTGTTCCCTGTTCAACGTGTCTGATTTCGTAGCGATAAAGAGCATACTACTCTCATTTGATCTAACACTCCGAGGGCGTAAATTCCCAACTAGCCATTGGTACATCCTTACAATCGCGTGATTATGCGATCTTGTAAGTTTTTGCTTCTCTAAGATTGATACTCGCCTGTAAATCTCTATCAATGACTAGTCCACATTCACCACAAACATAAGTCCTGTCAGAAAGCTTTAAGTCTTTCTTGGTGTTCCCACAACAAGAGCATAGCTTAGACGATGGGTACCATCGATCTACGACTCTAAGCTCAATGTCGTTTTGTTTGCATTTGTTTGTAAGTTTTGTTCTAAACTCATAAAACTTTTGTTGCTGGACTTCTTTCGATAGATGACGATTTTTCATCATCCCCTTAATGTTTAAATCCTCGATAGTAATTGAACTTGGCTTTTGTTCTACTACTTCGGAAACACATTTGTTGATATGATCAGTGCGAATATTCGTTAATCTCTGATGAAGCTTTTGTACCTTGATTACTTGCTTATGGATATTTTGTCTAGTAGCTTCTCCTCTCTTAACTTTATTAGATTCTGTAAGACATTCATATTTCCTTGAAAGTCTTACTTGTTCACGTTTTAATTTCTTTTCTAATTTTTTAACCTTTGAAGTCTTATTGATATTCTTTTTCACGACCTCATTACTGATGACCGCAAAATCCTTTATCCCTATATCAATTCCTAAAGGTTCTGTATTAGGCTTGTGGTTCCTGACCTCTTCCACTTCACAAACAATGGATACATAGTATCTTCCTGCCTGCTTTATGACTGTGCCGTTGATGACTTTTACATCAGTAGGGATATATCCAAATTCTTTTAGCCTTACCCATTTAAGCGTAGGGATGTTGACCCTATGACGTTCTATCTTCCAATCGGTCTGATTGTTCTTCGGAAAATATAATCCTACTTTGGATTTGCCTTTTTTCTTGAATCCGGGAAATTGTGCTTCGCCTTTAAAGAATTTCTTGAAAGACAACTCGGCATTGCAAATGGCTTTCTTTCTGGCCTTGCTGCCGCAATCGCTAATCCATTGATATTCATCCAATACTTTGACTTCGTTATTGATATACTTGTCAAAGTCATTCGCTGACATAAAGGCTTTATCCTTGTCTATCTTGCCATCTTTAAAGTCCTGATAAAGAGATTGGTTCTTGGCAATATAAGCGTTGTAAAGCCATCTGCAAACTCCAATCGATTGATTAATTTTCTGCTTCTGTTGTTCTGTTGGCTTTAATTCCACTTTGTATGCTCTTTGCAATCTCTTCATCCTCCTTTGACCTTTGAATATATAAAATCACATTTAGGTATACTTGTCAGTGTTTTAGGGCGCTATAGTGCCCCTCCTTTTAGTCTTCCTGAATCGTCACTTTCAGCTTGGAGCTGATTTCAGGGTAGATCTTCACTTCTACATCGTAGGATCCAACGAGCTTAATGGTGCTCACCAATACTTTCTTCTTGTCGATCTGGGTGCCAAATGTTTTATTTACAAGTTCTGCAATATCCTTGTTTGTGATTGCACCAAACAGTCTACCGTTTTCGCCAACTTTGGTCTTGATGATCAGTTCCTTGTTTCTCATTTGATCTGCTATCTTTTGTGCTGCTTCTGTCTCCTGAAGCTTTACTTTTCTTTCATTTTCTTTCTTCTGGTTGATGATATGGAGATTTCCAGCAGTAGCAACTTCAGCAAGCTTTCTTGGAAAAAGATAATTTCTTGCGTATCCATCGGATGCTTCAATGATATCTCCTTGTTTACCTAAATCTTTAACATCTTTTAATAATATTATCTTCATGCGTTATTCTCCTCTTTCTTATGTTTTGTTATGGCATTCATCAAGGCTTCATAGGCTTCATCCATGGTGCTGTTCATGATTGTTGCACCAGCCATCGTCATATGACCTCCACCTCCGAGTTCTTCTAGGATGATCTGGACATTCATTTCTTTTAAGGAACGTCCATTTATTATTATATCATTATCAACTTTAGTTAACACAAAAGAGCCATTGATATTCTTGAAATTTGCAAGTTCGTCTGCAGCTACGGCTGAAATCAAGATATCTTCAGATTCCATAACTTTTGCAATCGCAATATTGTCAACGATTTTAGCGCTTCTAATGATGTCTGATTTCTTGTTATAGCTTTCGAGATCAGAAGCAAACATTTCACGAACCTCTTGAGTTCTTGAACCTTGTCTTTTAAGGAATGAAGCAGCATCAAATGTCCTCACTCCAGTTTTGAAACTAAAACTCTTGGTATCTACACGAATACCGGCAAACAGCGCTTCAGCTTCCATAATTGAAAGTTCAGGTTTTTCAAAGATATACTGGATGATTTCTGTGACCAGTTCTGATGTCGATGAAGCATATGTCTCGATATAGGAAAGTGTGGTTCCTGTAATTTGGTCAGGTGCTCTTCTGTGATGATCGATGATAATCACCTTTTCAAAAAGTTCGATAAACTCCTTATCAAGAACATAAGTGTTTGCATGAACATCAACTATGATTAGCACATCATCCTTATGAAGCATCTCTCTCGCTCTCTTAGGTGAAATTATTGCTTGCTTGTACTCTTCTTGAACAATGAATTTTTCATAAAGGGGTACGATATTATCAAAAGGTTCTTCAAGTAAAATAAATCCTTTTTTCTTAAGTCCTCTTGCAATCGCCTTGATTCCAATAGCTGCACCAAAACAGTCCATGTCGGGATTCCTGTGACCCATGATAAAGACATTCCTGCTCTCCTTGATGATATCTTTAAGTGCGGTGGCAATTACTCTTGAACGTACTCTTGATTTTTTCTCAATTTCTTTGGAAGAACCACCAAAAAATTCCAGATTGGTAGGTGTCTTGATGACTACCTGGTCACCACCTCTTCCTAAAGCCAGTTCCTTTGCCGCTTTAGCGAGCTGATGATTTTCTTCAGGTGAGGATCCCATGGTACCTATGCCAAAACTTAGCGTAGGTTCTATCGTATTTCCCTGGTTGATATTTTTGATTTTATCCAGAACAGGAAACTTTTTTTTCTTCTCTTCGTTGATATAATAATCAGAAACGATGAGGATAAACTTGCTGTTTTCATATCTTCTGACAAGCGCCTTTATTTCGTGGGCATAAGCGTAGACAAAATTTTCAATTTCAGCCAGCAGAAACGGTTTTCTTTCTCCATCTATACTCCCGATGAGGTCGCTGTAATTATCGATTTCGATCGTGAGCACAGAAACCATCTTTTTCTCCGCTTCCTTGATCAAGGAAATATCATTGAAAATGAGAAGCTTAAGATCCTCATTGAATTCACCCTCAGTATGTTCAACTGTAATGACATTGATGCGATATTCCTTTTCCTTTATGATGGCATCGATAGCACTACTGCTCTTAAGCGAAAGGAGCTCCTCCCTTTTTGAGAGGAGGATATCTTCTATTCTGAAGTTGTGTTCTTTCTTTGAAAACAGGTCCAACGTTGCATTGTTATACCATATGATTTCACCAGAAGCCCTGATGAGTGTAATCGCGATTTTTTCATTTTCCATGGCTTTGACAACGGACGTTGTCATTTTGCCCAAGATATTAATAATGAATTTTTCCCATTTCTTCTTCTTATAGGTATACAAAGAATTCAAATAGATGATGAATCCAATAAAAACAACCAAAAGAACCGTCGCTTCAATCCAGTTCCCAGCTGCATACAGGAACAGAATTGAAATAACGGTAATGATGCTGTAGAGATAATCACTTTTTCTAATTTCGTAATATTTTACCATTAGGGGCCCTCATTTCTTGAAAATAAGCAATACATCTATTTTGTGTTTTTAGTTCTGCTTTTCAATATCTGATATAGCCCATTTTCCGATAATGTCCTAAAATCAAATGCGCTATCCAAAACTCCTGCAATAACAACGACATAGAAAAGGCTGGAAGTCAAAATAAAAAACATCATGACGATTCTGAAGAAAGTGGGATATTTTAGCTTTGTTTTCATCAGATAGCTGATCAGTGAAACTCCACCAACTCCTCCGACCACGATAAAGAGGTTATTTCCAAGCTGCATAATTCCTTCAGAGCCAGCAATGTTCATTCTCATTCCGATGATTCCTAGCATGGAAAGTGCCAAAGTCACGATGATCAGTGCCATGTTTGATTTAATTTCTATGAACTTTGGAAATGGTTCAACATGGATTCCGATTCTCTTGAAAACAGCTTCTGATACCTTGTATATGAAGGTCGCTGAAATAATCGCATACCATGCAAGTCCTGTCGGCATAGCCACGAGCAGATTCTCCACGGTCATTGTCGCAAATGGGTTGCTCTTCTTGAGCTCTGTCACATCGATTCCCATGTTTTCGTATACTTTTATTGCCTCAGTCATCGAGGCTTTCATCGTATCCACAAGCATACCTAAAAATCCTACGAGGTTAGTATTCGTAAGAATTGTGATGTTCACATAGGCCATGATTACGGCTCCAATTGCCACTGAAACTGCTAATACCAAAAGATTAACCAGCGGACTGACATTCTTCTCAATCATGAAAATAAGTCCCATTCCGATGCAGAAATTAAGAATGGTTAAAGTTAATCCATAGATTGGAAATGTAAACATTGAAAGAAGTATAGCGGTGATGGCAAATGCGATGAAGGTATTTGTTTTGCCGCCCTTCACATAAATTAATGCAACAATGATCGGTGCCACAGCCAATGAAACCATCGAAAAGAAAGGTAATTCACTCATCAGCGAAAACACAATGAGTAGCGCCGTGAGAATTGACGTGTATACCATCTTTTTTGTATTGTTAGTGCTATTTGTATTATTCATTTTAATCATTTTCTCCCATATATAAACGTCTTGTCAATCAGATGAAAGTAATTGTTTAACTTAACATTTACCAGTATATTACATCTATTGTAATTTTAAATATTGCTCATTGCAAGAAAACTATGGATATAAAAAACCGTGATCCAATGGACCACGGTTTAAAATACTTCTAGTCTTGTGTGAATGGAAGTAGGGCTATGTTTCTTGATCTCTTTATTGCGTCTGTAAGTGTTCTTTGATGTTTTGCACATGTACCGGAAATTCTTCTAGGTAATATCTTACCCCTTTCTGTAATGAATTTTCTCAGTTTTGAAACATCTTTGTAATCTATATGATCCACTTTGTCAACGCAAAATTGACAAACTTTTCGCTTAGCTCTTCTTCCTCTAGGATTTGTCTTTTTAAAATCCCTCGATGAGTTTTCTCTGCTCATTGGTTTACCTCCTTACCTTTCGTTTAGAATGGAATATCCCCGTCATCAATTGGAGTCATGTCTTCAAATGAAGATGCTCCGTATCCAGCATCGCTGTTACCGTTGAATCCGCCCTCATTAGGTGAGTTCTTCGCTCCCCATTCAAGGAACTGGATTTCTTCTGCAACAACTTCAGTAACATATCTTCTTCCGCCGTCCTTAGCTTCATAAGATCTGGTTTGGATTCTTCCGGCGATTCCGATAAGTTTACCCTTACTCATGTACTGAGCAGTTGATTCAGCTGATTTTCCCCAAATTACTACTGGAATAAAATCTGCTTCTTTCTGGGCTTCCTTAGAAAATCGTCTATCCACAGCCAAAGTAATTGTTGTAACTGCAGTACCTGATCCTGGAGTATATTTCAATTCCGGATCCTTAGTTAATCTACCAATTAAAACTACTTTATTCATAGCTGCACCGCCTTACTTATCTAATTTGACAATGATATGTCTGATTACGCCATCTGTGATTCTGAATATTCTGTCTAACTCTTTAGGTAATTCAGGCTCTGCCTGGAAATTAAATAGAACATAGATACCTTCGTTAACTTTGGCTATTTCGTAAGCAAGTCTTCTCTTACCCCATAGATCAACGTTATCAATGACTCCACCTTCTGCTTCTATTACACCCTTAAACTTATCAACAGCAGTCTTGACTGCCTCCTCGTCGAATGATGGATGTAATATGAAAATAGTTTCATAGTTTCTCATCATTTCACCTCCTCCCCCCGGACTCTGGCCATGCTTTAGCATAGCGGGGATTACATCATTAAATTTTAGCACTTATAGTACCATTATGCAAATGTTATTTTTCCTTAATCACTTTTTTTGCATCTTTTTCAAATTTATTTCGAGGAAGCATTACGATGCGACTACACCCTGTGCACTTGATCTTAATGTCAGCACCTAACCTGATAATTTCCCATTCATAACTCCCACAGGGATGTTGTTTCTTCATTTGTACTACGGTTCCGATATCATACTCTTTTATCATTTTCTTCATACTCCCTGACTACTATAATACTCATTCTTGTTACTTTATATAATGCCTTATATTGCAATCCTGAATCAAGCACTTTATTTGCTGACTCAATCTCACCTGGAGTCAATCTTAGACTTATCCCGCAGCTCCCGAGGATTTGTGGCGGTGTCGGATAGACATCATGCGGAATATTTCTATCATTAAATTCAGCTTCTCCTTTTAGGGCGTCTGAAGTATTCTTAAATACCAATAAGTAAAATTCCATATTGATCCTCCACATTCGTTATTCCTACATTAATAAGTCATCTTTAGTGTATTATCATTATACATGATAGATTAGAAGCTTTACCACCATATGAAATTATCGTATTTATCATTTTTATTATTTTTTCGAATTATTTTTTTGTGATATTAATCAAATCTGTGGTTTCATGACATATAATTAGGTATATCAATAATTGGAGAATGAATATGATTTATTTTGACAACGCATCAACTTCTTTCCAAAAACCTGAGGCGGTCGCTTTAGCGGTATACGACGCAATAAAAAACGGGAGTGGAAACCCCGGTAGAGGTGCAAATAGAATTTCCATGGACGCAGGAAGAATTATAATGGATTGCAGATTGCAGCTCATGAAACTCTTACAAGGCGATAATCCGGATAACATTATTTTCAAATCATCCGTCACTGAAGCCTTGAACACCTTGATTCTTGGTCTTTTAAAGCAAGGGGACCATGTCATTACGTCAGTAATGGAACATAATTCGGTTTTACGACCTTTGGAATCTTTGCGGATGAAGGGAATCATCACGTACGATCTAGTCGGAACGGATTCAAATGGGATGATCAATATAGATGAAATCAAATCCCTCGAAAAACCTGAAACGAAAGCGGTCATATTTTCCCATGTATCAAATCTTACCGGTTCTATACAACCTATAGCAAAAGCAAGAGAACTTCTTGCCAATAAAGAAATCTTTATTATTGCGGACTGCGCCCAAAGCGCTGGGTATATTAATGTAGGAATAAAAGATCTGAATGTCGATGCGATCGCATTCACCGGACATAAGGGACTACTCGGTCCTCAGGGTACAGGAGGATTTCTCTTAAACAACAGGCTTAATAATGAACTTCAACCTATTTTCACTGGTGGTACAGGTTCTGATTCCCTCAGCCTGCTGCAACCAAATTTCTTACCTGATAAATTTGAGGCAGGAACACATAATACTCCTGGAATAGCAGGATTGTTAGAAGGTGTTAAGTATATAAATAACATATTTATAGATAGCATTGTTAGAAAGAACAAAATTCTAATGACTCATTTTTTGAAGAAAGTTAATACGATCCCCAATATTGATATACAAGGTTCGCTTGATATTGAAGAAAGAATTCCGAACTTTTCCCTTAAATTTATCAATCTGGATAGTTCTGAAGCTGCCTTTCTTTTGGAAACACAACATGAAATTATCACGCGATCCGGGTATCATTGTGCGCCACTCGCGCATAAGGCACTTGGGACTGAGCGTTTTGGAACGGTCAGAATTAGTTTCGGACATTATACAACACTTACGGAAATAGACGATTTACTTGCAGCTTTAAGAATTTTAAGTGAGGTGTAACATGGAAGATAATCAAAGTTCTTACATCAAAAAATATGATAAGATCATCATTTACTTTGTTATTTATACTATTGTATTTGTAACATTCGTTAAAACCCTGCCTTATACCATCCCTTTTGTTTTGGCTCTTATTATCGCATCTGCCATTACCCCAATTATTAAACTCCTAGCCAAGTGGACGAAGCAGAAGGTTGGAAATAATATACTAATTTTATTTACAATGCTTATCTTCTACGGGATTATTGGCACACTTGTCACCTTCTTCACCATTCAGGTAATTGATCAATCGACTCTGTTAATTACCAATGCGATAGAATATATCAATACCAATTATGAAAGTATTGCAAAATGGGTTCAAGGACAATATGAGTGGCTCATCTCAAATATCCAGAATTTAGATCCTAGTTTCATCGAATCTGGGAGAACAATGCTTGGCACAATGCTCAATTCTCTTAAAGATATCCTCGTAAGTATAGGTTCAGCAATCGGCGGATTTGCGTTATCCCTTATCGGGCAAGTCCCAACATTCTTTTTAATTGTCGTTTTCACTGTCGTTTGTTCTTTCTTCTTCACTAAAATGTTTTTAAAGACTCCTGATGTGATGTACAAGTATCTTCCTACTTCCAAAAATGAAGATAAAAGACTTAAATATATCATTAACGAAGGTAAGAATATGGTAATCAGGTACGGTTTGTCTTACTTGCTTGTCATTTTAATTACTGGAGCAATCTCTACTATTGGATACATGATTATGGGAATACCCTACGCCCTGATTTTAGGCGTAATTACTGCACTCCTTGATTTAATGCCGGTTCTGGGGGTTTCAGCGGCTTATGTTCCAATTGCAATCTATTATTTGGCCATAGGAAACTACACCATTCCAGTTAGCCTGGGGATACTTTGGATTATAGTGGCCGTGGGACGAAACATCTGGGAACCAAGAATTGTTGCAAGCTCTCTCGATATGAATCCAATCATTACAATCATGGCGATCTTCATCGGACTTAAGATCAATGGGATTGTCGGGATGTTTTATCTGATGTTTATGGCTGTAGGATTCAAGGTACTTCAGAAAGTAAAGGTTCTGGATACATTTGAAGATCCTGAACTTTCACCCTTAGATAAGTAAGATCAATTTGAGCGAATGATTTCCACATAGAAAAGGAGTTTCAAACTTGCATAAAGCAAAATTTGAAACTCTCTTTTATTGTCCTTTTTCCATATTGTTAACAGTGCCTTGTAGTTGAAATAAAATCATTCCATCTAATTAGACAATTTCATACCATACAGCCTTACTTCTTTTCTAATCCAAATGCTTTATTCATCGCATAAATCTCTTCTTCAGATAAAACATATTTTGATGTCCCTTTTTGTACGGGTTTTGCATAAGATGTACTGGTATTTCTGCCGAAAATACTTGTAATGATGACTCCATCATTTTTATCATCAAGCATCGCGATGCTATAACTCAGATCGCTTCCAACATCTTCAAACGCCTTGAATCTTACAACTCCGACTTTTTGAACACAATGCATTATCTGGTTGTTAAGCAGCCTGATTTGATCCAGTGCCAGGATGCTGTCCTTTGAAGCGTCATCGATTTTCTTCTGGTAGGAAAGCATCATTTCTTCAAGTGAGCTCTTATCAGCATTTTTCATTAATCTCTCGTATCTTTTTTTCATTCTACGATTTTTAACAAGAACGGAAATTAGTATAATTGTATATATTATCAACATAATAATAATAACCAACATAATTATTGGTAAATTTTGATCAACAAATTGTGAAACGATCGTATAATCCATTTTAACTCCTACTCTTCCATTTTGAGGTAATCTAAAATTCTTTCAAGTTCATCTGCGCTGTAATATTCTATTTCTATTTTGCCTTTGTTTTTTGCCTTTGGTTTAAGCATAACCTTCGTTCCCATCGTTGTTGAGAGCCTTTTTTCAATATCTTTAAAATAAGGATTCAACTTGTGTGTTTTTATCGGTCTCGCTTTGTGATAATTCGATACCAGGTGTTCTGTCTCTCTAACATTAAGTCCATTATCTATTGCTTTTTGCGCAACATCAAATTGTTCGTTTTTACTTTCAAGACCTAGTATTGCTCTTCCATGCCCTTCTGTAAGAATCTCTTCAACAAGGAATTCCTGTACTCGATCATCAAGATTTGTAAGCCTAATGGTATTGGTTATAGATGTTCTTGATTTACCAATCTTTCTTGCCAACTCTTCTTGGGTGATTTTAAAGTCATCGATGAGCCTTCTATAGGCATTTGCTTCTTCAATAGGATTAAGGTCTTGTCTTTGAATATTTTCAATCAATGAGATTTCCAGAACAGCAGAATCGGTCAGATCCATGATAATGACTGGAACTTCTTTCAAATTAGCTGATTTCGCAGCTCTCCATCGTCTCTCACCAGCAATAATCTTGTAATCATCTTTATCCTTTTGAACGATAATCGGTTGAATTAATCCATGTTCCTTAATTGATTCCGCCAGCATTGCAATTTTATCTTCATCAAAATACTTTCTTGGTTGTTCTTTGTTTGGCTTTATTCTGTTAATATTGAGTACGTTAATATTCTCGTCATCCTCTGGAATCAGCGAATCCAGCCCACGACCTAATCCAAACTTCTTAACCATATTATCACTCCTTCGTTTGTTTTCTTAAGAATTCGTCTGCAAGATCCGAATAAGCTTCCGCCCCTTTTGCTTTTGGATCGTAAAGCGCAATCGGAAGCCCATAGCTTGGAGCTTCGGCTAGTCTGATATTTCTCGGAATGGAATTTTCATAGACAAGTTCTCCAAAGTAGCTCTTGAGTTCCTCAGCTACCTGAAGTTGCAAGTTTCTCCGTGAATCAAACATGGTTAAGACTACGCCTTCAATTTCTAGGTTTTTATTGAGTCCTTTTTTGACCTTTTGTATAGTCTTGATCAGTTGGCTTATTCCTTCCAGCGCGTAATACTCACACTGCATTGGTATGAATACAGTGTCTGATGCAGTTAAGGCATTTATGGTAAGAAGTCCGAGCGATGGTGGACAATCGATAATCAGATAATCATAGAGATCCTTGATGTCTTCAATTTTCCTTTTTAATATTGATTCTCTATTTTCCATCCCACCTAATTCCAGGTCTGCTCCTGCAAGATCCATGTTTGATGGGACAATATCTAGATTTTCAATTTTTTCAACGGATATGATGACATCTTTTATTGCAACATCTGTCAGTAAAAGCTCATAAGTCGTATTTGTCAGATTCTCTTTATCAATACCGAATCCGCTTGAGGTGTTACCTTGCGGATCAATATCTATAACAAGTACCTTATGGCCTCTTAATGCAATATATGCTGCCAAGTTGATGTTTGTAGTGGTTTTCCCTACTCCACCTTTTTGGTTAAATATACTTACAACTTTCATTTATATCTCCTATCAATATAACTAGTGGTTTTCTTCGCACCTTTTATAACTTTATTATTCTATGTATGATTATAACCCTATTATGAGGTGAATAAAAGAAATTATACGAATGTTTCACGTGAAACATTCAATTATTGAAATTTTTCACTTTGCTTCATCTTAAATTTTAAAAAGTTGAATAATTTGGAGCCCACTATTGTAAAACCGTTCTATTGATTTTATTTAAAGTTGATGTTATTAAGCATAATGTTTCACGTGAAACATTATGCTTCGAGATAGTTTTTAGGCAGTTTTAATTTCAATAGTTTATTCTGCTAAATTTCTCCTATTGGCCTATAAATGATACTCCACAGCGAATGTTTCACGTGAAACATTCAAACTTATTTGATATTTAACTTGTACATATATGTTCTGTCATTTATATGGTTCTAATTTAACAGATATTAGCAAATGCAACTCTCTACTAAAAAAATAACTTTCACACCAACACACATCAAAATCTAGTATTCAAGGGTTTATATTGCAATGTTTCACGTGAAACATTACAATGCTTTTTCTCATAGATAGTTTTTAATTGAGCAAACTAACCAAATAAAAGGCCTTCAATGATTTCATTTTTATTTCCTTGTGATGACATTCTATCAAAGCTATTGATCAGTTTTTCTGATTTATTGAGAGATTTTAAAAGAGAGATTTTAAAATTGGAAAGGTGAAGGGTGAATTAATTCTTCTCATATTGATTTCATGATCATGTCCACTATTTCGTGTCTCAAAAATATATGGATGTTCTCTTGTGAATTTACTGATTTTAAGATTCCATAGTGCGAGAAAATTCAGCTTTGAAATACTGCTTTTTCAGTTAACCGCCTTTTTCATATCATGCCGCATATTGAGAAGCTTAAATTAAACAAAAGCCCACTTGATGCTCTTTAGAAAAGAGTTTAAGTGTGCTTTCAGATAGCTTGGTTATTCGAAAAGAAATGGTAAATATTGAATTTTCCTACAATGTTTCACGTGAAACATTATAGGAAACAACCTGATATAAGCCTTTTATCATTATCTTCCCAATGGTTTTTTAATTGCTAGTGAGGATCTTGGATAAATCTTAGGCGTATTCTTGATTTTTTTGATGATAACAAGTTTATGATTAAGATCAGTTCCCTCAATTTCAACTTCCATGATCTCCTCAAGCTTACCTCCTAAAAGGTTTATTGCATGTTTAGATTCGTTAACTTCCTCTTCCACTGTCGGTCCTTTGAGTGCGATAAAATAACCACCTACTTTTACATAGGGAAGACAAAGCTCAGATAGCAGTGTCATATTGCCTACAGCTCTGGAAATCGCAATATCATACATCTCTCTCAGTTCTGGATTTCTTCCGCCGTCTTCTGCTCTGGCGTGAACAAACTTTACATCCTCAATATTAAGGTCTGCCACCACTTCTTTTAAGAAATTGAGTCTCTTATTCAAAGAATCGAGTAATGTAAGTTTAACATTCGGATTCACAATTTTTATCGGTAGTCCTGGAAATCCAGCACCCGTACCAACATCTATTATTGACTCAGCATCCTCTAAAGGTATGAACTTGAAAGCTTTCAATGAATCGATAAAGTGCTTGGTGATAATTTCCCGGTCTTCAATTATTGCGGTAAGGTTAACTTTCTCATTCCATTCTTTAAGCATCTCCATGTATCTAATGAACTTGTCATACTCTTCTCGCGAGAATAGCCTGCCAACGTCATTTAAACTGCTTTTCATTAAATCATAATACATCTTAGAGGCTCCTTTCATTTTTTTGGCTTTCCAGATAAATTTGAATCACGGTAATATCCGCCGGATTAACACCACTAATTCTTGAAGCTTGTCCCAGGTTGACTGGTCTCATCTTATTGAGTTTTTGTGAAGCCTCGATCCGAAGTCCTTTGATTTTAAAATAATCCTCGATCGTGTCGAGCTTCCTGTTTTCGTACTTTGAAAATTGCTCTACTGCCTCAAATTGTTTTTTGATATAGCCTTCGTACTTGCTCATGATATTGACTTCTTCAGTAATATCAATTCGTAGTTTTGGTCTCTCCGCGTCAAGGTCAGCCACTTTGAAATAATCAAGTTCTGGTCTTTTGATCAGCTCATACAGAGATATAGGTTTCTTCAATTCCGTTGAGCCCAAGGAAATCAGGTAATCATTGACTTCCTTCTTTCCTGTGATTTGAAGATTTTGTATTCTCTCAATTTCTACTTCAATCATATGCTTTCTCTTTAAATACTTTTCATACCTGATATCGCTCACCAGGCCTACTTTCCGTCCGATTTCTGTCAGCCTCAAATCAGCGTTGTCCTGACGGAGAAGCAGTCTGTATTCAGCTCTGGAAGTCATCATTCTGTAAGGTTCGTTTGTTCCCTTCGTGACAAGATCGTCGATCAGCACCCCGATATAACCCTGGGATCTTGTAATAATGAGTTCCTCTACTTCCTTAACGCGTAGCCCCGCATTGATACCTGCAATAATACCTTGAGCCGCCGCTTCTTCATAACCTGACGTACCATTAATCTGTCCTGCACCGTAAAGTCCTTTCAGATTCTTAAATTCCAAAGTCGGATTTAGCTGGAGTGGATCTATCATTTCATACTCTATGGCGTATCCGGTTCTTGTAATTTCAATATTCCTGAATGCTGGAATGGTCTTGAGCATCTCAATCTGAATTTCTTCAGGGAGCGAGGAGGACATCCCCTGGACATACATTTCGTTTGTATCTCTGCCTTCTGGTTCGATGAATATCTGATGTCGGTCCTTATCAGGGAACCTGTAGATCTTATCTTCCACAGATGGGCAATATCTCGCTCCAACACCTTCAATACTTCCATTGAACATTGGCGATCTGTCGATATTTTTTGCAATCACCGCATGGGTATCTTTATTAGTGTAAGTGAGGTAGCAGCTTATTTGTTTCCTATCTATAGGAACATCCAGGAACTCATCATTGGTGAAAGAGAATGGAATAATCCGTTCATCACCTTTCTGTTCCTCCATGAGTGAAAAGTCAACGCTTCGCTTATGAACTCTTACTGGGGTTCCTGTTTTAAATCTATGCATGACAAAACCTAGTTTTTCAAGGTTTTTAGGCAGAATCTTGGCCAATCCAAGGCCATTGGGACCACTTTCGTAGTTTGCCTCGCCGATGATCACTTTGCTTGCCAGATAAGTACCTGTACAAAGGATAACCGATTTCGAATGAAAGTTCCCTCCATTTCTTGTGGCAACTCCCAGTACGGTTCCATCCTCTACAAGAATGTCCGTTACTTCTATTTGTCTTAAAAACAGATTATCCGTATTCTCTATGACCCTTCTCATTTCTTTCTGATACTCCACCTTATCTGCCTGAGCCCTTAATGAGTGTACTGCAGGCCCTTTGGAAGTATTAAGCATCCTTGATTGAATCAGTGTCTTGTCAATATTAATCCCCATCTCGCCACCCAGGGCATCCAGTTCTCTGACCAAATGTCCCTTTGATGTTCCACCGATATTGGGATTACATGGCATAAAAGCCAGGCTTTCAATATTCATGGTGCACATCAGTGTCTTAAGCCCCATTCTGGCAGAAGCCAATGCAGCTTCGCAGCCTGCGTGGCCTGCACCAACAACGATAACATCGTAATTTCCAGCATTATATGTAATCAATTAATTCACCTCTATTTTCCTATACAGAAGTCTGAAAAGATCTTATCAATCAAATCTTCTGAAAGGGTATCTCCTGTAATTTCTCCAAAATAGTTCCATGCCGAGCTGATGTCAATCGCTGCCAAATCTAGTGATATTCCAACATCTACAGCTTCCTTCGCCTCGATCATTTTTTCATTTGCCCGCATAAGAGCTTCCTTATGTCTATGGTTTGTCACCATCAGATCCTTCACTTCAATGTTTCCATGAAAAAACATCTCTTTGATCTTCTTTTTGAGATCATTGATTCCATAGCCGTTAAGTGCTGATATTGAGATGGTATTAGCCAAATTTAACTCTTCAGTGTCCAGTTTATCATCCAAGTCACTTTTATTTAAAAGTGTTATACTTATTCTATTTCCAATGTATTTTATTATATCTCTATCTTCTTTATCAAGTGGGTGTGAACGATCAAGCACAAAGACAATAAGATCGGCTTCGTCAATTTTACCTTTGGAACGGTCAACACCTAATTTTTCTACAAGATCCTCGGTTTCTCGGATTCCAGCGGTATCCATGATTTTTATCGGAATTCCTTCGATATTGAGATATTCCTCGATAATGTCTCTCGTTGTCCCCGGAATATCAGTGACAATCGCTCTATTTTCCATCAATAGGGCGTTCAGCAGCGAGCTTTTCCCTACATTGGGTTTTCCAATGATAGCAAGGCTTAATCCGTCTCTGAGTATCTTGCCTTCCTCAGAGGTCATCAGGAGGTTTCTGACCTTATCTATGAGTATGCTGAGCTTTTCACTGACTTCTTGCCCGGTTGTAAATTCAAGATCCTCTTCAGGAAAGTCTACAGTAACCTCTATAAATGCAAGGATGTTCAGTATGCTTGCTCTGATTTCCTTGATTTCTTTTGATAGCCTGCCTTCACTTTGTCTCATGGCAGATTTCATTGAGAGTTCTGTTTTAGCCTGAATAATATCTATAACAGCCTCTGCTTGTGAAAGGTCTATTCTTCCGTTAAGAAAAGCCCTCTTCGTAAATTCACCTGGCTCAGCTGGTCTTGCACCGGCTTTGTAGACCTCGTTAAGCACGGACTCGGTTGCAACCCTTCCTCCATGGCAGTTGATTTCAACAACATCCTCAGCCGTAAAACTTTTAGGTCCGCTGAAGAAGCTGACGAGTACTTCATCAATGGGTTCTTGGCTCCCCATTGCGACGATATGTCCATAGTGCATTCTAAAAGTCTTAGCTTCCAAGAAACTTTTTCCATTTTTCTGTTTGAATATCTTGCCTGTGATTTGTTTAGCATCACTGCCAGATATCTTTATTATCGAAACACCGCTTTCTCCAATTGAGGTTGAAATCGCAGCTATAGTCTCATATTCTCTCATAATTTCCTCCGATGATAAAAACAAGGCTATGTTTTTATCCGACTCTAGTTCCAATATATTCTATACTAATCCATCACAATAATCATGAAAATTTACAATTTTACGGATTATTCATGAATTGGCAGAATATAGTTAAAGAATCCGCTTTTCCAGATGTTTTAACTATATTCTGATGCTTTGTTTTAACGAAATTTAGCGAGAAGTCCCCTTCCTCTATCGATAGGGGATGAATAGCCTTAATCAAAAATAGAATGTATATTCTTATTTCTTTAGCGTATGATATATCTAAAGAAGCTAATATGATGATTGTAAATAAAGCGTATAAATATCGAATTTATCCAACAGATATCCAGAAAACCTTTGGCTGCGTGCGCTTTATCTACAACACCATGCTCTACGATAAGATCCAGCATTATGAAGACTCAGGGCTGATGCTTCGAAACACCCCCGCGCAGTACAAAGAGGTGCATGACTTTTTGAAAGAAGTGGATTCCTTGGCGCTCGCCAACGCCCAGCTGAACCTGGAGAAAATGTACCAGAACTTCTTTCGGGAACAGAAAATGGGCAACGCCAATCAGGGCTTTCCGAAGTACAAAAAAAAAACCTACGGGCAAAGCTACACCACCAACAATCAAAAGGGAACGATTGAAGTTGTTGACCACAAATACCTGAAGCTTCCCAAGCTGAAGTCCGCTCTTTGCATCACCTATCATCGCCACATTCCCTGCGGGGCGATGATCAAGTCGGCAACCATTCGAAGAACGTCCAGCGGCAAATTCTTAGTCTCCCTTCTGACGGAAGAGGACATGGAGCCGAGAGAGGAAACACAAAGCGAGATCCGGCTGGACCTGGGTCTTACGACCTACGCCTCGCTTTCCGATGAAACGGATATCGCGAATCCCAGATACCTGGATCAAGGCGAAGACCGGATTAAAAAGCATCAGCGGGCCTTGTCCCGCAAGGTGAAAGGCTCCAACAACTACTACAAGAAAAAAAGGAAGCTGGCCATCCCCGACGAGAGAGTGGCCAATCAGCGCATGGATTTTCTCCACAAGTCTTCAACCCGATTGATCGACGAAAACCAAGTCATCAACATTAAAACCTTACAGGTCAAAAACATGCTGAGAAGCCACAGCCTGGCGAAGGTGATCTCAGATGCCTCCTGGTCAACCTTTGTAGAAATGCTTACCTATAAGGCAAACTGGTGCGGGAGAACCTTAAGCAGAGCAGATGCGTTCTCTGCCTCCAGCCAGCTTTGCCATGTCTGCGGGTATAGGAACCGCAAGGTCAAAAACATCGCCGTCAGGGAATGGACCTGCCCAGATTGCCATACGACCCATGATCGGGATTACAATGCAGCGAAAAACCTGCTAACCATAGGCTAAACAGACCCTCAGGGTGGGTTCCACCCGCTCTGCTTGGGGATACTTATCTCACTGGAGATATTGACCAAGAAGCGCCCACTTCAAAATGATGCAAGTCATTTAAGTGGTGAGTAGTTCACATTGAACAAAAAAGCCTGAGAAAGTCTCAGGCTCATTGTTACTTATCCAGTTCTATTACGACTCTTCTAAAAGGCTCATCCCCAACGCTAAAGGTCTTTACTTTCGTATCTTCCTGTAGTTTTGAATGGATGATTCTTCTTTCATATGGATTCATTGGCTCGAGCTTCATTGCCCTTCCATATTTCTTTACCTTATAAGCTGTCTTTTCCGCAAGTCTTTCCAATGTCTCTTCTCTTTTTTGTCTGTATCCTTCGGTATCAAGGACAACTCTCACGTATTCTCCATCTCTTCTCTTGTTGATCACAAGACTTGTGAGGTATTGCAGCGAATCAAGTGTTTCGCCTCTATAGCCAATGATAAGACCCATCTTAGGACCTGTCAGATTAACCTTAAGTATATTATCTTCAAGCTTGGTTTCAATTTCAGCAAGGATTTCCATGGAATCTAAAACTCCCGTTAAGAAGTCTTTCGCTTCAACTTGGATATCCTTCTTCACTGGTTCCGGAGTCTTTACTGTGACCTTGATCACTGCAGGACGGGTTCCAATAAGGCCTAGAAGACCCTTGCTTCCTTCTTCCAAAACTTCATATGTAATTTTATCTTCTGTTACATTGAGCTCTTTAAGTGCAACTGTAAGAGCATCGGTTACGGTCTTTCCTGAAAATTCCATACTATTCATTTCAATACCACCTTATCTGGCAAATATTACTACTTACTTTTTGTCTTCATTCTTAAGTGCAAGTTTTTCTGCGTTCTTTTTCTCAGATGCATTAATAAGAAGGCCTTGGAACACTCTAAATAGATTACCGGTTACCCAATATAGACCAAGTGCGGAGTTTGAAGTATATGTAATCCATCCAAACAGTGCAGACATTGCATACTGCATCTTGTTAGCTGATGCTGTTGCTGGATTCTCTGGCATACCCTTAGTCTTGAGCGTAGTGATATAGGTTGAAAGGAGCATCGTTCCAACTGATAATGCAGAGAGAATGATGTTATGGTTCGCAGCCAAGTCTGGAATAAGAAATGTAAATCTCATTCCAGTCAATTTTCCTTCTGCAACGAGTTGTCTAAAGACACCAAACATCGCAATGAATATTGGATATGTGATTAGCAATGGGAGACACCCGCCAAACATGCTGACATTATTCTCTTTATACAGCTTCATTTGAGCTTCTTGCATTTTTTGTGGGTCATTCTTATACTTAGCCTGTAATTTTGTTAATTCAGGCTGAAGGGCCTGAGTTTTTTTCATTGATCTCATCTGGCTAAGATTTACAGGCAGCATTATTACGTTGAACAATACTGTAAATAGAACAATTGCGAGTCCCCATTGCGTTCCTGGGTCTGACACGAATAATTCTACAACAGTCTTTAAATGTTCAAATATCCAAATAAACAGTTGGTTTAATTGAGACAATCCTCTTACCTCCAAGGTTTAGTTATTCTACAGGATCATTCAAGTTACCTTTATAGAAAGGATGGCATCTAAGTATTCTCTTAATTGCCATATAGCTTCCTTTTAAGGCACCATACTTCTCTATAGCAGCAATGGCATAAACTGAGCATGTAGGCGTAAACCTGCAACTCGGTTGTGTCATTGGTGAAATATATTTTCTGTAGAATCTAATTATTATTAGTAGTATTTTTTTCA
>Ga0209100_1001008_pt1 | contig 20915 bp, 22 predicted proteins | sample lystaG_FD_185480 | JGI IMG/M metagenome (GOLD analysis project Ga0209100, IMG submission 185480) | Glacier valley bacterial and archeal communities from Borup Fiord, Nunavut, Canada, to study Microbial Dark Matter (Phase II) -... | ecosystem: Environmental > Aquatic > Freshwater > Ice > Glacier ...
TTTGCAGCACCTGTTTTTTTTTAAGTATATCACGGCTGGCCCAATTCCGGAAATCAATCAATGAAGTGTTTTAAGGCGTTTTAAGGCCTGTTATCCATATGGTCAAGGAGTAATTCATCTTTGTTCATAAAGTCGAAAATACACCCTTTCTATACGCCAAAAACAGGTAATAGAAAAGGATAGGTTCATTCTTGGTCGGAAGGCTTTAAAGAGTGTAAAGAAGATTCATTGATAATAAACGTCCGTACTACAATAAAAAGTATATAGCAGTTTATTTCTGTTAAATCACCCAAGAGTTATAATATAATACATTGATGATATAATATAAATATGATTAATAACACGCTCAACAAGAGCGAAGGAGCTTATGATGAGAAAAGAAAAGACTTTATACGATGTTGCTTATGTAATGAATTTTAATAAGTATGGGTTGGAGCGGAATGAGTTTGAGCTTGTAATTGCCGAGCGCGTTAAAGCGCTGAATTTGGGTGTTGATTTCGACGACAGTAAAGATGAGCTATACGCTTGAAATGGTGATTTCTTATTAGTGCTCGAAGAAATGGATGCTGAAAAAGCAAAATTTGTTGCTGAAAGATTAAAAACCATTTATCCAAAATACAAACCAATGATTACAGTGTATAAAACAAACACCAATATCGAAGTCAATTTAGAAGATGTCGCTTAACTGCGGCATTTTTTATTGAGTGTTATGAAGACTAATCTTTGAACATCTTTGATTCATACTTCTAAACCGGATTTTTATCTTTAAACACTTTAAATCATTGTTTAGTTATAATAAAATACATTTATGATATACTATAAATGTGATTAATTACACGTTCAACAAGAGCGGAGGAGCTTTATCAAATGCATTGGTTAAATAAAATGGTTATGGATGATAGTCTTGTTATTGTTAAATTTAATTGGATTACATCACCTGATTCTTCTCTTCGCCTTCCTTTCGTTGGTATTCTTAACGTTGGATACGCCTATCGGTTCATCACTCCAGATTCATATTATGATAATGGGTTTAAAGATTCCTATTTAACCGATGTGGACATTGCTCCGATTTTACTCGATATGATGGTCAAGCTTCAAGGTCATGATTTTTTCACCCCAGACGGAATCGGACTTCGCTATGATAAGAATATGGGTCGCATCCTTGTATTTTTGCTTCATTTTACTAAATCAAAACATATCATAGAAACTGTTCTTTATCGCAACATTACCGGCGACAATTACTATTTTGATTGTAGGAAAAAAGGTGTAGCCAAAATTACACAGTTACTACCTTAAATCACTATTTTGTTATATTTAAAAATAATTATGACATAATACAAATATATTAAAACACACTCACTACGAGTGGAGGAGATTACAGCTATGGGTAAGGTAATTGCATTTATGAATATGAAGGGCGGAGTCAGTAAAACGAGCTCATCGCTCCTGCTCTCATACGGTTTGAAAAGTCGCGGATTTAAAATTTTACTTATTGACATGGATAGCCAAAGGAACTTATCCCGGGCTGTTGGAGCTGAAACTAATAACGTGCCAACAACGATGGAATTATTATTAGGTGAGGTATCTGCAGAAAAGTCGATTCAACACCTAGAATCTTTCGACATTATACCAAGCAGAAAAGAACTCGCTTCTATTGAGCCGTTGCTTCCGTTATCTGGACGTTTAAAGAAACTCAAAAAATCTCTAGATTCTGTCAAAAATAATTATGATTACGTGGTCGTTGACACCCCTCCTAATCTTGGTGTGTTGAGCGTGAACAGTCTTGTAGCTGCGGACCAGGTCATAATTCCAACAGTTGGTAGTGCCTTTTCAATTGAAGGTTTAGTCGACCTTCTACGAGTTATAAGTGATGTTCAAGAGGACGAAAATCCTGACTTGGTCATCGCAGGTGTGTTAATCTCGATTTTCAACCCAAGAACAAACCTTGCGCGCGACTTAGCTGTTTCGATAAATGACCTAAGCGATAAGTATGGTATTAAGACCTATTCTTCTAAAATTAGACAGTCTACTTTTATCCCTGAAAGTCAATTATTCAAATTCGACCCATTCGTCGAAGACCCAAAAAATATTGCGGTAATTGATTTTAATAAGTTCATTGATGAATTTTTAGGAGGCAAATAAAATGAAATCAAAAAGAGTAATGCCGACAGACCGTTTCGAGGATGTTCCATTGTTTAAACGCGCTTCGGGTATTGTAATGCCTCAAGAAGAAACAATTGTGAATGAACCCAAGATATCCAAGACGGTTTCCGATAAAGATTTAACGATGTGTAATTTCAGACTTAGAGATAATCAAATTAGAGCCCTTGGAATTTTATATGTTGAGACCCATAAGAACGTTTCCGGAATGGTTCGTGAAGCGTTGGAGATGTATTTAAGTGATTATTTTGAAGATAAGACAGTTAATCTTCGTATTTTTATGGAAGGTCTCAAAACGCCTGAAAACGCTTTTGAAACAAAAGGGATTCGATTGAACCAAAGAATTATTGAGGCTGTTCGAATTGTAGCGGCATTTAATGGGGTTAATAAGAGTGAACTTGTCCGGAATGCTATTGATGAATACTTAAAGATTAAAGACGCCGAATAGGCGTTTTTTATTTGTCCATAGGTATTTGTTCATTCTTATTCTAAACGCCAAAAAAAAGGGGGTCTATGCCACCCAAAACAGGTATACAGCGAGTGGTTTGTAACTCTTTAAACCATAAGCTGGTTTTTAATGTCGGAATACGTAAAAGCATGATGGGCTAAATGAAAAGCTTAAAACACAATTCTTTTGTTAAAACTTGTTTTTGATAATTAAACGACTCAATTAAGTAATAATAAAAGTGTCCACATCCTATTGTAGAAATAGTAGTAGAGAGGGAGAGGGAAGGGCTTTGTTTTGTTTAAGCTTAATCTTAAGCTTAAGCTTTGCTTTGTTTTGCTTTAAAGAAGGGTAAAATGTTTTTAATTACTATCTTTAATCTTATAGAGAGATAGACATACTCGATACTACTCTCTTCTATACTCTTTGACATATAGTACATGATAGATAATGTTGATGATGTTGATTCACTTTGTTTTAGAATTTTAAACTCAGAATAACTGAGAAGGAGAATTTTTATGATTGAAGAAGTAGCAGTGATTGAAAAGAAAGAGTTTGACCAGTTCAAAGATTTAGCCTATTTTGGAAAACCTTGAGACTCGTTGACCGCTGAAGAAAAAGCAATCATTTTAAAGAAAGATGACGAAGTAACGTATAGAGAAAAGATTAAGTCGTATTATGAAAAAATGGAACACCTGAACATTTACTATGAAGCATTGACAACAAAAGAGTTCTACCGCGAAATATTCCCAGAAGGTACATTTTCAAGAACAAATCATCCAGAAGACAAGAAACCAAACGGGATTATTCAGGTTGAAAAAATCGATGGAAAACAGAGAAGTATTATCGTTCATGATGAGTTGTCCGAAATAGAAAAAGTCGAAAATGCTGAATTTGCAATCATGAACGGCGTAAGTTATTTTGGGAATAGAGGAATAATGGAAAATTCATCTTTCATGTATGCTATGATTTTCGACCTGGACGATATGACTCTTCAAAACCTTAAAGAATTAATTTATCAAATGTCAATTGGACTAATTCCACAATGCTCATTACTTACGCTTAGTGGTGGCGGAGCACATATCTACTATATTTTTGAGGAACCTATTGCTCTTTACAAACCGATTCAAAAAGTATTGAATGATTTAAAAAAAGCACTCACGACGGTCATTTGGAATTCATATACATCTTCAAATCCCAAAATTCAAAGGCAATCCATTTTTCAAAAATTCAAAGTTGTTGGAGGTCTGACGAAATTCCAAAATGGAATCAAAGTCGTAGGATACCAAATTGGTGGGAAAACGACTATAACTGAATTACTCGGATATCTCATATCGCAGGACGATGTCGTCGACGTTTCCATAATGGAACCATTACTTCAGAGGGAAGAGAAAACAGCAAAACCACTCAAATTATTCGTTACTCCAAACAAAGTCAAGCTGAAGTACAGCGTAAAAGAAGAAAAAATAAAAAGAGCGAGAGTTAACGAAGATGTCTCGACTAAACAATATAAAACGAAATTAACTATTGCTGAAGCAAAAATTCTTTACCCAGAATGATACCAAAAATTTGTTGTTGAAAAGAATACAAAAAGAGAAAGATGAGTTTTAGGGCGGCAGATGTATGATTGGTGGTTGCGCCAAATGAGAACAAAAATCAGTGTTGGGACCAGGTATCATGCTGTTTTTAACCTAGCTATCTACGCCAAAAAATGCAATGTTGATTATGAAGAGTTAAAAAATGATGCGCTGAGCTTTTTGGAATTTTATGATAGAATGACGAACGATAGAGATAATCCATTCACGATGAAAGACATCGATGCTGCCTTACTCGGCTACGACGATAAATTCTTGAAATATCCGAAGTGGGCAGTTGAGTTAAACACAAAAGTTAAAATGTCGAATAATAATAGACATTATAAAAAGCGCTCTGTTCATTTACTTGAAGCTCGGGAAAAATGTAATAAAAAGTTTCCCAATGGTTCATGAAGCCTTAACAATAAGCATCAATCCAAACAAAAAGAAGTAGAAGCTTATATCTTGTCGAATCCGGGATTAACACCGACGGCATACGCCAAAGCGCTTGGAATATCAAGAACTACGATTTATAAATATTTAACTCAGAAATAGGCCTTATATTGGGTCTATTTCTTTTTTATTGGTATTTACCCAACTGACGTAGAAATACTTAAAAAACAACCCCTTAAAGGTATCAAAAAGGGTATATAAAAGCCGCATTCAATGCGGCAAAGTCTAGGATATGAATAATATCATGATTGTATCTCTATATTCAGGTTTGACATAAGTATCAATGTCGAATATACATTCGAGCAGAATTTCTTCCAAGTTTTCACCCCCTTAATAACTGATTCGCAAAGAAAGGAGACAATCCTTCATCAATTGATTGTTTGGATTTATTAGTTTTTTTCTCTGTATACTGTTTAGCTCATGACTTGGTGAAATTCTTATTTTAAGTATAGCATTTAGACAGATAATTTGAACAGTTTTTATTGGTTTATAGGAAGTTTAGTGATACTAAACATATCACACATCCCATCACACATATATTTTTTTTATATTATATTTACTCTTTCTACAACCTCGAAATATCATCGTTTATTGCTATAAACAGTGCTTTTTTTCTATAAATTGACGTATTTTCATACTGGGTTCGTTTCCCATCACCCGCTCCAGTGAAAATTTCAGATCCGTAAGGATCTTTTTTAGTGCTCTATTGAAGAAATTTCGGGAAAGAATTAGGACTAAATCAACTAAAACATTTTCAATTTACTTTGAATAATCTCTTGTTGCATAAGTGTAAATTATTTTTTAATAACTGAAGTTAGAAGGTGAATATATTTAATCAATTAATTTAAATGTATCATGAAGAAAAAATATCTATAATTTTTGGATCGCTTCACATTTCATTCACAGGTTTGCATGAAGATTCGAATTAGAATTTTTTGATTTCTACTTCATTTATCTCAATTTTAAGTATTTTCTCCATCCGCATTATTTCGCGTTTCAACTCTTTAACTTTATTGACATTTCATTGTCCGATTTGGGTTCGACATGATTAATTCTTTTGGACTCCGCAAATGAGGAAGATACTGTTTCCTTCGATAATCTCTTACCCAGCGTAATGCGGTATTGATATCGATGCCCATCTCTTCACCGAACTAAGTTGCGGATCGTTTTTCTCTATGAGATACTTGACGTTTTCTTACCTCATTTCGGGTGAATATTTGCTATAGTTGCTTGATTAATGTTTTTACCCCTTGTGGCCGCTTATGATACACCACTTAGGGTCTTTTACATTATCACCACACTCTATTTACAAATAGATTGTAATACTTACTAAGTAGATATATGATGTAGTAGTAAATAGAAACACTATGTAGTGGAGGGAAAAATGCGAAATACTGAATTAATTAAAGGAAGCACTAATATTATATTATTATCTTTACTTTCCAAAAAGGAAATGTATGGGTATGAAATGACAGTTAAGGTCCGTGAAATTAGTGATGGTTATTTAAGTTACAAAGAAGGCACTATTTATCCAGCGTTAAAGCGGCTTGAATTGCTTAACTTGGTGGAAAGCAACTGGCAAAATTCGGTTGACGGTCCAAAACGAAAATACTATAAGGTGACGGAAAAAGGTCGTAAAATTCTTGAAGAGCAGAAAAATGAATGGAACTTATTTCAAAAGGCAATGAACCAACTGGTGAGATTTGCTTATGTTTAATCAACAAATTGATGATTTTGATAAATATGTTAAGGATTTACTTTCTGGAACTCATCTAAACCAACTGGATCAAAATAACTTACAAGAAGAGATGAAACAACATCTATATGACCACTATAACAATCTTATTAGCAAAAACGTTTCTCATGATGAAGCAATAAAGTCGACAATAGAACAGTTTGGGAATGTAACGCAAATTCGAAAACAAGTTAATAGGACTTTCTCAAATACAATTATTGAAGAAATTATGAAAGAAATATTTATATTTGGTATTATGATTTTCTCTTTTGTGTTAGGACCAATTATTTTTAAAAATAGCGTAAATATTTCTTTTCCGCAGGCGATCTTTGCTTCTTTATTAACACTTTTAATAGCAATCCCCTTTCAACATCTTATTTTGAAACGTCAAAAATACTTGTTTTTTTCGATCATAGTTGTAATAGTTATATATTTTGTGTATTGGTCTTGGTATGTTGGCTTAAGTAGTAATATTGATAATAATCTTTTGAACTACTTTATCAGTTTCATTTTTTCACTTGATTTAACAACCTTAGTTAATTCAAGTGGACTGCTTAATCCTCCTACTGTAAATATGTTCTGGTTCATTATATTATTGGTGCAATTATCAAAAGTTGATTATGATGATAAATATTGGAAAAAAATGATAAATGTAAGCTTTCAATATTGGAGTATGCTTTCTATTGGAGTCATTGTAAGTACGAACATTCAAAATTCAAGTATGCAAATTATTTTTATGAATGCATTTCTAGCTTATGCTTTCCTTGAGCAAATCATTAAAATTAGATGGATACTGAAATTCAATCTAAGAAATTTTAAATTGAATTGAAAATCAATGATTTTTCTATTTCCAAATATACAATGTTCATAGAACCACTTCGATAGGCAGTTTATGAATTTTGAAGACGTGATTTATGGACTCCCATCACCCGCCCCTGTGAAAGATTCAGATCCGAAAGGATCTTTTTTAATACTTATTAACGATATTTCCATGTGAAATAAATCAATTCAACAATAATATTGTTGGATTATTTTAAATATACTAATGTTCGATAAGTTTAAAATCAAAGTAAAATATTGAGTAAAGATCTCATTAATTTTTCGAATTTTCGGTTTATCTTTATTATCTACATCTTCCATTATTCGGTTGTAAAATAATAAATCAATTTCAGTATAAATTCAATAAATAATCCGTTTTTTTATAGGAAGAACTATGTTACAATGGTAGAAGTTGAATCAATATATTTGGTGCCAAAATCGTGAATGCCGGGAGGGGAAACATGTTAAAGCAACTTAAATATGATCTAAAGGTTTTAATAAAGCGTGGTCGATTACTTACAATGATTTTATTTATCACACTCATTGCATCTTATTTATCTTTTTCTCTTTATTATCATAAAAATATTGCGGATATCGGTAATTATTCTAATTCCTATTTTCTGATATTCGGTAAAACGACACCAATTCCAACTCTATTCATGTATTCACTTCCGTTGTTTATTGCCATTCCTCATTCTGATATCGATTTTGTAGAGACGAGTTTGAAAAGCCAGTTATTTATGAAAGTCAAAAAAAATGTTTATTATATTTCGAAAGTCATAACTTCATTTTTAGTGGGATTTTCAATGGTCGCTGTGTTTCTCTTGCTCATCTACGCATTCATGTTTGTAATGCTTAAATCAAACACAACTTATTTTCCGTTTCTATCTTGGAATTATCCAAATAATCCGGAGAGTTCTTGGATATTTTTGTACAAATTCTATTTCAATTTTCCGATACTTTACAATCTTTTCTATATTTTATTAATTAGCATCTACAGTGGTTTTCTGTCTGTTATTGCTTATTGTTTCAGTTTATTGATCAAGTCGAGACCGTTTGTCTATTTAAGTTCATTCTTCGTATCGATCGTGTGTATCTTGATACCCATGCTGTTCCGTAACGGAATTGCAGTTTGGGCTCCACAGAATGTGTATTCACCATTTCCAATGACATCATCGAATCCAGGGATTTTCTCTATACCCATGGGTATGATTTTTTGGTTCATTATCTTCACGCTATTTATAGTTTCTGTAGTGACTTATAAGATTCGAGTTGAAGAATGAATATGATTATTAATGCGTTATTCAACTCAAAATTCGAAATAACAGAAATATTGCGTGGGCTCTATGATTCGGCAATTTGATAAAAAGAAATTTTTCTTAAGTTTCATCATCTACCTGTTATTGTCTTCTCTTTCGTTTATGGTTTTTCGTCAGTTTGAAAATATAAAAGTTAGCGACATATTGGTTTCGTTTATCGTAACGTTTCCGTTAAATAAACTTGATGCACAGACTATAATGTTTGTAATCTTATGGATCGCTCCGCAAATTTATTTGCTTACATATGGATTTAATGGGTTTTATCATTATTTTCGGAATAATATCATCTATTTCGTGATAAGAGGAGAAAAAATATCTAAAAGTTATTGGATGATTTTTAAAACTGTTTTCATCGAAATGACGCTAATGATAATGCTTAGAATGATGCTCATTTTAGCACTGAGTGGTCAGCTTAAATTACTTTTCGACCTCAAGATCATTATCCAAATTATCCTTTTCACACTCATTACAAACTTACTTGTATTTGTTTGCATCAATTTATTTATCATTTTCCAGAGTGATGTACTATTTCCAATCTTAGTTCTGTTTTACTTGTTTTTGGTATTTCTATTTATTTATCTGAAATTACCGTTGATCGAAGTTTTATTCATTAGAGGAAGTTTAAAAACATTATGTTATTCCATTGTTGTAATTGGGTTACTTCAAGGAATTCAACTCTATTTTATGCATCAGTGTATTAAGCAAGTTGAATATAAATAAAAGGGGGAATGGAAATGAATAAACTAGAAGCGATTGATTTGGAAAAGAAATTTAAAGATAACCTGATTTTTAGTCACGTTAATGTTGAGTTCGAAGAAGGAAAGATCTATGGAATCGTCGGAGAGAACGGAAGTGGTAAAACAGTCTTTTTGAAAACACTTTGCGGTCTTTTAAAGCCAAGCAGCGGTAAAGTGGTGTACAATGGGAAAACACTCAAAGAAGATTTTGATTTCTTGCCATCGATCGGAATCATTATCGAAAAACCGGGATTCTTTGATGAGATGACCGGTTTTGATAACCTAAAACTATTGGCGAGTATTCAGAATACCATTAATGACGATCGCATTAGAGAAGTACTGGAATATGTTCATTTGGATAATAATAAGAAAGTCGTCAAAAAATATTCTTTAGGCATGAAACAGCGTTTGGGAATCGCTCAAGCCATGATGGAAAATCCTGATATTTTGATTCTGGATGAGTTTTCAAATGCGCTAGACACCGAGGGTGTTGAAATGACACATAATTTACTAAGAGATTTAAAACAACAGAACAAAATCATCATTATCACATCACATTCTAAGTTCGATATTGAGACGCTTTGTGATCATGTATATTCATTTAAGAAGGGGATTATGTCTCATGCTTAGAGGTGTAAAAATTACTGCAATAATTGCGATTATTATCTTGACTGTTTTACTGGGACAATCAAAAAACAGTTCGAGTGGTGTTCAAACAGATGATATATTTTCAACTTCAACCTATTTGTCGTTTGACCGAAATTATGATAATTTTGAGCCTAAAGGTTCTTTTAAAGGTTTCAATAGTGCAGCAATGTACGATGATCGGATTACGAATTTCAATGAACTTAAAGTTACCTCGAGTACAATCTATGAGGTTACTCTAATAAGCAGAACTCAATATGAAGATATGGTAGAAGCAAAAGTTAAGATATCGAAAGTATATAAAGATACTGATAATATTCATGAAGCTAATGATATTATTTATATTTTTGAACGTTGTTATAGTGTCGATACTTCATTAATCGCAAATGAATCGACACTTTTACCAATGAAAAAAGAACAAAAGTATGTAGTCTTTTTAAACGAAATTACGGCTTATGTTGAACATAAACGCTATAATTTATCCACTCTGATGTACAGTACTATTCCTGTCAAAGAAAAATTATCGATCGTCAGTATTTCTGATGAAAAGGCCATTGAGATCAATTCCAATAAGAAGGTAAGAGGCTTCGATTATCAATATGTAATGAACTACGACTTAGTCCATTTTCTTCAAAATACGCTAGATCTTAATGCTGTTAAAGAGCAAAGCGATTTGGAACTATCAGATATTCCGGCAGAAGCAGGGGAGAATATTTATAACGATATGACTAAACGAATTAAAGATCGAGTAATAAATGCTAAGTATAGTTTAGCCTATTTTGATAATTATAAACAAATCTGTGAAGATGCTTTAAAACAATATTACAATTTCACTGTAATATTCAACGAAACATCGTATAGTAAATAACCTTCAGTAAAAAATATTGAATTAAGAAACTCGTCAAATGGGTTCAGCCTGACCCCCGAAAAAGGATCCAGATTGAAATAGAGAAAAGTGCTAAAATTTCAATTAAAGGAGGGTCACCCCAGGAAAGGAATCCGATATACAGTTGAAAAGATCATCGTTAAATTAAGAGAAAGAGTCAGTTGAGATATTTCATTGATTGTTTCAATCTAAATACAGCCGGGTTACAAACGGGTTACGAAATATAAGAAATTATATCAAATCTTGTGGAATTTAGAGTATAATAGGCACATAGAATCGCTTAAATAGGCATTTTACGAACTTTGAGCAAGTTATATGGGGACTCCCATCACCCGCTCCAGTGAAAATTTCAGATCCGAAAGGATCTTTTTTAGTGCTTTTTGACTAAATCTTCTGGGAATCAAGATCATATATTTTCATAAATGAGTTCAGAGTATGCCTTATTTAAATCTTTTTGCATTTATGATAATTTGACACTAAGATCAGTTATATAAGAAGGAAATACAATCTTAACGAATGATTTTTTGACTCTCATCATCCACTAAAAAGATAAAGTGCCTGCTTTGGCACTTTTAAACTTTGGAGGAAGATGTAGTAATAATGTTTGCATTTAGTAATGAGAAAGACTAAATTGGATAAGTATATTAATTCAATTTGTAAAGTCCTTGAATGAAATAATACTTGTTGAGAAATTTCAATCTTTCAGCGGAGATATGAGAGATGATTCCGACTAATCACTTTTTTTGATTTAAACTAAATAATTCCTTAGCCATCATCAATACTCCAACGACAACCAACAACCATGCTAAATTGTATAAAATATCGATTTTTCCTTCTATAAAATAATTCCATGGAGTATATTCACGAAATGTCAAAATAGCATATGTTAAATGTGTTAAAAATACAATGCTTAGTCCACACTTAAACAGCATACTAGCAATTCTTTCTATCATTACAAATTTCCCCTTTGACTGTGTTAGATATATTAAATTATATTAAGTAATCATTGTCAACTGATAAATAGTTCAATAATTGAATCACTTTGTTTATAGAAGGTAGAGTAAATCATTGGATTGCAAATCTGACTAAGTACTTTGTAGACTTCCACCACTTGTTTCATCATAAATCCCGGACTGAAGTGATCACTTTTAATTCTTATTGACAATATTTTTGAGTAAATCTAATCTAATTCAATAATGGAACGACTTCCCATTGCAATTTTCGTTTCAAAAAAATAGGTGAACTATAGATTTAATTATTTGCAAAATGATGAGTAATATCTCATTTGTTATTTGGATTTTAGTTTGATTTTTATGTCTTACGTATCGTTTTATAGTAATTGAAAAATGATCATGTTCAGCTTAATTATTTATGAATTTTCCATTTTTTCATTGGAAGAACTATGTTACAATGGAAGAAATTGAGTTTCAATCAATAGAGCCAAAATAGTAGGTAATAAAAGGCTTAACTTGATACCTGAATCACATTAGATTTTCAGGAAAAGGAGGCTAAATGTTCAAACTTGTTTTCGAGATTCCTAATGATTACGGTCATTTTCTTAAAGATATATTGCAATGTATTAATATCAATGAATATGTATGGAAGATTGGTGAGACAACAGAAATATTGGTATCAGACACGAACGAGAACTTGTTCGAAAACAATCTTTACAAAGGCAATGAGTTCGCAATGTTGATTGATGGATTATCCTATGTAATATTTGCTGATATAAAAGCATATTCTTATCCTCAATCAGAAAAACTTCCCACTTCAAATTTTGATAGTAACAGTTACCAATTTTCTCTAATCGTAGTTGATTGCAGTTCCGTTGAAATTTACTCAAATAATCTTTACATTATCGAATTGTTTAAATCAAGAATCTCATGCAATACAAGTACTTTTATCTTAACTGAAATTGACGCAATCAATCCAAGCAGTGTTATAGATCCCAGATTAAGATGATAATCTAAAAATCGATATAGCTCTAGTTTCCGTATAAACGTCGAAATTGTTTGATATTTAATAATGTAAACCGGCATGGGAAATACTGGTAAGTTATATGATAGTAATATACAAATAAAGACTCTTGATTGAGTTCATTAACTCACAGGAATCAATTTTAAAAAATTGAAGCTTAATTATTAGTATGTGATTTCAAGTTACAATTGTATATAATTAGTTAATGAACTTCTCTTCATCTAGTGCTGCTACACTTGATAGAATCGATGAAATCATAAAATTTGCAAGAATTCGTATCATTTGAAATAGGGGATAAAAAATAAGATAAAAATATTAAATTTTATAGGAGGAAAATCCGATGAAAATGATTAAACTAATACCAAGAAATGGGAAGAAAGTTTTGAAAATTGTAATTGGTACTGTACTAGCCATTCTGCTTTTCTTAGCAATCACGTTGATTTCAGCAACACTTTTTTCTGAAAAAATAGGTGATTCGTACATGAAACACCAGGAAGTTTCAGATTCAATCTACTGGTATGAATTAAATTATGATGTGTTTAAAAGTAAAGAAAGTCTTAAAAAGTTAATACTAAGTCTTCAGTTAACAGATGACTTTGCGAACGAAGTTGTCTATTTACCGAAATTGATCAATGACCCTACTTCGAATCTGGAGTTTTCTGATAAAATCTACTATCAAGTTACTTACATTGAAGCTTTGTATTATATCGGAGATATTGAGAATTTCAAAAAAGTATTTGCAGAAACAATTGACAGTTATGAAATGCATCCATTATTTGCAGGACCAATAGAATTAATTGTGGTCGATGAAAATGCATCAGTCAGTGATCTTCAATGGATGCTTACTATGAGTAATAGGATTATTGAAAAGAGTAAAAATATTTATACTCAAGCGCCTATATATTTCTATCAATCACATATTTATAGTCGATTAGGAGATGTAACGAAATCACTCGAAATTATGAAAAAATATGAAGAACTTGATGCTCAAATGTTGAACAAAAAATGAAACAGTAAGTCGTGCACTTTTTGATTTAGGGGATTTTGCGAATCAAATCAACTTTTATAGAAACTCAATATGAAGGTTGAAAGTGCATATGCTCTAAAAAGAACTACTCATCCAAATTCTAATCATTCCAGTTGCGTCTGGATTGAATTATTACAAAGCAACGAGATTAGAGCAAATAAAAATGCTTGAGTTTAATAAAGAAAGTTATCTAAATAGGATTGACAGTATCAGCCGCAATTATAGATATAGGTAATTAAATGACAGTTTGTAAAGATAATGCCTACTACAATATAGGCAACAATATATCAAATGATATTTTGTACTCGACAGTGCAATAAGGAGGGGAAAAAATGGCTTCATGGGGACCTAAATTATACCAAGATGATATAGCAGAAGATGTCAAAAGTTATTATAAAGATCAATTAAAACGTGGTAAGTCAAATGAAGAAGTTACTAATGCTTTGATTGAAGGATATCAAGATGTGATTTCCGATATTGATGATGCTCCTATATTATGGTTTGCTTTAGCAGATACGCAGTGGGAATTGGGCAGATTATTGACGATTGTAAAAGAAAATGCTTTGAAATGGCTGTCCGAAGGTTCGAATTTAAGAAGATGGGAAGAGGATGAGCCAAAAGAGGCGATAACCAGGAAAAAGGTGCTTGAGGAGTTGAAACAAAAACTCAACTCTCCAATGCCGCCTGAGAAGAAAATTTCAGAGTACAAATTGTATAAATGCGAATGGAAAATTGGAGATGTTTTCGCTTACAAACTTGATAGCGATTATGCGAAAGAAAGAGGTATTTACGAGCAATATTTTCTTTTCCAAAAGGTTGATGAAACTATATATCATCCAGGTCACATTATACCTATAGTTAGGGTAAAAATAACTAAAGATGAGGTTTTACCAAAAAAAGAAGAAGAATTTAATGAATTAGAATATGTTCAGACAGCATTTACAAAGTACGAGGATAGGTTTCTACCTTTTAATATGCAAAGGTCTATGGAGGAGCAACTAGCTGAAAAATCGAAAATTAAATATGAGGTTGATGAGTATGGCTTTCTACCCGAATACCGCTTGCGATTAATTAATACATCCAAAAAAATAATTCCCAAAAAACTTATTTATATAGGAAATTTCCAAAATATATTACCACCTAATAAAGAATTTGTACCACATTCAAAAATGAGTATACCAGCTTTTATATGGAAATTTTTTGATAAGATTATGATTGATAGGTACTGCGGATATTACTTAAAACAATATGAAATATATTCTTCTGAAAATAAACAAAAGAGCAGCGAAAAAGAAAATTAGTGGTAATACAAAATTCTTTGTAAATATTGGGAAGTTCGATAAAATTTCGAAGAGTTTATCTGGAAATTTCAAAAATGAAGGACTTTTTTAGAAAAGCTCTATATATTTATTTAAAGGCTATAAAGGTATTTTTCAACATGTAATATTACTTTAGGGTTATATTACATTAATTAATTGAAAATTAACCAGAGATCATCTCATCAAATTTTTTTCCAATTGTCTAATCACATGCAATTAAACTTAAATCTATATTATTGTTGCTCAAGGGGTGGGTATATGAAAATAACGAAAAAGAATAAACTATTATTTGGAATCATTTCGATTATCGCAGTTCTTCTTTTTACATATTTCATAATTCAACGAAGTTTTGTTGCGTACAGGTATAAATTTACAATAATACCATTACCATATTCCGTTCTACCTGAAGAATATAAAATCGATCTTAATGTATTAGGCGATAAAATAGAAGTTTTTAAGGTTTCTGATAAGTCGATAATATTTAAAAATCCAGAATCAATAAAAATTGCTCGAGTTGAATTTGAGAAGTATTTTTTTAATTTAGAAATTATTGAGTCTAAAAAGCCAAATACCTTTAGAAACTATTTGGGAAATATTTTATATGAAGATTCATTCAAAAAAAATGGGATAGTTGTAGATTTAAAGTTTTCATCAGAAAATGTCCCAGATAACACTGAAATTAATCCTACAATATCATTTTCCTTTAGTATTGGTAAACGGAATTACTTCGGATTTATGAATGCTGAATTTGGCAATGAATATTACAACTTTTACCGAAAGGGAGATAAAATCAACAAAACACAAATTGAAGTTGTTAAAAAGTTGATTTCGTCATTCATTATTGCGAATTAGAAGATGCATATTGACGCACCCAATGAATAATTGAGGATAATTTAATCTATGAATTTTAACAAGTTTAGAATCTTGATTTGGTAAGAAGCTTTATTCCACATTTCTGGTTAAAAAGGGACGATTTTCTCAAAAATGTATCGGTTTTTTTTATGCTCTATACTGGATAATTATAATTTTGAATCCTGAAGATTGGCTTGTTATTCGATTAATTTAAATGTATTATGAAGATAATAAAAGTTGTTCAAGATTTTTACACTGATTATTTGATTATCACTAACATCATTATGTTTATCACTGTAATATTTATTTAAATTAACGATAAATAGATCAGAGGTGTGGTCAATGAATTATATTCTACGAGCTTGGCTAAGTGTTACTCGAAAAAAAATGAAATCATTTCTACTTCTTTTCATTGTCTTTGTTTTATGTAATGTAATTGCCGGAATGATTTCGATTGGTAAATCTGCCAATAATGTAACGAAAATTATCAAAAAAGACTTGGGCGCAAAAGCTTCGATTCAAGTTGACAGTGAAGCGATATCAGGGCTTACTTCAGAGGAAAAATCAGCGATTCCTCTATTGGATGAGTCGTTTATCAATACCCTAGGAAATCTGACACAAGTACAGTATTACGATTATAATTATGCTCGATTTTTTAAAACTGAGCAGTATCAAATGAATACTAACTGTAATACATATTGTACTGATGACAACTTCTTTTTGTATGGTACACGCTTGGCTTCAGTCTATGATATTCTTCAACATAAAGTCAAATTGGTTTCCGGTCGGGTATTTACGGATGAAGAAATCAACGAAGGAAAACAGGTTGGGCTACTAAGCATCAAATACGCGTTTATTAACAATATCGTTATCGGAAGTACAATCAAAGTATACCCCGAATACGATTATGATCCTCAAGTTGGGAAACCGATTCTAAGTCCGGATGATGCCATCGAAATCACGATCATCGGCACGTATGAGCCATACCCCGGCCAAGAAGATACTATGAAAATGGTGGGCGGTGATTTGGCGTTGCTGCTTAGTAACGATAAGTATTTGTATGTTCCCAATGAACTAGTCAAACGCGAAAATGAACGAGCTTCCTTTATAAAATCGAGAAGTAATCTAAAGTCTACGTTCAAACAAAGAGACCCAATCTATGTATTGAATTCAGTGGACGATTTACCTTCATTTGTGGCCGAAGTGTACCCACAATTGCCGAAATACTACAGACTTGTTACATCGACAATGGAATATGACACTATAGCCGGACCGATCGAGAATCTTGAAATGATTGCCGGTATTCTAGTTTATTCCACAATCATTCTATCGATAAGCATCATTGGCTTGGTGGTACGTTTATTTTTGAAAGACAGAAGAAGAGAATTAGGAATCTATTTATCGCTTGGAGAACCTAAACGACGGGTTTTGGGACAGATATTGATCGAGGTGCTGATCGTGGGAATATTGGGGATTACCCTATCTCTACCTACAGGTTTTCTATTAGCGAAGAATATATCTTCTGATATTTTTGCTCAATTACTGCAAAAATCAAATTTCTCTTCCATCAATGTAGATCCTGAAAATACAAATCAGTTAACGAAGGAGAAGGTAGAATCTTTATTTGTGATCAATTTGGATTCAAATTATATTATTTCCATGTATACACTGGGTATCGGAACTTTACTGATATCATCCTTGCTACCGCTACTTTATGTATATCGTCTCAATCCTAAAAAAATCTTGATGTAGAAGGAAGGGGATCCTGATGAATTACGCCAAAAGAGCATTTTTAGCCGTATTTCGGAGATTTGAGAAATCACTGATTTTGTTTATGGTCATCTTTGTGTTCGGCAATATCATGGCAGGTGCAATCGCAATACAACAGGCAACGAAAAATGTTGAACTGGGGATAAAATCAAAATTAGGGGCTCAGGCATCGATACAACTCAACCAGAATATACTTGATGAAATGACACTCCAGGAACTGTCACAAATCAAACCCTTGGGCATTGATGTGATCAAGAGAATCGGAGCAAGCAAATCCGTGAAATATTACGACTATAATTATGAATGGAAATTCTACACGGATCCTAATCCAGTAAAAACGGGTTTGATTCATAATATTACTAATGATGGCACAATCGAGAAGACAGTTGCATTCAGTGGACACGGCGTCAATTATGGGCCGCTGTATGATATTGAAACCGGGAAGATTAAACTTGATGCCGGCAGAGTTTTTACTGAAAGCGAAATCGATAACGGAAGTTACGTCGGACTGATATCATCCAAAGTCGCAAAACTAAATTCTATCGAGATTGGTGATTTCATCACTTTCTACAGTAATAACTACGTTGACGATGGAATTAGGTATGTGGATCAACCATCAAGTACCCCAATTCGAATCGAGGTAATCGGTGTGTTCAGCCCGATGCAACTCATCGGGGCGGACAATCTTGACTATCTTGATGAAGAAAAAATTCGTGTCTATGTTCCGGATAAACTGATCATCAATGAAGCAGACATTTATGCAAAGAACGGTCATTTAACTGAAAAGGGAATGACTCCGATACTCAACTACAGTTCACTTATCTATATTCTCAAGTCACCCGAAGTCATCGATAGTTTTACATCAGAAGCGAAAAAAATCATACCTTTTTCATACTTCAATGTTGTAACAGCAACAACGGTTTATGACTCGATTGCAGGACCTGTGTCCACTTTGAAGGTCATCGCGGATTATACGTTATTATTTTCAATTATCGCAGCGGTGACGGTCATATCGCTTGTACTGCTTAGTCTTCAAAAAGATCGAACGAATGAATTCGGCATCTATCTGGCTTTAGGTGAAATGAAACGTAAAATCATTTTACAGATATTATTGGAAGTGACGATGATTTCAATCGTAGCTATTTCATTCTCGTTGTTAACCGGGAGTGGTTTAGCGAGGATTTTATCCAATGAATTAATCAACCAACAAACAAGCATGAATCCCGCTTCTTCAGATATAATCAGAATTGACCCGGATAATCCGACTTCAGTGAAGACGAACGATGCTGTTCAATTACTCAAAATTGAAATCGATGTGTCCACTATTTATTCATTTTATTTTGTCGGTTTGTCTACCGTCATAGTCTCATCGATATTACCAATGGTGATCGTACTTAACATGAATCCAAAAAAAATTCTGTTAGACAATTGAGAGGGGTACACTTATGGCAATACTTGAAGTCAAAGATTTATTCTTCACTTATCCTGACGGAGATGATACAAGAATCATTTTGGATCATGTCAATGCCAGCTTTGAGAAGGGAAAATTTTACACGATACGCGGTTCATCCGGATCCGGTAAGACAACTTTCTTGTCACTCATCGGAGGACTGGACACTCCTAAAAGCGGAGAAATAATCTTCGAAAACAGAAATATTCAATCCATTGGTTATGAAAAATACAGAAGAAATCATATTTCTCTCGTCTTTCAGAATTACAATTTGATTCCATACTTAACGGCTGTTGAAAATGTGCTCGTTGCAATGAGTATTACTGACAACCAACTTGAACTCGATCATAGAAAGTCAGCCTATATGATCTTGGATGATTTAGGTATCAATGAAACAAAAGCCAACAGACGTATTCACCGGTTATCCGGCGGTGAGCAACAGAGAGTAGCCATTGCGCGTGCATTAGCAACCAATGTGGATATCATATTGGCTGATGAGCCGACCGGGAATCTTGATGAGGGAATTTCGGAAGTCATCGTCGAACTTTTTCAGAAGCTGGCGCATGAAAGAAATAAGTGCATCATTATGGTGACTCATTCAAAAGATATTGCCTCAAAATCAGATATTGCGATTCATCTCAACAATAAAACAATGAAATTTGAAGTAATGTAAATTTCTAACTAATTACAATTACACAATGAGGAAGATACCTTCTATGAAACAATTCAAGCGAGCCGTAACTTCAATAGTCAGAAATGCGAAAGGGTCCTTTCTCTCGTTCTTTGTTGTTTTCGTATTGGCAACTGTGCTGATAGTGGCTTTTCTTGTTAGTGATTCAATGCAAAACATTCGTCAATATATTGATTCTCAACTTGGCGCAAAAGCAACAATACAAATCGATCAAGATGTGTTTAGTAGTCTTGATTCATTTGAAAAACAAAGTTTTCAACGAATCGATGAAGAATTCATAAAGAAACTAGGAGAATTCGATGAAGTTTCTGACTATGATTATTCTTATCGAATTGATTCTATTGTTGTAACAAACGGAGTTAAGAGTACCATAAAACTTAATGGTTCTAAAAATAAACTGCCTTTAAGTTTTACCGAAGGGAAGGTAACGTTATCTGAAGGAAGATTTTTCTCCTCACAAGAAATATCCGAAGATTCAAAGGTTGCTTTGATTTCTTCGCAATATAGTATAACTTCAGGTGTAAAAATCGGAGATTTTATTTCCGTTTATCTGAATGAACAAGAAATAATACATATAGGGGATATGAATGGACAAGACAAGTATGTCACTTTACCCAAAGCTGAAGTTGTCGAGCTTCACGTTATTGGATTATTCAAACCTGTACAATCAATTAATTCCGGTTCTTTCAGTCAGGAGAATAACAAAATATATTTATCAAATGCAACTGTTAAAGGTATGATACAAAAAAGAATCGAAACGATGGAAACTTTACTAGGCTATTCAATGATTAATTTCAATGAAACACTTTCTCAGCCTATATTTATTCTCAAAGATGCATCCGGCAGCAGTTCATTTAAATCAAAAGTTGAGCCTTTGCTTCCGTATGGTTACAGGGTAATCACATTAGCAACCGCGTATGATTCCGTTGTCGGTTCACTGAACGTACTCGCAACTACCGGGCAATTTATTGTAGTCGCTTCAGTGGTACTGTTAGGTACATTGTTTGCCCTATTGATGATTTGGCGTGCACGAGAGCGAAAATACGAACTAGGTAT
>Ga0209100_1001010_pt1 | contig 20908 bp, 22 predicted proteins | sample lystaG_FD_185480 | JGI IMG/M metagenome (GOLD analysis project Ga0209100, IMG submission 185480) | Glacier valley bacterial and archeal communities from Borup Fiord, Nunavut, Canada, to study Microbial Dark Matter (Phase II) -... | ecosystem: Environmental > Aquatic > Freshwater > Ice > Glacier ...
GCAACTAATGATTAAAGATTATTTGATGAAAGCCCCAAATCCTTATAAAAAAAGTGAAGAATTACTAAAACTTAAAATAGCATGAGCGAAAAATTGCAACAGGATCATCATAAAGTAAAAGCAGATGAGCAGGAAGAAAAAGTGCAGTACAAGTATGGACGTGGCGCACAGTTTAATACCAAAAACCGTTTTATAAAAAATGAATTCACACAGGAAAATGTGGAAGCCGTAGATGATTGGGAAGAGCAAAATATAAAAACGCAGTACATAGAAATGCAATCGAAAACGATTGTAAATAAAGTTGAAAGTAAAGATGTGGGTATGGGCTACAGCATGAATCCGTATGCAGGTTGCGAACATGGCTGTATTTATTGCTATGCCCGAAACGTTCATGAATATTGGGGTTACAGCGCTGGGCTGGATTTTGAACAGAAGATTTTAATTAAAAAAAATGCACCACAGTTGCTGCGGAAATTTCTGGAACATCCAAAATGGGAATGTGCACCGATTATGCTAAGCGGCAATACAGATTGCTACCAGCCGGCGGAACAACAATACAGGCTCACCCGGGGGTTACTGGAAGTATGCAATGAATTTAACCAGCCCGTGGGTATACTTACAAAAAACTCGGGGATACTGAAAGACAAAGATGTGCTGCAGGAAATGGCAAAGAAAAATATTGTATCGGCCATGGTATCTATTACTTCGTTTAACGAAGACCTGCGCCGCAGCATGGAACCCCGAACCACTACAGCAAAACAAAAATTAAAAGTTATTGAAGAGCTAAGCAAAGCCGGCGTGCGTATGGGTGTTATGATGGGACCAATGATACCCGGATTAAATGAACATGAAATGCAGCGCATAATGAAAGAAGCTGCTGACCATGGTGCAACTTTTACTGCCTATACTTTTATTAGATTAAACGGGGCTATTAAATTTTTATTTCACGATTGGCTCTACAAAAACTTTCCAAACCATGCAGATAAAGTATGGCATTTAATTGAGCAAAGTCACGATGGGAAAGTAAATGATTCCCGCTGGGGCGTGCGTATGCGTGGCGAAGGAAATATTGCGCAAATGGTAGCACAGCAATATAAAAAATATGGTCTGCTTTACAACATGAATGCTGAAGAATGGAGTTTGGATACGAGTAGATTTAGGGTGCCAGGTGGGCAAGGGAAATTGTTTTAATGAAAAGAATTTATGGTGTAATAAACCTAGGTTTTTTAAATACTATTATCAACGAATAAATAAGTAAAATAGTGATTCCTGAAATTAAAATTACCTCATATAATCTTTGGTTCGCGGTTAAAGTATATAAAGTAAAAAAGAAAAGGAAACCATAAAATAAAATATTAATTATTAAAAAAAATTTAACCCAGGCATATTGTTTTCTAATAAAAAAAGCAATCAATAAGGTGAATCCTAGGAAAAATAATGGTATCGTTATATCCTGTCGAAATGAGAAAATATGATTTGAAATAAAATAATTTAATACCATATTTATAAGTATCAAAAAAGCAGCAATAAATATATAAGTAGATGATTTTCTATAATTATCTTTTTTGATTATCATAAGTCTAAGTTTATTTATGTTTTTAGAAAATATAACTATTGAATTGCTGTTGCGACTTTAAATATAATAATTTTATACTAAAACATACTCATGCTTAAAGAAGACAAAAACAGGTTTATGCAAATGGCAATTGATCTTAGCCAATATGCATTGGATAGTAAATGTGGTGGGCCTTTTGGGGCTATTATAGTAAAAGATGGTAAAATTATTGGCAGCGGCAGTAACAGGATAACTGCAGACCTTGATCCCACAGCGCATGGTGAAGTAGTAGCAATAAGAGATGCATGTAAGAATATTGCTTCAATCGATTTATCGGGCTGCGAAATATATACAAGTGCAGAGCCTTGCCCAATGTGTTGCGCTGCTATTTACTGGAGTAAAATTGAAGCCGTATATTATTGTAATACTGAAGAAGAATCATTAGAGCATGGCTTTTCTGATAAAAAAATACTGGCAGAATTACGCAAACCAAAAGCAAAAAGGACCCTGCTTTTTAAAAGAATTAAAAATCCGCTGGGGATACAAATTTTTAAAAGATCGATAGAAGGATAAATAAAAAACCGAGAAGTAATATCTCGGTTTTTTAATAATTTTTTAGAATTTACCTGCTATAAATTCAATAAGCTTTTCGTCGCTCATTTTATTTGAAGTTGATTCTTCTGTTTTTGTATTTTTAAATTGAGGAGTATCTGCGAGGTAGTGCATAAATTTTTCCTGCGATACGCCTGTACCTGTTAAATGTATATTCGTTGCATTTTGCATATGTGTAAGAATTTCTTTAAAGAATTTTGATTCTACCATTTTTGCATGGTTATTTTCTGTTTTTTCACTGCTGTTTGAAGTGGTTTCTTCACCTTTTACATGCGCCAGTAAAGTAAAATTTTCTGCATCAGCGTTTTCTTTCCCGATAATAGTTGCATGGTGCGTGTCCATCCACACGCCGAATTGTTTTTGATTGGTCATAATTTTTAGTTGTTTAATAAAAAGGAGGCAATAATTATACCCTAAAATTTGTCCACTTTTAAGATTAGGTTTTTATGGCAGTTAATGTTGAAAAAGTGTAGTTATTTGGGCTAAACAATTTAGTATATTTGTACTTAATATTTTAGTATGAGCGATAGAATAAAAGAAAAATTGAGCATATTAGCTGATGCTGCAAAATACGATGTGAGTTGCTCCAGCAGTGGGAGTAACAGAAAAAATAAAGATAAAGGTCTGGGCAATGCATCTAACGGTATTTGCCACGCTTATACCGAAGATGGCCGATGTGTATCGCTGCTTAAAATTTTATTGACCAATTTTTGTATTTACGATTGCGCTTATTGTGTAAGCAGGAAAAGCAACGATGTAAAACGTGCTGCATTTACCGTGCAGGAAGTAGTAGACCTTACAATCAATTTTTACAGAAGAAATTACATTGAAGGACTTTTTTTAAGCTCCGGTATTTTTACCAATGCAGATTATACGATGGAAAGGTTGGTACAGGTTGCGAAAAAATTAAGACTTGAGCATAATTTTAATGGTTACATACATCTAAAGACCATACCGGGTGCAAGTGAAGAATTAATGAAAGAAGCAGGTAGATGGGCGGATAGATTGAGTATAAATGTAGAAATGCCTACAGAAAAAAGTCTGGCTTTGCTGGCGCCTGATAAAAAGCGGGAAGATATGATTAAGCCAATGCTTTATTTAAAGCAGGAAATTTTAGCCAACAAAGAAGAGAAAAAAATATTTAAAAAAGCACCATCCTTTGCACCGGCAGGACAAAGTACGCAGATGGTAATTGGTGCTACGCCTGAAACAGATCTGGAGATTTTATACATGGCGAATGGCTTTTATAAAACGATGAATATGCGTCGTGTTTATTATTCAGGTTATGTGCCAATAAGCAATGATAACAGGCTTCCGGCAATTGGAACGCCGGTACCTATGATCAGAGAAAATCGACTATATCAGGCAGACTGGCTGATGCGTTTTTATGGTTTTAAAGTAAATGAAATTGTAGATAAAGAAAATCCATTATTGGATATTGATATTGATCCAAAACTTGGATGGGCGTTACGAAATATGAATCTTTTTCCGATGGATATTAATACAATAGATTATCAGTTGCTGATGCGTGTGCCAGGCATTGGAATACAAAGCGCTAATAAAATTACAACTGCCAGAAAATTTAGCCGCATTACTTGGGAACATTTAAAAAAAATAGGCATAAGCGTAAATCGAACAAAATATTTTATACATACGGATAGTGAATTTGAAAAGAAAGATTTGCAACCTCTGCAAATAAAACAAATTATACTGCAGGAAGGTAATAGCAAATACAAACCTAATTTTTCGCCACAGCTAAAAATGTTCTGATGAATATTATTATTTATGACGGAACTTTTGAGGGATTAATTACGGCCATATTTGAAATTTATGAATACAAAATTGTGCAGCCAAATATTGTAAACAGCAATAAGGAAACCGGAAGTTTGTTCGGAAAAGTTCACGAAGTTCAAACCAACAATTACAAAACAGCAAGGGTATTTAAAAAACTAAAAGATAAATTAACGCCCAATGCATTTGCTGATTTATACAAAACATTTTTATCAGAAATAAAAGATATTGAAAATCTGCTTTACAGATACATTGCCTACATACTTTCATCTAAAGCATCTGTAGAAGAAGATTACAGCAATGCTGATGTTTTAATGCTTCAACAAATAACCAGAAAAGTGCACCGGGAGAAACACCGAATGGAAGCATTTGTTCGTTTTCAGTTAACGCAGGATCAATTGTATTTTTGTATCATTCAACCGGATTTTAATGTACTTCCTTTAATAAGTAATCATTTTGAAAAACGTTATGCAGACCAGCGTTGGTTAATTTATGACAGCAGAAGAAAGTATGGTTTGTATTATGATTTGGAAACAGTAGAAGAAGTATCCATGAATTTTGAAAATGATGTAAACAATAAAACGGGGCTGAAAAGTATTTGTGATGAAAAAGAAGAATTGTATCAAAAATTGTGGTGTATCTATTTTGGTAGTATAAATATTGCGGCACGGAAAAATATGAAGCTGCATATACAACATATGCCAAAAAGATATTGGCGTTATCTCACAGAAAAAAACAACATCAACTAAAAAGCCGACTCATTTTTGAATCGGCTTTTTAGATTTTATACTTATTAAGCGTCTAATGTTACTTTGGTCATTTTATCACCACCCTGTATGCTGTCCAAAAATTCTATGCCTTCGGTTATTCTCCCAAAGCAGGTATGTACACCATCTAAATGTTGAGTTCCCTGTCTGTTATGGCAGATAAAAAATTGAGATCCGCCGGTATCTTTTCCTCTGTGTGCCATGCTCATTACACCTCTGTCGTGAAATTGTTTTTCGCCACCTGTTTCGCACTTAATGCTGTATCCCGGTCCGCCTGCACCAGTACCATCGGGGCAACCTGTTTGCACCATAAAGTTTGGTATTACTCTGTGAAAACTTAGTCCGTCATAATAGCCTTTTGAAACTAATTTTTTAAAATTTTCTACTGCAATTGGTGCAGCATCATCATATAGTTCAAAAGCAAGTGTGCCTTTGTTTGATTCTATTTTTCCTGTTGTACTCATTATAATTATTTTAGGGTGCAAAGGTATGTCTGTTAAAGTTTAAACACAAAGTTCACAAGTCTTATTTGTCAAACTCTTGGTGTTCTAAGTGCATTTGTGGTTCAAGATATTATTGTGCCCGTACTCTCCAAACAATTTTTGATACATCATCTGCTACTAAAAGAGATCCATCGTTTATAACTGTCACGCCAACAGGTCTGCCATGCACTTCGTCTTTAGACTGATCAGCAATAAAACCTGTTAAAAAATCTTCAGGTTTGCCGGAGGGTTTTCCATTTGCAAAAGGAACAAATACCACTTTATATCCTGAAAACTGAGCCCGGTTCCATGAACCATGCTGCCCAATAAACATTCCTCCTTTATATTTTTGCGGGAAATTATTTTTTGTATAAAAAGCCAATCCAAGTGATGCGGTATGCGCTCCCAAAGAAACATCTGGCGCAAGCGTTTTATTTATCAATTCTGTGTGTGGATCATCTTTCATACGAGGATCAGGATTCGCACCAAAATATGCGTATGGCCAACCATAAAAACCACCTGGTTTTACGCTTGTTGCATAATCGGGTACAAGTTCATCTCCAAGTTCATCTCTTTCATTTACGGCTGTCCACAATTTTTTAGTAACAGGCTCAATCGCAAGCCCCACAGGGTTTCTAAGCCCTGCTGCATATATTTTTTCTCCTGTTCCATCAGGATTTATTTCTAAAATATTTGCCCGTCTAATTTCTTTATCCATTCCATTTTCGCCGTTATTGCTACCTGAACCCACCGTAATATAAATTTTGGTACCGGCTTCGTTTGCAATAATATTTCTTGTCCAGTGGTTATTATATCCGCCCGCAGGTAACGATACAATTCTTTTACCTTCTAACGGTAAAGAAGTATCCCCGATTTTATAATCATACATTTCCAAACCATCTGTATTGGCAACGTAAAAATGATTATTTAAAATCAGCATTCCCAAAGGCTGGTTTAAATTTTCGGCAAAAACAAAGGCTTTTTCGTAACTGCCGTTTTTATCTGTATCCCTAAACAACCTTATTCTGTTTGCACTACGGCCAAGATTTTGTGTTTTTATTTTTCTGGAAACACTTGCACCGAATTTTTTAATACCGGTTAAAACGGTATTACTTTCGGCAATAAAAATATCTCCATTAGGTGCTGCATAAATCCATCTCGGATTATCTAATCCTTCAGCAAATTTACTTATTGTAAAGCCCGCAGGTGCTACGGGAGTTTCCCCTTCCTTCCAACCAATTACTTTACTAAAGTTTTTGTTTGATTTTGTGGCGTAAGGAACAGGAAGACTGTTTGAGTCAGCAACTTTTGCAGAGGATATTTTTTGCTGTTTATTTTGTTGCGGAGATGCGCAGGCATTTAAATAAAAGGAGCAGGAAAAAAGAGTAAGGTAAAAAAGGGATTTATGCATAAAGATATTTTTAAAAATTAGTGGAAGAATTGTGCCAATAATATTACAATGAAATTTTACAGCAGATGCGAAATTTATTTACTTAAAGAAGAAATTTAAATAAATCAGCCAATAAGATTTAGCAACATAAATTTTTTATGTGCAAATTTGCAGCAATTATTAATATTACATGAACAAAAAAGCAGCTCTTGGTTTTATTTTTTTTACGCTTGTTCTAGATGTCACCGGCCTAGGTTTGATTATACCTGTAATGCCAAAATTAATTTCTCAACTAATAAATGGGTCCGTAAGCGATGCCGCAAAATGGGGAGGTTATCTAACTGCATCATATGCTGTAATGCAGTTTTTATTTGCACCTGTCTTAGGAGGCCTGAGTGATAAATATGGTCGCAGACCGATTTTACTGTTTTCACTTTTCGGTTTTGGGCTTGATTATCTTTTTCTGTCTTTTGCGCCCACAATAGGATGGCTTTTTGTAGGTCGTGCGCTTGCGGGCATTACAGGTGCAAGTTTTACAACCGCCACAGCTTATATTGCCGATATTAGTACAGATGAAAACAGAGCTCAAAATTTTGGAATGGTAGGTGCTGCATTTGGTATCGGGTTTATTATAGGGCCTGTAATTGGAGGTTTACTTGGTTCAATGGGGCCACGCATTCCGTTTATGGTAGCAGCAGGCCTAAGTTTGATTAATTGTATTTATGGCTATTTTGTTTTGCCTGAGTCTTTGAGTAAAGAAAACCGTAGGGCTTTTGATATTAAAAGAGCAAACCCTTTGGGCTCATTAAAGCGGTTGAAAAAATACCCGGCTCTTGGTGGGCTAATTATTGTTTTTTTTCTTATTTATATAGCATCACATGCGGTACAAAGTAACTGGGGTTTTTTTGGTATAGAAAAACTGCATTGGGATGAAAAAATGATTGGAATTTCTTTGGGTGTTGTGGGGCTTTTAATAGGAATTGTACAGGGAGTACTTATCCGTTTTATAAATCCTAAAATTGGAAATGAAAAAAGTATTTATTATGGGCTTTTGCTTTATGCAGTAGGTTTACTGTTGTTTGCTTTTGCATCTCAAACATGGATGATGTTTGTAATTTTAATTCCTTATTGTTTGGGAGGTATTTGTGGTCCGGCTTTGCAATCAGTAATATCTGGAAGTGTGCCTCCAAATGAACAGGGAGAATTGCAGGGTGCATTAACGAGTTTGATAAGCCTTACCTCTATTTTTGGGCCAATGCTTATGACGGGTTTGTTCTCTTATTTTACAGGGCCAAAAGCACCATTTCATTTCTCTGGAATTTCATTTGCACTGGCTTCTGTTTTGATGCTTACAAGTGCTATCATTGCTTATAAAGCGCTGCATCCTGCAAAAAAAGAAAGTGTTGTAGGGGAGTAAATTGTGTAGAGTAAAATATTCTTGGGCTTCTAAAATTATAAAGCATGAGCCGATTAGGATTTCTATTCGTCTCATCAAAGTATCTAGCTATTTTATTAATTCCTGGATATCAGAATCAGTTTCCAGATTATTCATTTGCCTGACAATAACACCCGCACGTGCTGCAACATAATTACTTAAGGGTTTAACAGTAAAACGAATGGGGTTGGGCAATGCAGCCGCTATTTGCGCTGCTTCAATTCCTGTAAGTTCTGATGAGTTTTTATTAAAATAATTTTTTGCGGCAGCCTGAATACCAAAAATACCTTCACCCATTTCAGCAACATTTAAGTACATCTGCAAAATTCTTTTCTTACCCCAAAATGTCTCAATCATAAAAGTAAAATACACTTCAAGTCCTTTTCTAAAAAAACCACCACCCTGCCACAAAAAGACATTTTTTGCAACCTGCTGGCTAATGGTACTTGCACCTCTTGTTTTTGTTGGATGCTTTTTATTGTATTTGACTGCCAGCTTTATGGCTTTTACATCAAACCCATTATGATCAGGAAAAAGTTGATCTTCCCCCGCCATTACAGCAAGTTTAGCAGAATTGTTCATATAACCGTAGGATACATAATCTCTTTTTAAGCCATTGCCTTTTAATAAACTAACAACTTGTGTAATTGTAAATGGAGGATCAATCCAACGTAAGATGATGATATAAACAAACTGCAAAATTAATAACCAAAGTAATAAACGTTTTACTTTTTGCCACCAGGTCCTTTTACCCGTCTTTTTCATTTTTTTACGCCATTAGCATTAATATATAGAAGACGGTAATGTTTCTTGCCTATCGTAATTCCTTTGTTGGAACCCTTGCTCAGAAAATATCCGACAGCTGCAAGACCTGCACCGGCAGCTAATAGTGTAGGGCTGAAATTTTTATTGTCAACAAGGTAAACCACTCCTGAGGCAACTACAAGTAAGGCTCCGCCACCCAGTAAAGTTGCTCCGCTTCCGGCCACATTAAATTTTTTATTTTCTTGCCCAAAATGATATATCTGCTTGTAATTGTACGCATACCTAAAACTTCCTACCGTATCAATTATGTAAGTACCAAATGTGGTAGGAAGCCTGTATATTAAAAACTCCTGTAAAAAAATACTGTCATTTTTAATATCCTTAATCAGAGCATTTTTATAGGTACCGGATTTGGTTACAAATTCAATATTAGAGCCTTTATAAAATATTTTAACTGTTTTGTTTTTCTTTTTTAAAATGATAAAATCAGAGGGTTGCGCTTTTAAAACATAACCAGCAAAAATGAATAATATTAAAATAAAATTGCTCATAAAATTTATGCAGTTTTAGTTTTAGTAAACCAAACACCAATAATAAGTGCAATGCCAAATGCCAGAAACATAAAGCCGGAAATTTTGTTTACGAGGGTGATATTTTTATCGTTCAATTTATTTCTAAGTTTTCCTGCAAGGTTAATTTTAAAAATATCTGCAGCAATATTCATACTTATACAGATTGAAAAAGTTACAATCTTTTCATTTAAAGTACTGCTTATTGACTTTGTTGCAGCAGCAAGCCAAAGGGCTATAACACCGGGGTTTAATGTATTAATTAAAAAACCTGTCAGAAAAAGCCGTGCATGTGTAGAACTTGCAATAGTAATACCTTCGTCCAATTCTTTTTTTGAATGATATTTTTTAAAAAACAAGTAATATAATCCCAGGCCAATTAAGAATACTCCTCCGGTTGTTCCTATCTGTAATTTATATACAGTAAGGTTTTCCATTAAGGAACTCGTAGCATTTGCAGTAACCACCCAAAAAATATCACTTAACCAAACACCTGAAATAAAGTAAAAAGCACTTACAAAACCATAGTTTATACGAAGTTTTATGATTGTAAAAATAACCGGGCCTACTGAAAATACCAGCGCCAATCCCAATAAAAATCCAGCTATAATTGCTTCCGTCATTTTTAAATTTTCGGTTATAATTATCAATAATAATTACATTGATTTACTGATAAATGATTTCCATTCTTCAAACACCTTGCCTTTTAATACACGTGGAAACTTATTTTGCCCGCCAAGTTTTCCTTTAGATTTTAAAAAATCCATAAAAGTCTTTTCGGGTAATACTGTTACAATAATTGCCTGTAGCGCATGCATTCTTTCAACCTCATAATCATCGTTTATACTTTTTATTTTTTCATCAAGTAAAGCAGCAAATTTTAGAGCATCTACTTTATCATCTGTAGCAATATACCACTGGTGTGCGAAGAAATTTCCGTAAGGCACACCGGCTACAGTAAATTCAGGTATGCTTACATTCATTTCTTCCGAAGCAAGTTCGATAGCCCTGTTCATATTATCTACACTTAAATGCTCGCCTACCAAACTTAAAAAATGCTTGGTTCTGCCTGTAATAATAATTTCATTTCTTGCTTTATCAATAAGTTTTACTGTATCTCCAATAGCATATCGCCACGTGCCTGCATTTGTGCTTATTAAAATTGAGTAATCTTTATCTTCTTCTATCTCATGTATCATGTACACTTCTGGGTTTGTTACCATATTGCCATCGGTATCAAAATTTTTTTCATCAAAAGGTACAAATTCAAAAAAAATATTATTATTTAAAACCAATTGCATGCCTCTGGTTTCCTGCCGGGACTGGAATGCAAGAAAACCTTCGCTGGCCAAATAAGTTTCAATGTAAGTAATAGGTTTGCCAAGTAATTTTACAAATCCTTTTTTATAAGGTTCCATGGCCACGCCGCCATGCACGTAGAATGCAAGGTTAGGCCACATTTCGTGAATGTTATTGAGGTTGTATCTTTCTATAATTTTTTCCAGACAAATTTGTAACCATGCGGGTACGCCTACAATAAAACCAATATCCCAGTTAGGTGCATTTTCTACAACCTCTTCCAACTTTTTAGACCAGTCTTTTTCTCTGGCAATTTTTTTACCGGGTTTATAAAGTCCCATAGTTCTAAACCATAAGGGAAGATTTTTTTGCTGTATGCCGCTGAGGTCGCCGGCATAATAAGTTGCTTCTTTTTGTAATTGTGTGCTGCCACCAATCATTAACCAGCCTTTACCTATTGAGCTCGCAGGAACTTTATCATATTTAGCCATGCTAACCAACTGCTTTATACCTGTAATGGTATTGCTGCGAATAAGTTCTTTTGTAATAGGAATATATTTGCTGGAGGCATCACTTGTTCCGCTGCTTAAAGCAAAAAATTTTATAACACCTGGCCAGCATACATCCGGTATTCCTTCTAAAGTTTTATACCACCATTCATTATAAATTTTTGTGTAATCGTAAGTTGGTAAATTTTGCTGAAATTTTTTACCGGGATGGCGGCTTAGCAAAATTTCATCGAATTTAAATAACTGACCAAATTGTGTAAACCTGGCTTTGCGCAATAATTTCTTTAGCACCTTTATCTGCTGCCTTCTTGCATCGCTTACAGGGAGGTTTAATGCTTTCGCAATGTATGCAGGAAGCTTTATATCGAAAATGGGCATTAATGAACAAATTATTATGGACGACAAATATAGTTAATGACAACGACGATTAATTGCGCCAAAACTTTGATTGTCTTGCAAAACTCAAAATTGATTGTTCTGCCTAAACCTATTACAGTAAATATTCTACTTTATAACTTTACTTAAAGTACTTTATTGAAAAAAGTATTTATTTAGTATTGAAATTATACAAATAGATCAAAGGAAAACTTAACCGATACCCACCAATATTAAACAATCAAAACTATTTTAATATTCTTTATAAGAATATTTCTATTAAAAAATTAAGGATTTTAATAAAGAAGTGAATGCAATGTTGTAGAGTTAAACGCAACAAAATATATAAACATTTGCTACAAATAAATAATTATAAAAGTTCAGCAAATTTTTAGGAAGAAAAAACATTACCTGAAAGAATTATTATTGAACAATTCATACAATAATTTTTTTTATTTTATACTGTCCCTTTGTGCCTGCTTCTGCATAATACCAGGTAAAAATTGCTTAGCAGTATTTTCTAGATCAGTTTCTGAGATATCGAGTGCCTTATTATTTTGAGCTAAAGAAAGCCATGGTTTGGAATTTCCAAAAGGGTAACTGCCAAAAACCACAACCGGTGTCCCTTGAGCCAAAATATTGTCTGTTCCTTTTATCGTCCACTGGTCTGCCCATTCATATAAATATTTTGCATCTTTTTCACTTAATCTAAGGCAGGAATGAGATGCAGGGTAACCCGGCATTTCATATTGATGAAAACCTATGCCTAATTTATTTTCAATATTAAAATTCCATTTTAAGTCCCATTCATCATTAAAGGTGCTGGTAGTCTGTTCTGCTTTCCAGTTGGTATAAAATAACCCCGTTGGAGTCATATCAGCTTTGCGGCCCATGCTTGTTGGACCTGTATAAACCAACAGTCCATTTTCATAAGCTGCAAATGATTGGGTAGGATAGGAAAAGAAAATAATTTTGTTTATATCTTTTAAAAAAGATGCCTCAAGCGGAAAAGGAAAATACTGTTTTATTGGTTGAGAAAAATCAGAAGGAATAATTATTGAATCAAATTTATTTAGAAATTTAACATCAGTCCGGTTGATTGCGGCAATAATTTTTAAATTGTTGGAATCTGTATTTTTAATTAATTTTTTTATACTGTCTTTTGAAATCAGTGAAGTGAAATTTATAAGTACTTTTTTTTCAACTTCAATTTTTGTTTGTGTTTCTTTTACAGTGGGTGGTGTTTCTTTTTTATTATTACAGCTATAGAAAACAAATATTGCTAATAGTAAAGTGATTGAGTTTTTTGACATGAAAAGTTTAATAACCGTATGGAAACATTATGCCAAAAGAAATAAATCTTTAAATGATTGATAAATTTCTCAAAACTTTTTATAATCTAAAACACAACGGTTTATTTTAAATATAATTTGATGTGAAAAATGATATCTAAAATGTATATGATTGTTTTTATTTTGAATTATAATTTGCAATTTTTTTGTTCATGATACTGAACCATAGCGGAGGTAACAATGCTAAAAGCATAGAACCCGGATAACCCGTTGGCAATTGAGGAGTATTGTTATGATTTTGCAGAATCTGGTATTTTCTGCTTGCAAGATAATGGTGGTCGCTGTGTCTGCTTAATTCAAATAACAAAATTCTTCCAATTGCATGGTTGCTGTTCCAGCTGTGTTGAGGCATTGTTCGTTCAAAAGAATTTTCAGATGTTATTTTTCTTTGCAGGCCATAATGTTCAATATAGTTTACTGTTTCCAATAAAAGTATTCCCATAAAAGCAGCGCCTAAAAAATAGACGGTAATCCATCCACCAAAAATTAAATAAACAAACCCAACAAAAGCTGCCTGAAAAATATGAGCCTGCAACATTTCATTTTGTAAACTAAATACACTCAATCCTTTTTTCTTCATTTCATTATTTGCAATATGCCAGGCTGATAAATAAGAAAATATAATTGTTCTAAAATAAAAACTGTACAGCCATTCATTATAACGGGCGCTGCTAGGGTCGCTGGGAGTTGCTACATTTTTATGGTGCCCTTTGTTGTGTTCTATAAAAAAATGCATATATAAACTGCTGAGTAAAGAAATCTTTGCAAGTGTTTGCTCAAATTTATTTTTGCGGTGGCCAAGTTCGTGCGCCACATTAATGCCAAATGTGCCACAAAGCATTCCCATGGCTGTTATACGGCCAATAATATCCAATGTATTAAGATGTGAACCAACAAATGAATAAAGAAAAAACAGCAGGGTGGGAATTTGTATAAATACAATCAAGTACAACATATAATCATACTTTTTGTCGTTTTTAGAAAGCTCTTCTTCAGCAGCAGACATGTTTAGTGAGCTGGGCTTTATAAAAAGCTCGAGCAAAGGGATAAACGCCCAAGAATAAATTAATACCAGCCAGCATAAAATACCTGTGTTGGTAAAGCTGATAAAAGCCAGTAAATATATTATTAGCGGGTTTAGGTATTTTAAATACTTAAACATATTCTGTTAGTTTATTTGTAATTTAAATAAACATATTCGCATAATCAAAAAACTAACAAAAAGTTTTTATAAACGGGAAGGATTAATATTTTAAAGAAAATTAAGGTCTTTTGTTGTTTTTTCCTTCCAGATAGTCAACCTGTTGAACGGAACCTAACCTAAATTTTAAAGGAATTTTTGTAGCTTTTTCAAATTTTATTTCTTGCCTGCAAAAAAATGCAAGATTGCTGAGGTAAAAAGTGGGAGATATTAACATAGATGGCGAAACATAATTATTGGAGTTGCGAGTGGAATCTGAATTTTTTTTTGCAGGAATATTACCTTTAAATTGGGTAGATAACGACTGGCTGAAAGCCGATGCACTTACAATAACTGCACAAAATAATAATGTTATAAGTTTGTTTTTCATTTATGATGCCTAATGAATGTAAATTTACGGAGTTACCAAGTGTTTCGTTTTACTGTACAACAAGATAATTCTCTTTTAAAAAATAATTATTTAGATATTTACTAATGGCTTTACATCAGAGTTTACAACAAAAGTTATTACAAAAACTTTCGCCGCAGCAAATACAGTTAATGAAACTGTTGCAGGTTCCTACAGCAATACTGGATGAGCGCATAAAAGAAGAAATTGAAGAAAATCCTGCGTTGGAGCAGGCAGATGAGGACAGCCATGATGATGAATTTGAAAAAGATGAGTTTACAGAACCGGGTGAGGAAGAATATAAAACAGAAGGTACAGAAGATGAGTATGAAAATATAGATATAAGTGATTATGTACATGAAGGAGATGATGATGTAGGAGATTATAAAATGAGAGATGAAAATTATCCTGAAAAAGATGACAACAGAGTAATACCACATAAGGTTGAAACAAGTTTTATGGAGATTATGCTTCAGCAACTTGGTTTATTGAAACTCAGCGAAAAGCAAATGAAAATTGCTGAACAGCTTGTTGGAAGTTTAGATGATGATGGTTATTTAAGAAGAGAAACCAGTGCGATTATTGATGACCTTGCATTCAGACAGAATGTAGATACAGATGAAGTGGAAATTGAGCAGTTGTTGTTGCAGATACAACAATTTGACCCTCCGGGTGTAGCTGCCAGGAATTTGCAGGAATGCCTGTTGTTACAATTGCAAAGAAAAAAGGATCAGGGGAAAATAATTGAAATATCCATCAAGGTTCTTGAAAAATATTTTGATGAATTTACCAAAAAACATTACGAAAAAATACAACGTGCGCTTACACTTACCGATGATCAACTGAGAGAAATTATTAGCCAGATTGTAAAACTTAATCCTAAGCCGGGTGGCACAGCAGGAGATACCGGAAAGAACACCAATTATGTAATACCCGATTTTTTTATTGCAAATAATGCGGGTAAGCTGGAACTTAGTTTGAACAGTAAAAATGCTCCTGATCTTCGCATTAGCGAAGGTTATAGAGACATGCTCAAGGATTACGATAAAGGAACTAAAAAAGACAAACGACAAAAAGAAGCAGTACTTTTTATTAAACAAAAAATAGACAGCGCAAAATGGTTTATTGATGCTATAAAACAAAGGCAAAATACCTTGTTGAATACCATGGAAGCCATTATGAATTATCAGCACGAGTTTTTTTTAACGGGAGATGAAACGGAACTTCGTCCAATGATTTTGAAAGATATTGCCGAGCGAACAAATCTTGATATTTCTACGGTAAGCAGGGTAGCCAACAGCAAATTTGTACAAACAGAATTTGGAACGTACAGGCTAAAATTCTTTTTTAGCGAAAGTCTTCAGACAGATAGTGGTGAAGAAGTAAGTACCAGAGAAGTTAAAAAAATTCTTACAGATTTAATTGGGGAAGAAAGTAAAAAACATCCTTACAGCGATGAAAAACTTACTGATATGCTGCAGGAAAAAGGCTATAATATTGCACGAAGAACTGTAGCAAAATACCGTGAGCAGTTAAATATTCCGGTTGCAAGGCTAAGAAAAATATTATAAAATGGAAGCTATTTTACCTGAAGAAATTTTATCCGAAAAAAAATATGTTCATCCTTTATTGAAATGGCCGGCTAATTTCTTTTCATACATTTTTCATCCCATTTTTGTACCGCTTTATGCAATTGCATTTCTTGTATACATTCACCCATCGTACTTTTCAGGGTTTTCAGCAAAGGCAAAGCTTTACACAATTTTAATTAGTGGCTATAACTTAATCTTTTATCCCTTACTAAGTATAGTATTATTAAAAGCCCTGGGTTTTATAGATTCTGTTTTTCTTCGTACAAAAAGAGATAGAATTATTCCATACATGGCATGTGGTATTTTTTTCTTTTGGGCGTATACAGTTTTTAAAAAACAGGAAATGTATCCGGCAATAATGCCATCCTTTGTTTTGGGTGTTTTTCTTGCTGCATCTGCAGGGTTAATTGCCAACATTTATTATAAAGTAAGTATGCATGCAATTGCTATGGGTGGCTGGCTAGGATTATTTTTGGTAATTGCAAACAGTAATTCAATGTTAATGACATGGCCTATTACATTTGTACTTTTATCTACAGGAATTGTTTGCACATCTCGTTTAATAGTTTCTGATCATACTGAAAAAGATATTTACTCAGGATTGGTTATTGGTTTATTAGCACAGTTTGTTGCTGCTGCCGTGTAATTTTTTAGTTAAGATAAAAAGGTTTAATACACAAGTTTTCTATACTGGCAGCATACTTGCTTTGTATTTAAAAATTAAATCTCTTTTTATGAAAACAATTTTTACACTTTTAATTATTTCTGTAACCCTTGGTTCATGCGAAACCCTTCAACAGGTTGCAAATGCTGCCGGCGTTTCTACAGGTGTGGGCATATCAAATACAGAAGCTGCGGCAGGTATAAAAGAAGCTTTGGGACAAGGAATTACAAAATCTGTACTTCAGCTAAATAATACAGATGGCTTTTTTAGGAATGAATTGTACAAAGTATTGTTACCGCCTGAAGCACGAAAAATTGAAAATACACTTCGTGATCTTGGTTTCAACAGCCTTGTAGATAAAGCCATACTACAAATAAACAGAGGAGCAGAAGATGCAGCCGGTTATGCAAAACCAATTTTTGTTGAAGCTATAAAAAATATGACCTTAAGTGATGCCATCGGGCTAATTAGAAATGGCGATACGAGTGCAACACATTTCTTTAGAGATAAAACAACCGCTAAACTGTTAGAAGCTTTCAGGCCGGTTATTGCTGCATCTTTACAGAAAGTAGATGCTACAAAATATTATGGTGATATGGTTACGAAGTATAATAATTTTCCTACCACCTTTAAAAGACTTAACCCGGATCTTACGAGTTATGTTACACAAAAAGCTACGGATGCTTTGTTTAATTTAATTGCAAAAGAAGAGATTAATATACGGACAAACTTTGCTGCCAGAACCACAGATATATTAAGAAAAGTGTTTGGTGGAGCTTATAGATAATGTGATTTATTTATTGTAAAATGCTGCAGATTTAAACATTCTGCAGCATTTTTTATGGAGTTAAACTATGTTGAAGTTGAAAAAACTGAAGAACGCCCGCTCTTCCGTTTTCGTACAACATTCTTTTATTTTTAAAACTTACTTTTTTTACTTTCGGATTAAAGTTTCCATAATTTACATAAATGCTTCTTCCTTTTTCATTAAGTAATCCAGGATATTTTCTCGCCATGGTTTCAATTAAAAGGTTTGCAAATGCAGCGAGGTAATCACTTATTTTTTTAGGTTGATAAGGCGGTATTTCTATGGAATTTTTAAGAAATAAGTCTATTTGTTCTTTTCGCTCAAGCTTTATGCCCAATGTTTCCCGGTTAAAAATAAGATCGTTGCATACCAGCGGCATCTCTCCATGTTTGCAACTGTCAAACATACTGATCGGATAATTGCACAGCATACCACCATCAACATAATAGTTAATGTAAGCAGATGTATCTCCCGTCTGTATTTTTTGCAGAGAATCATTTAATGCAATTGGTGTAAAGTACAAAGGAACACCACCACTAATTCTGACTGCAGTAGCCACAGAAAAAGATGGTGTGGTTTTATAAGAAAAAACTTCCAGCCGCTGTTTGCTGATATTTGTGCCGGTACAAAAAAGATCTTTATAATTTTTGTTGTTCAACTTTAATTGATGCAACTCCATAAAAGTAAGGTCTGCATTTCCGGTTTTCTTCATCAGCATTTCTTTTAACCATATCTCATATTTATCGCCTTTGTACATGCCAAACTTTCTTTTTATTCTTTTGTATTTTCCAACTAAACCTCCTTTGCCATCATTAAATTTTTGAAACTTTAATGACATCAATATACTGTCAATCTCATCAGCTTTATAATTTATTGAAACCATCATGCCTGCAATTGCTCCTGCAGATGAACCTGCAATATTTTCTATATGTTGCATGGTGCCATTTTCTTCCAGAACTTTAAAAGCTCCGGCATATGCAATACCTCTTAGACCACCGCCTTCTAATGCAAGGTTTTTATACACAGGTTTTATTTGAGCAAAAGAAAAATATGGAAGAAGTAAAAGCATTAATATTCTCATACTAACAAAAATATCAATGTAAATGTTTGCTTATGTGTTATAAAAGTTAAATAATATCATTTGCTAATAAAACCTGCCATGCAGCATTCGTATCGTTTTCGTTTAAAAGCTTTGCTGCAAGCTTATGTGTTTCTGTTTCCATTTCCTGTGGTCCAAGATTAAAATATTGTACGATTTGTTTTAAAGTTTCGTTTTCAAATGCAGCATCAATTTCGGGTAACTCGTTCACATTTGCCAGTTGCCCTAAATGATTTCCAGAAAGTATTTTGCTGTGGCGAATGGCTGCAGGAAGTGAATCTATACCAATACCAATTTTGATATTGGGCTTTGCAACTTTAAATAAATTTTCGTCAGAAATTTTACAATACCAGTCACCGCCAAGGCGGGCAACTAAATTATATTTCGTTTGATCAATTCTATTATCACTGTCAAGTATACTTTCATCAATATGCATGGTTAACACTTCGCAAATTACAAGATTTCCGGCACCACCTTCTGTGCCAAGCGCTTTTACTTCAAGTACTTTACATTCCAGTTTTACCTTGCTTTCTTTAACCATTGGCGGTTTTACCAATGTTGCATTTTCTGGCGTAAATCCCGCTTTAATAAATTCATTTTCTGTCTTTGCAAATTCGCAACTCGCCAGCGACATTTGCTGTACCATATCATAATCAACCATATTAATTACCACCTCCGGCACCTCCAATACATTTTGCAAAGTGTGCTTGGTGCTATTGTCTCTTACTCGCCTTGACGGTGAAAAAATAACTATTGGAGGGTTGGATGAGAAAAGATTAAAAAAACTGAATGGTGATAAGTTTACATTCCCTTCCTTATCAACCGTAGATGCAAAACATATTGGTCGGGGAGCAATTGCATGCTGAAGATAACTTTGTACATCAGCAGGGGAAAGGGTGGAAAGATTAAGGGTGATCAATGTTACGAGTTGCGAGTTAAAAGTTACGGGTTTAGGGCTTGATTGTTTTTGAAGTAAGTTTTTTATCCATGATCTTTTGCCGTAAATATTTCATCATGGCACCAATCTGCCTGCTCAAAGCTTTCGAAAGTTCTAGTGAATTTGATGTTTCCTCTGTTGTACAATAATTTATTTTAATAGAGAATAAAAGGCAATTCCTTACTTCCCCGCAAGAGCCCTTGGCAATTCCTAAAAAACGATGAAAATCTGCATTGTTATTATATTCAAAACCTTCTGCAATATTATTTGAAATGGATAAGGCGGCTCTTTTTATTTGATCTTTAAAAGAAAAGTCTTTAGCAATCTTTTGATTTATTTCGGATAATTGATAAATTATAGTTGCTAATTCTTGTGCTTTTTTCCAAATCTCTAAATCTTCAAAGGATAATATAGTTGCCATATTTTATTTCCATTTTATTGATAACTACAATGTATTAAAGTCTTCAAACCTGCAACCCGTTACTTCTAACCCGTCACTTTCTTCAAAGCCAATATAGAAAAATCATTCTCATCTGCAACTATGGTATTCTTCAACAAACCCAATCCATCAATTTCCATTTCTACCACATCGCCGTTTTGCAACCACTGCTCTGTACAATTTGGATCGTTTAATTTTCCTGTTCCGTTCAATTCTAAAAAACAGCCTGTTCCAACAGTTCCGCTGCCAATTACATCGCCCGCATAAAGGTTTACACCATACGCACAGCGCTCCAGTATTTCTGCAAAGGTCCAGTCCATATCAGCAAGGTTGCCTTCGCTAACCAGTATGCCATTTACTTTACAGGTCATTTTTAAATTCCAGCTTTTGCCTGTATGTCCATCTTTGCAGGGTACTTCATAAGGTTGCAATTCATCGAGCGTTACCAGCATTGGGCCAATGGCTGTAGAAAAATCTTTGCCTTTTGCCGGGCCAAGATTTAGCAGCATTTCTTCCATTTGCAAACGCCTTGCACTCATATCATTCATGATCATTAACCCGGCAATATATTCATCTGCTTCTGCTGCTTTAATATTTTTTGCATGCTTGCATACTACAATAGCAGCTTCCAGTTCAAAATCAAGTTTCTCAAAATGATCAGGCATGCAAATTATATTACCCTGTCCTTGAATGCTGTTGTGGTTGGTAAAATAAAATATCGGATACTGGTCAAATTCAGGAATCATTTCTACATTTCTGTTTCGCCTTGCCGAAGCTACATGCTGCCGAAAAGCATATCCATCACGGCAACTTGTGGGATTGGGTACAGGAGCAATAATTTCTGCTTCCGCATAATCTCCGTAAGATTTATTTTCATAC
>Ga0209100_1001012_pt1 | contig 20877 bp, 18 predicted proteins | sample lystaG_FD_185480 | JGI IMG/M metagenome (GOLD analysis project Ga0209100, IMG submission 185480) | Glacier valley bacterial and archeal communities from Borup Fiord, Nunavut, Canada, to study Microbial Dark Matter (Phase II) -... | ecosystem: Environmental > Aquatic > Freshwater > Ice > Glacier ...
GTCGAGAGCGGACAACCCACACACTACTCTGTTTTTTTTATTAGTATTATTTTTAAAGTCACAATGTTCGGAATTCTCATGACCGGGAGCTTGTCCGCAGACAAGCCCACCTGTGAAAAGCTCGAGAATCTATCAAAATACCCCAAACGGGGGGCAAAAAAGGCCCTCGAGCAGTGATAAATCTCTCGAGGAGGCTTTTGAATACGCATTAGCCTTGAGAAGTAGTATCTCGAGAACCTTTTTTGTTTGCTTTACGAATCAAATAGGAAAAGAAGAACAGCGCCCTCGAGTGGGCCGTTCTTCTTTCTTTTTCGTTTTTATTCACGATACGGCAGAGAGCAAGCGTCAAATTCAGCGACCTATTCATTACTCATTACCACCTCTTACAAGCTCGAGGGATTATAAACCGCCCCCAGAAACAGCGGGATATTGGTGTTCTGTTCGCGGATGGTGATAAAGAAGGGTCGGTTGAGCACCAGATTGAACAGTCTGGGCGGCAGGGCAATCGAAGTGGTTTGCATCAACACACCTGTAGCCGCAGCAGCCACCGCGCCTTCCTCGTTCACCTCGAGCACCGCTTTTTGAAAGGCCCCGGAAATGCGGGTGGGTTGCGGGCTGAGTTTGCCAAAGCTGGCCGCGTCGCTGAAGGCCACGCCCATGCCCAACTTGGTCAGCAGCGGCTCGAGGTCGGTCTTGGTTTCGAGTTTGAAGCGCGGTAGCTCGAGGGTGCCACTTCCTTTTTCCCAGCTCAGGCGGTTCAGTCCCCCACTCGAGGCCCGAATGACTAGGTTCGAGAGCGAGGAGGTCTTCTTGGGCAGGTAGAGTTCGGTCACGAGAGCGCGGCCCGCACTCGATTTATAGCTCAGCCGCACCCCTTCAAAGGTCGAGGTCTCCACGTAGTCCACCTTCTCGAGCTTCTGGGACATCATCGGCACCGTTTTGCTCGAGCCGTCTTGCAGAAAAAAGGGCTTGCTCAAAGTGTTCTCCTTCTTGAAGGGTTTGCTCCACAGGCCCTTGAAGTAGGTGGCGTTGAGCAGCAGCAAATCGGTGTCGGGCGAGGGGGCGGCAAGCAATTTATCAATCTTGCCCCGCGTCTTGTCACTGACCCAGGCGTTGACCTGCCCGACGCCCTCAAGCGTACCCAAATCCGCACTTTTCACCTCGGCCCCGTAAATGGCTCGAGCGGTGTTGGTAAAGCCTTCTAGAATGGAGAATCCCGGCTTGGCCCACAGCGAGTTGGCCGAGCTGAACTCCACGCAAGCGTCGCCCCCCAGCAGGGAAAGCGCGTAGGGATTGGCACGGTTCAAAGTCTCGAGCGAGATATTCTCGAGTGCAAGCGCCTTGCTCATGGCTTTTTGGGTCTCACCGCTGGCACCCTGATACAGCATCTCGAGCGCCTGAGACGCGCTGATAGGCGACAGAAACACGTTCTCTCGAGGTGCAACTCGGGCCGCCTCGCGCAGCAGTTTGTACCCAAAGCGGCTACTGGCATCCGCGACCTGGGCAAAGCCTTCAGGCGCAGGCGGAAGAAGAAACGCACCACTGGCGCAATCGGTGGAGGAAGTGGCGCTCTGGGCATTCACGAAACCCGTCGAAGCGAGCAAGGCCACGGTGAGCGCAACGGTTGAAAACACTCGAGAATTCTTCATACCCAAAGTGTAAAAAGGTCGGCTGACCCCGGTCTGACTTACCAACAACTCGAGGTGAAGGCGTTTTCAGAAAAGTTGCGGTTTGGAGACCGCAGACGGCAGAGTTCAGACATCAAATTCCAGATTTCAGACATTAGATTTCTGTCGTTTGTCGTCTACTCACCATCAAAGCGGCGCTCGAGCGGTAAATCTACCCCGCTCTGAACAGCCCGTGCCACCTCGAGCGCTAGGGGCAGGGTTACGCCGTAATACCAAGCCTGCTCGAGCTGACCTTCCCTCTGGTGGTAGCAAGCTAAAATAGGGCCGCTCGAGCAAGCCCCCAGACAGCCAGAAGCCGTGTAGCGCAGGGTTCCCCCCGTTTTGTAATACATCAGATGTTCACGCTCGAGGGCAGCACCAAGCACCCGGCGTAAGTGGTCCGCGCCGCGCTGCACGCAGTTTGTGTTCTGACAGAGCATCAGGTGGCCGTGGGTGGGGAAGAATTTGGGTTTATCCATGAGGGTAGGGGCCTAAGCAACTTGAATTCGTGCTCGAGGGCCGTAGATTACGACGATTTGGAACGCTCGTCTGAACTCGCAAGTACAAACTGTCGAGAATTATTACCCTGGAGAGCACATCAAAAAAACCGCCCCTCTCGAGGCGGTTTCAAGCTCAATTTACAGAAACCTAATATCCTCGGTCTTTGCGAGGACGCGGCGTAAACGCGCTGGGACCCGTGCTGCTGCGGCCTTCTCTCGAGGGCCTATCCTCACGAGGACGGTCACTGCTGCCGCCTTCTCGGGGACGGAATCCACCTTCACGGGGTCGGTCTCCACTGGGCCTGAAGCCACCTTCGCGGGGACGCTCTCCACCGGGACGGAAACCGTTGTCGCCACGGCCCGTAAAGCCTCCGGGGCGGTCACTGCCACCTTCACGGGGTCGGAACCCGCCTTCTCGAGGACGGTCACTGCTGCCGCCTTCTCGGGGTCGGAACCCGCCTTCACGGGGTCGGTCACTGCTGCCACCTTCTCGAGGACGGAACCCACCTTCGCGGGGTCGGTCTTCGCGGGGCCTAAAGCCACCCTCACTGCGGCCCTGAAAACCACCTTCTCGAGGACGGTCTTCGCGGGGCCTATCCTCACGGGGACGGTCACTGCTGCCGCCTTCACGAGGGCGGAATCCGCCTTCACGGGGTCGGTCTTCGCGGGGCCTAAAGCCACCCTCACTGCGGCCCTGAAAACCACCCTCTCGAGGACGGTCTTCTCGAGGACGGAACCCACCCTCGCGGGGTCGGTCTTCTCTGGGTCGGTCTTCGCGGGGCCTATCCTCTCGAGGCCGGAAGCTGCCCTCTTCGCGGGGCTTGAAGCCACCCTCTCTCGAGCCACCGCGCTCGGCTCCACCCTTCATTTCGCGCATTTCACGGCGCAGGGCGGCAATCTCTTTGCCCTGGGCCTCGACTTTATCGCTGAGTTCGCTCAGCGCGCCCAGCAGTTCTTCAATGTCGATGAACTCGTCCTCACCTTCCCCTTCTTCATCCTCGTCGTCGTGACCCAGCACGGACAGACGCAGCGCCGCTTCCTCCTGCTCGTCGTCTTCTGAGTCATCCTCTTCGATGTTCTCGTCTTCGTCCACTCTACCCTCGAGCCTCATCTCCTCGAGTTCTGCGTCCCGCTCTTCTTGCTCGGTGGGTTCGTGTGCCTCACTGCCTCTTTCGGCGGCGTCAGCCTGGAGGTCTTCGTCCATCTCGCCTTCGTTCAGGGCGTCAATGATGGGTTTTAGTGCTTCGGGCGCAGATGTGTCGGGCTGGGTGTGGGGCTGGTCTGTCATCTCAAAATCCTCTGGCCTCTTCGTCCCGTTCTGGCGGGGGGCCTGCTTTACGTTTCGGCCTGCTTGCATTTCGACATGCTTTGCGGTTTGACCGTAACGGCGCAGTATACACCAAGTGCAGCATTCGGGAGCAGCGTCTAAAGCATTTTGCGGAAGTACCCCGCAGGGGCGAAATACTTCCCGACTAAAAGGAGTGGCAACAGGAAGGCGTTTTTCGCGAGAATGGAGCCAGCCGAAACGAAGTGTAGGTGGCGCAATGGTAGTGAAAAACGCTTTAGAATCAGAACATGGACCTTCACTCTCTGGGCTACCGCACCGACCTGATGTTTGCCCGCTGGAACGGCGAAGTGACTGATTTCGGCGAATATGTGCGAATTCGCACCCCTTCCAACCCCACTTACTACTGGGGCAATTTCTTGCTGTTTGCGCGTCCCCCGCAGGAGGGTGATTTCGAGCGTTGGAACGCGCTTTTTGCTGAGCACTTCCCCGAGGTCAAACACGTCGCCCTGGGTGTGGACGGCACCAGCGGCGAAGCGGGAGTAAGCCAACCGTTCTTGGACGCCGGATTCACCCTCGAGCGTAGTGTGGTCCTCACCGCCACTCAAACGCACGCACCAGAGCACATGAATCTGGAGGCCGAGGTGCGTCCACTCAAAACCGACGCCGACTGGGACGCCGTGCTCGAGGTGCAGATTCTGGGCCGCGAACCGGAGCACTCGCTCGAGAGTTACCACATTTATAAGTCCGCGCAGATGAAAAATTACCGCCTGCTCACCGAGTTAGGGCTGGGCGAGTGGTTCGGAGCCTTCCTGAAGGGAAAACTGGTGGCCGATTTGGGCATCTTCTTCTCGAGCGACCTGGCCCGCTTTCAGATGGTGGGAACCCACCCGGAGTACCGCCGCCAGGGGCTGTGCGGCAGGCTGGTGTTCGAGGCGTCACAGTACGCGCTGGCCAAGGGAGCCGAGACCCTGGTGATGGTGGCTGACCCCGAGTATCACGCGGCCCGAATTTATGAATCGGTGGGCTTTGCGGTGCTCGAGCAGCAGGTGGCACTGCAAAAAACGGGCTGAACTCGAGGCTTTTGATGCCACCATGAAGCCTTGCTAAATCATTGGTTCAAAGCCGCTTCAGAACGTCATCAGTCTCACTTCAGCAAGGAGGGCGATACTCGAGGGGCCAAGCAAGCAATGCTTCACTCGAGCGAACAGATTCGGTGCTCCCAGATTTGATTCTGCTCGATGGCCCCGGAGGAAAACATCATGGCACGACTCATAACCTTAAACGACATGGCCCGCGACAACAACATCAACCTCAGCGACACCACGGGTGGAATTTACGACCCCAGCGGCAAAACTGCTTACGGCAGCGACGGCACCAAAGTGGGCACCGTCACCTCGGCGATGGTGGACCCCACGGGTGGGCGCATCCGTTACCTAGTAGTCGATACCGGCGGTTGGTTTTTTAGCAAGGAAGTTCTGGTTCCGGTGGGCATGGCCCGCATTGAAGACGATGGAGTCTACTTTGACTCGCTCACCAAAGACCAAGTGAAGTCTATGCGTGAATACCGCGTGGGTGACGACATCGCCGACGAAGACATGGGCCGTGAAGCGGTGATGTTGACCGGACGCGACGACCACAGCCGCTACGTAGCCCCTCAGACGGTTGAGTCGGTGCTGACCGCAGGTCCTGCCGTCACCGAAACCAGCCGTTTCAACTACCGCGACGACGACGCCGACGATAAATTGTTCAAAGCCCCTCAGCGCCTGCAACTGCTCGAGGAGCGCTTAAACGTCACCAAAACCCGTGAGCGCGTGGGCGAAGTCGAGGTGGGCAAGCGGGTCGAGACCCACACCGAGAAGGTCAATGTGCCGCTCGAGCGTGAAGAAGTGGTCATCGAGCGCCACGCGGTCAGCGGCGGTCAGGCCGTGGCTGGAGCCGTACTGGGTGGCAATGAAACCATCAAGGTAGAACTCGAGGCCGAGCGCGCCAACGTGACCAAGCAGGCGTTTGTGGTCGAGGAAGTCGAAATCGGCAAGCGAGTGCAGACCGAGACCCAGGTCGTCACCGAAACCATCGGCAAGGAAGTGCTTGAGGTCGAGCGCAACGGACAGATGGTGACGGACGCAAGTGGCAAAACCACCGCCACCACTACGACCACTGGTAAAAAGGATGAAAGCTTACTTGACCGTGCGGGCGACGCGGTTCGCAACACCGCCGACAACGTGGGCGACGCGGTTCGTAACACTGCCGACAACATCACCGGCAATAACAAGCGCTGATTTGTGACGCACTCGAGGGGACGGCTTCGGCTGTCCCCTTTTTGGTTGGACTTTTTCAAATTTTACAAAGGAGCAGTTATGAACCCCAACAAGTTGCCTCCACATCTGACCGACCTCAGCTCGAGCACCCCAAAAACACCGCTCGAGCGCGTTTACACCGAACAAACTGAGCAGGTGGTGGGCGAGTACATCAGCGAAATTGCCACCCTGGAACTGCTCGAGGAGCGCCCGCTGGTCGAGGTGGTGCGCGAGGTGGTGGGCCAGCTCGAGGTGAGGCGTGAAATTGTGCGGCGCATCGAGCACCTTCCGGTGGAACTCGTCACCGAGACCGTAATTCTCGAGCACTCTGGCCTGAACAACGCTGGGATTGTGGGCGAGGGGACTACAGCCTTTACCCTGGAACTCAATGGCGAGCTTGTGACCCTCGAGCCGGGAGGGCGCTACAGCTTCGAGATTTACCGTGAACGCGCGGTGGTGAGCAAGTTTGCCGAGGTGGTCGAGACCGTCAAAATCGGCAAACGCACCGTGACCGAGACGCACCATCTAAGTCTCGAGCTGGGCCGTGAACAGTTGGTGCTCGAGCAGGACGGCAACTTGGTTACTTCCGAAGAAGAGCTGATTCGGGTTCGGCAGGGCACGCCGGAAGACGGAACCGCTGGCTCGAGCGTACCTGGAGACGGCTCGAGTTTGACGGCAGCAGGTTTGACTTGAGCTGAGGTTTCGCTCAGTCGCGCAGCTCGAACGAACCCAGCCCCAGAAAGCGCTCCCGGCGGCTCTCGAGCACCTGCGTGGGCGTGAGGGTACACAAGTTCTCGAGCTGGCGCGTCACCACTTCGGAAAAGCTCTGCACCGTGGCCTCCATGTCCTTGTGCGCTCCACCTACAGGCTCGGGAATGATTTCATCCACGATGCCTAAGGCCAGCAAATCCTGGGCGCTGAGTTTGAGCGCTTCGGCGGCCCTGGCGGCTTCCTTGCTGTCGCGCCACAAAATCGCAGCGCACGATTCGGGCGAGATGACACTGTACCAGGCATTCTCGAGCATGAGCACTTTGTTGCCGATGCCGAGGGCCAGCGCCCCACCGCTGCCCCCTTCCCCAATGATGACGCTCAGGGTGGGCACCTTTAAGGACGCCATGCGGGCGATGCTCTCGGCGATGGCCCACGCTTGCCCCCGCTCCTCGGCGGCAAGGCCGGGATACGCACCGGGGGTGTCAATTAAGGCGATGAGCGGCAGTCCAAACTTTTCGGCCAGACCCATCAGACGGGCCGCCTTGCGGTAGCCCTCGGGGTGGCTCATGCCGAAGTTTCGCCTTATGTTGCCCTTGGTGTCACGGCCTTTTTGCTGCACCAACAGCATCACGCTTTGACCCTTCAGGGTGGCCGGACCGCCAATCAGGGCTTGGTCATTGCCAAAAGTGCGGTCTCCGGCCAGTTCCACAAAGTTCTCGAAGGCGCGCTCCACATAGTCCAGACCCGTAGGCCGACCCTGCACTCGGGCGAGCTGAACCCGCTCCCAGCGGCTCAGGGGATGGGGCGCGCTCGAGGCTTCAGGAGAAGCTGTTTTTGAGTGTCGCATCGAATCGAACTTGGTCTTTAGGACGCCAATTTCGTGCATCAGGTCGGCCCCGGTGTCGCGCATGGTGCGCTCGAGGGCCACAATGGTGTTTTCCAAATCGCGCAGCGGGTCGCTCACTCGAGTGCTCCTTTGCGTGGTGTGCCTGGGGACGGGGACGTGAAATGACTTATCAGGCGGGCCAGAACGTCGCGCTGCTCGGCTCGGGGCGAGACGATATCAATCATGCCGTGCTCGAGCAAGAATTCAGAGCGCTGGAATCCCTCGGGTAGGGTCTGGCGCAGGGTTTGTTGAATCACTCGAGGCCCCGCAAAGCCGATGAGCGCCTTGGGTTCGGCCAGAATCACATCGGCGATGGTGGCGAAACTGGCGGTCACACCGCCGGTGGTGGGGTCGGTGAGCAGGCTGAAGTACGGCAAGCCCGCCTCGGCCAGCTTTTGCAGTGCCACGGTGGTTTTGGCCATCTGCATCAGGCTTAGTGCACTTTCCTGCATTCTGGCCCCGCCCGACGCGCACACGATGAGCAGCGGCAGTCGGCGCTCGAGCGCGATTCTGGCAGCCCTCGAGATTTCTTCGCCCACCACGCTGCCCATGCTGCCACCGTTGAAGGAAAAATCCATTAAAACTAACATAAGCGGACGCTCGAGGATGCGGCCCCGCCCCGCTAAAATCGCGTCTGGGCGGCCCGTTTTAAGCTGAGCACGCTCGAGGCGACCCCGGTAGCTTTCGGTGTCCACAAACTCGAGTGGGTCGAGCGGATACACCGCCCCACTGGTCTGCTCGAAGCTGCCCGCGTCGAGCAAAAACTCGAGCCGCTGCTCTACCCCAATGCGGTTGTGATAGCCGCAGGTCGGGCACACCATCAGCGCGGCCAGCAGGTCTTTTTTGTAGGTCTGAGTGCCACACTGCGGACACTTGCTCCACAGCTCGGGAAAGTCGGTTCCCTCGGCCAGTTGCGGCTTTTTACGCCGGAAGATTCGTTCTAGAGCCACGCTTGGATACCCCTCATAGCCGCCTATTGTAGTCCACCGATGGGCCGCAGGGCGACGAGGGGTGTGACTCTAGAATGGGGGTAGCTCGAGCGGGAAGGACCCCCCTTGCGTGTAAACTCAAGACCCGTCCCGTCTTGGGCAGAACGGCACTGTCTTAATGAGAACGGCACCTACCGGGCCTCACCGCCCCGTGGGGCCTGCCCGCTCCGGGAAGCTGCGCGAGCCTATTGCATAGGTGGGTACTTAAAAAGCTCGAGCAGTACAGTCTTTTAGTTCCCCCCTACTATCGCAGGGGGGATATTCTCGAGAGTGTAACGCTCGAGAGCAGGGGGGTCCTTACAGGCAGAATGAACCCCATCCCCCAAACTTGCACTACCTCCAGGGACAGCTCGAGCAGGCGGGAAACGTAATTCGATTTGGGAAACCCCCACTTTAAACCCGGTTCAAGAACTGTGTTAGCGTGAGCACATGAATCCGCTCGAGGCCCTGCACACCTTCAAACTTCCCATCCCCTACCCCATGAAAACCGTGACTGTAATGGTCTCGACGGCCTCGCCCGTGACCCTGATAGACACTGGCGTGAACACACTCGAGACGCGGGTAGCGCTCGAGGAGAATCTGCAAACTCTGGGGTTGAGCGTGGGCGACCTCGAGCGGGTGATTTTGACCCACAACCACCCCGACCACAGCGGCCTGAGCGGCTGGGCGCAGCGCCACAGCGGGGCGAACGTGTGGATGCTGGACCGCGAAATTGGCGACAGCGCCGAATATCTGTCCGATGCCTGGTTCGAGCCGCACCGGGCGCACATGGCCGCACACGGCCTTCCAGACGCCATTGCGCCCACGCTCGAGGGGTTTCTGAGTTCTCGAGCCGAAATCGACTTTCCCGAGACGGTCACGCCTCTGCATGAGGGTGAGACCCTCGAGCTGGCAGGCGAGCGCTTCGAGGTGCTGTGGATGCCGGGACACTCGGACGGACACCTCACGCTGTGGTCGAGCAACAGTGGCCTGCTGATTGCTGGTGATGTGCTGCTCGAGCGCATCACGCCGCACATCGGGCTTTACGCGCGCGGCAGACCCGACCCGCTGGGCGATTATCTGGGGTCGCTCGAGCGCATCGTGACCTTGAGTCCGCACAAAACTGTGGTGGGCCATTACGGCCCGGTCATCGAGGGCGGCTCGGTACGGGCCGTTCAGATTCTCGAGCACCACCAGGAGCGCCTCGAGCGCCTTTTGCAGATTCTGGAACACCCGATGAATGGATTCGAGGTCTCGCTCGAGCTGTTCAAGCGCGAACTCCCCGCTTCGGGGCGCAGATTTGCGCTCACCGAAACCCTGGCCCACCTCGAGCACCTGCGACTGCGCGGCCTGTTGGCTCGAGAGGACGTGGCTGGAGTATGGAGGTACACGAGGGTTTAGGGGTCAGTTGTCGGTTATCAGTTCTCGGTTATCAGATTTGAGCCTGTAGCTTTTTCTATTGTCTAAAAATTTGAAATCTCTCCCCGCCCTCTCCCACCCATTCTCACAAGCCCCGCTCGAGACTGGGCTACACTGTCCTCACTTTGAGGCGCTTCACATCACGCTTATTGAGATTTGTCGCCATAGGCGCGACTTTGCTTGGCTCGAGCCTGCTTCCCACAAGTGCAGCCGCTCCCCGCAGCTTCCAGTACGAGGGCTACACCCGTGTGGTGCTCGATTTACCGCGTCCCGTCGCGTTTAAAGTGCTCGAGGGAGGGTCCAGCCTGAACGTGGCGCTCGAGGGAATTTCCCTGCCTGCCGAGAGTGGCTTTTTCGACAGCCAGCAGCTCAGCGGCTTTAGAGTGTCCTCGAGCGGGGGAAACTCGAGCTGGACGCTGCTCTTGCGTAAGGGGAAAAAGCCGCACCGGGTCTTTTTGCTCAAAGACACCACTGGAAAAGCGCGTCTGGTGGTGGATTATGGCACCAGCGGCGGACCCACGCCCACCGCCTCGAGCCTACCGCCCTCTAAAACGGTGGTTCGCACCAATCTACGGGTGGTGCTCGACCCTGGACACGGCGGTACCGACAGCGGAATGCAGGGCTATGTGGTCGAAAAAGAACTGACCCTAGACGTGGCCAAGCGGGTGGGGGCGCTGCTCGAGGACGCCGGGGTAGACGTGCTGTTTACCCGCAAAACCGACACCCAGCTCACCCTGGATTACCGCGCCAAGCAGGCCAACGCGGGCACCATCAACGCCTTCGTGAGCATCCACGTCAACAGCGCCCCCTCGGCAAGCGCTCAGGGCATCGAGACCTACGTGTTTGGCCGTCCACTGGATATGAGCAGCCGCAGTCTGGCGGTCAAGGAAAACGGCGGTGGCTCTCAGGGCGAGGCCGTGACCAAAAAAGCCGAGTCGCTGGCCTCCAACCTGATTGGTAACCTGCTGGCCAGCACCAACCTCGAGCTGTCCAAATCGCTGGCCAAGAAAGTCCACGGCAAGCTGATACAAAGCACCGACGCGGTCAACCGGGGGGTCAAGAGCGATTATTTTTATGTGATTCGCTTCGCCCATACCCCAGCTATTCTGATTGAAACTGGCTTTGGCAACAACGCCGTCGAGGGACCGAAACTGGCGTTAGACGCATACCGTGACACGCTGGCTACCTCCATTGCCGATGGGATTCTAGACTTTTTGAAGGTGAAATGAGGGAAACGGAGCACTTGAGCGAACTAAAAATCTGCCTGCGTGCTAAAGTATTCTTGAATACTTTTATACGGTTTTGAGTCTCGAGCGATAGGAGCCATGATTATGTCGAACATACCCACTGGAACCGGATTTATAATTATCGGGCTTTTCGTCGCATTAATTGGTTTCTGGCTTTACAGTGCAACCCGACCACCAACAGTTCAAACCATCTCAGCGCCTATTTCTTCGCCTACTTTGCCTTCAGAATCGTCCCCCGAGAACTCCGCTACGCTCGTGCCAGAAAGTGTGGAGACAGCCTGTATCACAGCGCTCAAACAGGATTCCATGTTCTCGTCTGCCCATGTTGAAAAGGATACCGCTGTGCCCCAATATTCCAAAGTGGATGGTGTTTGGGGGTGGGAGCCTAAAACTACATTTTCAGGAGCTTATGGAGTCATGATTTGTGGTGTGGATGACCCTGGAAGCGGCGTTCGTGTTGCATGGCGTGGCGATTAAAAATCTTTCCATACTATCATTCAAGTCGCCCTCAACCCAGCGGCCTAATCGAACCGGCCCAGCGCTCGAGTTCCCCCTCCCAATCCGGCGCAGCTTCACCCAGCCACTCGCGCTCGAGCACCCGCGCAAAGGCTTCCACCACGCGGGGGTCGAAGTGGGTTCCGGCACCCGCGCAAATCTCGAGCAGGGCTTCTTGGGGGGTCCAGGCGCGTTTGTAGGGACGTTCGCTCACCAGCGCGTCGAATACGTCTACCACGGCGACAATGCGGCCCTCGAGCGGAATCTGTTCGCCCCTCAGTCGGCTGGGATAGCCCAGACCGTCCCAGTGCTCGTGGTGCGAGGCCGCGATGACCCCTGCCAGTTGCAGCAAGGGCGAAGCGGAGCCGTCGAGCATCTCCGAGCCGCGCTGGGTGTGGTTTTGTACCTGCGCCCACTCCTCGGGGGTGAGCCGGGTGCGCTTGTGCAAAACCTCGTCGGGCACCGCCACCTTGCCAATGTCGTGCAGCCGCGCGGCCATCTTGAGCTGCTCGGCACCCTGCGGTGACATCCCCAACTCGAGCGCCACCAGCGCGGCCAAATGGCCCACTCGCCGGGTGTGGTCGGCGCTTCCTTCGTCGCGGCTCTCGACCACCCGAGACAGGCGCTCGAGCAGCTCGAGGTCGCTCTTTTCCAGCGCCTCGCTCTGGGTTTGCACCGTGGCTTCCAGGAGGGTTCGCTCGGCCTGAAACTGCGCCGCCCGTTCATTGGCCAGATGCCTCGCCTGCTCGAGGTCCTGACGCAGCGCGTGCAGCCGCAACTGGCGGCCCCCGATAGCGTCGCGCAGTTGCAGACTCAGGCCGTAATGGTGGTGCAGGTGGTTGATGGCCCGCTCGAGCTGACCCAGCCGCTCGTGAACCTCAGCCAAACGCCCGTGAATCCAGGCTACCTCGTCCTTGTGACCCGCCCGGTGCAGCAGGGCCAGCGCCGAACCATAATCTCGAGCCGCCGCCAAGCAGTCACCCTGCCGGAAATGCCACTCGGCACGGCGGCGGTAGAGTTGTGCGCGCAAAGCCGGATGGGCGTTCCCTTCATCAGCGCGCAATTCGCGCTCAACGGACTCGAGCGTGTCCCAGGACTGCTCGAAATGACCGTGCTCGAGGTAGAGCGCCGACCAGAGAAGCTGACAGGGCAGGTGTAATACCTGCACCCCGAGGGTTCCCTTGCCCGCTTTGCCCTGCACCGCGATGACCTGCTCGGCGTGCTCGAGTTCGTCGCGGGCCTGATACCACTGCGCTTCGGCGGCGTGGTTCTGTCCGGCGGCCCGGTGTGCGGCCAGACCGCTGAGGCGCACCCTTGCACTGCCCAGCAGGCTACGAACCAGCCCCACATACTGGCCCCGTCCACCCTGAAGCCCGACCAGTTGGGTATACAGCTCGAGCGCCGCCGCTGGTTCGCCACACTTGTAGCGCAACAGCGCGATGTTCTCCAGCGTCTCGAGGTCGTGTTCACGCCTCTGTTCGCTCAAATAGGATTCACTCAGGTGGGACTGGCTGCGGCCCAGGTTCCGGGCCTGCTCGAGATAGTCGGCAGCGCTGCCGTACTCGCCTAAAGACATCATCAGCTCGCCCAGGCGGTTAAGACAGGGGTGGCGCAGGCGGGCAACTTTTTGAGGAATCTGCTCTGAGTCATGGACAGCAGGGTCCGCTCGAGGAAGCCGACCCTGCTTGTCCAGGTTTTCCAGTTGCTCGAGGCGCTCGAGTGCGCCCAATAAATCCTCGAGCGCACTGCCTGCCTCCTGCTGACTCGCCCGCTCGAGCAAAGCGTCCACCTCGCTCAGCCGCTGGGCCACGGTCAGGCTCGAGCGCGCTCCAGACGCATTTTTCGGCTCCACCCCTGTGCGCGGGGGCGAAATTTGACCAGAGCGTAGAGTGCGCGAGGTGCGAGCCATAAGACGTGACTCAAGGGTATCAAGTTTGCGGGCGCTTTGGAAGGGGAATTATCGCATTAGAAAGGCGAGCGAACCTCAGCGTCCGGCTTCGCTCGAGGGCGGCACGATGATTTTACCCTCGGCCCTGGCGTCGCTGAAGTCAGGCGTTTTCATATCAGCAGTTTTATGCTCACCAGCTTTTTCCTCGAGTGGCTCGAGCTGAGCGTCACCCATCTCGGCAAAGGGCGGGGTGAAGATGAGACCCGAGGGCAAGGGTTCGTAATCGCTACCCTCGAGTTCGGCGCTGACCGGCAGTTTGCGCCTGTAAGTGCGGCTGGGAATGTAGTAGTGCTCGATGAGCAGCTTGACCAACGCCGCCAGCGGCACGCCGACCACCGCGCCCAGCACCCCGAAAGCGGCAATCGAGGCCAGAATGCTTAGGATGATGGTCGCTGGATGCAGGTTGGTCACGCGGCTCATGATGAAGGGGCCGAAGATGTTGCCTTCTATCCAGCTCTCGACAAAGAAGACCAGCAGCACCAGCGCAGCGGCCAGCGGCGAGACGGTCAAGCCCAGCAACACCGCCGGAATGATGGCAAACCAGATACCCACGTAGGGAATGATGTTAAAAGCGCCAGCCAGGAAGCCGATGGCCAGACCATTGGGAATGCCAATCAGGGTCAGGCCGGTGCCAATAACTATTCCGGCAAACAGCGCAATAAGGAGCTGTCCACGCAACCATCCACCAATGGCGGTGCTCACGTCCTGGCTCAGCTCGAGGGCCAGATTCTGGTACGCACGCGGCACCAGCCGCAACAGGGTTTGCCCGATTTTGGCAAAATCTGACATCAGGTAGATGGCCAGAATCAGGGTCAGCAAACCGTTGAAGATGGACCCAAACACCCCAATGACCCCGCCCACCACCGCCTGACTCGAGCTGAGCACCCCCTGGAGCAACCCCTGAGCGTAGCCGGTGAGCTGGCTCGAGGCGCTCTTGACGAAATCGTTCAGATTGCCCACCACGCCCACCAACTCGGGCCGTTTGAGCGTTTCATTGGCCCACTTGCTGACGCCCACCAACCACTTCTGGGCTGGCTCGACCAGATTGGGCAGGTTGGTAAATAGGTTGATGAACTGTTGAATGACCGCCACGAAGATAAACCCAGCAAACACCAGCGCCGCCAGCAAGATGAGCAGGACTAGCAGGACCCCGAAACCGCGCCCAATGCCGCGTTTTTGCAGCCAGTTGAGCAAGGGGTTGAACAAAAAAGCGATGCCGTAAGCGATGGTCGCCTGAAGTACGATGCTCGAGACATTGCCCAGCACCCTATAAAGCAAATAAATGACAACCCCCCAAAAGACCACCCGAACATAGGGGTTGCGCCAGAGCTGTGCAAATGCAGTGTGAGAAAACATAAAGTCAGCCTAGCATGAGCCTGTGCTGGGAAGTGAGGAAATGGGTGTTCAGGGCTTTAACAATGGGGGTGGATTAACCCCTAACCCTGAAGCTCGAGCACCCAATTCACCGTCTCCTCGAGCGACCACACAGAGGTATCCAGCACGGTCCAATCGGCCTCGAACGTTTGAGCGCTATGTTCATGGTGAATGCTCCGAATGATACCCTCGAGTACCGAGGTATCAAAACTCTTGTTGCTGCGGGTTCGGTTGCGCTCGAGCGCGGTCTCGAGCCTGGGCAGCAGCAGAATCTTGTGAAAAGGGTAGTCCTCAACCGCCGCGTCGAACACTCGAGCGTCGTCCACGCTCACCACGTTGTCAATCGCCACCGCAAAGCCCGCGCCCGCGTACAGGCGGGCCAGCAGAATTCCGGCCTCGAGCGAGAGGCGGTACTGCCGTCCAAACTCGGGGGTCAGCGTAGGAACCGGGTGGGCCATGCCCGAGACCACAAATTCACGGAGGTCGTCGAGCGGCAGGTGAACCCCGAACTCGAAGCGCTCGAGCAAAGCTCTGGCCACGCTGCTTTTGCCGGCACCGGGTGGGCCGGAAATCAGGAAGATGGGCGGGGGACTGGGCTGCATCACGCCTTTGAAACGACCTCGGGTGCAGCTTGGGGGACCACACCCCGGCCCAGAATGCGTTCAGCCAGACTCCAGCCACTCTCGAGCGCACCTTCGACCCTCGCCGTTCCACACCAGTCGCCGCACCAGCCCAGGCCCAATTCGGCGTCCCAGAAGCACTTGTCCGGGTAAAACACCTCCGGGGTGGCGAAGCGCCAGCGGTGAAGCTGTGAAAAGCTGTGCTCGAGCGGGTCACTGAGCAACTCACGGGCCTGCTCGAGCATCTCGCGCTCAACCTGCTCTCTATCCCGCTCGAGGTTTTCACCGCTCCATTCGCCACTCGCGTGAATCACCAGCGTAAGCGGCGCACCGTCCTCACGCTTGGTGTGGTCCCTCGAGACCCAGCCGATGGGGTGACTCGCGCTCTGGGCCGCCTTCCAGTCCACTTTGAGGTCGCTTTTCAGGGCCAACATCAGGGTGAAGGTGGGCGACAGGCGCACCGTCTGGAGCGTGTGGCACAGACTGTGCAGGGTTGGGTGCGGCGAAGTCTGACACACCTTCTCGAGCAGCGCCACCAGTTGCGGCGCGGGCAGGTTGAACACCACCTGCTCGTCCTCGAAGGTGTTGCCCTGCGCGTCCTCGAGCAGCCAGGTGTTGGGGCGGCGCTCCACGCGCACAATCTCGGTCTCGAGCTTCAGGTCGAGGTTTCGAGCCAGCACCTTGCCCAGCAACTTCATGCCCCCTGTAGGCGCGTAACGGGCGTGGCCGTCCTCGCGCAAGCCCTGAAAAGTGCCTTCCCTGTACTGTCCAAAGCCCCTGGTCCACACCTTCAACCAACCCTCGGCCAGCCAGCCGAAGGTGAGCGCCTCGAGCCGCTCACCGCGCGCGGTAAAAAATTGTGCGCCGTGGTCCACGGGTCGGTCCGGCCAGCGCCGGGTCGCGGCTCGGCCTCCTACCCCTCTGGCTTTATCGAGCACCCTGAGCGGAGTGGTCCCCTGAAAAAGTGAAGCGTGTGTGAGGTCTTGTGCCAGGGCCAGTCCCGCCAGTCCACTTCCAACAATCAGCATGAAGAAAGTCTAAAAGCTCGAGTATGAGTAGGGTGTGCCTGATGTGTAAAGGACTCCCTCGAGCGCTCCTGACTACAGTCGGTTAATCATCAACGGACCCCGTGGCCCTAATGTCACCCCCGAAACCGGGCTGGGGTCGCCGCGCAACGGAATCATCTTGCTCTTGACCAGCAAACTCAGCGCTTCCTCGAGCAGCACATTGGCCAGATTCATGCCCAGACAGATGCGCTCACCTGCGCCGAAGGGCAGGTAGCCCCAGGCCGGGGGTTTACCCCGTTTCCAGCGCTCGGGCCGGAACTCGAGCGGGTCTTCCCACAGGTCTGGGTCACGGTGCGACAGGTAGGGGCTGTAAAACACCATCGAACCTTTAGGGAGTTCAGTACCCTCGAGCGTCACGGTCTTGGCCACCCGGCGACTGCCCACCCATCCCGGCGGATACAGGCGCAAAACTTCCTTGACCAGCAGCGGAATCCACTCTTTGTCGGTGTACTGCGGGTGGTGCGTGACCATCCAGGCAGCCCAGGCCAGACTGTGGGTGGTGGTGTCGTGGGCCGCACCCAGCGCAATACGGGTTTCCTCGAGCGCGTTCTCCAGGCTCGAGAGGTGAAACAAAATGTCCTGTCCACCCTCGAGCTTGCGCTTTCTCAACAACTTCTCGAGTTCGGAATTGAAGCGCCGGAACAGCAGCGGTTTGGGCAGAAAAGGTGCCGGAAAACCTTTGCGGAGCGGGGCCAGATAAGCCCGTAGCAACGACTCCGGGAACTGCCCGCTAAAAAAGACCGCGTTGAGTGCCCGCATCACCGCGATGTCGGCCCACTCGAGCGCGTCGAATTCACCGATGGGCAAATTGGCTGCGAAGGTGTCGCGCAAACTCAGGCGCACGTCGCCCATGGGGCGGGTGTGAAACTGGCGCAGCAGGTGGGTCTTGTCGTCCTTGTGCTCCGGCGCGTCGCGGGTGATGACCCCGCCGTTGAGGTACGGTACCGCCTTGCTGAGGCTGTCCTTGCTGCGGAAGGTCTCGAGGTCGGACAGAATCGCCTTGTTCCAGGCGGGACTGTAGCCCACAAAGGTGCGGCTCGAGAGCTGAATCTCGAACACCTTACCGAGTTTGGCCCCGTCCTCGAGCAGCTTGACCGGGTCTTTGCCCCACTCAGGCCAGTGTCCAAACAGGGTGCGGGCGCGTCCGGGGGGAGAGGGAAGGGAGGGTGCGGCCATAGTAGAACTCGAGCGTTTAGTCTACGCCGCTTTGGAGTGTAGTGGCTATGAACGAAGACACGGAAGGGTTGGAGATGAGAGGGTTGGAGGGCAAGAGGGTGAAAAAGAGCGCCTCCGGCTGTCTTGAGATAAGCGGCACCTACCGGGCCATCTCGCGGGTCGTTGGTTCTTGGTTGGTTCGTACTCGAGCGGTCTGGCCCGGAAGGACTCTGTCGGCGAATTCAAAACCACCTGTTTTTGTCCTCTCGAGGCGTTTGTGTTGGCGATTCGGGCGAGGCAGCGAGTAGGCCCGTGAGGTGCCGTTCTAGTCAAGACAGCGCCCGAAATCAAACCGACCAAAAACCAATTACTAAAAACCTGCCGGAGGCGCAACACCTGTCCATCTAAATTCAAAAACCACCCCTCAAAACCCTCCACAATGCGCCCCACCTCGCACTGTCCTCACCATTCACTCTCTACCATGCCCTCATGGACGCGCTGTGGGTGGGAGTAGCTTATCTGGCGGGCCTGGGGGTCAGCCGCCTGGGCTTGCCACCGCTGGTGGGCTACCTGCTGGCCGGGTTCGGCCTCGAGCTGGCCGGATTTGAGGGTGGCTCGAGCCTACACGAGCTGGCCCATGTGGGCGTGCTGCTGATGCTTTTTACCGTGGGTCTCAAGCTCAGATTCGCCAGTTTGCTGCGGCTCGAGGTGTTGGGCGCAGGATTTCTTCATCTGGTGCTGTTCGCCCTGCTGCTCGCGGTTCCACTGGTTGTAGGGTTTGGCCCCAGTGTGGCGCTGTTCGTGGGTCTGGGGCTGGCCTTCTCAAGCACGGTGTTAGCGGTCAAACTGCTCGAGGAAAAGCGCGAGATGAACGCCTACCACGGCAGAATCGCGGTGGGCATTCTGATTTTGCAGGACCTGGTGGCGGTGGTGCTGCTGGCCTTTGCCGGAGTCTCCACCCCGACCCCGTGGGCGCTGCTTTTGCTGGGTTTACCGCTGCTCAGACCGGTGCTGCTCAAATTGCTCGAGCGTAGTGGACACGACGAACTCCTGCTCCTCCTGGGAATAGCCCTGGCGCTGGGCGGCGGCGCACTGAGTGAGCACTTTGGACTCTCGAGCGAACTGGGCGCACTCCTACTCGGCGCGCTGTTGGCGGGCAGCAAGCAGACCAAGGAGCTGACGACCCGGCTGTGGAGCCTCAAGGAAGCCTTTCTGGTGGCCTTTTTTCTGGACATCGGACTGGGAGGGTTGCCCCCGGTGTCTCTGCTGCCCGTGGGCCTGCTGCTGCTACTGGCGATGCCGCTCAAGGCCATACTTTTTTTCTTCCTGTTCATCCGCTTCAAACTTCGGGCACGAACCGCCTTTATCGCCGCACTTTCGCTCTCGAGCTACGGCGAGTTCGTGCTGATTACCGTGGGAGGCGCAATCGCTGGAGGTAAGCTCGAGCCGGGGTGGGCCTCGCTGATGGGGGTGCTGGTAGCGCTCTCGCTGGCCATCAGTGCGCCGCTGGGCCGTCTGTCGCACGGCTTATTCAACCGCTGGGAGGTCGCGCTCGAGAAGCTCGAGCGCCACGACGTGCCGCACCCCGACCACCTGCCACGCACTCTGGGCCGCGCCAACTGGCTCATCGTGGGCATGGGGCGCACCGGAGGCGCTGCGTACAAGCTGCTGCACGGAGAGGGAACGCACGTCATCGGTATGGACGCCGACCCCGCGCGGCTCGAGCGGCACAACGCCAAGGGGCGGCGCATCGTATACGGCGACGCCGAAGACCCCGAACTGTGGAGCGTGCTGGACCTGCGGCACATTGAGGGGGTGCTGCTGACCCTGCCCGACCTCGAGAGCAAGGCCCGTGCGGTGGGCTGGTTACGCCAGAACAAGTACGCCGGGTTCATTGGGGCCACCAGCTACCACGCCGAGGAAGACCCGGTGCTCGAGGGCGTGGGCGTGGACCTGATTTTTCGGCCCTTCGCCGAGGCCGGAGAGCGGCTGGCCGAGCGGGCGCTCGAGGCGGTGGATTTGAAGAAAGCCGCGTTTGCGAAGTTAACTAGAGGGAAAAGTGTGCTCGAGGGTGTCAACGATTGAGCGTGATCTCCAGACTCAAGTCCACCTATTTTTTGGGTGTGGTACACTGAACACAGACGTGTACGCACTAGTGATACAAAGGAGCAAGTCATGATGAAGCAAGTGGGTATTCGAGAATTTCGGGAAGACCTGGCGCAATATGCTCAGGGTACCGAGCCAATCATGGTCACGCGCCACGGGGAAGCACTGGGATACTTCATTCCTGCTCGAGCACAAACAACTATGGCTGAGGTCTTCGAGTCTCCCGAGGCAAAAACCTTTGTAGGGCTGATGGACCGAGCAGGCATCACCGAGGAAGAGTGGGTGTCCGGGTGGCGTGAGCTGGATAAGGTGTGAGCTTCAGCCTTGTGGTGGACGCCAACATGATCCTGGCCGCCTTGCGTGGCGTCCGCACTCGAGAGCGCTTGATGCGCTTGCAGCAGGCAGAAGTGAGCCTCTTCCTAGCAGAACCCATGCGGCAGGAAGTGGAGGAGCACCTTCCCCGTCTGATTGAACGCAAATTTACTGCTCAGGGGTTTGGGCCAGAAGAAATCGCTCTGGGTCTGACCTCGGGACAACAGCTCTGGAAGAATTTGCAAAATACACTCGTTGTATTGCCAGAGGAGGCATATCACCCCCTCGAGAAGTCAGCCCGCCGCCGGGTTCCTCATGACCCCGAAAACTGGCCCTGTGTCGCCTTGGCCCTGACGCTAGGAGCCGCAATTTTTACCGATAACGAGTGTTACTGGGGAAGTGGAATTGCCGTCTGGGATTCGAGCACGGTGGACGTGCTGATTGCTGAACTCGAGGAAGCGCTCGAGAAACAGCAAACTGAATAACCACTCGAGGATTCGAGCCAAAAAACGTAATTTGGAGCACTCGAGCGAGTGGTTCAGTGGTTCTGGCGCTCGAGCACGAAGAATACACCGTCCCACTGAGTCATCAAGCGGCCATCGGATAATTTCATCACCGAGCCACCAAAGGCGTCCCACGCTTGACCATTACACTTCACCAATACGGTGTCAACGTAACTCCCGCCCATGCCAGGGCAAACGCACCAATTAAAGGGGAAGGGACAAGCCGAGCACGTTCAAGAGGTAGCTGTCATTAAGCAAGCACTTTAAACGCTTGCGACGCTTGGATATCTTCACTCCGATGTCCAAGTTCAACA
>Ga0209100_1001015_pt1 | contig 20806 bp, 16 predicted proteins | sample lystaG_FD_185480 | JGI IMG/M metagenome (GOLD analysis project Ga0209100, IMG submission 185480) | Glacier valley bacterial and archeal communities from Borup Fiord, Nunavut, Canada, to study Microbial Dark Matter (Phase II) -... | ecosystem: Environmental > Aquatic > Freshwater > Ice > Glacier ...
GATTTAAAACAATCCAAGGAAAGCTGCGCCGGACTGATATATAATGGCGTTGGTGCACACTTTTTTTTAGCTCTTTTCATAAATCCGTGCATTTAGAAATCCAAATATAGCTATAAATATCTAATTATCTAATACATAATGGTTTTTCAGCAGACCCTATTATAAACCTAAAATATTAAAAATATAAATTGTTTTTATGTATGAATAAGGTTCTTATTACTGGAGCACATGGATTTGTAGGTACAAACCTGTCAAGATATCTTGCAGATAATGGCCATTATCAAATGGTAGCTTTAGATGTTTTGAAAAAGTCGATATCCTCATATAATATAGAATATACATGGAAGGAAATTGACCAAATCAGCTTTAATTCAATTAATACAATTATACATTTGGCAGGCAAGGCACATGACACGAATCATACGAGTAGTTCAAACGAATATTTTGAAATAAATGTGGGATTAACTAAGCAGGTGTTCGAATGGTATTTAAAATCTAATGCCAAAAAATTCATTTACTTTAGTTCTATAAAAGCTGTGGCTGATTATGTAAATACTGGAATGCTAACTGAAGATGATTTTCCTAATCCACACACTCCTTATGGACAATCAAAACTAGAAGCTGAAAAATATCTTTTGAGTCAGTCTCTCCCAGAAGGGAAAACACTTTTCATCTTACGTCCTGCAATGATTCATGGACCTGGCAATAAAGGAAACCTGAATTTACTGTATAATTTGATAAATAAAGGAATTCCTTATCCATTGGGCGCATTCTCAAACCAACGATCTTTTACTTCGATTGGAAACTTAAACTTTGTAATCAAAGAGTTCATCGATAGAGAAATTGAACCAGGAATTTATCAGGTAGCAGATAAAGAAACGCTATCAACCAAGGATTTAATTGAACTTATAGGGGAAGCAACATGTCGGAATCCAAGGATTTGGAATATTCCAATAACGATAATAAACAGTTTAGCGTGGATTGGAAATGTACTTTCATTGCCACTGAATTCTGAAAAATTAAAAAAGCTTACTGAAAACTATCTCGTATCGAATAGAAAACTTGTTAATGCTTTAGGAGTTGAATTACCCATAAATGCTCGTGATGGGTTTAAATTTACGTTAAACAGCTTAACACACGTCATCAATAAAACTTAAGTTCATATCATATTTTAAAAATTAATGAAATAAGAAAATATTGGAATATCTTATACTTTTAGCTGGGCTTTTTGTTATTGCCAATATTTATATCAAATTGGCATTGAGCTTTAGTATTGTTGATATACCTAATAACAGAAGTTCACATTTGAATGAGATTGTACGAGGTGGGGGAATAATCATTCCAATTAGTGCATTGAGTTGGTTCACATTTAGCGGATTTCAATTTCCAATTTTTTTTACTGGTTTAATTATCATTAGTTTAATCAGTTTTTTGGACGATATTTCTCAAGTTAAATATAAAATAAGGTTGATTGTTCAATTCGTAGCTATTCTACTTCTTTTTGCTGAAATAAAATTGTATCAATTTCCTTGGTGGTCATGGATTCCAGCATTAATTATTGCAGTAGGAACTATCAATGCGTATAATTTCATGGATGGAATAAACGGAATTACTGGAGGTTACAGTCTATCGGTAATTATTGGCTTTTGGTTAGTAAATAACTATCAAGTTGAGTTTATTAGCAATGAGTTAATATATTTTTTGATGATTTCTATTTTTGTTTTCTCTTATTTTAATTTCAGAATCAAAGCCAAATGTTTTGCTGGTGATGTTGGATCAATATCAATTGCTTTTATTATTGTTTTTTTATTATCAAAACTAATAATTCAATCGGGAAATTGGCTTTATATTCTGTTTCTTATTATTTATGGGGTAGATACCGGATTCACAATTATTCATAGAATATTAAAAAATGAAAATATTTTTTTAGCCCATCGAAAACATCTTTATCAATTACTAGTTAACGAATATAAAATTTCCCATCTAAAGGTTGCATCAATCTATGCTTTTCTTCAACTTATTATTTGTCTGATAGTTATTATTATTTCTGGATGTTATACTAGTTTATTTAGTGGTTTAATTATTGGAGCAATCATATTTGGCATTTTTTCAACTTCTTTTCATTTAATCAGAATTTACATATATAAAAAGGTTAGAAGACTTTAGAATTAATATTTAGAGAAAATGGATTGAAGGCATATAAGTCAGTGCCTATCTATTTGAGTATAAGAATTCAACATACCTATTTATTTATTACTAATAGTATTTTTCAAATAATCTACACATGAAAAAATTAATTAGGGCATTATTGCAAACTAATTACCTACCAAGCTGGCTGGTTTCTATTTGTGATCTTGTTATATATTCTGTTACATTCGTTTTTACATACGGACTTGCTCAAAATGCTTCAAATATTTCAGTGAATATTAATTTGATGATATTGCAACTGCTATCAGGAGTGCCTTTTTTCTATCTTGCTACATTCTTATTACATCCCCATAGAGGAATTATCCGTCATTCCAATACAAGAGATGCAACTATGATCATTTTTGCACATCTAATAATTACATCCGGATTAATGTTAGTATCACTTATAGAGCATATCTATTTTTTAGAAAAGGCAATCCCGTACTATGTCATATTTACCCACTACTTTATTTCAGTAATGTTGATGATTTCTTTTCGTTTAGCAATTAAATTTACATTTAGTTATTTTTCTATTAAACCAGGTCAAGTTATACGAATATTAATCTTTGGTGCTGGAAACAAAGGAAGAATTACTAGTGAAGTAGTTGAAAGTGATCGAAATCTAAACATTAAGTTAGTAGGTTTTATTGATGACAATTGGCAACTTCAAGGTAAAATGATTGGTGGACTTCCGGTATATTCTGAAGAAAGAGCTTTCGGAAAAATAATTGAAAAAGAAAGAATTAAAGAAATAATTATTGCTATAAATCACGATAAAATCAGTACCAAACGAAAGAAACAAATTATAAATCTATGTCTTGAAAAGCAAATTAGAGCATGCGATGTTCCTGATACTTCATCATGGATTAATGGTTCACTATCAGCTACTCAAATAAAGGAAGTACAGATTGAAGACTTATTAGGAAGGGATCCAATAGTTTTAAACAAAGATAAAATAGCAAATGGATTAGTTAATCAAACAATTTTAATAACTGGTGCTGCAGGTTCGATTGGTTCTGAACTTGTTCGTCAGGTGCTAAATTTTCAGCCAGGATGTATGGTGCTGTTAGACCAAGCCGAATCATCATTGTTTGACTTGCAAACAGAAATCAAAGAGAGATTAACACCTATAAAAACATACTTTATTGTTGGAAATGTGTCTGATCGGTATGGAATGAGGAAACTATTTCACAAATATCGGCCTGATGTGGTCTTTCATGCAGCAGCCTATAAGCATGTACCTATGATGGAATTGCAGCCATATGAAGCTATAAAATGCAATATTGGAGGTATAAAAATAATTGCAGATATGGCCGTTGAATATGGTGTAAAGAAATTTGTAATGATATCAACAGATAAAGCGGTAAATCCCACTAATGTAATGGGAGCAACAAAAAGAGTCTGCGAAATTTATATTCAATCTCTCTCTCAGATGATGAATATGAAAACCCATTTTATTACCACACGTTTTGGAAATGTATTAGGATCGAATGGTTCTGTAATTCCATTGTTCAAAAAACAAATCAGTAAAGGAGGGCCTGTAACAGTAACAGATAAAAATATCAATAGATACTTCATGACCATTCCTGAAGCAAGTCAATTGGTATTGGAAGCGGGATTTATGGGCAAAGGTGGGGAAATATTCCTCTTTGATATGGGACAGCCTGTTCAAATTTATGATTTAGCAGAAAAAATGATTATGCTTTCAGGATATACACCACATAAAGATATCCAAATTGAAATAACAGGATTACGTCCTGGCGAAAAGCTATACGAAGAATTACTGTCTTCAACAGAAGAAGCACTTCCATCATTTCACAACAAGATTTTAATAGGAAAAATAAGTCCATTTAGTTATGAAGAACAAAATAGTAAAATTGTAGCACTTTTAAATAATTTATCAAAAGAGAATGATGAATTACTTGTTACCCGATTAAAAGAGTTAGTACCGGAATATATATCCAATAATTCCGAATTTGAGTTGTTAGACAAGCATAGGAATGCCAATAGAATAAAATCTCCACAAATTATTAAAAGGAAAACAAATGGAATTCATAAATCATTTATGGAAATATATAGTAATAAAAATCCTTAAAATGACTCGTTTGAAAATTTTTACGGCAGTTGATCTGCATTAAAACCTTCTATTTATTGAAATGTGATAATAGTTTAGTTCAAAGATTAAAAATAATCGAAATTTATATTTAAAATAATAGACATGAAGAAATTTATATCCTTAATTTTTGTAAGTGAAATGATCATGTTGTTTACATCTTGTCGATCCTCAAAAGAATTCACTTTTTTTCAAGATATTCATGAAAACCAAAAGATTATGAGTGTTTCAAAGAAAGTTCAAGATTATAAGGTTCACTCTTATGATAACTTATACATTAACATTAAAACCATGAATCCTGATGTGGATAGGTTATTTGATGCCAATGAAACTAATTCAAGCTATTCTGCCGGTACTTTACAAATGTACGGTGATTATGCCTCACAATATATTAATGGGTATCAGGTTGATTCTATGGGTATTATAACTTTGCCAATTTTGGGGACCATAGAAGTTGTTGGACTCACACTTAATCAAATTCAAGATCGAATTCAGAAAAAATCACTCGAATTTTTGAAAAATCCATCTATTAAGGTAAAACTTCTTAGTTTTAAAATAAATGTTACTGGAGAAGTTAAAAATCCAGGTATTTACTATTCATATAACCAAAAACTTAATATTCTTGAAGCAATCAGCATGGCATCCGGAGTTACAGATAATGCAAAGTTAAACAAGGCATTGTTAATCAGAGAAAATGCAATAGGAACAAGTACCTATAATATCGATTTAACTAGTAAAACTCTCCTTTCTTCAGATGCGTTCTATTTACAACCAAATGATTTGATCTATATTAAACCTGGCAGAAACAAACGATTTGAATTAAATACCACTTCATACTCATTACTACTTACTACTGTGACAACATTGCTTTTGGTGTATAATATTTTGAAATAAAAATCTACCATTTGTAAAATTTAAATAATCCATATATAAAAATTAATCATCATGGACAAATTTGAAGAAATATTGAATACTCTTGAAACAGAAAATAAAGAGGTTCGTCAAAATTATTTAGTGAAATACTTGAAAAATTGGTATTGGTTTGCCATTTTTTGCCTGATAGGAATAAGTGCTGGCTACTTGTTTTATAGTTTTACTCCACCAAATTATCTTGTACAGAGCAGGTTGTTAATTCCATCATCAGATGATGCGCAAAATACACTTCTAACATTTGATAAACAGGTTATTCCAAAAAATCAAAAGATTGAGAACCAAATTGGGACATTACATTCATTTTCACTTTATAAAAAAGCATTGGAAAATTTGAATTGGACAACCACATTCTATACTAGTAACGGGTACTATAAAACTGAATTATATGAGAATAAACCATTTGACGTTATGATTCCCAAAAGTGCAAGAAATTTAGAAGGATTAGAGTTGGTGATTATTGCCTTAAATGATTATAAATATGATATAATTTGCGATGGTTTCACAACAGAAAATGGGATTGAACAAAAAATTGAATTTGATGAAACTGGATATTTTAATACAAATTTTAATAACAAATATTTTAATTTTACTCTAAGCAGAAAAAATTTCATTCCAAACAAAAAATATTATTTGGTATTTAATAATGTCAATTTAATGTCTTTAAATTATCTAAAAGAAGTTAAGATTAACCTAGAGGATAAAGAATCGGAAATAATAAATGTACAAATCCAAAGTCAAACCCCTCAAAAAGATGTCGATTTTATTAATGAATTGAATAAGGTATTTATAACGGTTGGAATAAAAAAGAATAATCAGGCATCGGAGAACTCTATCAATTTCATTGATACAACATTGATTGGGATTTCAAATACATTAAAAAACGCTGAGTTAAATCTTAGCAATTATCGAAAAAATAATCAGGTTATGGACCTTGGTGCAGAAGCCAATGTAGTATACCAAAAAATGGAAGAAATCGAAAATGAAAAGTATCTCGCAAAATTAAGAATTGATTATTATAAAAATATGCAAGCCTATATGGGAGATGCAAAAAAGATTAAACAAATGATTAATCCATCCATTATTGGCATTACAGATATCGGCATTAATACTATGTTGCCTAAATTGATGGATCTATACAATAAAAGAGAAGTACTCAATTATAGTGTTGAAAAAAATAACCCTAGCTTGATTTTAATTGAAAAGGAAATTCAACTAACAAGTAATGCATTGTCTGAAAATCTTAATAACCTTCTGAAAAATGCAGAAATAGAAATGCAGAGTATGGAAATTAGATACAATTCTATTAAGCAAAGATTAACAAAACTTCCAGATACCGAACGGGAACTCATTAGTAAACAAAGAGACTTCAATTTAAACAATGAGCTTTATACTTTTATGATTCAGAAAAAAGCTGAAGCATCTATTTCACTCGCTTCAAATATTCCTCAGGTTCAAATAATTGACCCAGCAATGATTGAATCTTCTGAACAAATAGGACCAAGCTTACCAAAAAATATTTTAGGAGGCTTTGGACTTGGATTTTTCATTCCTTTCTTAATTATTTTAATTACAGATGCCTTTAACACAAAATTGGAATCTTTTGAGGAAATAGAAAAACTTTCAAAACTTCAAATTTTGGATGGAATTATCCATTCAAATTATAAAAATGGGTTGCCGGTTATTAAAAATCCACAATCTGGCATTACTGAATCATTTAGAATTTTAAAGGTTAATCTACGGAATATTTTAAATAGTCCTGAAAAGAAAGTACTTTCTGTTAATTCACTTGTTCCCGGTGAAGGAAAAACATTTATTGCAGCAAATCTTTCTGCCATCCTTTCATTAGGTACGAATGAGAAAAAAGTGCTTATTGTTGAAGGGGACTTACGGAAACCAAAATTAAATATATTTTTTGGTACAAATGAAGGAATAGGGTTAAGTTCTTATTTATCAAATAAGAACAACATTGAAGAAATTATTATTCAAACTCCTTATCCGAATCTATTTTTTGTTCCTGCAGGAGAAATACCACCCAACCCAACCGAACTTTTAGAAAACGGTAGATTTGATCTCTTTATAGAAGAAGCTAGGACACAATTTGATTTTATTATTATTGATAATGCACCAATTTCACTTGTTCCAGACGGTTTAGTGACTAGTAGACATGCCGATATTAGCATATTTGTTATTCGACTTAATTACAGTAAAAAAAGAGAGCTAAAAGAAATCGAGAAAATTGTTGATGTTAATGCCTTAAAAAATGCAATTATCGTAATTAATGATGCCTCAAATAATCGTTTTGGATATGGAAACAAATATGGAAAAAATGGATATAGTAATTATATAAAATATGGTAAGTCTGATTCGAATAATAATTTCAAGTTAATAAAATCGGCTTGATAATGAGGAAGTTATTTATATATTGATGATTATTGCGGTTAATTTTGAAGTGACTATTGTTGAGCACTGTTCATTTAAATGGCCTCTTTATATTTGACTTTAATTAAAATGAATTTTCAGATGTCCTTTGCTTTTCTTTCTAAGCTTCAAATTACAATATAAGAATAACAGATTGTATTGACATAAAGCAATTGATTTTAAAATTGATATACATAAACACACTGCCATCCGAAAGATTTTAAAAAGAATAATTTGCAATAACTTATTGCGTATATAATCAGCTAATTACGCTGAAAAAATCTGTTTGAATTGGTAATTTATCTACATCGAATAACGTTTTTCCGGGAGGCATTTCCACTTTTTGAACCTTTCCATTTATGCTACAAATGTATTCAAAGCTCAGGTAGTGGAGTAAACAAATGCGTATCTTTTCACAAAAGTTGCTGAATGCAGTATTACCCTTGCAGTAAACCCTACGAATCAATTCCAATAACAGGTAAACGATCATGGAAACAAAGATTTGTGATTTTACAGCATTTTCGCTTGTTCCCACAAAGGTTTTGATTTGTAGGTTTTGCTTCATTGATTTGAAAAAAATCTCGATATCCCAACGTTTCTTATATAGATCGGCTATTGTTATTGCCTGCCAATCTATTTGATTGGTAATAAGGTATATTTCCTTATTTTCGTCTTCTTTATAAACGGTTACTAACCTGAATATCTTACCTTCAAGCCCTGCTTTTTTTGCATTTATGCTTGTGAATTTTATCAATTCATCTTTCAAAATATTTTGGTCAATCTTATCAGGCAAATCTAATTCCTCAACACTTTCGTATAGTATGTTGCTTTTAAGACGCGTCACAAAAATGTTTTTGGCGTCATTTCGGCTTTTAAACAAATCATAATCAAAGTAATCCCTATCCTCAACTACAATGGTTCCTTTAGGGAATATCTGATTAGCTAATCCTTTGCTGTCATGAACTTTAGCCTCAGTTATATTGATGTAATCCGGCAGTCCCAGGGTATCGTCCCAAACAGTATGGATTTTCAACCCGCCTTTAGCTGTTCGGAACTTTGCCCAGTCAAAAAGGTTTAAACAAAGGCTAACAGTAGAACTATCAATCAGTTTGATAGTTTCATTTTGAACCTCTTTAATTACAGCTCTGTCCCGCTTATCAGTCAGGGTGCGTCCGTAATGTTTAATCAACTGATAATAAATATCTTCAAACACTCTGTAGTTCCTTTTTTTGTTGCCATCACTCATCGTAGATTTTACTGGATTCTGCTTTAATTCTAAATCAACCATATAGGTACTACTGATTGATAATCCGCAACTTATATCCGAAAGTGTATAACACTTTCCCAGCTGTCCGAAACTTAAAGCCACTAATTGGTCATATGTCTTGTATTTATGACACCCTTTGTCTGTTTGAAGTTTATTGATCGACCTGCGAAGTATATGTGCTGGAATTAAATCTAAAACCTGACGGAGTATTGGTTTCTTATTATTTTTGCTACGCCTGTGTAATTTCATATTGATGTGAGTTTTTGTCGACTACAAAAATATGAGATTCTCAGGTACTTTTATTTTTTAAAGTTTCGGATAGTAGTGACATAAACATTTAATTAACCTACTTAATAATTAGTTAGATATATGAAAACAGCCATCGAGATAAGCTTTAGTAAAGACATTTTAATACTAGCAAATGTCGGACAAGAAGTTGCAAAAATTACCACGAAACTTAGAGAGGATATTCATGGAAAATTGAAACGCAATGGAGCAGTTATTGGAATCAGCGGAGGAATAGATTCTTCAGTTACTTTGGCATTGGCAGCACTGGCACTTGGAGGGGATAATGTATTGGGGGTTATGCTTCCTGAAAAAGATTCCAGCTCTGATAGCAAGGAATTTGCTTTAAAACTAGCTGAAAGGTTTAATGTTCAAACGGTAGAAGAAGATATTACCAAGTCACTTGAAGGGTTAGGTTGTTATCAAAGAAGAGATGAAGCTGTATCCTCAATTTTCCCTGAATACGTTCCTATTAACTATAAAATGAAAATCGGCATTAATAAAAGCGGAATAAACCAAAATCTGCCACCAGTTTTTTCACTTACCATAATCGATAAGGAAGGAACTGAAAAAAGTAAGCTACTCCCTGCCCGAGAATACCTGCAAATTGTAGCAGCATCGAATTTTAAACAAAGGAGCCGAATGTCCATGCTATACTATCACGGTGAAAGGATGCATTATGCGGTTGTAGGAACTCCTAATAAACACGAAGTTGAACAAGGCTTTTTTGTAAAGCATGGTGATGGGGGTGCTGATATTATGCCAATTGCACATTTATATAAGTCTCAGGTTTATCAATTAGCCGAATATTTGGGAGTACCCGAGGAAATAATTAAACGGACACCGACAACTGACACTTATACTGCTGAACAAACTCAGGAAGAATTCTTTTTCCAAATGCCATATCAGGACATGGATTTACTATGGTATGCCTATGAAAATAATATTGATCCTTTGGAAATTCATATAGCCACAGGTAAATCAATTGAAGAGATAAAACTAATATTCAAGAATTTTAACAGAAAGCAAAAAACAACTGAGTATTTACGAATGTCGCCAATTAAATATTAATTCTATGAATTGTGTTGACTACTTATTTGAAAATACCTATCATTTAAATAAAGATTTAATTATAGGGACCCATGAAATAATATCCTATCGAGAGATTATCGAAAGTTTTTCTTGTTTGGCCTATTTTTTAAATCAAAAAGTTGGCACGGGTAAAAGCATTCCCTTGGTATCTCAAAATAGTTCATTTTTTATTATTGCTTATCTGGCAATATTAAAATCTGGAAATATATGCATTCCTTTAAATCCAATTATTGAACAAAATAATTTAGATTATATTATAAATAAAACTAGATCAGAAATAGGGTTTATTTCTGATCTCGCCAAAAAGAAACTTGAGATTTCAATTGAGTTTTATTCTGAATCGAATCTATCATCTATTTTAATCCCGCCGCCACATAATGATAGTTTGAATGATTATTTTGACGGAAATCAAACATGTGAAATAATATTTACTTCTGGTTCAACAGCGAAGCCTAAAGGTGTAATTTTGACTCATAACAACATAATTGCTAATACTGAATCGATTATTCAATATTTGAAAATAAATGAGGATGATAAAATAATGGTAATATTGCCATTTTTTTATTGCTACGGGTTATCTTTACTTCATACCCATATTCGTGTGGGAGGCCAGCTATTAATAAACAACAATTTTATTTTTCTTGCGTCAACAATTAAAAGTTTAAATGATTATCAATGTACTGGATTAGCTGGCGTACCTAGTCATTTCCAAATTTTATTACGGAAAACAGAATTGTTTAAGAAAACGAGTTTTCCATACTTACGTTATGTGACTCAGGCAGGAGGAAAATTACAGGATGCATTTATATTGGAGTTTGCAGAATCATTTCCATCGATTCATTTTATTGTAATGTATGGACAAACTGAGGCTACAGCTAGATTATCCTATCTAAATCCCGATTTGCTTTTATCAAAACTTGGATCCTTGGGCAAGGGCATTCCTGGGGTAGAATTAAAGGTGGTCGATTCCAAGGGAAATTTGGTAAAGCCAGGCAAAATAGGAGAAATTATTGCCAAAGGAAACAATGTAATGTCAGGATATTTTGATGATCAAATAGAAAGCAATAAAACAATCCGTAATGGATGGCTTTATACCGGAGATTTTGCTACCATTGATAATGATGGGTATATTTACCTTACTGCCAGAAAAAAGGAAATCATAAAAGTGGGTGGAAAGAGAGTTAGTCCTAAAGAAATTGAAGGTGTAATATATATGATCCCTGGCGTAATCGATTGTTCAGTTATGGCAATCGAAGATGAAATACTTTCTGAAGCAATAAAAGCTACAATCGTAATTTCTGATGATGAAATAAATATTAATGAAGAGACAATAAAGAGCTTTTGTTCAACGAAACTCTCAAATTATAAAATCCCTACAATTATTGAAATTAAAAAGGTTATATCAATAAGTGCTACCGGGAAAAAAACCTTCATAAATTAGAAATAATGGATAAATTATTTACAATAATTTATATAAATGCAATCTCTAGGCAAAATTATTATTCGTATATATGAAATATTACTGGCAAAAGCCAGTAATGAGAAAAAAGTAAGTTATCTACGTAAGAAAGGGATTAAAATAGGTCAAAATTGTGAGATTCATACAATGTCTTTTTCAACTGAACCCTATTTAATAGAAATTGGTAATAAAGTAAGAATTGCCAGTGGTACGCACTTTATCACGCATGATGGTTCCATTATGTGTTTTCGTGACGAGCTAAAAGGGGGATTATTTGGGAAAATTAAAATAGGTAACAATGTATTCATTGGCATAAATTGTATAATTCTATTAAATTCAACAATTGGAGATAATTGTATAGTTGGAGCTGGAAGTGTTGTACGTGGACAATTCCCTGAAAATTCAGTTATTGTTGGAAATCCAGCGAAGGTAGTTTCAACAACTACTATTCAAAAAATGTTTTTTAGGAATAATCCTGGATTTATAAAAACAAATAATCTATCTGATTCAGATAAAGATAAATTAGTTAAAAAGTATTTTGGAATTGAATAATTAACATTTGTACTATTTATAACTAAATAAATAATTTGTAAGTATATTTTATTTGATTATTGATAAGTTAAATCAATTTGAATTTATATAATCTTGAAAACTATGAAAAGAGACTCACAAAATTCAAATAATATGCATAAAATTATTTTTCTACATCATAGTACTGGACAACTAATTGAAAATGCGGGAAATATAACAAACAGATTTATTAGAACTGTATTTCCACAAAAAACATTTGTTTCGCAATGGATGTCAGAATATAATAATGTTAATGGAACTAATTATGCATTTGTAGACCAATTTTTTCCAAAAAGCTCTCCATACGGTTGGAACAATTACCCGTATGATTATTATAATATTTGGGTGAAGAATGCTGGTGAGCATAAATATATGGGTGAACCAACTTTAGAAATGCTAACCAAACAATATGAACTGATTATTTTTAAACACTGTTATCCTGTTGCTAATATAGATGAGGACATTAATAAACCTGACATAAATTCATCAGAAAAAAGAATAGAAAACTATAAGTTACAATACTTAGCTTTAAAACAAAAATTACATGAATTCCCTGATAACAAATTTCTAATCTGGACTGGATCTGCACAAGTTAAGTCTAATACATCTCAAGAACAGGCTATAAGAGCCAGGACGTTTTTTGATTGGGTAAAAAACGAATGGAATATCAACGATGATAATATCTATTTATGGGATTTCTATGCCTTAGAAACAGAAGGTGAACTTTTTATGAAAAATGAATATGCAATTAATATTAAGGATTCACACCCTGGAAAATTCTTTGCGAATAAAGCAGCTCCTATATTCTGTCAAAAAATTATTGATGTTATGCAATATAACAAGAGATGACAATACAATATCATTATAAACAATAAAGTGAGTACTTAAAATAAAATTAAACCAAACACTTACAAATTTATTATTATGAAAGATTCAACGTTAATTAAGGGTGAAATTAGAAATTTCATCTTAAAATCGTCCTATTTACCTGAGGATAAAGTGAAAAATGATACTCTGATTTTTGTAAATGGGATATTGGATTCAATGGGATTTATCACTTTGATAAATTATCTTGAGGAATCATTTTCTCTTATAGCCAATGACGATGAATTGATTGAAACAAATTTTGAATCAGTTAATGCTATTGCTGATTTTGTCGCTAGAAAGTTACATGCAGAAAAAGTATTAAATGATGCTCTTTGATTTATTTGAAAACTTCACAGGGTATATATAATACATAAATACCCTGTGATATATTTGAAATATAATTTAAAATTAAATGACTCTCGGCTTTTGCACCCAAACCATAATTATTGCCTTGGTGAGTAAAATATTCAATACGAGATAGGATTCAAAATTGTAATGGTCAGGAATATTTGCAAAATTACCTCAATATAGCTATAAATATAAAAGAAGGCATTAAGGTGTAAAATTATTTGACAGATTATTGCAACTATGAATTGAAAATTCTTGAAAAATTAGGTTTGGGTGCATAAGCCGAGAGTCATTTAAAATTATATCATATTATGTGTGGAATAGCCGGAATATATAACTATCATTCTTCAAAAGAACCTTCAACAGAAAGAAATGTCAAGAAGATGCTTTCATTGATAAAACATAGAGGACCCGATGAAAGTGGAATTTATCTAAACCAGAACATTGGAATTGGAAACGTTAGGTTAAGTATCATTGATCTGTCCTCTGGACAGCAGCCTTTATGTGATGAATCTGAGAATTATTGGATTGTATATAATGGAGAAATATTCAACTACCCAGAGCTTAGAGCTAATCTAATAAGGAAAGGTATAAAACTTAAAACTCAATGTGATACTGAGATAGTTGTACAGATGTATGCATTATATGGAGCAAACTGCATTAATCAATTTAATGGCCAATTCGCTTTTTGTATATGGGATAAAAATAAGAAAGAATTATTTTTAGCACGCGACAGGGTTGGCATTCGACCTCTTTTTTATTGGGCCAAAAATAATGCTTTTGCATTTTGCTCTGAAATAAAAGGTCTATTTTCACTGGAGCAAATTGAAAGATCCATAAATCCAGAAAGTATGTCGCAAATATTCACCTTTTGGACAACAATAACACCCAATACTCCATTTAATGATATCTATGAGCTACAACCTGGACATTTTATGCTAGTGAATGAAAAAGGACTACAACTTAAGAAGTATTGGAGCCTCAATAGTTTATCTAATCAAAAATCTGAAATAGCAGATATATCTGATTCAATTGAAGAATTAAATGATTTACTGCATGACGCTGTAAAGATACGACTAAGGGCGGATGTTCCTGTTGGTGCTTATTTAAGTGGAGGTTTGGATTCGAGTGTTACTACAGCTTTTATAAACGATATAAATCCTGATATGTTAAATACCTTTTCGATTGGATTTAAAGACAAGGATTTTGATGAAACAGCCTATCAATTGGAGGCAGCAAGATTTTTCAAAACAAATCATACTGCTTTCACTTGTACCTCGCAGGAAATAACAGAAAATTTTGCAAAAACTATTTGGCATACTGAATTCCCAATTTTAAGAACAGCTCCTACTCCAATGTTCTTGCTATCAAAAAAGGTTAGGGAAAGTAATATAAAAGTTGTAATAACAGGCGAAGGTGCCGATGAATTTCTGGCAGGTTATAATATTTTTAAAGAAGCAAAAATTAGACGGTTTTGGGCCAAGGATACAAATTCGAAATCGAGACCAAAATTATTGGCGCAATTATACCCATATCTACCCCTTATGAAGGAATCTCCAGATTTGGCATTGAAAATGTTCTTTGGATACAAATTAACAGAAACTAATGATCCACTATACTCTCATCAACTTCGCTGGAATAATACAGGTAGAATAAAATCCTTTTTTTCAGAAAATTTTATATCTACTATAAACGGATATAATCCAATAAATGATCTTTACAAAACTCTTCCTGATAATTTTGAATATTGGAGTGATCTGGCAAAATCACAATATCTTGAAGCAACTATTTTTATGTCAGGATATTTATTATCTTCCCAAGGTGATCGCATGGCTATGGGCAATTCAGTTGAAGGTCGTTACCCATTTCTAGATTATCGGATGATCGAGTTTTGCTCCAAATTGCCTGATAATTTTAAGCTTAATAGTTTGAATGAAAAATTTATTCTAAAGAAATTGAGCATAGGAAAGATTCCTCCTTCCATTTCCAAAAGATCAAAACAGGCCTATCGAGCCCCAATTGCTGCTAATTTTTGCAATCAAGATGCTCCTGATTATATTGCAAATTTGCTTTCTGGAGAAACTTTAAAGTTATATGGAATTTTCGACCCAATAAAAGTTAACCAATTGATTATTAATATGAGACAACACGTGTCGATATCAGAAATGGATCAAATGGCAATAACTGGTATTCTTTCGACGCAACTATTGTATCAGATGTTCGTAAAAGATTTTGTTGTCGAAGATTTAGATGGTATTAATAATTGTAGAATTATTGATGACTGCAAAGTCGGAAGTATGATTTAATTACTGGATTTGAAACAAAATTGATACAGCCCAAACTGAATTAACGTAAATTGTAATAATAACAATTAGCAGCATATTTTGTATTCTATTCCCTTAATTTTGAGAAATACAAAACATTTACTTAATTGTTAACTATATGATTAAATTAATAATAATTACATTTTTCATAGTAAAATCGTTTCATCTGTTTGCGCAGTTACCGCATACAATAGAAGGAACCATTGTAAATAATAATGAAAAGGGTACTTGGTATGGAGTTAATATTCCGCGCAGTGTACCTACTAAATTGATTTTTCGAAATAATTCCATATCATCTGTAAATTCAGAAGGATATTTACTTCTATCAGGAGATGAAAACCCAAGTGGCAGAGATAATAATCTTGACGGTCAAGAAATAATGGGTAATAAATTAACTTGGAATGGCTCAAATGATCCAACAATAATTACACATGGATTATTTACAGGTTATAATATTAATTCGGTAATTAAATATAACTCTCTTGATAATGTACCTTATGGGATAATATTTAAGTCTGGAACCGATCAAGGCAGTAATATGACATTTACCTCAGGAGGTTGTGCTTATAATATATGTAAAAATGGAAAATTTTCAGTGAGAATGAAGGGGATAAATGGGGTAAACGTATATAATAATACATTCTATAGTGGAGACGGTAGTGGAAGATATTTAGTATTAATAACTTCAAATCAAGACAGAACCATTCCACCTCCATCTATTGGGTCAAAAATATTTAACAATATATTTTATTCCACTATGCAGATTCCTATGATCAGTATAGAAACCGAATGTTTAATTAATTTTGAGAGTGATTATAATATATTTTGGTGTACCGTGGGAGAACCAACATTTGCTATTGATGGGAAAAACTATACCTGGCAACAATGGCAAGCATTAGGATATGATGCACATTCTAAAATAGTTAATCCAAATTTTTTAAATACTATTGATTTTGTTCCATCTGAAAGATTAGACTTTGGGTTGGATCTAGGTACCGAATGGCAGACCGGATTATCAATAGATGCTTCATGGGTCGCTGGTATATCTCCTAAAACGGCCAATCAAAATGGAACTTGGCAAATAGGAGCAAGGCTTAGACAAAATTCTACCAGTACAACAATGAATAATCAGGATAGTATAATAATTTATCCAAATCCGTCGGATGGAAAATTTCAAATAGCGATTAATGAAATTCCACCAGAAGGAGTTGTGATGGAAATTCGAAACATACTTGGTCAAAAATTACTTGAACAGAAAGTATTTGATAGAATCACAGAATGGTCCGTTGGTCAATATTTCGGTAGTGTATTTTTTCTCACTTTAAGTAATAAAGGTATTATTATAGCTACTAAAAAGATGATTTTAAATCATGCTAATAATTAATCAAATCAATAAGTTAACTAATGGATCCCGAGCACTTAGAATTGTAATAATTTATTTGTTATACAAAGACAGGGATAAATTTGTTCACTGTCTTGTTAATGTTTAATTTAATAATTCAGGTATTCTTCTCACCTTCAAGTTTGCACGTTTGCACGTTTTGCATCTTTGCACGCGTGCAAAGATGCAAACGTGCAAACTTTAAGGAATCGGTAAACAAGTTTTGAATAACCGCCCTTGGTTGAATCAATCTTCAGATTTGGTATAAGTGCCCTGCTGTTCCTGGAAAATTAATCCCTTTATACAGAAGTAAGAAATGTATAAATTTATCCCGTTTTTAGTATAATATACTGAATACGAACCTTAAAAAACAGATGATCAGCATTTTTGTTCTATATTACTGATTTGTTTTTTCAAATAGGCTCAACAGTGACTGTTCACTGTGCTAATACTAGAGAGCGCTTAATGGGGTTCCAGGAAGGCGGTTCCTAAATTAAAATTGAAAAGCCTTCTAGTTTTTCCAAAAATCGCTGAGCCTAACTAGCGTCTGATACTTTAGAAATGAAAAAAGAAATACTAATAACCCACCTTAAGGGTAGGTAAAACGTACCTCAAATGTAAAAATACGGATAATCGACGTTGCATTCAGCTATTTATATCTTGCTTCACAATGTATTTGTTTGGAATGCAACCTAAATTAATCCAAGAATTCTATCAAACCAAAAGGCTTCCCATATTAGATTGTATAGGTTGTGTATATGATTTTTATGATGAATGAATAACTAATTATATCCAATTTGTAAAATTTATTTATTGATAATTACAAAGATGTAAATCTTCTTGTTAATTTACCTAATCATTGTTTCGCGAGCAGATTTCCCTCTACTTGGCATTAAAATATAAAATCTTTTGATATTACAAATAATTATATCTAATTACTATGCATAATTTAAATTCAATAGTTGAATCATCTTTTGGTCTTGAAAAGATTCAAGATTCTTATGAAATAATTTATGCCGATCGGCGTGATAAAGAAATCCAATTGAAAATAGTTAAATCATCTCAATTGAATGCTCATATGGCTCGATGGTCGTATGACCTTACATACAAACATCTTTTATGGTCAGACGGGGTCTATGAAATTTTAGAGATCGACTCGAAAAAAATAAATGCAAATTTTAGTAGTTTTCTGCAAGTTATCCATCCCGACGACAGGCCAATAAAGGAAAAAACTCAAAAGGCATTGTTTAATGAAAATAATATAATCGAAATAACCTATAGATTGCAAATGGATGATGGACGGATTAAATGGGTTAACGAAATCTGTAGCTCAGATTTTGATCAAAATGGAAATCCAATTCGAATTTATGGAATAATACAGGATATTACAAGGTTTAAATTGGCTGAAATTAAATTTCTACAAAAAGAAGAGGATTATAAAGTATTACTTAATTTGTTGCCAGTTGGAATAATTACTTATCAAAATAATTTAATAACCTTTGTCAACCCCGAAGGAGGTCATATTTTAGGAGCTAGTGAAGTTTATGAAATAATTGGTCAACCGATCTCGAAATTTGTTGATGTGGATGAATTAAATTTATTTCATAATAAAATGGACGATGAAGATCTTGGAATTGCTTCAAAAACTTTCGAAGCAAGATTAATCCGGATTAATGGTTCTGTTTTTGATGCAATAATTACTTCTGTTTACAGATGTATCGATAATAAACTTGCAGTTCAGTTGATTATTTTCGACGATAGTAAGAATAAAATTAAATAATATTATGAATGAGTGAATTAAAGAATCGATTACCACCTTTTGAACACTTAATTTTCGCTGAAGCCAACAATCACATTTCAATATTTTAATTTCTAATTATTATTTGTAATGAATATTGGAGAAAATAAAATGCAATTCTGCTTAATGTTTAGAAATTCAAAATACATTTGAATTAGTATTATGTGATCACTAATGTCTCGTTAAAATATTAAAACGTTCTTTGAAAATTTTGATAATCAATTATTTGTAGTGCTTTTACTTGCGTGACGATTTCAGAAATATTTCTTTTGGGGCAAATTCTTTTTAAAATGAACCAAGGGAAATATGTATTTGCTCAGATTACTGAGTTTCTGCCACGCAGGGTCTTCGATCGTATGGTACAGAAATACAATGGCAACAAATACATTCGAACATTTACGTGTTGGAATCAGATGCTTTGTATGGTTTTTGGTCAACTCACTTCTAGGGATAGTCTTCGTGACCTGATCGTTGCTCTTGATGCACACAAGGCCAAATCATACCATTTAGGACTTGGCCCAGGGGTGAAGCTGGCAACACTTGCAAGGGCAATATTCGCAGAAATTATAAGCTGTATGAAGAGTTTGCATACCACCTGATTGACTATGCCCGTAGGGTTTGTGCATGCAGTGACTTTGAAGTGAAGGTAGAAGGCAATGTTTATGCTTTCGATTCCACGACAATCGATCTTTGCCTGAGTGTTTTCTGGTGGGCGGAGTTTCGAAGAGCAAAGGGAGGAGTAAAAATGCATACCCTTTATGATGTTAAAACCCGCATACCAAGTTTTGTTTATATAACCTCGGCCTCAGTCAATGATGTCAATGCAATGGACCATATTCCTTATGAAAGGGGCAGCTATTACATCTTTGACCGGGGTTATAATGACTTTGAACGGCTTTATAGGATCCAAATGATTGGAGCCTATTTTGTCCTCAGGGCAAGGGGCAAACTCAAATTCAATAGGATGTATTCGAATCCTGTTGACAAAGAAGCAGGTGTCAAATGCGACCAGAGGGGAACCTTTACCAATAAAAGGTCATTGAGCCGTTATCCTGAAAAGCTGCGCCGTGTAAAGTACTATGACAGAGAAACAGGTGTTGAGTTTGTGTTTCTGACAAACAACTTTGAACTCTCAGCCATTGAAATTGCTATTCTGTACAAGAATCGTTGGCAGGTCGAATTGTTTTTCAAATGGATCAAGCAGCACATGAAAGTCAAAACCTTCTGGGGTTATATACCCAATGCAGTTAAGACCCAACTCTATTGTGCCATTATTGCATACTGCATGTTGCAATTGTAGGTAAGGAATTGAAAATCGACAGATCAACCTACGAAATATTACAGATTCTGGGTATCTCGTTACTAGATAAAACGCCTGTAAAAGAGCTACTTGCAAATAATGATTACAAAAATGTCAAAGAACTGGATTGTAAACAATTGTCACTCAGCCTCTTTTAACGAGACAGTAGTGTTATGTGATAATGAATTTTGATTTGGTAAAGAATTAATTCAGTGTTTAATCCAAATTGACAATGGTGTTTCAATCTCTACAGCCAATAAATAAAAAGGAAGTTGATTAGTATAAATTCTTTGGATTGATCTTTGCAAATGAAGAACCAAATAATTTGTAATGAAAATTAATTAAAGAGATAGGTATAAGCGTTTAGGTCGCACTTGTTTTAAATAAGTTACTACCTTTGGCGCATGGGTAGGACAAATAAATTTACTGGCGTGAACTCAATAAAGTTTAATCGAGCATTTAGC
>Ga0209100_1001016_pt1 | contig 20805 bp, 18 predicted proteins | sample lystaG_FD_185480 | JGI IMG/M metagenome (GOLD analysis project Ga0209100, IMG submission 185480) | Glacier valley bacterial and archeal communities from Borup Fiord, Nunavut, Canada, to study Microbial Dark Matter (Phase II) -... | ecosystem: Environmental > Aquatic > Freshwater > Ice > Glacier ...
CGCTTCCGTGGCGGGGGTTACTCCGCTAACCGCTTCCGTGGCGGGGGTTACTCCGCTAACCGCTTCCGTGGCGGGGGTTACTCCGCTAACCGCTTCCGTGGCGGGGGTTACTCCGCTAACCGCTTCCGTGGCGGGGGTTACGCCGCCCCTCGGCGGAGTGCCCGCAGCCCGGCGGGGGTTACGCCACTAACCGCTTCCGTGGCGGGGGTTACTCCGCCTCTCGGCGGTGTGCCCGCAGCCCGGCGGGGGTTACGCCACCCTCCGCGAGGGCGCATAGCCCGCCGCCACATCCTGGACCGGCGCTCGCGGCCTCACTGCGGTTCCCGCGCAGCCGCTTCCGCGCAGACGCGCAGACGGGCAGCCGCTTCCCCGCAGACGCGCAGACGGGCAGCCGCTCCCGCGCCCTCGCCCTGCCGTCGCCCCGCCGCACCGTCTCGCCTTGGTGCCGCGCTACATAACTCCTGCAATCTGCCTGGGCGCTGGGCGCGTTCCGTGCAGGCACGGACTACTCGCTAGCTGCTGGCAGAAATAGCAGGAGTTATGCACTGCGGCGAGAAGACCCGAAGGCTCTGGAAAAAGTCGGTCAGCGACAGCGGCGCAGCTCGAGGCACAGCGCGAAAGTCCAGCCGAGAATCCCCGCCAGGCAGAGCCGCTCCGTCAGCCCGACAACCTGAGGAAAGATGGCAAGACTCGCTGCGAGCAGGCAGAGGCCGGCCGACGCGACCAAGAGGAAGACCATCACTGGGCCCGGCCGCCTGATCCACCGGGTGAGCAGTGCCATAGCCGCGAGCACGGCGAGAAATCCGGATGTCGCAAACACCACGTGCACGAGCCCGATAGTCGTTCGCGGCGTCATGCCGAACTCGCCCGCGCGGTTGACGTCCGCGGGGAACACCACCAGCGCCGCTGAGCAGAGCCCAGCTAGAGCGAGCAGCACCGAGCCGGCCATGCGCAGTCGAGAGGTCGGAGCCGTTGCGGTGACCGCCACCACGACGCATCCACTCATCACCGCCCTGGCCAGGAAGTTGAGGTTCATCGCCCAGCCGAACGGCCCCACCGCGAGGTTGCTCTCGGCGTCGCTCAACACCGAGTAGTGCGGCGGCAGAAACTGAAGCACGACGTCGATCAGCAGGTACAGCAGCACAAGGACCGTAGCCGCGGTGGCGAATTCCCGGCGAACGCGAGAGTTATCCGTCACCAGTACTCGAACCTCTCCGCATAACTCATGCAGATTCCTGTGCACCGACCTCACCTCGCCCGGAATTCCGGGCCGGTCCGACGGAGCCCCGGCAAATTGCAGGAGTTATGCACGACGAAAGGGGCAGCGAAGAGGCGCCAGCTTCATAAACCGGGGCCTCTTCGGGTGACACCTGGCGCGACGCCTCGCCGGGCGACACCTGGCGCACGACGCCTAGCGCGCAGCGCTGCCGTCGGTGTAGTCCTCGTCGACCTGCTTCCAGGCGAAGAGAGCACGCAGCTCCTTGCCGGTGGCTTCGATCGGGTGGGCAGCGCCCTTGGCGCGCAGCTCGAGGAACTCGGGCGCTCCGGCATCCTGGTCTGCGATGAAGCGCTCGGCGAAGGCTCCGGACTGGATGTCGGCGAGAACGGCCTGCATGTTCTCCTTCACCCGCGGGTCGATCACGCGCGGGCCGGAGACATAGTCGCCGTACTCGGCAGTGTCGGAGACGCTCCAGCGCTGCTTGGCGATGCCGCCCTCCCACATGAGGTCGACGATGAGCTTGAGCTCGTGAAGCACCTCGAAATAGGCGATCTGGGGCTGGTAGCCGGCCTCGGTGAGGGTCTCAAACCCATACTGCACGAGCTGCGAGACACCGCCACAGAGCACGGCCTGTTCACCGAACAGGTCGGTTTCGGTCTCTTCGGTGAAGGTGGTCTTGATGCCGCCGGCGCGAAGTCCACCGATCGCCTTCGCGTACGACCAGGCGAGCTGCCAGGCCTGGCCCGACGCATCCTGCTCGACGGCGACGATGACCGGAACGCCGCGGCCGGCCTCGAACTCGCGACGGACGGTGTGTCCCGGTCCCTTGGGGGCGACCATGATCACATCGACGCCCTCCGGCGCGGTGATATAGCCGAAGCGGATGTTGAAGCCGTGGCCGAACAGAATCGCATTGCCGGCAACGAGATGCGGCTGGATGTCGGCGGCGTAGAGTCCACGCTGGTGCTGGTCGGGCGCGAGAATCACGATCACGTCGGCCCACTCGGCGGCCTCGGCGGACGACAGCACGATGAAACCGGCCTCCTGTGCCTTCACGACGGACCGGGAATCGGGCTTGAGGCCGACGACGACCTCGACTCCGGAGTCACGCAGATTCAACGCGTGCGCGTGGCCCTGCGAGCCGTAGCCGATGACGGCGACCTTCTTGCCCTGGATGAGGGCGAGGTCGGCATCCTTGTCGTAGAAGATTTCGGTCACTTGGTTTCCTTTTCGTTGGTTGGGCCTGCCGGGGCCGTATCGAAGACCGCGGTTTCATGGTGCAGTGATTCGTTTAGTTGAGATCTCGATACGGCCGCAGGCGACCTACTCGATCTGACGGCGCTTCGCGGCCGTCAGTTCTTGAAGACTCGTTCGGTGATGCTCTTGGATCCGCGACCGATCGCGAGAAGGCCGGACTGCGCAATCTCCTTGATCCCGTAGGGTTCGAGCACCCTGAGCAGTGCCTCCACCTTGGCGGTGTCGCCGGTGACTTCGATGACCAAGGCGTCGGTCGCGACATCCACGATCCGAGCACGGAACAGGGTGGCTGCTTCGAGAATCTGGCTGCGGGTGGTGTTGTCTACCCGCACCTTGATCAGCATGTGCTCACGCTCGACCGTCTGCATGGGATCCAGCTCTACGATCTTGATCACGTTGATGAGCTTGTTGAGCTGCTTGGTGACCTGCTCGAGCGGCAGCTCCTCAACATCCACCACGACGGTTATGCGGGAGAGTCCAGGGATCTCGCTCGCACCCACCGCGAGACTCTCGATGTTGAAACCGCGGCGGGCGAAGAGGCCAGCGACGCGGGTGAGGAGTCCGGGTTTGTCCTCGACGAGCAGGGAAAGTACGTGGGTCATCGCGGCCTACTCCTCATCCCACGACGGAGCGTGTTCCTTCGCGTACTGCACGTTGGAGTTGCCCACGCCCTGGGGCACCATCGGCCAGACCATCGAATGCGGGCTCACGATGAAGTCGATAATCACCGGGCGGTCGTTGGTCTCGTTCGCCAAAAGGATCGCGGCATCCACGTCTTCCCTGTTGCGCACCCGGATGCCGAGCGCACCGTACGCGTCCGCCATCTTGACGAAGTCCGGAATCATCACCGTGTCATGACCCGTATTCAGGTCGGTGAACGAGTGGCGGCCGTCGTAGAAGAGGGTCTGCCACTGGCGCACCATGCCGAGGGACGAGTTGTTGATGATCGCGACCTTGATCGGAATCTTGTTGATCGTGCAGGTGGCGAGCTCCTGGTTGGTCATCTGGAAGCATCCGTCACCGTCGATCGCCCAGACCGTGCGCTCCGGCTCGGCGACCTTCGCACCCATGGCCGCGGGAACCCCGTAGCCCATGGTGCCAGCACCTCCCGAGTTGAGCCACGAGTTGGGACGTTCGTATTTGATGTACTGCGCCGCCCACATCTGGTGCTGCCCGACGCCCGAGGCGTAGATCGCTTCAGGTCCGGTGAGCTGGCCGATGCGCTGGATCACGTACTGCGGCGAGAGCAGACCGTCTTCTGGTTCGTCGTAGCCGAGCGGATAGCGGGCGCGGAGCAGGTCGAGACGTTCCCACCAGACCGAGAGGTCGGAGGGAGTGGTCTCGATCGCCGCGCGGAACGCGACGGTCAGGTCGGCGATGACGTCCTTGGCATCGCCGACGATGGGCACGTCGGCGAAGCGGATCTTGGAGATCTCGGCCGGGTCGATGTCGACGTGCACTATTTTCGCGTTCGGGGCGAATTCGCTCGGCTTGCCGGTGACCCGGTCGTCGAAACGCGCACCGAGTGAGATCAGTAGGTCGGATTCCTGCAGCGAGAGCACCGCGGGAACCGTGCCATGCATCCCCGGCATACCCAGGTTCAGCGGGTTGGAGTCGGGGAAGGCTCCGCGGGCCATGAGCGTGGTGACGACGGGCGCTCCCACCAGTTCGGCCAGTTCCAGCAGTTCAGCGGATGCCTTGGCGCGGATCACACCGCCACCCACGTAGAGGACCGGACGCTTCGCCTCGGCGAGAAGCTGCGCCGCCGCCAGGATCTGCTTGCCGTGGGCCTTCGGCACCGGGCGGAAGCCGGGCAGCTCGACCTTGGGCGGCCAGATAAACGGGGCGCTGTTCTGCTGGCAGTCCTTCGTGACATCCACCAGCACCGGACCGGGACGACCGGTCATGGCGATCTGGTACGCGGCCGCGATCGTCGCCGGGATGTCCTCCGGCTTCGTCACGAGAAAGGAGTGCTTGGTGATCGGCATCGTGATTCCCACGATGTCGACCTCCTGGAACGCGTCGGTTCCCATGAGGGTGGAGAAGACCTGGCCGGTGATCGCGAGCAGCGGCACGGAGTCCATGTAGGCATCCGCGATCGCGGTTACGAGGTTGGTCGCCCCCGGGCCGGAAGTGGCGATGCAGACCCCGAGTCGGCCGGTGGATGATGCGTAGCCCTCCGCAGCGTGACCGGCACCCTGCTCGTGGCGGACGAGGATGTGCCGGATGCCCGTCGATGACATCAGCTCGTCGTAGAACGGCATGATCGCACCGCCCGGCAGACCGAAGACGTCCGTGACGCCGAGATTTTCGAGCGAACGAAGAATCGCGCCCGACCCGGTGAGGATCTCGGGCTCGGCGACCCTCTTAGTTGGTGCTGCGGGCACGGGAACGGTTTCCGTGGACATTGAATATTCCTTGCGAGACATTGAGTGCGGATGGCGAGTAGCGAGTCGACCCGCCCCGGGGTCAGCCCGTGATGGCGCCCTCCGAGGCGGAGTGCACGAGCTTCGAGTATTTTGCGAGAACGCCACGGGTGTAGCGCGGAGGAAGCGGAGCCCAGCCAGAGCGGCGAGCGGCGAGCTCAGTTTCGTCGACAAGTAGGTCGATGGAACGAGCAGCGATATCGACCCGTATAAGATCACCATCGCGCACGAAGGCGATTGGACCTGCGTCCACCGCTTCGGGTGCTACGTGGCCGATGCACAGTCCGGTTGTGCCGCCTGAGAATCGACCGTCTGTCAAGAGTAGTACATCCTTGCCGAGGCCGGCTCCCTTGATGGCGGCGGTGATGGCCAGCATCTCGCGCATTCCCGGGCCGCCCTTCGGTCCCTCGTAGCGGATGACGACGATGTCGCCGGCCACAATCGATCCCGCGGTGAGTGCGTCCATGGCGGCGCGTTCCCGCTCGAACACCCGCGCTGGCCCTTCGAAGGACATGGTGTCGAACCCGGCCGTCTTGACCACGCAGCCGTCCGGGGCAAGCGAACCGTGCAGGATGGTGATGCCGCCGGTGGGGTGAAAAGGGTTGTCAAGCGATCGAAGAACTTTGCCATCGAGGGGAGGTGGGTCGAGTTCGGCGAGGTTTTCGGCCATTGTCTTACCGGTGACGGTCATCGCGTCGCCATGAAGCAGGCCGGCGTCGAGTAGGGCGCGCATCAGTACGGGGAGGCCGCCATGCCGATCGACGTCGTTCATCAGGTATTTACCGAAGGGCTTGACGTCGGCGAGGTGAGGTACACGATCCCCGATCCGGTTGAAGTCAGCAAGGGTCAGGGGTACTTCGGCCTCGTTGGCGATAGCGAGCAGGTGCAGCACGATGTTGGTCGATCCCCCGAGGGCCATGCCGACAGCGATGGCGTTCTCGAATGCTTCGATGGTGAGGATGTCACGAGAGGTGTGCCCACGCCGCAGCATCCCTATTACCGCTTCTCCGGAGCGGCGCGCGTACTCGTCCCGTCGACGGTCCGCGGAGGGTGGGCTGGCAGAACCCGGCAGACTCATCCCGAGCGCTTCGGTGACGCTCGCCATGGTGTTGGCGGTGTACATCCCGCCACAGGTGCCTTCTCCGGGCGCAAATGCGCATTCGATTCGCTTGGCATCCTCTTCGGACATCCTGCCCGCTTTGACCGCGCCGACCGCTTCGAAGGAGTCGATGATAGTGATGTCCTTCTCGGTGCCGTCGCTGAGCTTCACCCAGCCGGGGGCGATGGAGCCGGCGTACAGGAAAACCGACGCAAGGTCGAGGCGCGCGGCCGCCATGAGCATCCCCGGGATCGACTTGTCGCAACCCGCGAGCAGCACCGAACCGTCGAGTCGCTCGGCCTGCATGACCACTTCGACAGAGTCGGCAATGACCTCGCGGCTCACCAGCGAGAAATGCATGCCCTCGTGACCCATCGAGATGCCGTCAGAGACGGAGATGGTGCCGAATTCCAGCGGGTAGCCGCCACCGGAGTGAACACCCTCCTTTGCGGCCTGCGCCAGCCGGTCCAGGCTGAGGTTGCAGGGGGTGATCTCGTTCCACGAGCTCGCGATGCCCACCTGAGGCTTCTCCCAATCGCTGTCACCCATGCCGACCGCGCGCAGCATGCCGCGGGAGGTCATGGCTTCGATGCCATCGGTTACAGTTCGCGAACGAGGCTTCCAGTCAACAGTGTCGGGCATATAACAGAGTCTAGAACGCCGCCGCTGTGGGATTAGCTGGCCGTTACTGCTCGTGGACATCGCCCTCGCGGAGATCGGCGAGCAGGGTGATCGCCCGGGCGACATCGATGGGGCCGCGCACCCGAAAGTTCGCGAGTGTCGACCCGCGGCCGCTCTTGAGGCCAACGTCATCCGCGCCGAGGGCGGCGAAGGCATCCTCGTCCGTCACGTCGTCCCCCGCGTAGAAGACCGCGGTGGCGTTCGTATAGGTGCGCAGGTGCTCGACGGCCTCGCCCTTCGTGGTGGATCGCACCGAGAACTCGAGCACATTCTTGCCACTGCGGATGGTGAGGTCGTCGAGCTCCGCGGCAGTCTCGCTGCGAGCCACCAGGTGGGCGATCCGGCTGTTGTGCTCAGACGCGAGCCGAGTGTGCAGCGCGAAGCCGGCCGGTTTTTCTTCGAGCCAGACCTCGTCGAAGGAGTTGGCGACCTCATTCAGCACCTCGCCGAGCACGTCGATTCGCTCGAACTCGCTGGTGTTTAGAGTGACGCTGTCGCCGGGGTTGTCGAGCCGCAGCTCGATACCGTGCGAGCCGACCAGCAGCACGGTGTCCGGCAGGTCGGAGACCGCGATGAGACTGCCAAGGGCCCGCCCGGAGACGAGCGCCACCCGCGTGTGGGGCATGTCGTTGAGGCGAAGCACTGCGGCGCGGGCCTCGGGCAGCGCGCGAGCATGCTCCGGGGCATCCACCTCCGGCGCGAGGGTGCCGTCGAAGTCGAGGGCGACCAGCAGCCGGCGGGTGCGGGCGAGCTCGCGAAGCGCGCCGATGAAGGGCTCGGGAAGGAGGGAGAAGCTGGGTGGGGTGTCGACATCGACCATCAGGTGAGCTCGTGCCCCTTGGATCCGTGGTGCGCCCGGCTCTCGAGCACGTCGAGGAAGTCCCGCGACCAGCGTGAGACGTCGTGCTCGAGCACGCGTTTACGCAGCGACCGCATGCGGGCGCTTCGCTCGCTCTTCGGCATCGAGATGGCCCCGAGGATGGCGTCCTTCACCCCGTCGATGTCGTGCGGGTTGATAAGGAGTGCCCGCTTCAACTCGTCCGAGGCCCCCGCGAATTCACTGAGGATGAGCACGCCGTCATCGTCGAAGCGGCAGGCCACATACTCCTTTGCCACGAGGTTCATTCCATCGCGCAGCGCGGTGACGAGCATCACGTCGGCGGCCAGGTAGAGCGCCACCATCTCATCCCGGGGAAAGCCGTGATGCTGGTAACTGATCGGCACATGCGCGATCGTGCCGTAGTCACCGTTGATGCGGCCGACCGTCAGTTCGATCTCGTCGCGCAGCGCCATGTACGCCTGCACGCGCTCGCGGCTGGGATTGGCGACCTGCACGAGCGTGACATCCTCGGAGCTCAGCTTGCCATCTGCGAGCAGCTCACCGTAGGCCTTGAGCCGATGGGTGATGCCCTTGGTGTAGTCGAGCCGATCGACCCCGAGCATGACTGTGCGCGGGTTGCCGAGTTCGGTACGGATCTGCTTCGCCCGCTCCTGCACCGCGGGTGTGCGCGCGAGCTCTTCGAAACTCGCGCTGTCGATCGAGATGGGGAACGCTCGAGCGACCACCGTGCGGAAGGTTCCCTGGCGTTTAATCTCGCCAAACACCCGCACCCCGGGCGATGCGTCGACAAGCGGCACCTCGACCTGATATCCCTTGGTGGCATAGCCCTTGAGGCGGCGCACCGCGCGCTGGAAATTGCTCGCGTCGGCGACCCGCTGGAATCCGATCACGTCGGCTCCGAGGAGGCCCTCGATGATCTGGGTGCGCCACGGCAGCTGGGAGTAGATGCCATAGGGCGGGAATGGGATGTGGTTGAAGAAGCCGATGGTGAGGTCCGGGCGGATCTCGCGGAGCAGCTTCGGCACGAGCTGCAGTTGATAATCTTGGATCCAGACCACCGCTCCGGTCGCACTCGCTTCTGCCGTGGCATCCGCGAACCGCTGGTTGACCTCGACATAGCTGTCCCACCACTCGCGGTGATAGGTCGGGGGCGCGATCACATCGTGGTAGAGCGGCCAGAGGGTGTCGTTGGAGAAGCCCTCGTAGTAGCGCTCGATCTCGAGCGCGCTCAGCACCACCGGAATGATGTGGATGCGGTCGCTGTCGAAGGGATCCAGCTCGAGGTCCGGTTGCCCGCCCCACCCGATCCAGGCGCCTTCGTTCTGCTGCATGACCGGCTCGAGGGCGGTGACCAACCCCCCGGGCGAGCGGCTCCAGCTGCCATTGCCATCGGTGCCGACAACGCGATCGACGGGGAGGCGATTGGATACGACGACGAAGTCGTAGGTGCCGCGTTTCGGAAGAGTCACTGTGGCGCCGAGTTTACCGCACCCCGCCCAACTAGCATTGCCCGATGGTGATTACCCGGCTCTACGACCACGGCACCCTGAAGACCGAGGGCTTCCCGGTCGAGGACATCTCAGACCATATTCTCGAAGACGGCTGCATCGTCTGGGCGGATTTCCTGTCTCCGAACGAGGCCGACCTCGCGACCATCAGTGAGGAACTCGGGCTGCATCCACTCGCAGTCGAGGATGCCGTGCACTCCTCCCAGCGGCCGAAGCTCGACCGCTATGACACACACCTCTTTCTTGCCGCCTACGCCGTCAACCTCGACACCGTGACAGGGGAGCTGGAGACCCACGAGATCAAGGCCTTCATCACGCCGCACGCGCTCGTGACCGTGCACGGCCCGGACTTCGATATGACCCGGGTCGTCGAGCGCTGGGACGGCGACAAGGATCTCGCGAAACACGGCGTCGCCTACCTCCTCTGGGGCCTTCTCGACGAGATCGTCGACGGCCATTTCGAGACGGTGCGCGAGCTGGATGTGGCCGCCGAAGAACTCGAAGATGCCCTGTTCGACGACCGACCGCGCGACAAGGAGGTGCAGCGTCGCTCCTTCGAATTCCGCAAATCGCTGGTGCTGCTGCGTCGGGTGGTGCTACCGATGCGGGAGGTGGTGAATACGGTGCTCCGTCGCGATCTCCACACCTTCGACATGGAGATGACGCCCTACTTCCAGGATGTCTACGACCATGTGCTGCGTGCGACCGAGTGGACGGAATCGTTGCGTGACCTCGTCTCCACGATCCTCGACACGAATCTGAGCATCCAGAGCAACCGGATGAACCTGATCATGAAGAAGGTGACAAGCTGGGCGGCCATCATCGCGGTGCCCACAGCGATTACCGGATTCTTCGGCCAAAATCTGAAATTCATCGGCTTCGGAACGAGCTGGGGTACCTGGTTCTCGATCGGACTTATCGTCGTTGCATCCCTCGGGCTCTACCTGCAGTTCAAGAAGCGCGACTGGCTCTAGCGCGGGCTCGGTGTGCGGGAGAGACCGACGACCGCCGCGACAGACTGCCAGAGCACGAAGACCTCGACCACGAGGGAGAGGAGCCCGAGCGGTTCGAGCCAGTTACCGATGTCTCCGGTCGCCCCGGGCATCCCGACGGTGCGATTGATCGTGAAGCCAACGATCACAGCGGCCGAGAGAGCGGCGGCGGCGATGAAGTCCCGCCGGGAGCCCACGATGAAGAGCCGTTCTGTCAGCACAAAGGCCGCGATGACCAGCGCGATGTAGAACGCAGCGAGATAGGGCGTCTCGGCGAGCTTGCCCGGTAGATCAAGAATGTGGATCGCACCGATCGAGGCGAGTCCGAGCCCGACAGCAGCGCGGCGGTTCAGCGTGACCATTCGATGATTAGACGTGGCAGTCTCAGTGGTGCGTTCTTCGAGTGCGGTTGACATTATTACCCCCTGGGCAGATTGTGACGGACAAAATACGTCCACCACAACGCTAAAAGGCCTCGACGGGAATTCCGAGCTTCGTGTGAGCACTCACATCGAAAGTCGCCCTATTTTGCGCGGCTTCCGGGCTAATTGTCCGCAGCTTGCGAGCTGATTTTGGGCAGCTTCTGAGCTAGCGGTAACACGGGAGAAATCAGTCCCGGGAACGGGCGAGGCAAAGGGCGGCGAGCACCGGCAGTCAGGGCAGCGTGGCCCGGCCGCGGTCCCAGCGGGCGGTCTGCTCAGCAACGAGTCGGACCAACACCGCTTACACGGCGAGCTCGGTATCCCGGGCTGTAACCCTTCTCGCAGCGGAGTACCGTGGAATTATCGACCGGAAAGGCATCCGTTGCGCAAATACATCTTCAGTGGCACCCTCGTCAGCGCCGTCCTCGGTGGGTGGGGTACCCTCCAGACGACAAGAAAAGGTCCGCGCGACTGGCGGCTCGTCCTCATGTGGATCAGCTGGGGCATCACCGTAGTCATTGCCGTGGGCTCTGTGATGGAGCATTCGCGCAACGCCGATGAGCTAGAGGAATAACCATGAACAACCCACTGATTCCGGGAATGTACGACATGGGCGCGGGAGTCCTCGGCTTCTTCGGGTTCGCCATCTGGGGCTTCTTCTCCCTGCTCTCCCTCGCCATCGCGATCGGGCTGATCTTCCTTCTCGTGCGGTTCCTCCTGGTCGCCACTCGCGCAGCCCAAATTTATGTGGCCCAGAACGAGCCACCGAAGCCACCGGCCGCACCCCGTCCCACGCCCACCGCGCCGAGCACGCCGGCCGCTACCACACCCCCGGTGACTCCCGCCTCGCCGACCACGGCTGCATCCACCGCTCCGACTGCCACGACGAAGGTCGCACCCGTTATGCCGAAGGCCGAAGCACCAACGCCAACCCGCACCCTCCCCACGGTGACTCCTCCGGCATCGGCGACTCCCGCATCAAAGGCTCCTGCGCCGAAAACCCCGACCACTACGATCCCGGTCGTGAGGGCGGCGGCAGCGAAGGCACCAGCCAGGCCCAGCACCCCGAAGTCGCCGCCGACGGCCTAGAGTCAGCCCCCGTTACTGTGGCCGTCGGTCTGCGCATCCCGGTCACGGCATTCCGGTCACGGCATCCCGGTCACGGCATCCCGGTCACGGCATTTGCTCGCGGCGGGGGATACGCCCGCTCGTGGCGGTAGCAGCGCGTCTCGGAGGGAGTCGTAACTCCCGCCGCGAGGCATCAACCCCACCGCGAGGTCCTGCGTGAGGAGCACGCACCGGATGGCACATCCTGAGCGATCTCAGGCGAGGAATCCACGTAACAGCGCTGCCGACCCTTCGAGATGCTCCTGCATCGCAGACGCCGCTCCCTCGCTATCCCCGGTGAGGATGGCGATGACGATGCGCTCGTGCTGCTGGTTCGAGTGTTCGATGTTCGGCTGCAGCAGGGGAATGTCGTCGAGCAGGCCATTCACCCGCATGCGATTCTCCGCCAGCAGCGGAACGAGGGACGGCGCTCCCACGAGTTCCCCGATAGTGAGGTGCAGCCGCGAATCAAGCCGCCGGTAGTCGGCAACGGTCGCGGCTGCCGTCTCGCCCAGCCGAGTCCACAGCAGCTCTCGATCACCCGCGGTGAGACTTCGGGCCGCAGCGGAGCGGGCCGCTCCCACCTCCAGGATGTCGCGAAGAGCGAGCACGTCCTCGATCTCCTCCGCGGTGGGACGGGCGGAAGCCGCGAACCCGTCGATGCCGGAGACGGCGACCCGCGAAGGCGGGGCATCCACCACGAAGGTGCCTCCGTAGCGTCCTCGCCGCGAGACGAGAAACCCCGCATCGGACAGCGAGCGGATGGCATCGCGCACGGTGTCGCGACTCACCGAGAATCGTGCGGCGAGGTCGCGCTCGGCAGGCAGGGCGTCTCCCGGCGGCACGATCCCGAGGCGGATGGCCTGCAGGAGTCGGCTCACGGTCTCCTCGAACGCGTTACCGGCCCGAACGGGTCGGAAGAGGGCGTCGCCGACGACATCCGCCCGCAGCACACCGTCGTCCGCGTTGCTCATGACTACAGGGGCGTCACATAGGCGGCACTGATGCCGCCGTCGACGAGGAATGTCGAGCCGGTGATGAAAGAGGAGTCATCACTCGCGAGGAACGCGACGGCTGCGGCGAGCTCTTCCGGTTCGGCGAACCTCCCCGTGGGAATATGCACGAGCCGACGCTGGGCGCGCACCTCGTCCTTGGCGAACAGCTCCTGCAGGAGGGGCGTGTTCACCGGTCCGGGGCACAGCGCATTCACCCGAATGCCCTGGCGCGCGAACTGCACGCCGAGCTCGCGGCTCATCGCGAGCACCCCACCCTTCGATGCCGTGTAGGAGATCTGGCTGGTGGCCGACCCGAGGACCGCCACGAACGAGGCGGTGTTGATGATCGAGCCCGACTGCTGGGCCACCATGTACTTGAGCGCCGCTCGGCAGCACAGGTAGACCGACTTGAGGTTGACATCCTGCACGTTCTGCCAGGCCGGAAGTTCCGTGGTTTCGATAGAGTCGTCGTCGGGCGGGGAGATACCGGCGTTGTTGAACGCGATGTCCACCGATCCGTAGGTCTCGTTGGCAGTCGCGAAGAGCGCGTTGACCTGCGCCTCGTCGGTCACGTCGACCTGCACGAACAGCCCTTCTACCTCAGCAGCGGCCGCCGCACCCGATACCGGGTTGAAGTCGGCGATCACCACGGTGGCCCCCTCGGCAGCGAACCGCCGCGCGGTGGCGAGACCGATTCCACTCGCGCCCCCGGTGACGACGGCAACCTTTCCCGCGAGGCGCTGCGTGAGGTCGATCTTCGGTACTGCCATGTGCTGTGCTCCTAATCGGTGCTGATGAAGACGTTCTTGGTCTCGGTGAACGCAGTGGCGGCATCCGGCCCGAGCTCGCGCCCGAGGCCGCTCTGCTTGAATCCGCCGAAAGGGGTGGAATACCGCACCGACGAGTGTGAATTCACCGAGAGGTTGCCGCTGTCGATCGCGCGGGAGACGCGGATGGCTCGACCCACGTCCCGCGTCCAGATCGAGCCACTCAGCCCGTAGATGCTGTCGTTGGCAAGGGCGATCGCGTCCGCCTCGTCCTCAAATGGCAGCACGCTGACAACAGGACCGAAGATCTCGTCCACGACCACCCGGTCGGTGCGCGAGCCGGGAAGCAGCACTGTCGGGGCGAACCAGTAGCCCGCGCCATCCGGAGCACTGCCCCGGAAGGCGACCTGCGAGTCATCGGGCACATAGGACCGCACCTTCGCCAGGTGCGCGGCCGAGACCAGCGGACCCATCTCGGTGTCGTCCGCGAGCGGCGAGCCGACGCGCACACCTTTCACCGCGGGCTCCAGCAGCTCGAGAAAGCGGTCGTAGACGCTGCGCTGCACCAGGATTCGGCTGCGCGCACAACAGTCCTGGCCGGCATTCTCGAACACCGCATAGGGGGCGGTCGCCGCGGCCTTCTCCAGGTCGGAGTCCGCGAACACCACGTTGGCCGACTTGCCCCCGAGTTCCAGCGTCACGGCCTTCACCTGGTCGGCACAGCCGGCCATCACAATTTTTCCCACGGCGGTCGAGCCCGTGAAGACCACCTTGCGCACATCCGGGTGCGTCACGAACCGCTCGCCGATCACCGACCCTTTGCCCGGCAGCACCTGGAAGAGCCCGGGGGGCAGGCCCGCCTCGAGGGCCAGCGCACCGAGACGGATCGCGGTGAGCGGGGTCCATTCCGCGGGCTTGAGCAACACCGCGTTTCCGGCGGCTAGCGCGGGGGCGAACCCCCAGGCCGCGATGGTCATGGGAAAGTTCCACGGCACGATGACGCCGACGACCCCGAGTGGCTCGAGGAAGGTCACGTCGATGCCCCCGGCCACCGGGATGGTCTTGCCGATCATCCGCTCCGGTGCGGCGGCGTAGTAGTTGAGCACGTCACGAACGTGCCCGGCCTCCCAGCGCGCCTGCGAGATCGGATGCCCGGAATTCGCCACTTCGAGGCTCGCGAGATTCTCCAGGTCACCATCGACGGCCACCGCGAAACGGCGAAGCGCCGCGGCCCGCTCCGCCGGTGGGAGCGCCGCCCAGGCTCGCTGGGCAGCCATGGCGTCCACGACCGCGTCATCGACCTGCTCGAGGCTGGTGTGCTCGACGGTCTGCAGCGCCGCCTCCGTGGCGGGGTTGATCAGGGTGATCCCGGTCATCGCGCGACCTCCGCACGGTGATACTCCCGCGCCGCGTCGACGAGCCCGGCGAAGAGCCGCAGGTCGTCTCCGGTCTGCTCCGGATGCCACTGCACCGCCACGCCGAATGGCACGCTCTCGAGTTCGACGGCCTGGATCACGCCGTCCTCCGTGCGCGCGGTCACGCGAAGGCCGTCACCCACCCGGTCGATGGCCTGATGGTGATAGACCGCGACCTCGATCGGATCCGTGCCCACCAGTCGACCGACCGCGCTATCCGCATCCGCTTCAACGTCGACCTGACCGAAGGTGCCGCCGCCGAGCTGGTACTTCTCGGTGCCGATCACCTCGGGGAGATGCTGGTGCAGGGTGCCCCCGCGAGCGATATTGAGCACCTGGGCGCCGCGGCAAATGCCGAGGAATGGCAGCTCGCGGGCGATTGCCGCGGTGAGGAGTGCATCCTCCCAGGCATCACGGTCGGTGCGTGGAGTGTCTGTGGTCGGGTGCGGCTCCTGGCCGTAGCGCGCCGGGTCGACGTCTTTCCCACCGGTGATCAGCAGTCCGTCGAGGCCGTCGAGCACCCGATTCGCGATCTCTTCGGAAACGGGTTGCGGCGGCAGCAGCACGGCGATGCCACCCACTCGGGTGATCGCCTCGAAGTAGACCTTCGGCAGGAAGGCGGCCTGCACATCCCACACTCCGGTCTGCGCCTGCTCGAGGTACGTGGTCAGCCCGATGACTGGCGAGGGACCCGATGGTCGAATAGGGCGCTCCGGGTCTGTAAGGAGATCGGTGGTGTCTTCAGAAACGCTCAAAGCCGCGCACCCGCTCCCAGTCCGTGATGGCGGAGTCGAAAGCCTCCACCTCGATGCGGGCGTTGTTCAGATAGTGTTCGACGACATCCGCTCCGAACGCCTCTCGGGCGATCTCGGACTGGCCGAAGAGCTCGGCGGCCTCCCGCAGGGTCGTCGGCACGCGCGGGGCATCGCTCCCGTAGGCGTTGCCCTCGAACATCGGCTCGAGCTCCAACTCGTGCTCGATGCCATAGAGTCCACCGGCGATCAGTGCCGCGGTGGCCAGGTACTGGTTCACGTCTCCGCCGGGCACGCGGTTCTCCACGCGCATCCCGAGTCCGTGACCGACGACGCGCAGTGAGCAGGTTCGGTTGTCGAGGCCCCACGCGACCGCGGTCGGGGCGAAGCTGCCATCGACGTAGCGCTTATACGAGTTGATGTTGGGAGCAAAGAACAGGGTCAGCTCGCGCATGGTCTTCAGCTGCCCAGCCAGGAAGTGACGGAACATCTTCGACATTCCGAGGGTGTCATCGTCGTCGGCGAAGACCGCAGACCCGTCTGCGCCGCGGAACGAGATGTGGATGTGGCAGGAGTTGCCCTCCTTCTCGTTGAACTTCGCCATGAAGGTGAGCGCCTTGCCGTGTTTGTCGGCGATCTCCTTCGCGCCGTTCTTGTAGATCGAATGGTTGTCGCAGGTGGTGAGGGCCTCTTCGTAGCGAAATGCGATCTCCTGCTGGCCGAGGTTGCACTCACCCTTCACCCCTTCGCAATACAGCCCCGCGCCCTCCATCGACACGCGGATGTCGCGCAGCAACGGCTCCATCCGCGTGGATGCGAGCAGCGCGTAGTCGATGTTGTAGTCGCTCGCCGGAGTGAGGCCCACGTAGCCCTTGCTCCAGGCATCCCGGTAGCTGTCGTCGAAAACGATGAACTCGAGTTCGGTGCCCACATACGCGATCAGCCCCCGGTCGGCGAGCCGGGCGATCTGTCTCTTGAGAATTTCCCGCGGCGCAGGATCGACCGGTCGCTCATCGAGCCAGGTGAGGTCGGCCATGACGAGGGCGGTCCCCGGAATCCACGGCACAAGTCGAAGGGTCGACAGATCCGGGATCATCGCCATGTCGCCGTAGCCCTTCTCCCATGACGAGATGCGGTAGCCGTCCACGGTATTCATCTCGACATCGACCGCAAGGAGGTAGTTACAGCACTCCGCGCCGTGGCTGCTGATCTCCTCCTTGAACAGACGAGCGGATGCCCGTTTGCCAACAAGGCGCCCCTGCATATCGGTGAACGCCACGATCACCGTGTCGATCGTGCCGTCGTCGATGAGCCCGTTGAGCTCGTCGGTGGTGAGCATTCCCGTGCGCCTGGCCATGGGGGTTCCTCGTCTTCTCGAGCGTTTGCCGACCATTGCGTCACGGTGGCACGACCCCGATCCTAGAGCCTGTAACGCACTGTTTACATCTAAAGGTAGACATGAAGTACCAATAAACGCCAAGCTCTCCGATAAGCGTGACGCGGTGGCTCATCGCGCCCGGCTCCCGACGATCCCCTCCTGGAGGAATGCATGTCAAAGAACACAGTCTCCGGCGTCACCTACACGAAAGCGGAAGACGGCTACTTCGAGAAACGAAGTCTCAAGCGCACCGCCGGGTTCTGGGGGCTCTGGGGCATCGGCATTGCCGCCGTCATCTCCGGCGATTTCTCCGGGTGGAACGTCGGTCTCGCGACCACCGGGTGGGGCGGCCTCCTGATCGGCACCATCATCATCGTGATCATGTACTTCGCCATGATCTTCTCCATCGGCGAGATGTCCGCGGCGATGCCCCACACGGGCGGCGCGTACTCGTTCGCCCGGGCAGCGATGGGCCCCTGGGGTGGATTCATCACCGGCATCTCCGAGTCCATCGAATACGTGGTGACCACTGCTGTTATTGTGCTGTTCTCTGCCGCTTACGCCGGCCAGATCATCACCGACTTCACCGGTGCCACCGTGCCGGCGTGGATCCTCTGGATCATCCTCTACGCGATCTTCATCGGCCTCAACTCCCTCGGCGCAGCCGTCGGCTTCCGCTTCGCGCTGATCGTGGCGATCATCTCCATGGGAGTCATCCTCCTGTTCGCCGTTCTCGCGATCGCCAACGGAGCCGTGGACTTCAGGCGACTGTTCGACATAGCACCGACCGCCGGCAACTCGAGCTTCCTACCGTTCGGGGGTATCGGCATCCTGTTCTCCCTCCCCTTCGCCATCTGGTTCTTTCTCGGCATCGAGGAGCTGCCGCTCGCCGCAGAAGAGGCCAACGAGCCGGCCAAGGACATCCCGAAGGCGGGTGTCTGGGGCATCATCACCCTGGCCTTCTTCGGCCTGCTGATCCTCTTCATCAACCCCGCAGTCACCGGCTCCAAGGCACTGACCGTCTCACCGGGTGACGGTGACGAGCCACTTCTTGCCGGTTTCCGGGCGTTCCTGCCCGACAGCGTCGCCGCGCTGCTCGCGCTCTTCGCACTGATCGGACTTCTCGCGTCACTCCAGGGCATCATGTTCGCCTACGGACGCAACATGTACTCGCTATCCCGGGCCGGGTACTACCCGAAATTCCTGTCCCTCACCGGCAAGCGGCACCAGACTCCCTGGGTGGCGCTCCTCGTGGGTGGTGTGATCGGATTCATCATCCTGGTCGTCGTGGCACTGATCATCCCCGCCGTCAACCCTGCCGCCGCGGGTGCCGCTACCGGCATCATCCTGTTTATCGCGGTCTTCGGCGCCGTCATCTCCTACGTGATGCAGATGGTGTCCTTCATCGTGCTCCGTCGAAAGTTCCCCAACGCCAAACGGCCCTACAAGAGCCCGACCGGAGTAGCGGGAGCCGTTGTCGCCGGGATCATCGCTGTCGCCGCCTTCGTCGGTATCCTGGCGAACTCCACGTTCTCGCTCGCGGTGATCACCTTCGTCATCATCTTCGTGATCGGGGTCGGCCTGTTCGCGCTCTTCGGACGCAACCGTCTCGTGCTCTCGCCGGAGGAGGAATACGCACTCAGCGGCGGCCTCCATGGCGACCCGCAGGTCGAGGGCTATGACGCCATGGAAGACGAGATCTTCACCAAATAATCGACCGTAGGAATGACGGCTCCGGATATCGCATCCGGAGCCGTTTTTCATGTGCACTCCCATCGGCGGGTCGGCGTGTCATCGGCCCTGTTCGAGGGGTCGGACGCATACTGGGAAAACTATCAACCTGAACTTGAAGGGTGAGTCGTGATGGAGTCACGCACGCACAGCTGCACGACCTCGCCCGAAGAGTCGGCCGAGCTTGAAGAGCTGGTTTTCGACCTGGTTCGTGAGCGGCTTCTCAAGGCCGTCGGTGCCGGCGGCATGTGGACGCTGCAGTTCCGTGCCAGTACCGACACTGACTCGCTGTTCGGTGAGACGATTTCCGAATACATCGCTCGCGATATCGCCGACCAGATCGCCGCATCCCGTGTTGTGGTCGAGTTGGCCGAAGCTCCGGTCGACATCGTCGTCGAGGATATCGTCGAGGATGTCGTCGAGGATGTCGTCGACGACATCCAGCCGGCCGCCGACGAGGAGACAGCTGTCGAAAGCGTCGGCTGGTCTCCCGCACCCGCACCCACACCCGCACCCACCGAGACCCGGGGTGAATCGGCCGATGCAGAGCAGCACGACGAACACCGCATGTTCAAGCCGCGAAAGGCCGCCTGAGCGCTCCGATTCGCTGGACCGGGTGTCTCTCTGCTGGTCCGGGCTCCGGCAGTGATGTGAGCAAGCTTCTCAACCCCGCGCGCTACCCGATCCGGTTCGCCGCCCGATGCCCGCTTAACGACTGATCGCCGCCGCTCCGAGGAGCGGCGGCGATCGGGGTTTAGTCTCAATTCCCGAACCGAGACCAACCTGAATAATCGTGCCAAAAGCGCCCCCGCGCTCGACACACGATATTCGGGAGACCCAGAGTGCGTGTTGCCCCCTGAATCTCCCCTAACCGTACCAAGGAGATGAACAGCTTGTCTGTAGTTGAAAATACCCCAAAACGGGAGGGTAACGTACGCTAGCCGAAGCTCTTCCGGACCACCCTCGCCGCCCTGTCGCGCGCCTTCTCCGCTCTGGCCCGGGCCTTTTTCAGCTTCGGGTCGTTCCAGTATCTTGTCGCAGCTCGGGTGATCTCCCTGTAATGCTCTTCGCCCGCTTTGGCGCCCAACACGTAGGCGGCGAAGGCGACGAGTACAACGAGCACATACTTGAACGGCATCCTGTTCTCCTTCGGTTCCTGCTGACACGGTGCCCTCATCCGCATGATTGGTCAATCCCCTTGCAGCAGAGGCCCGGCTGTGTAGCCTCGCCGCATCGAGTCCACCCATTCACTCGCTGTGACAGTGACCAGCTACTTTCGATTGGGCTCGGCCTCGGGTGATCACCGAGGATGAAACGTCCCGTCGGTGTGGTCATGACGACATCCCGTCCACGACTGTGCACGCCCTCACGTGCGACGGGTCACTTCCGGCCCCGATGGATCTCTGCCTCCACCTGCAGGTCTGGCCGATGCAGATCATCGGCATCGGCATCGGCTCGAATCTCGGGTACCGAGCGCGACCCTGCCGGGGTACCCCCGTCCCACGGACGTGGTCGTCCATGGCCGAACAGTGACCTGACAGCCGGCCTTTACCGATTCGTGACTTTCCAGTCACGTCCAATAGTGCTGAAGACCGCGGAACGATTGCGTTCCCCCGGCGGGGGCGCTTCACTTCCGCCCGTCCGATCGCCGTCGGGCAGGCTACAACCCCGACAGTGCGGAGCCCCCCAGTACCGATGACAGGTGAACGCCCCGAAGCAGTCCCGACAGCATCTCGTGTTGGCATTCCGCCCGTGACGCGACGTCAGTCTCGACAGGTCGAGAGACCGGCGACCTATCCTCGTCTCAATCGATCGATTGTTCGCAACGTCACCTCGAAGTTCACCGCGATCGGGGCCGTAGTGGGGGCTGCCGCGCTCATCGTGTCCACCTCGGTGCCCGCAGCGGCCTTCTACCAGGTCCCTTCCGCAGCAACGGCCGATCAAGCCGGTCCAGCAAACCTTCGTAGCGGAAGCGTCAGTTGCGATTTCCACCGTGGGCTCCCTCGACCGGGATAAGTATTCGGTGACGTTACCGCTTCCTCTCAAGGTCAAGTCAACACCACGCTTTTCTCCTGCTGGAGGGTTCCCTTACACCAACAATCCCGCTGGGACGATTCAGCGGCCGTTCCCCAGCTACGTGCCCATCGCCAGCGGATTCGGCCCTCGTTTCGCGCCGTGTGGCTCCTGCTCCTCCCTTCATAACGGAATCGACCTT
>Ga0209100_1001017_pt1 | contig 20791 bp, 8 predicted proteins | sample lystaG_FD_185480 | JGI IMG/M metagenome (GOLD analysis project Ga0209100, IMG submission 185480) | Glacier valley bacterial and archeal communities from Borup Fiord, Nunavut, Canada, to study Microbial Dark Matter (Phase II) -... | ecosystem: Environmental > Aquatic > Freshwater > Ice > Glacier ...
AAATTAGGGGCGTCGGGTTATGTCTGCAAAGATTCTGCTAAAACAGAATTAATAATAGCAGTTCGTAAGATTATGACGCACGGAAGGTATCTGAGTGCGAAGATGGTGGAACATCTGGTTTTTGAAATTATTCCTCCCAAAGGTTCTCTGCCACATGAGCAGCTGTCGAACCGTGAGCTGGAAACCATGCATCTGCTGGTTTCCGGTAAAAGTGTAAAAGATATTGCTACGGAATTAGACCTGAGTGTCAGCACTGTGTTTACTTACCGTGGCCGTATTTTCGAAAAGCTGGCAATTAAAACCAATGTGGAACTGATGCATTATGCACTCAACTATGATCTGGTAGAGTTGAAGAGTATGGCAAACTAAGATATGGACGGCATGCGGGTCGTGCCAAAATGAATTAAAATGTATCTAAAAGTATAGATAAGTAATGTATATGTCTGTTGCTGTCTGAAGATGAGGGTAGAAATAAAATACATCGTGATTAAATAAAATAATAAAAAACAAATAAATATAAATATAATGCATATCTTTGCATCAGATTTTTAAACTTTCAATAATCTCAAAGCCCATAAACAGAGCCGAAAATCATTTATACCCAATGCAAAGATGATAAAGTCTTTCATCAGCATTTATAATCACAGCTGCCCGGGCAGTAAAATTTCAGTAGTGTTTAATTTTATTTTGATAACGGCTTATAGAAACCTAAACAGGTGCTGTTATCACGAAATATCAAAAAAAAATAATTAATGTTCAAGGTTTCTTCAGGATCATCATAAAGAAAATATTACAAAGCCATACTTATATTCTAACAGTTTACGACTATGAATATACACTCCGATTATCAGACAGGACATGCAACGAAGTTCATCTTCAGCGTAATTTTTATTTTGCTCACCATTGGGCTGAATAGTGTATATGGGCAAACAGCTAAACAGTTTTTGCAAAACACGCAAACTCAATCCGGGGCCGGAGGTTATGTATATGATTTCTCTGAAACCGTTGGCGTAGCGAATTCAGTAATTTCCACACCGACTTCATCTGCTTCAATGGTAGAAACGCTCGCTTTTACGATGGATATTAGCAACCTGAGTTCAGAAATTACAGGTGATCTGTATAATGTTTCTTTGAATGTTACTGCTGCTTCAAGTCCAAGTGCATCGTCCCAATTCAGGTTACAAAGAGTGAATTCTTCCGGCACGGTTATGGCTTCAACCGGATACTTTTTTAGTTTAAATCCCGTGGGAATAAAAGTAGCCACACTAAATTTTGGATCTGTACAGGTATGGGCACCAACGGACCGTTTACGACTTTCTATAGAAGTTCAAAAAACTAGTGGGACTGGTGCCCGAACAATTACAGTTGCAACAGGTAATGCAAATTCCTGGGTAAATTATTTAACCCCGGTTAATTCTTCTCCAAGTACTTACACTACGCCGGGTCTTTCAACTTTTATAGCACCTCCGGGACTTACCAGTGTGACTGTAGAGTGCGTGGGTGGTGGTGGTGCCGGTGCCCCTACAAATGCTAATCCAAGTATTGGTGGTGGTGGTGGTGGTGGTGCATACGCTAGCAGTGTTGTGGCAGTCGTACCCGGCAATTCGTATCCTGTAAAAGTAGGTAAAGGTAAAGATCTCGGACCGTTTGACGGTGACTCGTATTTTAATGATATTTCTACTGTAAAGGCAGCCGGCGGTCTTAGTCCGATTGTTGATGTAAGGACAGGTGCAGCCGGAGGTTCTACTGCGCTTTCAGTTGGTACAATAATTTTTGCCGGTGGTACCGGTGGTACCGCTATTTTGGGGGTTAATTCCGGTGGCGGCGGTGGCGGTGCCGGAAGTACAGGTGCCGGTGGAAATGGTGCAGCACCTACAGCAGGTGCAGGAGCTTCGTTGTATGGGGGACCTGGTGGTATTGGAGTTATTGTAAGTATTAACGGAAATAATGGAAGTACTTATGGCGGTGGTGGTAGTGGATCTTCATCACCAAATGCAACAAACCGTACCGGAGGTTTTGGAGCAAATGGAATAGTCGTCATCTCATGGGATGCTTATTACAGAACAAAATCATCCGGAAACTGGAACAGCTATCTTACCTGGGAGGTTTCATATGATAACCTTAATTGGTATGGTGCTTATTGTTATCCGAATTCTACTGCAAAAAACATTACAGTTTTAAACGGGCACACAGTAACAGTAACGAATAATGTTGCCGTTGATGAAGTTCTTGTAGAAGCCGGTGGTCAGATAACTGTAAACTCCGGGATCACCTTAGCGATAGTTGACGGAGCCGGAACGGACATGACTGTAAACGGAACGATCTTTAATTCCGGCACAATCACTACTACTGGAACCCTGGTGTTTAATGCTGCTACAACCTACCAACATGCACAAAACGGGGGTAATATTCCCACAGCTACCTGGAATGTATCTTCAACTTGCCTTGTAACAGGTATTACTAATGCAATATCTCTGACAGGTTTAGGACAGGTATTTGGAAATTTTACATGGAATTGTACAGGCCAGACCTCAAATCTTTATCTGGCATCCAATATTAGTATAACAGGTAATTTATCAGTATTAGGCACCGGAACAGTCGATCTTGCTAATCACGGGCTTTTATTGTCAAATACGGCTACAGGTTATACCGTGGCAGTTACCGGAAATGTGCTGATTGACACAAATGCAACTTTCAAACTGAACAATAGCACAGGTTCATGTACGATGAATTTGGGCGGAAATTTCACTTTAAATAGCGGAAATTTCACTGTTGTAACTGGAGCGGCCAATTCCACCGTGAACGTCACCGGAAATGTAATTGTTTCAGTTGGAAGCTTAAACATGCAGGAAGATGCCGGTGCTAATGTAGGCACTTTGAATGTAAAAGGAAACTTTACGATTTCCGGCGGAACGATCACTGAGACCGGTGGCGGCACAGGATCTATTAATTTTAACGGAACAACCATACAGACTTACTCCAAAACCGGTGGTGCCATCTCACAAAGTGTAAACTTTGCAGTGATTAGCGGCTCCGTTTTAGACGTCGGGATTTCAATAATTGATGGTAGTACCGGAACTTTCACATTAAATGCTGGTGCAGGTATTATCACAGCCAATGCTGGAGGGCTGTCAACAGGTGCATCCGGAAGTATTCGGACCACTGCAAGAATATATAACACCGGTGCCAATTATACTTATAACGGAATTGTAGCACAGGTTACAGGGAATGGACTTACGGGTGCCAATAACCTGACGATTAACAATGTTGCAGGTGTTACGCTGACAAATGCAGTAAGTGTATCGGGTTCTTTAATGCTTACTAATGGTATAGTGACCAGTGCCCTCAATTTTCTATCTGTTACCAATGGTCTTCCTTCAGCAATCACAGGTGGCTCTGCTGCAGCTTATATTAACGGTTCATTGAAATGGACTTTACCAACCAATTTAACCGCTGGCTCCGGTTTTTACTATAATTTCCCGGTTGGAACTGCTTCTGCTTACCTGCCTTTTGCTTTGACTAATCCTACAACAAGCGCTGGTACAGTTACTGCCCAGGTACAGGCATTTAGTGCAAATGCCGGAGGAGGGTTAGGAACGTTGACTTCAAAAAGTATTACGGAATACTGGTCACTTACCACCGCCAATTTTACCAACGGTTCAGTATCTTTGACCAGACCAACAACCATAACTCCTTTTAATGTAGTTGCCGGTTGCAGCACTAAAACCGGAACGTACGCAAGTTTAGGCGGTGCATATGATACTTATGGTGTTTCAGGTTCTGAGCTTATTGGAGCTAACCGGTTTTTTATATTGGCTGAAAGCAATATTGCAACCCTGGGTGTTTCTACCAATTCATTAACCGGTTTTAATTATTTAGTCGGGTATGGTCCTTCAAACGAACTGTCGTTTCATGTGGGTGGTTTCTCGCTTACAGGTGATATTATCATCACTCCTCCAACCAACTTTGAAATTTCCAGGCTTTCGGGTGGTGTGTTTCAATCCACCCCCCTGACACTTACCCAGGTTGTTAATAGAGTGAATGCTACGATTTATGTCCGTTTAAAAAAGGACTTAAGCGTAGGCAATTACGGCCCTGAAAATATAACGGTTGCTTCTTCAGGTTTTACTGCTAAAACGGTTGCCTGTTCGGGATATGTGGTTCCGGGTATTATGGTTGGTGGTGGTGGCTCGTACTGCTCTACACAATCAATAATTTTGACCAGTAATGGCGTGGATTATAATAATATTTATTGGGAAGGTCCAAATAATTTTTATCTTGCCAATAGTGCCACTGCTACAATTCCTTCTCCGCTAACGGCTGCCAATGCAGGTACTTATACCCTTACTGCAACTTTTCTTGATCCGGCAGGTATAAATCTGGTGAATAATGGAGGTTTTGAAACCGGAAATGATACCGGTAATGATTTAACTCAATATAATTATGTGTTAACTACACCAACTGCGCTTTCAACCGGTGGTACAAATGGTAATACCGGAGGTGAAGGTAATTTTGCAGTTTGTAACCTTCCAAATAATGTACATACTGGTTTTAGTTCTAATCCGGCTCATGAAGGAAGTTATCAGATGGTTATAAATGGTTCATCTGTAGCAACCGATATTGTGTGGGGGCAAACTATACCAGTCATTCAACCAAATACAAGCTATCAGTTTTCTTATTGGGAGCAAAGTGCCGTTGCAGGTACTCCCTCAAAATTAAAATTGTATGCTAACGGCTCTCCTGCAATTTCTGTTAATACTGCTCCATTAGTGATTAATAGTTGGCAACAATATATTTATACCTGGAATTCAGGAGCAAGCACCAGTGTTGCGTTGACGTTAAAAGATGCAGAAAATTTGGGTGGGGGAAATGACTTTGCTTTAGATAATATTATTTTTCAAAAAGCATTTGCTTCATCTGCTTCGGTTGACGTAACGGTTATAACCGGTGCATTGCCTAGTGTCAGAATCGATGCTTCTGCGAATCCTGTTAATTCAGGGACCAATGTTACATTTACGGCAACACCGACCAATGGTGGTACGGCCCCATCGTATCAGTGGAAAGTAAACGGAACCAATGTGGGAACAGATAGTCCTTCCTATATTTACATTCCAACTCATGGTGATATTGTTAGCTGCGTAATGACTTCAAACTCCGGCTGTTTAAATGGAGCTGTAAATCCGTTTACTTCCTCGGTAATTATGACTGTAAATACAGTTTATAATTATTGGTTAGGAACGAATAGCACGAACTGGGGTACTGCCTCCAACTGGACGGCCGGCTATGTACCTGCCAGCGGAGATAATATTATTTTTTCAACAGTATCAACTTCGGGAAATGCATTGAATGATCTGGTTTTAGATGTTGACCGTACAATTGGCAGCCTGACAAATGCTACCACTGCTCCGGTCCGGCGAATAATTATACCACCGGCAAAGGGATTAACGGTAAATGATAGTATCATAAGTCCCGATAATGATCCGGAACGCGTTTATATACAGGCGTATCCGGATGGAACACAACAAAATGGAACTTTAATATTTCACAATAAAACCACAAGCGTTTATGGTACGGTCGAAATGTATTCGAAGGCAAATATCACTGCTTTACTTCCGCCGGATAAATACAACTGGCAATATTTTGGGATTCCGGTCCATTCAATACAGGCCGAACCGACTTTCTATGGCTCGTATGTCAGACGATGGGAAGAAACGGGTGATGCAATTTCTACACACTGGATTGAGCTAATTAATGCATCCGTTTTACAAAAGTTTTTAGGTTATGAGATTTGCCATCCAGTTGCAAAGGTTATCATTTTTCAGGGTCAATTGGTGAATAGTGATTTTAATTCAGGTAAATTAGCAATCACAGCGACAGCCAGGTTCCCCGGCCAGCACATTCTCGCCAATCCTTACACGGCTGCCATCAATATTAAAAATATTGTTTTTGGTGCCGATGCAGAGTCAACCGTATATCTCTACAATACCGGAACCTTTGGAGCGTGGACATCGGCTTTAGGTGGATTTGGTACGAATGCAGGACAATATATTTCAATCCCGCAGGCTTTAGCGGGACAACCCTTAATTCCCCTTGAGATTCCGTCAATGCAGGCCATGTTAATCAGACCTAATCCACTTTCAGTTACGTTTGATAATTACAACATTAGTATAAATTATGCTGATGTGGTGATGAAAAATCATGACCTGCAACTTGCACCATCAGTTCCTGTTAATTCGACATCAGACATAATCGTGACCATGATTGATGTAAAGAGTAAAAATCACAGTGACCGGGTATGGCTATTTTCTGATCCTGCCTGTACCCGTGGTTTCGACAATGGCTGGGATGGACAAAAGATGTCTGGTACTGCCTTGGCGCCGCAGCTTTTTGCACAGGAAACGGATGGGAATTACCAGATAGATGCAGTGGCCGATATGAACGATACCTATCTGTATTTTCAGGCGGGGCAAGACCTGGAAGACACCCTTGTTTTTACACACCGGAATACCGGAAAGCAATATGCTGCTGTTTACCTGGTGGATTTGGTGGAAAACAAAATGACCGACATTACTGTCAGTGGAACGCAATATGCCTTTGTGGCAGAGTCTACTCCCGCGCCGGTAAAACGTTTTAAAATTGTGACCCTACCTGTCGAAAAAGGAGATCCGGATGCTCAATCGCAGATAAAGATATTCAGTTCACAGGAGACAATTTTCGTTCAAAACTTCAGTAATCTCGATGGCGAATGTGTCATTTACGATATTGCAGGTTTATATATTAAGAAGGTGCCCTTTGGTCCCGGAGTCACGGCTGTTTACAACGGTTTAATCCCGGGTGCTTACATTGCAACGGCGACAGCCGGTAGTGAAAAAGTGAGTAAACGTTTAATCGTACGCTAAATCAGAAGAGTATGAAAGGCAATCGGAATAAAATATTGATATGGATTCTAACATGGGCAGTTTTGTTCCTGGTAGTCATCTATTCACCTATCGGAAGTCCTGAATTGTACAGACAAAATAATTATAGCAGTTACAATCAGGTTGTAAATTTTAGTGGTGGCATTGCCAATGCACCAAAAAGGCATGTAGTACAGCAATACGAAGAAACGGAACTTGCTGTTCCGGTTTATACGCGTGAACATAAAAGTTATGCTGTAAACACAGTTGTGAAGCCAACAGGCTATAATCATCAGGCTGTTTATGCGGTGACATCACCGGCAAATAATCGTAAAGTTACGAATCAAATCAGTGCAAGGAGTGGAGGTGGTTTTACCTTTGCAGGTTCGCGTGGTAAAAGTGCGCAGGAAACTTCCACCCGCAGTAATGTGGAAGTTACTTCCATAAGTTCAGACTTAGCTATGGCCGAAGATCCTGTCACCAACCGTCAACTTGCCACTGCTGATGAGATGAGCGGTGGTACCGACCCGGGTGATACTCCGATCGGACCACCCATCCCGGTTGGCGAAGGTTTGCTGGCTTTGTTTTTAATGGCCGGTGGCTATGCTTTGTTTAAACGAATTACACGAATTTAAAACGAATTACAGGAATTTAGAAATACGAATTACACGAAACTAGTGTTCGGTGTTATGCGTTCCATGTTTATGGATGAGCATGTCATCTATTTTAGATCAGACAGATAATTGGGCATGATCCATTGGATGTAGGGTGTTATCAATTTTTTCCCCGGGGAGAAGATTGATTTTTTGTATCTGGTATGAAGCATGTTTCTTATTTTATGGCTTTGTCAATATAAATATTACGAAAATTTAATTTTTTTCTGCTACTCTATATGGAAGTAGATCTCAAAAATATTTGTTGCGAAAGGCTAATATCGAAGCGGATCAGGTATAATTGCCTCCTGATAGTGTCGTTTTTGATGTTGCAAAACATAAAATTGTAGTATTTGTAGCAAATAATACAAATAAAGGTATTAAAGTGCTACATTTACAATATTAAATACTACTTTTGCATTGTATTCATTACAGATTTCCAAAAACTTTTATTTCTGCTGAAGTAGTAACAGATTATCTACTGCATAAAACATTAAATTTATTGCTATGATAAAAATAATCATTGCTGAATATCATCAAATTATTCGTGAAGGATTAAAGATGATACTGCAGGCAGAATCAGATTTCAGGGTAGTGGCAGAAGCACATAACGGCCCCGAAGTGCTGCAAATGGTTTTGAACTATAACTGTGATATCCTGCTGCTGGATATGGATATGCATAACCAGAAAGGTGTGGAACTAATCACTGACCTTAAAAAAATAAAACCACAACTGCCGATTCTGGCTTTGAGCATTCATCCCGAAGATAAAAATGCATTACGCATATTAAAAGCCGGAGCATCGGGATATGTTTGCAAAGATTCAGCTTCTGACGATTTGGTGACTGCCATCAGGAAAATTCTTACGAATGGAAGATATTTGAGCAGCACCCTGGTTGATCAGTTGGCTTTCGATATAATGCCGGTCAGGCAAACGAAACCCCACGAACAATTATCCAGCAGGGAACTGGAAACCATGCATTTGCTTGTCTCCGGAAAAAGAGTAAAAGATATAGCCGAAAAACTGGAACTAAGTGTCAGCACTGTATTTACCTACAGAGGAAGGATATTTGATAAGCTGGCTATCAAAACCAATGTGGAACTGATGCATTATGCCATTAACCATGAGCTGGTTGAAGTAGCAGGTAGTTTATAGTCGGTAGTTAATAGTTTATAGTCGGAAGTTTATAGTTAATAGCATTACAGACTGGGAATACCAGTATATAAATTAAACATTAAAGCAAAATTATAGGAGACGATACTAATTTAATTCCACTTTGGGGCTTGGGGTTTTATTGCTTCAAACAGCTAAATAAAAAACAACCTTATTGTAATTCTGGGCTTTCGGGTAGTGAAAAAAACTACATATTGACAGGAGAAGTATTAAATTACTATTAAAATGCTTGTATTTTCACAGATAAGTTCAGTGGGTGTTTTTTTAAGACGATTAAATACTATTTTTGTACGAACTTGTGAGTAAATATTTGATTTTTGGATAAACTTTATTGGATCTTTTGTTGTTAAATTCTTCAAAATGTAAAATGCATTCGAATTGTCAGGATGCTGTTAAATAAATTGCTGTGAAAGAATTCATTTCACATATATTTTTTGAATAAAAATTACCGGTTCTTCTTTATATCGTTTGCTTATGAAATTTAAACGTTGAATCACATAGCTTTTACAAGTTCTGAACTTGACAGAGCATTTTTTTTAGTATTACAACTAACTTAATTCAATCCCCATAATGATAGTTATTGTAAGGATGCGTGGCATTGATCAGCATGTCACCCACAGGTTTTAATGTTAGCGTAATATTATAATTTATGATTACAGGTTCCGTACTTAAACTCCCTAAAACGACGAAGTTATTCTTTGCCGTTATTTTTGTGTTTTTGATGGTGGGAGTGGGAGTTATTTTTGAAAAGATTTTTCGTAAAGTAAGTAAAATACGATTTAACTTTATTCCTAAAGTTGCATTCATTACATTTACATTATTATTTTGTAGTTCTAATTTAATAAAAAGTCAGTCAATTCTCGTATCTCCAAGTGGGGACGGTGGGTTTGAAACTGGGACAAGTTTTGGGGCAAATGGATGGACTGCAGTAAATGACGGATCAAATTACTGGGTTGTTGGTACTTCAACAAAGTATTCAGGTGCAAATTCGGCATATATCTCAAATGATGGAACAAATAATACCTATTCAAATAATACTAAAAGAACTTCACATTTTTATAAAGACATAACTGTACCAGCTGGAGAACCAAATATTGAACTCTCTTTTTATTTACAAGGAACAGGTGAAGCAGATTACGATAGATTGTTGATTTACACAGCTCCAACTTCGGTTACACCTGTTGCAGGGAATCCAGTCCAATATACTACTAATATTACTGGTGCAACGTTAATATATTCTCAGCCTGCTGTTATTTCATTTTATGCTTTACAATCTATCACATTACCTTCCTCGTTAAGCGGAACTACTTTTAGATTAATAGTTACCTGGCAAAACGATGATAATACAGGTGTAAATCCACCGGCTTCAATTGATAATGTTACTGTAACCTCTGCAGTTCAAACAACTTTTAGTAATACTGGAACTTTTATAGTACCAAATAATGTAAATTATGTTAAAGTTGAATGTTGGGGTGCCGGTGGTGGTGGAGGCGGATCAAATTCTAATAACTCTGGAGGCTCTGGAGGAGGTGGTGGTTCATATTCTGCAAACACAGTTTTTGTTACGCCTGGACAAGTTTTCAATATAAATATTGGAACAGGTGGAGCAGGTGGAACAGCAAATGCTGGGACTGGTGGGTCTGGAGGAATTTCAAATGTAACTTCAACTGGATTTATAACTCTAACATCAAATGGTGGAACTGGAGGGGCCGGAAACCAAGGTACTATTGGAAATGGTGGGACTGCTACAGGTGGATTAGTAAATACTTCAGGTGATAATGGCACTATTGGTTCAACAGTTGGTGGTAATGGTGGTAATGGCGCAAATGGTGGAGCCGGTGGCTTAGGGTCAACAAATGCAGCTGGTGGAGCTGGATCATCTCCTGGCGGTGGTGGTGGAGGAGGTGAAAAAAGCAATTCTAATAATAGAGCTGGTGGCCCAGGTGCAGATGGACTAGTAGTATTTTCATTGCCTACGATAACAACTTCAATAACAACATTGTCGGGATTTACATATCCTGTGGGTTATGGTCCATCAAGTGAACAATCTTTCACTGTTGGAGGAACAACTCTAATAACCAATATCACAGTACTTCCTACCGATACCTTTGAAATCTCCTTGTCTACGGGTACTTCATTTACAGCAGAGAGTTCTATCTCATTGTTAGTCAACAACGGAACGGTTCCAACTACAACCATTTACGTGCGCCTGAAAGCTGGTTTTTCAGTAGGAAGCATTACACCGGTTTATAAAATTAGCTGTTCATCTGATTATGCGGTAACAAAATATGTTAGTTGTAGTGGTGTCGTAAGCATTTTACCGGTAATTACACCTTCTCCATCAAGTTTATCAGGATTCAGCTACATTCTTGGGGCTGGACCTTCTGCACAACAATCATTCTTGGTAAATGCTACCGGTCTTACAGCTAATGTACTGGTTACTGCTCCATCAAGCTATGAAGTCTCACAAACTTCAGGTTCGGGCTTTGGTCCCACTACTACTGTTAACCGAACAGGATCTACTATTACGAACAAAACTGTATATGTCAGATTAAAAACCGGACTACCTATTGGAGTTTCTAATGAAAATATATTATTGTCTTCGTTTAATGCGGTTACGCAAAATGTAAGCTGTAGTGGGGCAGTTAACAATCCTACAGTCAGCGTATCCACTTTCACTCTTGGAGGATTTATTTATACACAAGGATCCGGTCCATCAGGTGAACAAATGGTTACTGTAGGTGGAACCTATTTGAACGCAAACATAACAGTTACAGCGCCAACAAACTTTGAAGTTTCGAAAACATCAGGCGGTACTTTTACTGCTTCGGTTTCAGTTACACAAACAAGTGGTACTGCTCCCGCTACTCTCATATACGTGCGAATGAAATCTGGCTTATTGGTTTCGTCTTCACCCTTTGGTCCGGCTAACCTGACTGTCGTTTCGAATGGCGCCATCACTCAAAATGTGGCCTGTAGTGGCATAGTTGCTAGTTTAGCTACCAGTATTAGCTCAAACTCAACACTAAACGGATTCGTTTATACTTTTGGCAATGGTCCATCCGTTGTTCAATCCTTTACAGTAAGTGGTACATCACTTGGAAGTGATATAACAGTTACACCACCTACAAATTATGTTATATGTTTAACATTCAGTGGTACTTATGTATCTACTGCATTGACGATTCCCAAAGCCGGCACTTTAGTAAATGCCGTTCCTGTATATATAAAGTTAAAAGGCGGATTGGCGGTAGCTTCGTACAACGGAGAAACAATCAGTCTTGCTTCCAGCGGAGCAACAACCAAGTACGTAACCTGTAATGGTATTGTTATTGCTGCACCAACAATTTCTGCAGGACCTACCGGATTAGGATCACTCTGTGCAAATGCAAATGTAACATTAACCAGTACCGGATCAGGAATAACCAATCAAACCTGGTCAGGACCAAATGGTTTTTATTCAACTGCTCTAAATCCGCCTTTAGGACTAGTTACTGCTGCAAATAATGGAACCTATACCGTAACCGGTAGTGCTTTAAGCGGAGTGAATTTACTTACAAATGGTGATTTTGAACAAGGTAATACTGGCTTTGGAAGTAGTTATGTATATACTACAATAGCCTCTAGCTCTCAAGGTATTTATAATGTAGGTCCAAACCCACAAACAATGAATGGAGGATTCTGTACTTGCCCTGATCACACTAATGTTAGCCCACGTAATCAGATGTTTATTGATGGTGCTACATCTAACGGTGTTATTGCCTGGTCTCAATCTGTATCCGTTGTTCCAGATGCTGACTACCAATTTAGCTTTTGGGTACAAAACTTATACAACACAAGTCCGGCTCAATTACAATTATATGTCAATGGGGTTCCTGTTGGTACGGTTAGCAATGCACCTAGTAATGTTGGTAATCCATGGGTGCAGTTTATATATAATACCAACTCAGGAAATAACACAGTACTGCAATTAAACTTGATCAATAAAAACCTACAACCAACAGGTAACGATTTTGCCCTGGATGATTTGGTGTTTCAACAAATATTTGCTGTCTCTTCTTCAGTAAATCTTACTGTAAATCCAACATTGGCTGTCAGTGCCAGTATCACTGCGTCTGCAAGTCCGCTATATTCAGGAGGTGCCGTTACATTTACAGCAGTACCTGTCAATGGTGGAACTTCGTCTGTTTACCAGTGGAAGGTAAATGGTACAAGTGTAGGTACGAATAGTTCGGTTTATACGTATACACCGGTTAACGGTGATAATATTACCTGTGAATTAACTTCAAATTATCCTTGTACTACAGGCAGCCCGGCTACTTCCAATACCCTGACGGCAATTTTACGTACTAACTTTTGGAAAGGAACAACTAGCACAGACTGGGGTACTGCATCCAACTGGACAGCGAATACCATTCCATCCCCGGGAAATGATGTGGAATATGCCACGGTAGCTAATAATACTACAGCAGCTATTAACGATTTACAATTAGATGTCAATCGTACGATAGGTAATTTAGTCAACAATACAACCAAGGCATTAATTATACCTGCAGGTAAGGGCCTTATCGTCAATAATACCATAACAACCGATGGCCATGTTGATCGTATCATTATAAAAGCAAGTTCTTCACTTCCCAATGGATCTTTGATTTTTCATAATGCTCAAAATCTCCCTGTACAAGCTACTGTCGAAATGTACTCCAAGGCATCCTGGAATTTAACTGCAGGTACTTTACTAAAATACCAATGGCAATACTTTGGTATTCCTGTTAGCTCAGTTGTAGCTGAGCCTACTTTTTATGGTAGTTTTGTTCGGAAATGGGATGAAACAGGCACAACGATTTTTAATCATTGGATTCAACAAAACAATGCATCCGTCCTACAACCATTTTATGGCTATGAAATCGTTCAGGAAGCACCAAAAACGATTACTTTTCAGGGAGCACTGGTGAATAGCAATTTCAGTGTAAGTTCATTAGCAGTAACTGGTACGGCCCTATTCCCCGGTCAGCATATTTTTGCCAATCCTTACACAGCTGCAATCGACATCAGACTTTTGACTTTTGGAAGTAACACCCAGAACATAATATACATGTATAATACAGGGGCCTACGGCATCTGGGAATCAATTGGTGGTGGTACAACTGTAGATGGGACAATATATCCACCGGGACAATATATTGCCATTCCTAAAAACTTAGCTGGTACTGCACAATTACCCCGACAAATTCCGTCCATGGGAACAATGCTTATCAGACCGGTTTTACCTGTATCAACAAATTTCGATTTTGGTATTAATTACAATTCCGTTGTAATGAATAATTCGGAAATGCAACGTATCCCGGCTGAAGGAGAAATATCAACAACGGGTAATGTTGGTACCATAATAGATGTAAAAACTAAATATGGCAGTGATCGTATGTGGCTATTTACCGAATCAGCCAGTACGCGTGGATTTGATAATGGTTGGGATGGACAAAAAATTCCTGGTTCTGCATTAACGCCACAGCTTTTCGCTATGGAAGCGGATGGAAATTACCAGGTAAACACGGTACCCGATATACACGATAGCGAATTGGGTTTCCATGCTGGACTAGCTATTGAAGACACATTGGTATTTACACACCAGAATTTAGAAAAACGTTATGCCGGATTATTTCTGGTGGATCTGATAGAAAATAAAACCATAGATATTACTGCCAGCGGAACATCATACACTTTTATGGCTGAGTCGACCCCCACACCTGTAAAACGGTTTAAAATAGTGACCCGCCCGTATGAAAAAGAGGCTGCAGATTCCGAATCGCAAGTGAAAATATTCAGTTCGCTCAGCACCATTTTTGTACAAAACCTGAGCACTCAGGCTGGTGAGTGTGTGGTTTACGATATCGCCGGACGTTATCTGAAGAAAGTGCCATTTGGAGCAAACTGTGTAACTGCCATAAGTAATAATTTAAAACCGGGAGCCTATATCGCCAGGGCAAGTGCCGGCAGCGAGGATGTTAGTAAACGTTTAATAGTAAGATAAATAAAATTGAAAGGTAAACGAAAAAATATTATGATTTGGTTTCTTACATGGGCAGTATTGTTCGTGGTAGTCATCTATTCGCCCATTGGAAGCCCCGAATTATATACTCAGAATGATTATGATGGTTATTATCCGCCTGTCAACTTTAGTACCGGCATTGCCAATGCTCCGACCATGCATACTATACAACAATACGAAGAAACAGACCTGGGAATTCCGGTTTACACTCCGGAACAGAAAACTTATACAGTGAATACTCCTGTTCAATCAAGAAGGGATAATCACCATACAAACTATGCTGTTGAAGCCCCGATAAATAATCGTACTACGTCAAATCAAAGTATTGGTGGAGGTGGCGGTGGATCAACTTTTATGAGCTCGGGAAATAAAAGCGCACAGGGAAAATCCACTCCGGTTATAGGTGCCAGTTCATTCAGTACCGATTTAGCCCTTGCCGAAGATCCTTCAACCACGCGCCAGCTTGCCGGAAACGCAGTGCTTGACGGTGGTACCGACCCGGGTGGTGACCCGACAGGACCACCCATTCCGGTGGGTGATGGTTTCTGGATTTTGGTGCTAATGGCCATTGGATATGTTATAAAGTTACGAATTGCAAAAATACGAATTACACGGTTGAATACGAATTACACGAATTAATAAACGAATTTCACGAATTAAGAAACGAATTTCACGAATTAAGAAAATGTCAGATATTTACCCTTCAGTTTGAGGCGGTGAATATCTGATTTTTTTATGACTTTTATAGACTGTCATTTTATCGGAACATTTGTATGGAATTACAGGGTTGGTTTGAAAAATAAAACTTAATTTTGTATATCAATTCAATCTCAATAGTTATGCAAAAGCCAAATCTGACCTTCCGTTCAATAGCGTTGGGTGCCGGAATCATCTCAAGCTCTGTTTCACAAACCTCGGTCGGAGCCAATAAAGCAAAAACCGAAAAACCAAATATTGTTTTTATTATTGCCGACGATATGGGATATGGCGATCTGACCTGTTATGGAAATAAAATTGTAAAAACGCCCCATATAGATCAATTGGCAGCTGATGGAGTCCGTTTCACACAGGCTTATGCCGGCTCAGCAGTCAGTTCTCCATCCCGTTGTTGTCTGCTTACGGGGAAGAATACAGGACACAGCCGCATCCGCGACAATTTTGCAAAAGCAGGAGGTATTGAAGGCGATAAAAACGGAACGGTTATCCGCAGGGCAAACCTGTTGGAAACAGATACTACCCTCGCCCTGATGCTTCGTGGAGCAGGTTACCATTCAATGCTTATCAACAAATGGCACCAGGATGGTTTTAATCCCAATGCCGGTCCGCTCGATAGGGGATTCGATGAGTTTAAAGGTTGGTTGATCAATAATCCGGAATCGAACTTACCCTATTATTATCCTGCCAAACGATTTAAGAATCGTCAGCTGGTGGATATTCCGGAGAATCAAAACGGAATTCAGGGAAAACACAACAATGAAATTTCGACGGATGAGGCTGTTCAGTTTATCGGTGAAAATAAAGACCGACCCTTTTTCCTCTATCTGGCGTATGATACTCCCCACGAACCCTACATCATTAAAGACTTGGGGATTTATGAAAATTCGAACCTGAGTAATACGGCAAAAACCTATGCGGCGCTGATCACACTTATGGATGATCAGGTAGGACGCGTATTGCAAACCTTGAAAAATAACCATTTGAGTGAAAATACTATAGTTTTTTTCATCTCCGATAATGGCGGTGCGGTGATGGCGCCCCGCGATGAAATGAAATGCAACGCAGATCTGCGCGGCATGAAAGGAAATCTCTACGAAGGAGGAATCCGTGTTCCGGTTATTGCCAGCTGGCCCAACCATTTTGCAAAAGGGAAAACAAGTGATGCCATCATTTATTTCCCCGATTTTATGCCTACCCTGGCCAAAATTACCGGTGCGAAAGCTTCTCAGCAAATCGATGGAATAAGTATACTACCCGCATTAAAAGGAAAAAATCAACGAACAGATAAGCGATTCCTTTACTGGGAATTCCCGAATAAGACGCAGGCAGTTCGTTGGGGCAAATGGAAAGCGATCCGCACAAAGTGGAACAAGGCGTTGGAATTATATGATTTAAACAAAGATGTTTCGGAGACAACAGATGTGGCCAATGAAAACCCGAAGGTTATTGAAACTATAGAACATTATCTTAAAACAGCACGGACTGAATCGGAAAACTGGCCGACTGAAAGTAATTAAAAATTAAAAACTAATGATTAATATTGCCGGTACGTTGATACGTAGGATTAGCAGATGGAAAATTACGATCTGACAGAATAAAAATGATTCAAATTTATTGTTGAATATCCTTATCGAAGCCAAAAAGAATCGTGGTATGGGTACGAACGAAGGTTTTTGATTTTTTTTGTTCGTTCGTAGGGGTACGAACGAATGTTTTTGATTTTTTTTGCTCGTTCGTAGGGGTACGAACGAATGTTTTTGGATTTTTATCTTCGTTCGTACTAGTAAAATGAGTGTTTTTAATTTTTTTTGTTCGTTCGCAGCTGTAGATCGAATGTTTTGATTTTTTTATCTTCATTCGTACCGGTACGACTGATTTTATTTTTGTTTTGACACTTTTTTATACCAGTGACATCTTTAAAGTGCTTATTAAATTGTTTTTTGTAAGTGGAATAAATTTATGTCATATTTTTTTGAAGAATGGAATCTGCCTGTCGTAGGCAGGTTCTATTTATATTTCTTTATCAGAAAAATTTTCGTCATGATCTATATTCTAAAACTTAAACTGAAAGTTTAAAAATATTTTTATTTTTAATAAAGTATCAAATATAAATTCTAATAAAGAGACTGACCTGTAAAAGGGTTAGTCTCTTTTTTAATTTTGGATATGCAGGCCGAATAAAGGGTGTTTGAATAGTTCTATACCCTGAATATGGTATAAAAATACCTCCGCAACGGTATGGTGGAGCATCCGGGTTTAGTCTAATTTTGCAACTTCAATTTTAATTTTAATCTGTCAGATGTTTTAATATGCAAGATAAAAACTACAGAAGCCTCCTCAAATCAATTTCATGGAGAATAACAGGCACAATCGACACTTTCGTGATCTCCTTTTTGATTACGGGGAAAATTTCTCTCGCGTTGTCTATAAGTGGGGTAGAAGTAATTACTAAGATTTCACTCTATTATTTTCACGAACGTATCTGGAACAAAATAAAGTTAGGTCGTGAAAAAGGAGGCCCGGAATATGAAATATGATGATTCATTAATTTTATAGGTTTACGGTTTGAAAAGTTAGTTTTATTTAGCTAATTATTACGTATTGAATGGATTGTAAATCATTTATTCTTTTCATTTTCAAATTTTTAAATTGGCACATTTTCAAATTAACCTATTGTTAGTTATAAAAACACAAATAGAAACAGTCATTGCGTATCCATTTGTTTAAAGAGCAAATCATTATAAAAAGAATATGAGCATAAATACAAACAGTCCATTAACGGCTGAACAGCTGGAACTATTTTGCAAATTCACAGCCTCGCTGAATAAAGAACAACTGGCCTGGGCGTCAGGTTATCTTGCGGGTTGGTCAGCTCAAAACACCGAAATAAAATCTGAACCGGTTGCCGAAATTTTATCAGCTGAACCGCATAAGACTTTGACTATACTTTACGGTTCGCGTACAGGTAATGGCGAAGGTCTGGCAAAAAAAGCGAAACAATTAGCGCTGGAACAAGGCTTTATTGTGAAGTTAAAAAGCATGGGCAGCTATAAAATCCGCGACTTACAAACTGAGAAAAACCTGCTCATTATTGTTTCTACCCATGGCGAAGGTGTTCCTCCCTTTTCTGCCCGCGAATTGCATGAATTTATCTTTGGAAACCGGGCTCCACGACTGGAAGGCGTTAATTATGGTGTTCTTGCCTTGGGCGATTCCAGCTATTTCCAGTTTTGTAAAACAGGAAAGGACTTCGATGAGCAACTGGAAGTATTGGGAGCGAAACGGCTGGTGCCACGAATAGCCTGCGATGTGGAATTTGAAAAACCGGCTGAGGAATGGTTAATGAGTACTTTGAATGTTTTTGGTGGTGAAACACCACAAACTACGAAAGCTACTCCACAGTTCCGCATGACCTCAACGACTCCGGAAATTAAAAAAGAAACGCTTATCGCAGCTTCGAAGAAAAATCCATTTCTGGCTCCGGTGTTCGAAAAGATTTCTTTACATGGACAAGGAACGCACAGACAAACTTTACATTTAGAACTAAATACCGGTGGAGCAACCGGACTGGAATACGAACCGGGCGATGCAGCGGGTGTGATACCTGTGAATCCGGCTGTGTTGATCAACGAAGTGCTGAATGTTACAGGCTTGACTGCTGATGAAGTGGTAATCATTAAAGACCGGAAAAGCGCGCTCTACGAAGCACTCTCCCGCGATTTTGAACTTTCTAAAATCACCACGGATGTGGTAAGTCGCTATCTGGATTTTGCACCCAACGATGAATTGCTGGAACTTACACGGGACAATGAAAAATTCAAAGACTACCTCGAAGGAAGAGATATAGTGGATTTGTTTCAGGATTATCCGGCGAAAGTAACTGCCGGTGATCTGATAAAATTACTGAGACCATTACAGCCCCGTTATTATTCCATTTCTTCCAGTCCCAAAGCTTATCCGGGGGAATTGCACCTGACGGTGGGTGTGGTGAACTATGAAAATGCCGGGCGTAAGAAAAGGGGAACCTGTTCCACTTTCTTATCTGAAGTTGCGGTTGAGAACGAGCAGGTCCCGGTTTTTATTGAATCGAATCCGGCTTTCCGCTTACCCGAAAACGACGAAACACCGATCATCATGGTGGGAGCAGGAACAGGCATAGCGCCGTTCAGGGCTTTTATACAACACCGGGAATTTGCAGAAAATCCCGGGAAAAGCTGGTTGTTTTTTGGGAACCGCAATTTTGAAACTGAATTTTTATATCAGACCGAATGGCAGGGCTTTCTCAAATCGGGTGCGTTGACGAAAATGGATGTGGCTTTCTCGAGAGACTCAGCCAAAAAGGAATATGTGCAACACCGTTTGCTTGAAAATGCTACGGAGATATTTAAATGGCTCGAAGAAGGTGCTCATGTGTATATCTGTGGCGATATGAAAAAAATGGCTGGTGATGTGCAAACTGCATTGATAAAAATAATTGAAGAACAAGGCGTTATGAAAAAAGAACATGCGCAGGAATATATTGACAATTTGCAGAAAGACAGGCGGCTGCAGTTGGATGTGTATTAAAGAATTTACAATTTAATCATTTACTATTTGCAATTGAAACAGGCAGATTTCTAATCTCAGAATCAAAGTCTCTGAGCGGTTAAAAATAACCCGAATAACTCTTTCTTATTCCCCTCTCCCTGGAAGAGGGGTTATGGGAGAGGTCAAAAAAACAGAACCAATGGACAATAATAACAACCCACAACCATCTCCTCTTGAAATAATAAAAGAGCAAAGTAATTACCTGCGCGGTACCATAAAAGAGAGTCTGAGCGACCCATTGACCGGTGCATTGCGGGATGAGGACCAGATATTAATCAAGTTTCACGGAACGTATCAACAACAGGATCGCGATCTGGATGATGACCGGAAACGTCAGAAGCTGGAGCCACTTTATAGTTTCCTGATTCGTGTACGCGTGCCGGGAGGTGTTTTGTCTTCTCAGCAATGGTTGAATTTGGATGCCCTGACCAATCAATACGGCGACAAAACCATGAAGTTGACCACACGTCAGACAGTTCAATTTCATGGCGTGTTGAAACGGAATTTAAAAACCACCATACAGAAAATAAATCAATCGCTGCTCGATACACTGGCGGCCTGCGGTGATGTGAATCGCAACGTGATGTGTTCGGCAAATCCTTTTGAATCAGCGGTACATGCTGAGGTGTCAGAAGATGCCAAACGTATTTCCGCACATCTATCACCAAGAACCAATGCCTATCACGAAATCTGGTTGGATGGGAAATTGATGGAAG